>Ga0182211_1000678_pt1 | contig 10328 bp, 7 predicted proteins | sample G5R1MG_20_FD_129660 | JGI IMG/M metagenome (GOLD analysis project Ga0182211, IMG submission 129660) | Switchgrass phyllosphere microbial communities from Michigan, USA - G5R2_MAIN_03OCT2016_LD1 MG | ecosystem: Host-associated > Plants > Phyllosphere > Phylloplane/Leaf | place: USA: Michigan... | reverse complement strand
TGCCCAGAAGCATCAGATATCACGCGTTGAGGAAAGATGGCGAGAAATCCATCATGTAGCGGATGTGGTGAACTTGTGATGGTTGGTGGGTGTTGCCTTGGGCAAGCTGCACAGGATTTCGTCCTTGAGAGCGTCAAGTTCTCTCATCCGAAATCACATCCCGAAGAAAACAGCATCAAAGCGTCCTGTACTGTTGAAGTATCTACCGTTCATGCATCGCATTGTTCATTGAGCCGGTCACTCCAAAATTTCAAAGGCTCGTGCGAACTTATTCATAGCTTCTTAGAAGCAAAAATATGGGTGTTTTTTTTTTAGAAGAATTCGAAGAAGTAACCTCGAAACAACGAATGACCTTGAATCGAAAAAGCTTCAGGGTATACAGACAGATAGACAGATACACAGACAGCGTTCATGTTGCACGACCCAGTATCACGAAAAGTCATACACTACGAGCGCCTGGCTTCCCTCGCTCTTCTCGCGGAGCACAACCACGGTTTGCTCATCAAAGCCCACCCACCCATGACTTACGGTTGAGTCATCACAGCCTTGATCAAGCGCAAAGCGGAGTCCGTGCCTACGTGTTGCAAGGTGCTCGTCTCGGACGTCATCATCGCCGCTCATCTTCCAAGGCTGGATGCGGACGCTGAGATCGCCATGACGGGATCGCTTGCGAGTCGCAGAGGATGCCATGCCGCCCTCCAGGTCCCATATACGGAGCTCATCGCCCAAACGACTGACTGACACGGCTTTGCCACGCATGCCAACATAAGCGCCTGAGATGGAGGATGTATGGCCCCATAGGCGGCTGCCTGGATTGATGGAAAGCGTAGAAGAAGTCGATCGGACGAGGTATAGCGAGAGGGTATTATCGGGATGAGCCACGAGAAGATACGGATGCGAGTAGGACATGGAAGTCGGCTTCGACCTGCTTGGGCCACTTGTACTATCGCCGTCTCGTGCGCATTCTGGAAATGAATACAACCGACCTGCCGAGGCTGCCGGGACTGAACGGTATTCGGAGAGAGTGAAGGAGTGCTCGTCTGCCGCAGTGGCAAGGCGGGACTGGAGTAAGTCGCCTTGGTGAGTAAGGAGAAGTTCCTGCACGCCCACTGTCCAACCAGACAGATAGGTTGGCAGGGAGTATGCTATTGCTGCAGTCATGCTTAGTGTCGTTGTTCGCAGAGAAAGCGATAGCGGTGGCCAGACGGTGTTCGAACGCAGCGAGTGAAGCAGCCGAGGGTCCTCCAAGGCGTCATACATATTTGTGGTCTCCGGAAAGGCATATAGCGATAAGAGATGATCTTCCGTCATGGTAAGGAGGTAGGGTGACGAGTAGGCGATGGCTGAAAGCATTCCATTCGTAGATGTAGGGTGGGTGTAGAGACTGTCAAGTCGCACCTGGACTTTTCTCAAGGCATAAACGGAAAATGATCCATCCTCGAAGCCCAGAGCTACTCTTTCAGTGCCACCCGTCCTCTCAGAGGCGTCAATTGCCATAGACACAGGGAATCTCGGCGACTCCCCACCGCTGGTGAGGCTACTCGAGGCCAGAAGCTCTCTGCCAGCCTTGGAACTCCATGCTCGCAGACCGGATATGGAGTCTGCAGTGTACACAATGCTGTGCGACATCATGACAAGCAACGGGGGATCTGGCGGTCTCTCAGCGACCACAATCTCACTGACTGCGCATTTTCCCTGCGTCCAATTATGTCGCAACCGATACTGCTGTTTCCACTTTGTGTGCGCATCATCCTTTAGGAGATAACCGTCGTCCAGCCATTTGGAGAGTCTAGAGGAATAGTGCAGCTGATCGAGGGTGGCAGGGGTTTTGATACCGGGTATACGGGAGGCGCGTGGAAGGACGAAAGCACGGTAGTAGGCGGCTTTCCAGAGTTCCGAATCGATTGACAGGCGATTGAATTTCTTGGATATTCTGTGCCGGTCAGCGCGGTCCGAAACGGCCAGGGGAACAGTTCTACCTTTGGCACACTAGGAGGGTGGGGACGGGAATGAAGGACAGAATGCGCACGAGGAGCTCATCGCTCAGTCTTGATAGTCTATCGGGTCGCAACAGTCGTCGCACCTTTGCCTGGTGCTCATCATGGCCCTCCTCTTCACGCGACCGTTTCATGGCTACCGTTGGGCTTTCGTGATCAGGACGCCATCCGATGCGGGTGGTCTTATCGTTATCGCCACTGGATGGCGCGTGTCGTCGCGTCTCACTAACCAGTTAGCGCGTCCGGCGCACCTCGTCGCCTAGAAGAGCAGCCGCCACTGCCAGCGTTCAAACCAAGCCAGGTCTGCCGTAGGATACTGTCAATACTCTGTTATGTCGATTCCATGAGACATGGCTGATATCACAGCCTGGGTTGAGCAGCATAAGGCGCTTTGGGCACGCAGCTTTGATGAAGTCATAGCGCCTGGTTTGGAAGAGAAATGGAAGAAGAGTGGGTATATGTATCCGGTGACGCGACGACAACTGCTGACGACGCGCCAGGGGAACAGGCCTATGAGAAAGAGCTCAAAGAAAGTGTGTCGCCAAATTTCCCGATTCCTTGTTGAGCTACTGACGACGACACAGAGGAAGAGCGCCAGCAGGTCTTGTTCAATCATCTGAACGAGGAAATACAAAAGGTCGCACGGCTCACCAAGGAAAACGAACGGCTCAGAGGAGAGATTCAAAGACCGGGCGAGAATGTGGCGACCACGCTGAATGGCAACCATGCAAACTTCGACAACCTTACAACACTGCAGGAGGACCTCCGTCTGCTCACAGACAAGCATGAGGAATTGACGAGAAAGTACCAGGATGTATCTCAGAAAGCAAGGTATATGGAGAGGAAAAATCAAACTGTCATGCAGAAGAACAAGGACATGAAAGAGAGCGTTCGTGCGTGGCAGGAGTATGCCGATCGACAATCCGGAAAGCCGAAGCCGAAGACGGAGACACGAGGCGAGGACGCACATACGCAACAGACTTCTGCGTACCATCCCCAAGGCAATCGCCCTCATGTACCCTCAAGCCCGGGATCCATTGCCACTGCTAGAACGCCGGCAACTCCTGCAGACCCTGGTCGATCCTCTCCTGCCCCGATGGCCCCGCTTCCACAATTAGCAACTGAATCAGCAGAGCACATCATAGGCCACTCCAACACTCCCAGGAATACGCACAGGATGCATAGACACTCTCGTGGGTCTACCACACCGAAACCAAAACATCAAACCCATTGCGAAGAATCATATGGTGGCGTAGATTATGTGTCTAGATTTTCGCCTACGCACGCTCACCTCCAACCATGCAATCCAACTTCGAGTCAAACAACGGTGGATGAGCTGGCAGAGCGGCCTGGCGGCCTGGCAAACGACATGGAGGCAGAAGATAACGGCGATGCTCCACAGTTCGTTTCGGAACGATCACTCAAAAGAAAACGCGGTCACGTTTCCAAGCCGAGATTCGAGATATTTGCTGATCCGTCCTCGGATGGGACTCCCGCAAAACCCTACAAAGTGAAGGAGGAGTCACACAGCAGCCCTCCTACCTCTGTGTCCACAGTGTTGCTGCGAAAAGAAACTTTTGATCTGGATGAACTTGCGCCTAGCATCCTCAAGACGCCCCGACACAGGCGGAATTATGGTAGCAACCACGCCAGCTCAACTGGTACACTTCGTCATCCGAGGTCAAATAGTGCGCCATTCTCTCAGAACATCAAGAGAGAAGATGCTGAGCCAAGGAACCTTGCTGAGGTAGACACCTCCAATGTCTTGAAATCTTGTGAGAGAGGGAGTGGACTCCACCTTGCAACTACAGAAGATCGCGCTTTCAGTGAGCCGTCAGGCTCCACGCAGCCTGAACAAGCGATTCTGCGATCCATTGACCCGAACCTTCCCAGCAGCATTTCAGAGGACTCCCCTCACAAGCGACGAAAACGGCGGTCTGGGCGTCCAAGGGTAGTTGCGCATGACATGCTTGCAGAGTCCGGTGAAGCATCTCTCCATGTGGATGACGAACTGAGACTGCCACCGAACCCTGACCGAGCGCAACTGAATCACAAGCGGCATGCTACGAAGAATTCTCAAACGCCCATGAGGCGCTCTCTGCAGACGCCGAAATCAGAACCGACCAAGACCAAGGTCGAGGAGGTCTTGACCCCTTCCACGAACTTATCTCGGTCCAAGCAGACTCCTCACACGACCGGACAAACGTCTCGGGCGACGCCTCGCGATGATGCCACGCTAGGTGAGCGCCAGGTATGGATCATGAAGGCGCCCGACTCCCATACAGGTGCGCGCAAGGCCCGTCCCGCCCTGCCACAACGCCAAGGGCGCCTTCGAGATCGACGGCCTACAGAACTCAGCGCCCAAGACTTCAAGCCCAACCCTGCTTACAACCAAGGCTATAGCTACGCATTCTCTGAGACGGTGCGCAAGCGAGGCGATCGCATGTGTTTACCTGGGTGCACCAACTTGCACTGTTGCGGCTCTGCCTTCCGGACGTTTGCAGAAGCACAAGCGCCTCTACCGGCATCCCAAGAGGAAGCACTCCTGGCGGGCTACCTCGGCGAAGCGTACAGCAACATGCACCTCACCCAAATGTCGTGCGAAGAGCGACAGGAGCTGGTGCTCCAAGCGCGCACGAAGAAGATGGCCAAGGAGTCGGGCAAGCATCGCGAGGCGTACGAGCGGAGAAAGACGCCGCCTGGATTCTGGCGAGTGGACTTTCCGTCGACACAGGAGCAGCAGCAAGATCGGGCCAAGGCCCAGGAGATGGAACGGAGAGAAGTACAGGGGCGGTGGCTCGAGGCACAGCGCACGGGTGGGAGATGGGTGTTTCGGGATGAGTGACGAAGGCGTTGTCGGGCCTCGAAATCGGCTTCTGTTCGCATGGTACGCAGGTCGCGAGTCGTAGGTAGAAGAATCCAAATGTGCGTGGCGGCGCAAAGGAATCGCCAGCCGTCTCGACCGTCCCGACCGTCCCGACCGTCTCGCTCGTCCAGGGGGGCCAGAGGCTCGGGAGATCAGCTGTCACGGCCCTCTAGCGCTCGGCGGGGCTACTCGATAGTCCAGCGTATGTACATGGCAGATGCCTGCAGGGGAGCGCCGCGGGACCGAGGCTGACGATGATGGGATGGATGTGCAGCCAGACAAGTCCTGCACGCCGGCCTGTCGAGGCGGACGAGAGGGGCGAGAGAGCGAGGCGCGACGCCCGTGTCATGTCGGCCGACGGCGAGAGAGCGGGCGGGCGGACGGGCGGGCGTGGAGTGGAGCGAGAACCGCTTGTGGCGGGCGGGCGCCCCTAACGTGTAGTAGGAGGTACTATCGCTTACCTATGTAGGTAGTTAGTCGGTCGTTGTTCCAGGGCCTCCTCTCGCTCGCGGCAACCCGTCCCCTCCTCGAGGTGTGCTTCCGTGCCAGAGGCGTTCCCATCGTCCTACGCTGTCGGTCCTTACCCGCGAAGCCGTGCTGAGCCCACGCCCTGCAGACACCCCCGCGTGTTCGCCTGCCCGCCACCACCTGCCCGCCTAGGCACTACTCCTCCTCCTCCTCCTCCTCCTCGACCGACCGACGGACCGCAACGGCCTACCCACCGAGGGACGTCTGCCTACCCTATCACCGACACCGTCTGCGCGTGGACTGCTGTACGTATCTCGCCGCCTTATGCCCCCTCCCGTCAAGTCCGCCGCGTTGCCTGCGTAGCATGGCGACGCGAGGGGCATCAGGGCCCATGGCAGCACGCACCCCCTCCCCCGCGCACGCCATCCAGGCGTCAAGGAATGTTCTGCGCTGACGCCTGCGTGTGTGCCTAGTCTCCCTATTGCTAGGACGCCACGACCCGCCATGGCGTTTGCTCCGGGCATGGGAGGGCCCAGCCGCCTCCGATCTCCGCCGTCCCTTCACCAGACCACGGACGCCACAACCGACGCCCGCGCCCACCTACACCGTCGCTTCACCACCAACAACATCCCCACCCTGAGCACGCCTTTGTCGCCAATTGGCCAGCAGCGCAGACAGGCGGCTGAGCCGGCCGAATTCACCACCGCGGTAGGTCAAACCTCTTCTTTTGGCACATTTGGGCGAGCTGGCGCTGCGCATGGACGAGGGCGAGAGGCGCATGGCAAGGAGGCGCGTCTTGGGTGGGCTGGCGGTCACGGCATCGGCGCTCTTGTTGTGTTTCTTCACGGGCCTTTTCAGCTGCCATTCACCGGCATTGTGTGTTTGCGAAACTGGGGCACCGACTAACGCGAAGTCAGACGTATCACAAGCTACAAGTTGTAAGTCTACTTCACCTCGTCTTTCCCACCCTCTCATCCCCGTCCTTTCCTATTCTGTTGGAGGTGAGATTTGCAGGCGCTCCAAACGCCGGCGAGTTGCTCAAGCAGATAAACCGCCCCCTCTGGCTCCCTCGATCCATCCCTTCTCCACCTCACAGCGCTTGCTTTGCTGCACTTTGCTGTACTTTCCTGTACCGCTCGGAGAGCACCGTCTTCTTATCATCTTCATCGCCATCTCGTTCCATTCCTACCCTCCGCTTCTTGGAACGCTGTGTTGTCTGCCGACAGTCACACGCCTGCGAGTCGGATTGGCCCGCTAACAAGCTATTTAGCTTGAGAAGAAGAAGCTTGAGTACGAATACTTGAAAGAGCAACGACGTCGTTTCGAGGCCGAGATGGAGCTTATTGATTTACAGTCTCGCCGCGGCGAAGAGGAGATCAACCGACTCTCTACCGAAGTGCGATACGGCAAGCCTGCCCATAGCCAGCCAACCACGCCTCCAGAGCACAGCGAGGGAAACGGCTTTCCTACCGCCTTTTCACGTCCCAACCGCTTCAGTATGTCGAGCATCAATTCGGGTATGATTTCCAACCGTGACAGCCGCGCCAACTCTCAGGTTACTTCGCCACCTTCCACTTTCCAGGGCAATGGTGGTCTGCCATCTCACTCCATGCCAGGCACTCGACGTAACTCTGACGAGGATCATGACGATTTCGACAACGACGACTTCACTCCGCTAAGCCCCGTGACTCGCAAGTAAGTGAAAATGACTTGTTCTCCAACTTCATGGCCGCATTCCTTTTTTTTTTTGCGTCTCACGGGGCTGCCATCCACCCTTCAGACTTGCGCCTGACCAAAACAGGAACAATCGCATGTCTATGCCAGTCACTAGTCTTGATTACCGCAGCCGTGCCGATCTTCCAGACCTGGCATCTGTTCTCGGTCACATTGACACGACAAGCTACTTGTTTGGCGAGGACGACAAGGAACGTACTTCCGCCGTCTCTCCTCCAGACCACAAGGCGTACTTCCAGATGAGTAGCACCAAGGATGAGTTTCCCATCTTAGTCCGTCGTGACGGTGCGGGTAATGGTATGCCACTTCCTACAGTCATGTGCAGTCTCATTCAGCTAATATGCACGCACAGGCACCCATGATCAGTACGAATCAGCCAACGGCAATACCGAGAACACACCTACCAAGAACATGGCCAACAACCGTCGATCCGTCGAGTTTAACTTGAGCCCTATGAATGCTGAGCCTAAGCGTGCCAGCTTCACCAGCATGACCAATCCTATCCACGGAATGCCAAAGTTGACCCAGTCTTACTCTGCAAGCGAGCTCCCCAACCTTACCCTCAAAAATGGTACCGGAGGGAACGGCACGAACGGCACGAATGGCTTCAAGTCTCACGCAGAGCAGCATCTACATAATCACAACGCCAGCCTAGGTCGCATTCCACCCAGTGCTGCGACGAACCGTCACAGTCGTGAGCTTTCATCGGGTTTCAAGGATGAGTATCGCACGGCACAGCAATCTGGTCTGCACGCAAATGCTGCCCCCTTCGGTCCTTCTGTTACTTCCGCTGCCCCTATGAACACTGTCGGCTCTCCTACCATGTCCCAGTACTCAGCTGCTTCCGTAGGCTCGACTGCACCCTACTATGGCTACGGCATGTCGATGATGAATGGCGGCATGAATGGTCTCAACAGTGTCATGAACGGTCTTTCGCTTGGGCCTGGTCATCCACTTAATGGAGCCTCAGGCTATGGCCCAGGCCCCGGTCCCAACGGCGTATACGGCAATATGCCCTACTACAATCCATATGCTACGTATGGCCCCACTGGCCGGATTCAGGACAGCCAGGCTCGCGTCATCCAGAGTCGTCGTCTCCAGAATGATGCCAATCGGTTCATGAACTACGACTTGAAGACGATGCCTCGCCATGAGATCTATACTCTTTGCAAGGATCAGCATGGTTGCCGTTTCCTACAGAAGAAGCTAGAGGACCGAAACTTGGAGCACATCCAAATCATCTTTGATGAGACGAACCCTCATGTTGTCGAGCTCATGACGGATCCCTTCGGCAACTACCTCTGCCAGAAGTTATTGGAGTTTTGTAACGATGAGCAACGCAACACGCTTGTTCGCAATGCGTCTCCAGCCATGGTGTCGATCGCACTCAACCAGCATGGCACTCGTGCTCTTCAGAAGATGATCGAATACATCTCCACAGAAGACCAGGTTTGTTATTGCCCCTCCCCCTCTCCTCTTCCTTGCCTGTTCTCCCAGCTAACCTACCAACAGACACAGATGATCATCGGCGCTTTGTCCGGTCAAGTTGTTGACCTTATCCAAGATCTGAATGGTAACCATGTCATCCAAAAGTGCTTGAACCACCTCAAGTCCCCCGAGGCTCAATTCATCTTTGATGCTGTTGGCGAACACTGTGTCACTGTTGGCACGCACCGTCATGGCTGCTGCGTGCTTCAACGCTGCATTGATCATGCTGCTGGCTACCAGAAGGTTGATCTGGTCCGCAGGATTACCCAGAACGCGTTTGAGCTAGTCCAGGACCCGTTTGGCAACTACGTTGTTCAGTATATTCTCGATCTGAATGAGCCCACCTTCACGACACCCATGTGCAAGAGCTTCCAGGGCAAGATCAGCGAACTTTCCAAGCAGAAGTTCAGCTCCAATGTGATTGAAAAGTGCATTCGTTGCGCTGACATGGAGTGCAAGACGTTGATGATCGAGGAGCTGCTTGATCTGGACGAGCTGGAAAACCTGATGCGCGATCAGTACGGCAACTACGTTATTCAGACTGCTCTTGAATTTGCTCCACCAGAGCTTTGCATGCACCTCATCGAGTCCATGCGCCCTATTCTGCCTTCGATCCGCCAGACTCCCTATGGTCGGCGCATCATGGGCAAGGTGCAAGAGCGCGAAGGCCGGCTTGGTGCATTCGCTGGACGCAGCCTTTCTGGTCCGACCTCGCCCCATGCCAGCCAGGCCTCGGAGGCAGGCTCTGCGTATCCGCAAGCCTCCAGCTACCACGCTGCTTCCGGATACCAGACTCCCATGTACACTGCGGCTGCCAACTATGGCGCCAACATCGCTTCGCCGCAGCCCCACCGTCAGCCGCATCGCTTGAGCAACCCAGCCATTCCCCACCACTTGCCGAATCATGTACCGCACCAGACATACCAGCCGTATGGCGTTGCCAACGGAAACAGCAGCAGCAACAGCATGGGAAACTTCTTCTAGGTTGTTCTGAACCCCTTTCGATGACGTTACGATCTCGACGAACCACTGCTACTGCGTTGCAGGCGAGTGCCTTGGAGCCTCGTCACTACCCATGGCTATTTTGGTTGGGACCAGCGCTCTTGACGAGCTACGATTTTTCTTTTTCACGATCCTGGCTCGTCTAGGACGGTCGAGCTGTTGCTCCTCCACCATGCACATCCCTCGGTTCTTTGGGCAAGCCGATTTGTACAGTACGCTACGAGCATCATCGGAGCCTCGGCAAACATTTGGGCATCTCACGGCGCTATGTTTTGCGACGACATGCACCGCCATGTGGGCACTTTTTTCCTTTTATTTCTTGTATTCTACCCTTACCTTCCCCCATTGTCTTTCCATATATAGGGCACACATGCAGCGCGCCAAAAGGATCGCCGAGCATGCGCCCAGAGCGTCTCGCACCCGAGGCGGAGATTTTGCCGAGCACTTTTCCCATGACGACCCCGAGGAAGGCTGTTGTAGCCGTTCTCCATGAGGCCCTGAGGGAGGCGGTATCGCCATTTTCCACGAGGCCCTGAGGAAGGCGGTAGAGCCAGCCGTTCTCCACGAGACCCCCACGAGGGCTCGAATAGTATCCAAAATCCATCTTCGACTTTGCTTGGGTGATGTATGACTGATGTATGACGGTGACCATGGCCGCCACCGTGGCTTTACGCTTTGCCTCGTCGTGTAGTCTTGACGCATTCTTGGATGGCTTGCTAGTCTCGACAATGCAGTGGGCAATTGGCTGGTCCAATCGAACCACGCCGGCGTCG
>Ga0182211_1000677_pt1 | contig 10330 bp, 7 predicted proteins | sample G5R1MG_20_FD_129660 | JGI IMG/M metagenome (GOLD analysis project Ga0182211, IMG submission 129660) | Switchgrass phyllosphere microbial communities from Michigan, USA - G5R2_MAIN_03OCT2016_LD1 MG | ecosystem: Host-associated > Plants > Phyllosphere > Phylloplane/Leaf | place: USA: Michigan... | reverse complement strand
GTTCTAGGTAGCTATCACGAATCGGCAATAGCATTTACTGACGAACCTTGCCTGCACGAGGCTAAAATGCAACACAAGTGACTATCATACATGTAAACCTCGCACTTTGAATGAAGACATCTACGTGAACTCATTACCCCTCTAACCTGTCTCTCACGCCCCTTTATCCCCAAGCCCACACGATCTTTCGATAGAATTGATTCCCCTAGCCCCATGTGTCACGCGCCGCCATCGCCACAATCACCCTCAATTCCATTTGCCTCCTCGCAGGAGCAATCCGGCTCATGCGGGGGTCAAGGCTTCCGATGAAATTGCGGCGGGGTCTTTTCTTTCATGGGCATGTAGCCAGGAGTTGTGGGCCGCACAGACTGTCAAGTAGACAGCTAGTGTTGTGTACGATCATCCCAAATTTTCTTGTCTTGTGGATACGGGTCAACATATTCATAAACTTGTTTATATATGTGTATGTACCTACCTGTATACATTGCCACGGCTCAGATTTCACTTTTCGTGGTCGGATAGCGTTGCGTGTATATATTCCCGTATGACAGTAGTAATGGGACTTGTGATCTAGGTTGTTTACAAGGGAAGGCGTGTCTTCATGTTTATTTATCGACGTGACTGCTTGCAGCATCGCTCTCGACTACGATTTGCGAGGCGCGCGTAATCGTCATGGCCTCCTTGGAATATATATTGGGCTCGGAGTTTCGAAACTTCTTCCATAGGCGTGTCACGCCTTGCTTGGACTCGGCGTCGGCGTCGGCGTCGTGGTTGAGCATTGATGCTTGGCTGCCGCGCTCGACATCTTCGTTTGCCATGATTTGCTGCTCCACCACCTCCTCCCAGTGCTTCATCTCGTAGTTCTGATCTTTTCCAATGGTAGATGGCTCGGATATACTGTGCATAGTGCCCGACGCCCAGGTCGAAATCATTGTGGATGGGTGCTTGGGGCGTGAGACATCGTTTGGGGTTGCTCCCGCTGAAATGGGATCGCTGCTTGCTTTTGCGGATGTGCCGCGCGAGAAGTTCCGAGAGAAAAACACGGGAATCCTGCTCAGAAGTGGACGGAGTACGGGTACGGATGCGCAGATCTGAAGGGTCAGTGTCATGAAACTGAGTAGGTGGGTAAACGTACCACACCCAAGTCAATCTCGATAGCTGCTGATATCCATAATGGATAGGCATACCATGTTTGGTCGTAAGACTGGATCAAAGACTTGTAGACGAATGTAGTACGGACTGCACCCGCTATGCTGACGATGATTCCTAAGCCGAAGAGAACACAAACGGCAATTCGCTCCCGGCGTGGCATGTTTAGCTAATAAGTTAGCTCAGACGTCCAGATGGGTTGTCAGCGTCTAACTCACACCCCAGATTAACGGAAGTGGCGTAATGGTGGCCGCAACGTCGGCAACGCAGTTTATTACACCGTTAACAAACGTCGCGAGCCCTAGATTCATGCAGGTGTCTTCTGGGACGCTCAAGTTCCAATAGTTACTGATTGGACGGCATGCTGTAGACAAACCATATCAGTAGAGACACTCATGTGGTGACTTGCAAGGAGACGTACTAAAAATGAGGACGTAGTTGATGGCGAAGAATGTGGAGACAGTGTATGCGACATTGACATGCACGAGCCATTTGAACCCTGGAGTTAAATCTGTTAGGCACGTGTGACACGGCGCGACAAGGAGCCAACAGTATCACTTACAACGTGTGCCCGAATCTGCTACTAGTCTGTAGTAGAAACAGAACAGTGAGATTCTAGTGAACGAGGCAGCGCAAGTAAAGAGGACTGTGGCACTCATGGCAAGCTTCAGTGTCGAGGTAAACTTGCTGACAGGGATATCGTAGATATGCTAAAGACAGTGATCAGTCGTCGTTCTGCGAAATCCTGGGGTGCCAGGCAGAGTAGTAGGTACTTACACGATCCCAGCCATATTTTTCGTTTGCGAGTATAACGACCGTCGTAAGGCCAACTGCGAATATCTAGACGGGTTAGGATTGCGTGCAAGGAAAACCCACAATCGATACGCACATAACTTAAAGCTAGAAAAGCATCGTCCATGCCAACTCTTTTCCGAACCCCGATGCGCAAGTAAAGCCGCAAAATCACGATGAAGGTAACGATCGCTATAAAAATGGCGTTGAATACGACGGATGAATGGCCACGGGTGACTGGATTGATATAATTCGGAGTCGGCCAAGCCAGTATAACCTCAAGAGGCGGGATCCGCATGGCGAAGTTAGAACGGTGGAACAGTGAATCGAGAAAATAGTTTGATGAGGCCGCTGGACTGCTGATGAGATGGGCGCTTGACGTTGTGTGTCCTGCTTGAAGGTTGCAATGGCACCCTGCGGAATTTTCAATCACAGGGGCGCACTGCCTAGTCCTATGTAGAACGAAGGGTTATGCGGGGGTCAGCGGCGGGGATTGAATTCCAATTTCAAAGGGGCGATGCCGACACTAGTATCAACGGTCTGCCTGACACGAGTCACGAAGGCAATCGCATATGCCCACTGCCAAATCGATATGGGCTTTTCCAAAAGACTTTGGCACCGGATGGGTTAGTGTCGGAAGCGACGGATGCGGTCCGTGGAAATAGCCCGAACGATATGGTGGTTGAGGCACTGTCGAAAGAAAAGGCAGCCAACAGCTACATCTCCGAGGCGCGTAGACCTGGCTTCTGGGTGGACTTGTAACGAGACACTGACCTTTGCTCTGCCATCTGCACTATGCAATGTTGTCCATCTCCCCGCAGTGGACCAGCGGTTCCTTACTTGTACCGATGTATGACCTGCCAATCGTAGATTCACTTGCGTCGTTGACTCGCACACCACCCTCCAGACCACCCCTCCAGACCACCCCTCCAGACCATCCCTCCTGCTCAGCCGTCTAGACCGTCCGGCTTCCTCGGCAACTCGCTGCTGCCCAACGTGAGCAGCTACTCCAGCCCACGACCCAGAGTGACGGCGTGGAAACTTGCAGGCGGCTCACAGGACTTAACTGACGCTGGCCTAGTGGAGAACTCATCATGCACCAGTCCGTTCAGCGATCAGCGCCGGCATTTGGCAAGGTCTCTGAGGGCGATCCAACCGTTCCCCACGCTAGGTAGTCGTCTGGCGCTATGTATATGTGTAGCCTTCCTTGGCTCGGCTCCGGCATTGGTGCGATCCAAGATCATGGAGCCCTGAACTCAACCGGCACAGGGTTCTGTCGCGGCTACAATCAACTGCGTCTTCCAAACAAGCGTAGAGGCACCATCTTGCATGCCGTGCATCATCATAGTCGATGTGGTCTCCGCATGATACGATCGACCACGGACTCTCCATTTCCTATTTTCGCAGAACTGGTCTTGAGCTGCCAAGCGGACATGACTCGACGACTGCCCTAACATGGCTGGCTCATCCGTCCTCATAAAGTCTTTTCCGCTCCCCAGCTGCCAGTCATTGAAATGCAACGGCCACGTACATCACAAGGCTAACCCGCCTTAACTCAGGATTGCACATGCCAAATCACCGACTAGTTTTCTATCAGTCGCTTACATTCCCCAGCTCTTATGCGCCGTTTCCCGTTCGCTCGTAGAAATTACTGAGCAGCAGTTCATACAGATGTTGGCGGAGCCCAGCGCATAAACCCGCTGATTCGTAGAACCCGAGCACAGTCAGTTTCCAGTTCAAACAAAAAAGTTGGTCGACTCTTCTTTCCAGGCCTCCAATTTCCTCTCCAGCTCGCCCCATCTTGCCAACCTTTCATTTATGCAAGCCATGTACTTTTGCAGCCTGGTCCGCTCGCTACCTCTGCTACCTTCATACGCCAGTCTCCTCAAGATGCACCTAGCCATGAGTTCCTTCTCGGTTTCTTGGTTGGTTTCGCTACGCCACGGTGAGGGTGAACAGGGAACTTGGGTAACAGTATATCTGAACACCCAATTCAACTGACTAGCACACACAGAGACTCTAAGCACCTATTAACAAGACACCGGGACATAGGATGCTCGTATGAGTAGCTATGAAATTGCATCAGTTGAGGGCATGTCTACTTCGACGAAACCCAGCAATTTACCCAACGCCAATTTAGACAGAAAGTGACCTGTGAGAGCCAACTCCATTGCTGATTCAGTCAGCTAGTGCCATGAGAATCGTTTCGACACTGAATTGCAGGAGATGGAAGCTACTTCATCTGCTTTGTGAGGCACTGCTTGGTTTGATAGAGAAAGATGGTCAGGATATATTGTCTTAAGATGTTTGGCGAATTATTGCGATATCGAAGAGTACATCCCAAACAGAAGAGGGGCAGGTTGTATATAAACCCTATAATGGTAGAGTCCAAATTCTTCATTCGCAATGTTGTTGGTCTCCTGCATTACAAAGATCTTGAATAGAGCAAGGATGAGAACAGGGCGTCGTAGACTTCGAGGAACAAGCCGATGTGATCTCGTCAAGTAGCTCGTTTGACTTCGAAACGCATAATATTAGTGATAAAGTAAGGAGCTGAAGGAATTCGGCCAGAGGAACATGGGGTTTGTAAGGGGTCCAGAAACGAAGGTTTTCTGCAAACGAGTGGAACAGCCAGCAACAATGATGGTGCAGCACATCGAATCGCTGATCGAGGATAACGTAGCACATGGAAAGGAGATGCCAATGCAGACACGTGCGTGGTGTTGTATCGATGCGGTGTGGATAATGAAGTGTCTAGTTACGCGCCGCATGCGGGGATGGCGTCGGGCCACATCTCGGCTTGGCAGCGTCCGCTGAACACAGCAAGCCTCTCTAGCAAACCTCACCAACAAACCATTGCTGCACTGCACCTTGCCGGAACAGTCTTCATACTCTTTCTTATTCTCTCTCCACCTACCATGAAGGTCGCCACCATTCTCGCACTGGCTACGGCCGCGATTGCCGATATTATCAACAACGAGGTCTGTCTTCTTGCATACCGCCTTTGGGCAACAGAACAACACTGATATCCATCTGCAGCACCTCAAGACCGAAATCATCACTCCTGCTGAGTGCTCGCGCAAGACAAAAGCCGGAGATAAGATCAAGGTGCACTACCGTGGCACTCTCACCGATGGCTCTGAATTCGATGCCTCATACAACCGCGGCGATCCCCTGGAGTTCACCGTCGGCCAGGGTCAGGTCATCAAAGGCTGGGACCAGGGGCTTCTTGACATGTGCCCGGGCGAGAAAAGGAAGCTCACCATCCAGCCCGACTGGGCTTACGGTTCCCGCGGCACTGGCCCCATTCCCGCCAACAGCGTTTTGAGTAAGTCCAGCGTGTGCCAGAAGTCACAAACCCGGCTTGCTAATCCAAAGTAGTTTTTGAGTCGTTACTAGTTTCCATCGATGGCGTGAAGAAAGACGAGCTATAGATGTTGCGGGGATACGAAACGCTCAAGAATGACAGAGAAGATGATTCTGCCCTTGACGACCACATTGGAGTTGCTGTGCCTGCCCGTGAGCACCAAGAAAGTTATTTAAATTGCTATAGAACTATCAGTTCTATATATGAGCCATATATACGAACCAAAACCAACCGTACTGAATCCGCGTTCCCGCTCAGTGCCTGGTGCGCAGCGATGCACCAAGTTCATACAACTCCCATCTTCCATTGCCCTCCTTGGTGAATCGCAAGTTGTCAAAATTTCACTTTCACATCTTGATATTTCCACCTTCATAACGGTTCATCAAGCAAAATACAGTAAACATATTGTACGTCGATATTGCGTTCACTTTCACCAATTCAAGCTATTGTCCGCACGCGTTTTCATTCACGTTCACCCTCACAGTATCTCCCGCGTAAGGCCCACGCCCTTCTTCTACTCAACTTTTCTCCCCCGCACCTCTTTCCCTCAACCTCACACACCACACATTTCAAACCTTATACTCTTTAATACCATCTCCACGATGACGAACACAAACAACCCCCTCAAACGCTCAGCTCCTTCCAATGAAGTCAAATCCACGAGTTTCAAGAAGATCAAAGTCACCAACACCGGCGGCGAGATCAAGAAGCTCAGCAAGATTGCCGAAGCAGCCCACAACAAGTTCGCTGCAGTTACCGGTGCTTCGTCGCCTGTATCCAAGGCCAAGCCACAATGTCTGTCAAGCCCAGTTACGCATGTGAGCAGCAAGACGGCCGATAGAAAGGTCGCTGCAGCTACTGACTCTTCGTCTTCCGGGGTTCCCAAGACCGCAAACCAAGGCCGCTCCAAACCTGCCTCGCAGGTGAGCTGCAGCAACGTCGATGCCCACGGCACGACCTCAATAACAGGTCGCAAGGCTCGTCCAAGTCCTGCCAATATCCTTATGTTTCTTGAAGAGCATAAGATGCAACTGCGCAAGACTTGGGAGTCATTGCGAAAGGCTGGCGAGGGCGAACAAGGTGGTATCATTAAGACAGCACAACAAGACTTGAGGAGCATGATCCTCAAGTTGGATAGGCAGATCAAAGTCATGGACGACGCTTTCAAGCCTGCCCTTCCCACCAATGCCACTGAGCCTAGCAAGGCTACTTCCCCTTCGACGTCCAAGGCCACCACCGTCGCCAACGCCATGAAGGTGACGAAGCCGAAGCCTGCTCCCCCGGGGAAAATGGCGAAGCACCTCGCTCCAGAGAAGGAGAAGAAGAGGTACTGAGGCGGCGTGGGCGGGGGATCGGGCGTGACGAGAAAAGCAGGCAAGCGGATGCTATCGGGGCGGGTCCCCGATAGAGTATGAGAAGAGTATTTTGTTTTTGAAACCTCTAGAGGTTCGACTTGACGCCGTGAGAGGAATTGTTTGGCGAGCATGTCAACGGATGTATCGAGCAGCACTATCCAAGTACCGAGCTTGAATAATTAAGCTGGAGCCTGTATTTTAGCAATCATCATGACTATATCTCCAGCAATCTCCCTGAACAGCAATTTCACGTATGTGCATGTTCATGGATTCAAAATTTTCAAAGCGAGCACCCAAATCATGCTGATATAGCACATCGCCCTTAATTGAGCCTTCCGCTCCAAATATCTCGTGAGGGCGGCATTGTGGAGATTCCTTCTTGCGGAACGTTTGGGTTAGGCAACAAAGGGATGGCCGCTTTGGGCATGCCGGTGATCTAATGCGTTCGCATTGGTCGTAATTCGCCTCTGAGAAACGAGTAGACAGTGTTTCGCTAAAAACGTAGTCGTTTCCTGTATTGTATCAAGAAATTGAAGGGTGTTGAACTCGTGTGCTTGCAGGGTATTCATTCTTCGTCAATTTTTCCTTTGGCCAGTGATGCAGGCCCTAGTAAGAATTCATGTTTAGTTGAAAATTTAATGGTATTGCGTATCAAGTGGATTTTCATGGAAATAGTTCTTTGTCTTGGAATTTCTTTTGCCGTTTCGTAGAATTCCACTTGCATGAGGCTCTTTCACCATTTCACGTTTGGGAAAAGATTTGGTGCGTCAAGTTGTGTCACATAAGATGGGCGCCCAACCAAACTTATTTTACAGTTTTATTTGTCATAGAATGTAGATAATATGCCCAGTATATGGTAGCCGAAATAAAACATTACAATCTGTTCTTCTTGACTGACCCATTTTCTATAGCATTCATCGTCTCTAGGTGATCTTTGTTCCACCTATTCGGGAATGGGGCTGCATTTGTTCTAGTCTAGTGAACTGCGTTGGAAACTCCTCGTTCGAACTGTTATAACCGTTGGAAGCCTGCGACGAGGAAAGTCCGAATGGATTTCAATTTCAAAGAACCAAGGCTATATTATATCTATAGCTCAAAACGCGACGCGACGTTCAATGTCCCGACACCGATGCGGTGTACAAAGCACAGAAATGCTCTCACATGGCACTCTGAAGTTGTCGATGCGATATCCTCGTGTTTTTCCCTTCTCTTCACAACCATTCACCTTGAATATTTCTAATCAGCCATTGAAAATGCTACCATCGGACCTTGGCAGTCGCTGACGTGCCGTGGGAACTCATCAAAATCTTTAGACTCGCCACTGCTTCATCGGCGTGCCAGCCGCGCCCTTGTTCCATATTACTATATCCTATGTAATTATGTAGTCTTAAGTTATGTCTGTTGTGTTCGCGGCTGCCCACTTGCGGCTGCCAGCCCCCAGTGACAGCCCACAACCGTATGCACTTGAGCAATTATGTAGGAGAAGTCATTTCTTCATAGCTCAGTTCTACTTTAGTACTCTGTGTAAGCAGTTGTAGTATTTGGAAAATGGTTGGTATTGTTCCACATTATCTCCAGATCTCAAGCTTTCCGACGTGACAGGGCCATCGCCATGGATGTTGCACCCAGCCTTCGTTTGCATCAACCAACTTCGCCTCCGAATCTCTCAGATGCTAAATGGAGTCACAAGTATTATTCTCATTGACCTGGACTAGCCGGTATTTTATTTGCGTTTCCTTCTATCCCTTCCTTTGTCTCTGGATTAGGCCCATATTGAAAAAGCCATTCACGCCGCCATTGACGGAGCAAACGGACTTAGCTTCCAGGCTGGAATGAGTAAAGTCTGTACAAACACATTAGTTCACTACCGTGCACGTCATATCGGATATCGCAAGGCACAAATTCTCACCCGAGCTCGCTTTTGGCCACACCTTCTACACTCACCTACCAGGCACAGCAGCTTCAGCTAACCATAAAAACGTGCTTGACAGCAACAATAAGTTGCTGTATTGTACAAACTGACTTTATAACAGCGTCCAATCCAGACACGACACCTTTCTGATCCGCATCAGCCACAGCCTGCGAGGTGCAAAGAACGCCAACATCCCCGCCCATACGTATTTTGGACAATTTGAACCATATCTCAGGATGGAGAACATCACAATGTTCTTGTCCGACCAGGAATACCGAGGCGTCAGCATTGCCGCGCGTACAACCTCAGTCGTGTCGTTGTTGGGTTCCCTGTTCATCGTGGGCACATTTGCGTGTTTTCCCTACTTCAGAAAACGTGAGTAGAGAAAGCTTGCGCATTGCACGTAGTAGCTGACACTCTGCCTACAGCGATTAACCGTCTTATTTGCTATGCTACGGCGGGCAATATCATGGTAAACATCGCGACTTTGATCGCTACGTCGGCACTGCCTCAACCCGGCGCTCTCCGTGCTTCAGTTCTTTGCGAGTTCCAAGGAATTCTCATACAATGGTTCATGTCAGCAGATGCGTACTGGGTAATGCGACTCACGAGGTAATTTTATCAGCGACTGACATCATGTGCACAGGACTTCTGCATGGCGATCAACGTGCTCCTCGTCTTCTTCTTTGGATACGACTCTGGCCAACTACTTCGTAAAGAGCCGTGGTACTTTGCTTTTGCGTATGGAGTCCCTGGAATTCCGTCTATCACATATATAGTCTTGGACCATGCTGGGCACTCTATCATTGGGACAGCAACCGTAAGCATTTAGGATCCACATTATCAGCTCTTCTGACAACGCAGATATGGTGTTGGGTCAATAAAGAAAACGATTGGATGAGGTTTGCATTCTTCTATGGGCCAGTCTGGTAGGTTTGACGCTGGTCACAAAATAACGAAATCTAATTTTTCCAAGGATTGTAATCATCGCTACCTTCACAATCTACCTGGTTACAGGGATCCACATCTTCAGTAAGGCATCGTTACTACGAGATTTCAACAATGCAGCAACCGGACGGCCCGATATGGCGTTCTCGCCTATCGTCACACCTGCTGCTGATAATCCCTTTGCGGATCTCAACAACATCGTCGTTACAACGGAGATTGGTCATTCCGTTGATCAAGAGTCGGCCGTCGCAAGAACTGCTTCAAGTGCGGATGATGGGGCTTCAATGATTTCATTGTCGAGCACTCACAACTTGTCACAATCGGGTAATGCCATGGGCAAAAGTGCGACGTCAGCGCCTCCAGCACTTGTACCTGTACACTCGACCTACGATGAGAAGGCTGTCGGGCTCCGCGCACCAAATCAACGCACTGGAAACGGACGAGCTGGTTACCGGGCGACCGTCTTTGCAACTAGTCCAGGTGTAGAGCCTACCACCAATCTTCCAGGCTCATTGGTACCTAACCAGCTCAACACACCACACACTGGAGAAATGAACCAAGCAGCCATGGCATACCTCAAGGTCGCCTTGCTAATGTTCCTCGCCATTGTCATGGTCTGGGTTCCATGTAAGTCTCCCTTCAACAAGACATGCAGAGAAAGGACCAGTTGCACTAACACATACGATACCTACGCGTCCATAGCCACCATCAACCGCCTTTACTCCTTTGTCCACCAAGACGAAAACCCAAACTTCGGCCTCAATCTCACGTCTTCGATTGTACTCCCGCTGCAAGGCGCATGGTCCG
>Ga0182211_1000676_pt1 | contig 10330 bp, 9 predicted proteins | sample G5R1MG_20_FD_129660 | JGI IMG/M metagenome (GOLD analysis project Ga0182211, IMG submission 129660) | Switchgrass phyllosphere microbial communities from Michigan, USA - G5R2_MAIN_03OCT2016_LD1 MG | ecosystem: Host-associated > Plants > Phyllosphere > Phylloplane/Leaf | place: USA: Michigan... | reverse complement strand
TCAACCATGGAACCGTAGTCGCAGATCGGCCTGGCCTGCGCATATAGGCAAGTTTGGACTTTGTATGCGCTAATAACGAGGCGGCCTGACATCCCTGACTTCTACCATCACTCATCAGCCAGTATCATGCTGGTTTGTCTGTCTGCTAGGTTCTGCTAACCGAAAAAAAAGGTCTGAGGGTTCTTTACGACACACGGAAGCACCGTACTCTGCACTGGTGTCGGCCGGTCCCCGGTGGATTCACTCAGCATCCTAAGCAGGCCCACACGTTCCCAGCCGACGGAGCACTTCAAACGTAGAAGCACCGACTTGGGTCGGCGGACTAAATGCTCAACTACACTTGCACACCTAGTCCCACTGAGAAGCGATGGAAGTCCCCATATTGTGGTGGGCCAGGCTTCGCTACAACAGGCCCGCGGTGGTGCAGGTACCTGATAATGGGAACATCCGTTGGCTGCAATGCCATACATAACGGACCGCCACGCAGCTGCACGCTCAGGCAAAGTTTTACCCCTACGTACCGACAGACTCCTACCCAAAGACGTGATCGCGGTCTTCACACGCCTGAACGTGTATCATCAATACTCACATTATATTCCATTGTATCAACCAATCTTGGCCTCGTACTACTCCCTCATTGGTGCACTTGCTGTACACGAAATTCCCACGCTCTCTTCCACTTGCCATCCGAAGATTATCCCAGGCGGTTACACAATCAAGATCCAGCAGCGCGAACGTTCCAGGGACCATGTGCGACCACACTCGAGTAATATACAAGTGCCAGCACGAACGACTGTTGATTAGAGCTTGGTGTACCACCTACCAGCAAACTCATGTACCATGTAAAGCTAACGTCATTGAAATGTAAGGAAAATGTGACAAGATTGCAGAGAGCCGTACTAACAAGTCTCACAGTCAATATAGGCTCGAGGAAAATTGTAGTAGGTGATGTCGTCCATTTTGCTGGCAAAAACATCCACTGATTTCGGTAGGCTGGTGCAAATAGTTAGCTGCTACGAATGATGGCACCTATTCCGTTGTCTTCATGATTTTCATTTTTCGGGATTTCCTTTTAGTCTGGATTACTGCTGCTCTACGCAACGGATACAACGCAGCGCATGATTACCCAATACCCCATTTGACATGTCTCCAACATCAGCATTAGCTGATGATTCTTGTCTTATACTTTTCAGTTTCATTTTCCTTTCCTTCCCTGTCATCTCCAGAAATACGGGGCCAGGAGTGTCAATTCGAGCCAGAACAGAACTGCTGGCTGTTAGGTCTCATCAACCAACCACATATTGATTGGCTATGCACGACTATGTCTATGGCAGAGTATAGACAAATTTGAACCAGAAGATTCTGCATCTTCGTAGCCGTTCCGTGCATTCTAGCTAAAATTACAATTACTTAGCAAGGCCATAGCTATTCAAGAGATAGATGATGCTTGTACCTACTACGGCTACCGAGTGAGTTCTGACGCACATCTCATTCGATGGTCATTGACTCCGGCTAATGCGCCGACAGTTTCTGTTCCTTGTCCTACGCGTTGCGGCCGTACTGTCTCCCGAGCCAATTATATCGAAGGAAAAGGCTTGTAGGCATCCAACCGCTTCTTCCACTCTCAAATCACATACATAGTAGGCATCATTGACTTGGAAATCTCGCCTAGAGCAGAAGCATTCAGCACAAGTACGGTACCTACTTACCTATCCACCTTAGACTGCTCGAAGTCATAAGGATCTGTGAGGGCTCGAGTCGAGAACCCCTATAGTGTAACCCGTAGATAACAGGGTATACCGACAAGATGTTGAAAAATCTTCGGAAATGCTGCCAAGGATCCCTGTCTAAGCCAACAACACGGTTCGGCACGCTGTAGCAGTAAGCGGTGGCGCTAATAAGAAACCACGGTTGAGGAGGATGCATGTTTCATCTAGCTGGCGTTACGGTGCTTACCCTCCCTTCCGCCCGCTGCCAACGCTAACAATCTTGATGGATGTACGGGGATGATTATAAACCAGACAATGGCTCATGTGAGGCTTACAATCCATGCGTTGCCGGGTAGACTGAAGATAATTTCGGGGTTGCGTTCTGAAGTCTCATTCCTCGTAAAAGGGAAGTTGTAATGAGTGGCGGGATACCCCAAGGCTCTCGCTACCCTAGCGTTGGACAAAAAGGGGATGGTTCGGTGCTCAGGCTCGTCTATCCACCCACCCCGCAACAACGCGCCTTTACTCTGTGATTGCCGTCTCTATATATATTATGATATGCGCAGGGCAATACGAGCAGACAATTTCTTATACTCCAGGTCGTATACTTAGGCCTGCTACAGCAAGGCTAAACTTACCAGCTTGCGTCTATTGTTAAAAACTCCTTGCACTAGTGGTAAAGCTCTGTCTGCGGATATATACAGCTCCAGAGCAGAGGATGACCTGATATTTACGTGATGAATCAAACCTTATTACGAGAAGGATGTCGACATGCGCTAGAGCGTCTGGTTCTACTGCAGAAGGAATGAGCTATCCACTCTGCGATCCCGATAATCGATTGGGGGTTCAAGTGATTTCTCATCCAATTTCTTTTACCTCACTCTAGGGTCACTGGCCCTCGTATTGAGTTTGCATCAGACCACGAAAGATCAACCACATCAACAGTCGCTCGAGAGGCACTGTGTTGCCAATTCAATCAAGCTCGGTATGGCACCTGTCAGTCCAATGTTTCTGATATGATCAGCAATGCATCTGTATTGTAGGTAGTCATCCCAGTTATGGGCCTACCACGGCGACCTTTCCCGTACTAGCTGAGCATTGCATAACGTCCCGAGACTCAAGTGTTAGAGTAGGTAGCCAGGATCCACGTCAACGGCACCGGCACGGTCCGAGCTGTCGTAAAGAACCACCTCTGCTCGAGCAATCCCTTTTCATCGGTCCGATTATGCTATTGCGTTTACATCACGTCTCGGGAGCCTTGGAGATTTCAGTGAGTACCGGCCTCACGCGATATGTGAACCATCGGCCAGACTACCGGTATATCAGAGATTTGCCCACTTCCACGAGGGGGGTGTGACGCGTTCAAGGGACCTCCGCCATTGGACCGAAACGCAGGTCAGAGTTCCGGATATGACGTGCATCTTGACGTGCATTCACGCAAATCGCGCACGGAATTCAGTGCCTGTTCAGGTACCTGCGTACGGATTTGTGTACACAAATATCAGGCCTGTTCACGCACCCGACCTCTCTGTGTGGTCCAGAATGGATCATGATACAAAAAATTTTCAACCCTCCGTCGGCACAGCGTTCGTTGAGTGGCTTTGCACTACCCTGAACATTCGCACAAAAAAAAAAAGGCCTCAAGGCTCAGTGAAGACGCGGTGCTTTTTCGGGACAAATGTCTTCGTAGTAGTGGCCCTGCGCTGTTCCTAAGAAAATGCAATTAAGCAGGCTCGTGATGGTGGCATGTTCGCCTGTGTGGATCTCGGCGCTCATGTACATCGATAATCTGATTCACAGCTTGGTAAACAGAGTGTCCAGAATGGCCCGTTAGGAGCAGCCGGTAACAGGAAGCGGCTAATGGCTCAAGGTGGCGTAATCGGACCATGGATTGGGAGTCGGTGGTCTGCTCGACAATAGGTACGTATATCCAGGATTCAGGCTGAACCTTACTTGTGGTTGCCGACCAAAGTCCCACGCGAAAACTACTTGCACTTGATGTCAAATTTGACCTGACCTTCCCTTATAGCATCTTCGTTCGTTTTGCAATGTAGGATCATCGACCATATAGCTGCCCTAATAACTGGCTTCAAGTCACTTCGGCGGAAGTTAGGTCAAGGAGACTTGGAACAATACATCTTGATAGATCTCGGACCCAGTCAATAGTCTCGATGCATGTGATAGGCTAAGAGCAACGGAGAAGATAGATACATTGAGTACCGAATCAATAGGATTGTTGAAGGACACATGTTTGGCGTACCTAGCCGCAGGCCAGTGAATCACGTACACCATGTTGTAAGAGGTCGTCCTCGGGGGCTGTTTACTCTATGGATGCCATTCAACTTGGTATACACAAAAATCGGAGAAGAAAAGAAGATGAGGATATCTACGACGCAATCATTATGTACACCTATTTACTACGGTGCTGCGGCGCTATCCCGACCAGCTATACGCCATGAATTTGGAAACCCATAGCTCACATGATAAATGCATAATCCAACTACATTATGCAGAAATTAGTTGAAGACTCTACCGGATCTATGCATCCGAGCTTAGGCTTAGCGGCTTCCATCAGGTTCGAGCTTCTCTTTTGCGGCATTTTCCCTCATCAGCTCTCAATTTTCAGGGGGCTGGAAGGGATTGGGCGCGTGATGCTACCTGTACTCACTTCTTCGTATTCAAGTGTACCATAGTATGTCGGCCAGGATTCCTGGTGTCGACCACCAATCATAGTAGTTGGACCATGGCTGGGCGGATACCGCTGTGATTGGCTGGAGGCTTCATCTGGTGACTAGGCGAGTCTAGGAATAGCGCATGTGGCAGGGAACATTGAACGGCTGCACGCCATCGTCTCACTGTCTCCAGCAGGATGTCGTCCACTGAAGACGTTTACACGCCTGATAATGGCTTCTATGTTCTTGTAACAGGTGCCAATAGGTTGTGCATCTGTGAAGTCTACCAAGAGTTCAACTGACCGTGTTATAGTGGCCTGGGCCTCGCGATTGGGACGCGCCTGATCGACGAGTTCCTGCAGACGCGCCCGCAATCCGAGTCTCTCGTTCTCATCGTCACAACCCGAGATAAGCGCAAGGGCGATGCAACCATTGCTCACCTTGAACACCATCTGCGCACGGTGATTCGCAGCCATGAGCGCAAGCTCCCGGGAATCTCTCAGGTGCTGCAGCGACGCGTCTACTTTCGTCAGGAGCGATTGGATCTGCTGAGTCTGGTCTCCGTGCAGCTGCTGGGCAAGAAGATACGAGAAACGACACCGAAGCTGGACGTTGTCATTTGCAATGCGGGGATCGGTGGCTGGACAGGCATCAACTGGCCGCGTGCCATCTGGTCAATCCTCACCGGCTGGAAGAATGCCGTTTCATGGCCCACGTTTAAGATCTCGGGCGTTGGGTGGGTTGCAAGGCCACAGATACCAGCGGAGAAGAGAGTTGACGAGCCCGTCCTTGGCGAAGTCTTTTGTGCCAACTTCTTTGGACACTATCTCCTGGGACATTGCCTTGTTCCGCTCCTTGCAAGACACCCGAAGACTGAGGAGACAGCCGGCAGGCTGATTTGGGTCAGCAGTTTGGAAGCCTATGAGCACATGTTCGACATCAACGACATACAAGGCCTTCGTTCTGCGGTACCGTACGAATCCTCCAAGCGGCTGACCGATGTAATGGCCATCACCTCGAGACACCCTTCCACCGCGAACAGGGTAGATCAGTATCTTGGCCACGTACAAACCACCACCAAGACGAGAACCCCACGTATCTACACCGCCCATCCTGGCATATGTGGGACATCGATCATCGCACTCCCTCTCTTCCTCGAATACCTCATGTTTGCCGCCTTTTACATAGCCCGCTGGCTCGGTAGCCAGTGGCATCCAGTCACTGCTGCAAAAGGTGCGACTGCGATGGTCTGGCTGGCTCTCGCTAAGCAAAGTACACTCGACAACATGGAGGAAAATGAAGGGATAGGGAAATGGGGTAGTGCCACGGACTTTTGGGGGCAAGAGCGTGTGGAGCGCACAGAAGTTGCCGGGTGGGGCTGGGGCGGCAGACTGGGCGAGACCAGGAAGAACGGCCGGGATCCGTATGCGCAAGAGCTGACCCAGGAGAGCCACGAGAGGTTCCTGGAGACAGGCAGGAAATGCTGGGAGGAGTTGGAACGGCTACGGATCGAGTGGGAAGAGCGACTACGGGTAGCCGGGGTTTCCGTTGAGTAGTTGTCGTGCGTACGGTATGCGACTCAAGACCCTGTCCGTGTTCTCGTCTTCCTGAGCTTCGGCGACTCGGTCTGATGAGTACTGGAAGTAGCCTGTTGCTTCACAAGAGCTCATGGGCTCATGGAACCAGTTTGATTCAAGGCTGCACCAACGGTCGCCAGGTGATCTTTGCGGGGTGCATGCTCCACAACCTGTCCCTGCATATCTACCCAGCACGAGCCTGTCCGGCAGAGTGAGGCCACAGAGGCTCGATTTCGGGGCCTGGGCTCCGCTGCGCTGCATTCGTATGCCACAGTGATTGCGCCTGCAGACGCATGACCATGGCCACAACGCCTCCGACATGCGGCTGGCCCGTCGTTCAGTGTGGTTGGCGATGAGCCCAGGCTACGCGATGCCTGCAAGTGGCTACCCGGTGTCACGCGCTAGAGCCAGGGATCTTCCCTGCTGATCCCGGCAAGGCCGCGTCCCGACCAATCAGCATCGTCGTCGTCATCGTTACCGCTTCCCCGGGAGACGCCCGTTTTTCCCCATCGGCGCTTGACCGTTCTGGGCCACGCTTTCCTCTAGCCAGCCAGACCGTGTGGTTGCTGCCCGACAGACGGTCGCTTCGTCTCCTTTGCTGTTGGAGGGCGATGCTTTGTTTGTCTGCCTGCTCGTGTGCGCACCTGGGTTAAGGCCGCTGCGGATACAGCCTGACGCTAGCTGAGAAAGCAGCGAGCACGGCGCTTCCAGTGACGCGAATCCGGAGCCGCTTCACCCTTCTCCACCTCGTTACCCGTCGACCACACGCGCACACGCACGCCGAGACACACAAAGCGCGCCGACAATTGGCTCACCGTCTTCTGGGTTCTTTGTTCGCGAGACATGGAACCCCAGACTGATCCTCTCTCGAGCGATTTCCCTCCCATTTTCGTACGCAACATCTAGGACAACACTTTCCTCGCGTCTTGCTGGCTTCGCCGACACAGCCCAAATCTCACGGGATTCTCGCTTGCCACCGCACTCCTCCCATTGTCGACGCACATCAAGGGATCGGATACAATAGCACTGTTGAACCGGACACTGTGGACTGCACAAGTTGGAATCACGCCCTTGTTACATGACCTGGTCGTGTTTGAGGAACAAAGAGAAAACAATTGTATGCCTTGACGGAGCCAACTATATAAACTCTTGTCTCTCATACAGCATCTCCTTCTGCTGCACCTACCGAACACCCCTGAGCACAAGTCCCACGCAAAAATGTCAACCTCACCATCATCGCTTGGCTCCTCCCGAGGACCGCCTCAGAAACCATCAACCCCCGATCGTGCTAGACCAACAGTCACACGCACGGGATCCTTTACCGTGGCTCCCAAGTCGGAGTACCTGCGCAACGCATTGCAGGCACGGAGAGCACAGAACACACCCACCCCTACCCCTTTTGATGTGCAGCCACCGCCCTCGTCGAGTTCGCGCTCCACTGCCGTTCGCACGCCGAACTCGTCGCCTGATTCTTTCGCGGAATTCGCCCTCACGGAAGAGCAAACGGCGCCTGTCTCCCCGATACGTCGACGAAGACCCAGTGATGCCGGACTACCGCGCACCAAGACGAACCGCGAACTGACCAGTGAGATCGAGAAGCTCAAGGACAGCCTCATGACTTCGAATATGCGAGTAGAACTCCTGAAGAAAAGCAACTCCGAGCTACAGCACAGCATGACGAAGGCGAAGGAGCGGATCGAACAGCTTGAGCCCTTGGAAGAGGACAACTTCGAGCTTCAAGAGGAGAACCATCATCTCAGTCTTAAGCTCGAACATGTCGAGATGGAGGTTGAACGTCTGACAGATGTCAATAACACCATCCGCAAAAGCAACGAAGAACTCCTTGAGTCTAACCAGCAGCTTGGTGCTTTGTCCAAACAAAACGCAGAGCTGTGGCAGAGTCAAGAGGCAGCCCTCGATGAAGCCGTTATGCACATCGTCAAGTTGGAGGAAGACAAGTCCCTATTAACTACCGAGCTTAAGTCGCTCAAGGAGCGGGTGGCGGCTCTAGAAAGCGCCTCTACTAACATGCACGTTGACGGTACGTCTCGATACCCTTCGCGCATGATTAGTGTGGACGAATCACGCCCATCCACCAGCCACTTTGACTCCGACTACTACAGCCAGCCCGATTCACCACAAGCAAAGCCGGCCAGTGAGTCGGTGACTTCTTTTGCTCCCTCGGAGAGGTCTCAAAAATTTCTCGATATGACCGAGGATCGCAGAAAGTCTGCACGTGATCTCGTAAAACGTATGTCGGCTGCATCCCTGGCGGCTTTGACTATACGGTCACCTTCGCCACCGCCCGCGGTACCAGAAATTCCAGCTGCGTTTCGAGAAAAGCAAGAGCACTTTGTTCCCAACGGCAATTCCAAGGTGATCCCGAAGGTGTCAAAAAGATATCGTCAAGGCCGGCACGCTGTATCCCAGGATCTACTTAATGAAGCACTCAGCTCCCCCACGCGTGCAGACCTCAAGCATCAACAAAGCCGGATGCCTGATGCTGATGGCCTTCGAGGCCTGTATCGTCCAGAGAGATTCTCTCGAAGCAAGATTGTGCATAATTCCTCATGCAGATCGAGCTATTCCAGTAGTCCCATTCGGGCCAATAGCAGTATCGCTCATCCAATATATGTCGCTGAGTCTTCGCCACGGGTGCCATCACGTGCAAGCAGTAAACATGCGCACACAAGCAGTTCTGGCGAACATGTTATACGTCGGAACCCACACTCACGGAGAGAGTCCGACCACGAAACGCGAGTCTCCAGCAACGCCATCGAGGTCGAAGAGCAACGCTTTGCTGCAAATCGGACTCCAAAGGCCCCGCCCCCGGTAGATCCCACTGTTTCCACAACAGATCTTGTTTTGGTACTCGATCCACTAGAGGATAAGGACCGATGGTGGCGTAACGTGGAGCAGATTACCAACTCCCCACTTGCGGTACAGCCCCGAATTGCGTTGGGACAAGCAGCACCAGCAGCACCGCCGACGATGGGTGCTCACGGACACGCCCGAAGACTTAGGCATGCACCGTTGCTGGAAAGTCTGGGGACCAATGACAGACAGAGTAGAACCGCACCTAGCACGCCGCAGGAAGAGCAAGTATTCATTTTCAATCCAACGGAGAATGTGGAGACGTTCATACGGAAGGCTAAGAGCAAGATGAGCAGTAGTCGTAGGCATCCCTAGAGCAAGAATGGCGCTTTGAGAAAACTTTCTTTTGTGGGGGCAGCATCTGTGGCATATTGATACCGGCGTTCATTGAAAGGGCATGCTCCACAAGGAGATTCTCACATATACCATACCTGGGGACACCTGGACAAATGGCACTCATAGACGGAAACTTCTTATTGTTCCTCTGTACGTTATTAAATCTTTGTTTGACCTGAAGTCATCTATCAATAGGGAAATCGTGACCTCGGACTTCCACGTGACCTTGTCCAACAGCAACTGTGGCACCTCCGCACTTAGCTCCATCATGCATGCGCAATCACCAGTAAAGACCGCCAACACCACCACGCACAACAAACACCCAGCCTGCGCGTGCGCCTTCTTGGCGCCATACCATGCTTGCTCCCAATTTCTATCGTTCCAAGCCGATGCGATGATATCCTCTGGCTTCACCAATGCGCCCGTTTCGCAGTTCCTCGTCTTCTCGACTGTCATCGGAGCACTGCTCGCAACCCTGACGGACACGCGGTACTATTTGCACATTCAGGTTGTCCCACATATCTGGGGCTACGGCCAGTTCTGGAGGTTCTTGACATGGCAGGCATGTATTTCCATTTATCGGGGTGCTGGCATGCATACACTGACATGGACATGTCCGTTTCCACAGACATGCTTTACCAACTCGACCGAAGTGCTCTTCGGCGTCCTAACGTTCTACCAACTCCGCGTCATTGAGCGGCTATGGGGAAGCAGGAAGTTTGCCGTGCGTTTTCCTTTTCCTCCCACCGCAAAGCCGACGACCGCCGTGTGAGCCTTCCGGACCGAAATTCACAAACTAACAACCCACCCTCTAGTCCTTTCTTCTCACCACACTCCCCTACACGACGCTCCTGCCTCCCCTCCTCCTAACCTTTATTCTGCGACCCCTCTCCCTCGGCCGCATAAACCACCTCCCGGCAGGCCCCACGCCCATCCTCTTCGCTCTCCTCGCAAACTACTACGCCGCTATCCCCTATACATACCGCTACACGATATCGCCATGGGCAGCGCCATCATCATCATCATCATCATCATCATCATCATCATCATCACCATCATCACCATCATCGTCATCGTCACCAGCGCCGCCGTCGCCCACACCCGCCCCACCATCCCCACAAGCACAGCCCCAAGCCCTGACCCTAACCCTCTCCTCCAAATC
>Ga0182211_1000674_pt1 | contig 10341 bp, 10 predicted proteins | sample G5R1MG_20_FD_129660 | JGI IMG/M metagenome (GOLD analysis project Ga0182211, IMG submission 129660) | Switchgrass phyllosphere microbial communities from Michigan, USA - G5R2_MAIN_03OCT2016_LD1 MG | ecosystem: Host-associated > Plants > Phyllosphere > Phylloplane/Leaf | place: USA: Michigan... | reverse complement strand
TCCGTCGCCAGTCGCCCAGGATCACCGAGAGCGACGACAGCGGCGTGCCCAGCTCGTGCGCGGCGCCGGAGGCCAGCAGGCCGATGCGGACGATGTGATCCTCCTCCACCGCCTGGCGACGGATGGCAGCGAGGTACTCGTCCTGCGCGCGCAAGTTGCCGTTGATGCGGGTGACGAACATTACCAGCAGCACCGCGACTAGCGCGAAGCAAACCCACATGCCCTGGATGTGGAGGGAGAACAGGTCGGTGCCGATCGTCACCGGCAAGGCGATCGGGCGATAGATCACTGTCAGTAGCGCAAAGGCGACGCTGGTCGCCAGGACCAGCATCCAGCTGGACCAGCGATCGAGCAGCACCGATCCCAGCACGACTTGCAGCAGGAACAGCGAGACGAATGGGTTCGTCGCGCCGCCGCTGAAATACAGCTGCGCCGAGAGCGCGAGCACGTCGAGCAGGAGCGCCCCGAACAGTTCGCCGTTGGTGATGTGCGCGCGGCGGCGCATCATCGCGACGCTGGCGAGGTTGAGCGCGACCAGCGCGGCCAGCACCGCCAGCATCGCCGCCAGCGGAAGGACGATGCCGAACACGAACCAGGTCAGCAGGATCGTCGCGAGTTGCCCCGCCACTGCCAACCAGCGCAGTTGCACCAGCTGCAGTAGGTTCTCGCGCCCGGCGGCGATGTCGGTGCGGCGATCCTGCGGCGCGGTCAGCCCGGCGATCATGCCGGGGGGCGGCTCCAGCGCGTGGGACGGAGCCAATAGACGAAGGCGGCGGCGGTCATGATCGCCAGAGTGTACCACGTAATCGCATAAGCCAGGTGGTTGTTCGTGAAGGTGACCACCGTCAGCCCGCCGATCGGTTGGCCGGCGCGCTCGGGACCAGCCTCGGCGTCGATGAAGTAGGGCTGCATGGCCAAGCCCTCACGCCGGGCGATCGCCGTGACGTCGCGTGAGTACCAGCGGTCGGCCGTGGGGTCGTTGCTGCGCAGGAAGCCGCCGTCCGGCTCGGTCAGGCGCAACAGGCCGATCACCGTGACGGGGCCGGATGGCGGGGCGGGGGCCTTGCGCTCGGGCACGTAGCCTCGGTTTACCAGCACTGTGCCGCGCGCCGTCACCAGCGGCGTCATCACCCACCAGCCGGCGCCGCGCACGGTCGAGGCCTGGACCAGCGACTGCTGGCCCGGAACGAAGCGTCCGGTCGCGACGACGCGGCGGTACTCGTCAGCCTTGCCGGGGATCTGGCCGAAGGGCGCGGGCTGCGGCGCGGCGTGGAGGCGAGCCGTGACCCGCGCGATCAGGTCGAGCTTCCAGGTGCGGCGCTGCACCTGCCAGGTGCCCAGCGCGAGCAGCCCGGCGATTACGAGGATCCACGCCGTGCCGATCGCGATGCGCCTTGCGTTCATCCCCCGATGCTCACTCCATGTCGCTCGCGGCCTGCATCGGCATCATGTTGGTGTTCATGTGGTACATCACCCACAGCGATCCGCTGAGCGCGATGCCAATGATGACGACGGTAAACAGCAGCGCCATGATCGACCAGCCGCCTTCGGCGCGGCGGTTCATGTGCAGGAAGAAGACGATGTGGACCAGCATCTGCACCGCCGCGAAGGCCATGATGATGAATGCGGTCAGCGGCTTGCTCAGCGTCATGGTCATGACCAGCCAGAACGGGATCGCGGTCAGCACCACCGATAGTGCGAAGCCGATCCAATAGCCCTTGCGCGAGCCATGCGCCTCGTCATGCTCGTGATGGTGGTCCTGATGACCTTCGTGCGCGTGACGGTCGTGCGTCTGGCCGTCCATGGCGTGACCCGTCGTGCTCATCGCAGCATCCCCATCAGGTAAACGAAGGTGAAGACCCCGATCCAGATCAGGTCGAGGAAGTGCCAGAACAGGCTGAGGCACATCAGCCGGCGCTTGTTGGCGGTGATCAGGCCCTTCATCTGGACCTGCACCATCAGCACGACCAGCCAGATCAGGCCGAAGGTGACGTGCAGCCCGTGCGTGCCCACCAGCACGAAGAACGAGGACAGGAACGCGCTACGCTGCGGCCCGGCGCCTTCGTGGATCAAGTGGGTGAACTCGTACATTTCGATGCACAGGAAGGCGAGGCCGAACAGCGCCGTGATCGCCAGCCACCCTTGCGTCGCGCCGCGCTTGCCCTCGGTCATGTTCAGCATCGCGAAGCCGTATGTGATCGAGGAAAACAGCAGCATCGCGGTGTTGAGCGCGACCAGCGGCAGCTCGAACAGCTCCTTGGGGCCCGGCCCGCCGGCGTAGCTGGTGCCCAGCACGCCGTACGTCGCGAACAGCATCGCGAAAATGAGGCAGTCGCTCATCAGGTACATCCAGAAGCCGAGCATGGTGCTCGACCCTTCGGGATGGTGCGGCTCTTCGGCGAGGTGGAAGACGTCCGGATCCAGCTTGTGTGCGGTCGCGCTCATGCGACGGCTCCTGCCAATTGCGTGCTGCGGGCGTCTTCCACTTCGGTGACGTGTGCGGCCGGGATGTGGAAGTCGCGCTTGTAGTTGAACGTATGGCCGATCCCGACAGCGAGGATGCCGACGAAGGCGAGCGCGGCCAGCCACCACACGTACCAGATCATGCCCACGCCAAACGCGACGCTCAAGGCCCCGAGGACGATGCCCGCGCCGGTGTTGCTGGGCATGTGGATGTCGGCATAGCCGGTGAGCGGACGCTGGTAATGGCGTGCCTTCATGTCGGCCCAGGCGTCGTTGTCGTGCACGACCGGGGTGAACGCGAAGTTGTAGTCCGGCGGCGGCGATGAAGTCGCCCACTCCAGCGTGCGGCCGTTCCAAGGATCGCCGGTGAGGTCGCGCAGCTTCTCGCGGTCACGCACGCTGACGTAGAACTGCATCAGCATGGCGGCGATGCCGATCGCGATCAGCGCCGCGCCGAAGGCGGCGATCAGGAACCAGATCTGCAGGCTCGGATCGTCGAAGGTTCGCAGGCGGCGGGTCACGCCCATCAGGCCCAGCACGTAGAGCGGCATGAACGCGAAGTAGAACCCGATCACCCAGAACCAGAAGCTGACCTTGCCCCAGAACTGGTTGAGCTTGAAGCCGAACGCCTTGGGCCACCAGTAGTTGATCGCCGCGAAGGCGCCGAACAGCACGCCGCCGATGATCACGTTGTGGAAGTGCGCGATCAGGAACAGCGAGTTGTGCAGCACGAAGTCGGCCGGGGGCACCGCCAGCAGCACGCCGGTCATGCCGCCCAGCGTGAAGGTGATCATGAACGCGATCGTCCACATCATCGGCAGCTCGAAACGGATCTGGCCACGGTACATCGTGAACAGCCAGTTGAAGATCTTCGCGCCTGTCGGGATCGAGATGATCATCGTCGTGATGCCGAAGAAGCTGTTGACGCTGGCGCCCGACCCCATCGTGAAGAAGTGGTGCAGCCAGACGAGGTAGGCGAGCACGGTGATGACCAGCGTGGCATAGACCATCGAGGTGTAGCCGAAGAGCCGCTTGCCCGAGAAGGTCGAGGTCACTTCGCTGAACACGCCGAACATCGGCAGGATCAGGATGTAGACCTCAGGGTGGCCCCAGATCCAGATCAGGTTCACGTACATCATCGGGTTGCCGCCCAGCGTATTCGTGAAGAACGCGGTCTCGGCGTAGCGGTCGAGGCTGAGGAGCGCGAGCACCGCCGTTAGCACCGGGAAGGCGGCGACGATCAGGATGTTGGTGCACAGCGCGGTCCAGCAGAAGATCGGCATCTTCATCATGGTCATGCCGGGGGCGCGCATCTTCACGATCGTCGCGATCAGGTTGATGCCGGATAACAACGTTCCGACGCCCGCGATCTGCAAGGACCAGATGTAGTAGTCGACGCCCACCCCGGGGCTGGCGGAGATACCCGACAGTGGCGGCATGGCGAGCCAGCCGGTCTGCGCGAACTCGCCCACGAACAGGCTCATCATGACGATGGCGGCGCCCGCGGCGGTCATCCAGAAGCTGAAGTTGTTGAGGAACGGGAACGACACGTCGCGTGCGCCGATCTGCAGCGGCACGACGTAGTTCATCAGGCCGGTGACGATTGGCATCGCCACGAAGAAGATCATGATCACGCCATGCGCGGTGAACACCTGGTCATAGTGGTGCGCATTGAGATAGCCTTCGTTGCCGAACGCCATCGCCTGCTGCAGCCGCATCATGATCGCATCGGAAAAGCCGCGCAGCAGCATGATGATGCCCAGGATCATGTACATGATGCCGATGCGCTTGTGGTCGACGGTGGTGAACCACTCCTTCCACAAGTAGCCCCACAGCTTGAAGTAAGTCAGCGCCGCCAGCAGCGCCGCGCCGCCCAGCGCCACCACCACGAAGGTAGCGACGACGATCGGTTCGTGCAGCGGCAGGCTCTCGAGCGTGAAGCGGCCGAGGAACGGATTGACCGAGGAGAAGATGCCGGTAGCGGCGGTGGTGCTTGCGGGCGTGGTCATGGCAGAACCAATCAATGGGTGTGCTTGCTGGGGATGTTGTCATCCTCAGGCCTGGAGGGGCTGCGCTGTTCGATATCGGCAGGACTCGTGGGAGGAGGGCCGCCCGCCTGGCTGGTGGTCAGCGGCGACTGCGGCTGCTTGCCCTTGGGCATGCCGTGTCCGCTCTCGCCACCCATGCCGGACGGATCGGCCTTGTCATGGTTCATCATGTCGCTCATGCACTTGGTGCCAGGCTCGACGCATTGGTTGACCACGGCTTCGAACAGGCCGGGCGCGACGGTACCGAAGCGCATGACGGCTACCTTCTCAGTCGGCTTGACCAGCTTCAGGTAGTTGCCGCGCGAGAGCGGCACCCTGGCCGCCTTGTTCCGCGCGACCCAGGCGCTGAACGCGGCATCGTCCAGCCCATGGAAGCGGAACCGCATGCCCGAGAAGCCCGCGCCGCTGTAATTGGACGAGAAGCCTTCGTAGTTGCCGGGCTTGTTGATGACCGCGTTGAGCTTGGTCTCCATCGACGGCATCGTGTAGATCATGCCCGCCAAGGTCGGCACGTAGAACGCGTTCATCACCGTGGACGAGGTCAGGCGAAACTGGATCGGACGGTCGACCGGCGCGGCGAGTTCGTTCACCGTGGCAAAGCCGTATTCCGGATAGATGAACAGCCACTTCCAATCGAGCGCGACGACCTGCACTTCAAGCGGCTTCACGTTCGCGGGGAGCGGCTTGTCCGCCGAAATGCGGCCGATCGGCCGGTAGGGATCGAGCAGATGCGTGCCGGTCCAGGTCACCGCGCCCAGGCAGATGACGATCAGCAGCGGGGCCGTCCAGATCAGCAGTTCGAGCAGAGTCGAGTGGTCCCAATCGGGCTCGTAACGTGCGTCCTTGTTCGAGGCGCGGTATTTCCAGGCAAAGATGCCGACGAGCGCGATCACCGGGATCACGATCAGCAACATCAGGAAGGTCGCGAAAAGCACGAGGTTGCGCTGCTGCAAGGCGACGTCGCCCATCGGGTTCATCACCACCCAGTCGCACCCGGCGAGCAACGGCAGCATCGAAAGCGCGGGCAGCGCGCGAAGGGCGGCGCGAGCCCGAAGCAGGGCGGGGCGCGAGGTCTGGCCGGTTTGTGGCATATCGTCGATCTACGCATCCATGGTGCACTGCGACATTGGACATTTTGTCCAATCGCCGATCCGCTTGTGGTATAGCATAAGTGGCAGCGTGGCCGATCGAGTTTCCGGCCCAGGAAGACGGATTTGATGATGGCCACCACCGGCGCCGACGCCAACGTATCCCACGCCGCGAACTCCGAAATGGCCGAGCGCGACGCGCGGGTCGTGAATGCGCGCCATGGCGAAGTCGCCCCGGCCGAGATCGCGATCGGCGTCATCATCGGGCGTACGTCGGAGTTCTTCGACTTCTTCGTCTATGCGATCGCATCGGTGCTGGTGTTCCCGGCGCTGATCTTCCCGTACGTCGATCGGCTGACCGGCACCGTCTATTCGTTCATGATCTTCGCGCTGGCTTTCATCGCGCGGCCGATCGGCTCACTGATCTTCTTGCGAGTCGACGCCATGCTGGGACGTGGGACCAAGCTGACGATCGCGCTGTTCCTGCTCGGCGGGTCGACAGCCGCGGTCGCGTTCATCCCGAGCTACGAGACGATCGGCGTATGGGCGGCGATCCTGCTCGCGGTCTTCCGCATCGGCCAGGGGATCGCGCTGGGCGGTGCCTGGGATGGTCTCGCTTCGCTGCTGGCGCTCAACGCCCCGGAGAACCGCCGGGGCTGGTATGCGATGATCCCGCAGCTGGGCGCGCCGCTCGGCCTGATCGTGGCGAGCGCGCTGTTCGCGTTCTTCCTCGCGTCGCTCTCGCCGGCGGACTTCCTCGACTGGGGCTGGCGCTACCCGTTCTTCGTCGCATTCGCGATCAACGTCGTCGCCCTGTTTGCGCGTCTACGCATGGTCTCCACGCCCGACTACACCGCGCTGTTCGAAAGCAAGGACCTCGAACCCTCCAGCGTGCTCGACACGCTCAAGAGCGACTGGCGCAACATCGTCATCGGCGCGTTCGCCCCGCTCGCCAGTTTCGCGCTGTTCCACATGGTCACCGTGTTCCCGCTGTCTTGGGTGGCGCTATTCACCGACGAGAGTCCCACCCGGTTCCTGGTGATCGAAATCGTCTCCGCCATCGTCGGCCTGGTCGCCGTGGTGTGCTCGGGCTGGATCGCCGACCGGATCGGACGGCGCACCCTGCTGGGCGTGACGGCAGCGGGTATCGCCGTGTTCAGTGGTTTCGCGCCGCAGCTGCTCAACGGCGGGGACATGGGCGAGATCCTGTTCATGCTCCTCGGCTTCTCGCTGCTGGGCGTCGCATTCGGTCAGTCCTCCGGTGCGGTCGCCGGCAACTTCACCAGCACGAGGCGCTACACCGGTGCGGCCTTGACGTCGGATCTTGCCTGGCTGTTCGGCGCCGGCTTCGCCCCGCTGGTCGCGCTGCTGCTGGCCCGCGAATACGGACTGATCGCGGCGGGCGGCTACCTGCTGTCGGGCGCACTGGCGACGCTGATCGCGCTGGGTATCAACAAGGAACTCGGCCGCCGCCTGTCCTGATGGCTTAAGGCCAACCTCCATCCGGCTCGTCGCCCGAACGAAAAACCCCGGCATCCTTTCGGACACCGGGGCCATCGCGCGGCGACAGGGAGGGGGAGGGCCGCCGCGAAGGGGAAACGTGGTAGTTTAGTTGGCGCCAGTGCCCATCGGGATCGGCGTGCCTTGCTTCAGGTAGACGCGGTTGTCGTCGATTCGGTCGACCTGATCGAGGGCGATGAAGTGGTGCTCGTTGTCCGAACTGTCCGTACGGGTCAGCTTGATCCGATCGTCGACCACATCGTCGACCGTGCCCACGTGCTGACCGGTGCTGTCGGTCACTTCCATATGTTCCTTGATGCGCAGCTTCTCGAACATGATTGCGTTCCTTTGATCTTTATCAAATCACGAAGACGAAACGGCGATCCCCGCCCTTCGTTCCTCGACTTGCCGCGCGTTCGAGCCGTCTGACGGTACGGACTTGAGGGCAAGGAACCGCATGCTCGCGCCGCGCTCTTATGGCCGAATTGGCTACGGGAGCATCCCGTCGCTGGCAGGAGAACACACGTGGAAGACGAACGCATCTGGAAGTTCGAGCAGGAACTGTGGACCGGCGGCGAGACCGTCTACGAAGAGCGCGTGAGCGCCGACTGCGTCATGGCGCTGCCGACCGAGCCATACGTGTTCCTGGGCGAGCAAGCGACCAAGGCGGTCCAGGATACGCCGAAGTGGGATGCGGTGGAATTGCTCGACCGGCAGGTAAGCCGGCCGCAGGAGGGCCTGATCGTCATCGCCTATCGCGCCCAGGCGAGCCGTGGCGATGAGCACTACCATGCGCTGTGCACCAGCACCCTGCGCCGTCTGTCGCACGAAGAGTGGGACGTGGTCCAGCATCAGCAGACGCCGCTGGGCGTGCTTGTCGCCGATCCGGCCGAGGGCAAGTAACCCACGGCAAATTACATCTCGCGACACGCGAGCGTTTGATTGCGGCCCAGGGTGCTGCTTGAGTAAGGCGGATCGAACGACAAGGACGTTCCCCTCATGCGCAAGTGGCACCGCTGGCTCTCGGTTTTCTTTGGAGTCTTCCTGTTCTGGATCGCGGCGACCGGCGTGTTGAGCCAGGTCGCGGTGCTATGGCCCGCCGGCAAGGGTGAAGCGGCGGTCGAAGCCGCACCATCGTCGGGTTTCGTTTGTCCGCAAGGCTGGCGGTGCATGCCGCCTCGGCCGCAAGGCGGGATGCGGTCGCTGGTGGGCACATTCCACCATCTGCATTCGGGCGAGACGTTCGGGCCGATCGGCACCGCGATCTCGCTGCTGTCGGGGATAGCGCTGCTGTTCTTCGCCGGATCGGGCGTGTGGCTCTACCTGCAGATGTGGCGCAACCGCAAAGCCCGCGCGCTCAAGCCAGGTTGGTTCTGGCGCTGAGCGGCGGGGAAGGGTCGCCGAGCTACTCGCCCGACATTCCGAACGAGGCGTCGCCGCGCCCGCTCAGCAGCACGCGATTGCCGTCGATCCCGTCGACCAGGCTGACGGGCAGGAATGAGTCCCCATCGTCATGCGGATCGCTGGACGTCAGGCGGATGCGTTCGCCATCGACGCCGGTCACCGTGCCGATCGCGTGGCCGGAGCCGTCGATCACCGACATGCCGGCGCGCAGGGTTCCGGCCGAGGTGGGGAACTCGGCACCCAGCGTCGCCTCGCCGGCGCTGTCCGACTGCTCGGTCGGTCGGGTAGAGAGGCTGGCGGGCAGCGGGTCTTCGGGTTGAGCAAAGTGATCACCGGGCCGCTCGACCGGTTCGTAGGCCGCCAAGGTCGACTGCGCCTCGGAGAAGTAGGGCTGCTCCATCGCCTCCGGGCCATCGGCGTCGGCGACATGGTCGGGGCGCTTGGCCGGCTTGGCGTCCTCGCCCGGGCCGTCATAAGGCGAGGTCGCATCGGGCTTGGCCGGGGTGGCCAGCGAGGCGCCCTGGTACTGCGATTGGCTCTGTGATTGGCCCTGCGACTGACCCTGCGATTGAGACTGGCCGCCGGACTGGCTCTGCGATTGTCTTTGCGTCACGGGAGTACTCCGCTCGTGAAGGGGGCCGCACGGCGCGTGCGATCATGCATTAGGGAATGTCCGGCGCGCACCCCGGTTCCCCGGCCCATCACCGCCAGTTCCGCAGGATCGCGGCTCTCCAAGGCGGATGATCCATTTTTGTTCTTCTGGCGCAATTGCGTGGGTTCGTCGCGCCCATGCACAAGCTGTTGGGTATCCCTTACCAGTCGCCCACTACATAGCTGACCCACGCGGCTGTGGAAAAAGCTGCGACCCCCTCCAATTCCGCGCCAAAATGCTTATCTCAAGGGGCATGCCACGGCGCGATCGCGAATCGCGTGGCGACGGTTGCGTGAGGATGTCCCCACGCCGCCCACCCCGACTGCCGGAGACCCGCGATGCCCCTTCTCGAAGCCCGCAAGACCTACAAGCCCTTCGAGTATCCCTGGGCTTACGACATGTGGAAGCGCCAGCAGCAGATCCACTGGATGCCCGAGGAAGTGCCTCTGGGCGAGGATTGCCGCGACTGGGCGCAGAAGATCTCCGAGCATGAGCGCAACCTGCTCACCCAGATCTTCCGCTTCTTCACGCAGGCCGACGTCGAGGTGCAGGACTGCTACCACGACAAGTACGCCCGCGTGTTCAAGCCGACCGAGATCAAGATGATGCTCGCCGCCTTCTCCAACATGGAGACGGTGCACATCGCCGCGTACAGCCACTTGCTCGACACCATCGGCATGCCCGAAAGCGAGTACGGCATGTTCCTGGAATACGAGGAACTGCGCGCCAAGCACGACTACCTGCACACCTTCGGCGTCGACACCGACGAGGATATCGCCCGCACTCTGGCGATGTTCGGCGGCTTCACCGAAGGCCTGCAGCTGTTCGCCAGCTTCGCCATGCTGATGAACTTTCCGCGCTTCAACAAAATGAAGGGCATGGGCCAGATCGTCACCTGGTCGATCCGTGACGAGAGCCTGCACTGCGAAGGCATCACCAAGCTGTTCCACACCTTCACCAAGGAGCGCGGCTGCCTGACCAAGGCGGTGAAGGAAGACATCATCGACTGCTGCCAGAAGACCGTCCGGCTGGAAGACGCCTTCATCGATCTCGCGTTTGAGCAGGGCCCGGTCCCCGGCATGAGCGCCAAGGAGATCAAGAAGTACATCCGCTACATCGCCGACTGGCGCCTGGGCCAGCTTGGCCTGCCGCCGATCTACATGCAGGAAGACCACCCGCTGCCCTG
>Ga0182211_1000671_pt1 | contig 10398 bp, 8 predicted proteins | sample G5R1MG_20_FD_129660 | JGI IMG/M metagenome (GOLD analysis project Ga0182211, IMG submission 129660) | Switchgrass phyllosphere microbial communities from Michigan, USA - G5R2_MAIN_03OCT2016_LD1 MG | ecosystem: Host-associated > Plants > Phyllosphere > Phylloplane/Leaf | place: USA: Michigan... | reverse complement strand
TCCACAGTCTCGGACCGCGACGAAAAATGGACACAAAACATGTGGAATAATCTGTTCGGCCCAGACGTTGACCCAAAGACTATTGACAAGGAAACCTTCCTCAAGAAGCTGAGCGGCGTTTATGAACTCACGAATCCCGATCCCTCCAAGCGGGACTTTGCTGGAATTCCTCGAAACGATGATGGCTCGTTGCCTGACCAGGTGCTTGTTGATATGCTGACTTCAAGCGTTGAAGATTGTGCAAATTCCTTCGGTCCAAACAGGGTTCCTTCTGTTTTCCGTGCGATTGAGGTTCTGGGCATTGAGCAAGCACGTTCATGGAATCTGGGCAGTCTGAACGAGTTCAGAAAGTACTTCCACCTCGAGCCACACAATACCTTCGAAGACATTACTTCTGATAAATACGTTCAAGAGCAGCTTCGGCATTTGTACGATCACCCCGACAAGGTTGAAATCTATCCTGGTATTGTCGTCGAGGATGCAAAGAAGCCAATGGCTCCAGGATCAGGTCTAACACCTGGATACACGATATCCCGCGCCGTACTTTCAGATGCCGTAGCACTGGTGCGCGGCGACAGGTTCTATACACAGGACTACAACCCACGCACACTGACAAACTGGGGATACCGTCTTGTGGAGTCAGACAATGCCGTCGACAACGGGAGCGTCTTCTACAAATTGTTCCTCCGCGCATTTCCGCAACACTTCAAGCACAACAGCATCTATGTGCACTATCCAATGACTATTCCCTCGGCCATGAAGGAAGCGCTCAAGGATCTCAGAAAGGATCACCTGTACGACTTCTCCAAGCCACAAGTAGTCCGCCATCCCCATCTCATCAATGAATACAAACTTGCCGCGGAAATCATGAACGACCAGACTACATTCAAAGTGGTTTGGGGCCAGGCCATGGAATACATAATGGGCAGCGCAGCCAAAGACTTTATGCTCGCAGGCGATGGTCCCAAGAACGCGTCCTCACGCAGCATGATGTCCAAGGCGCTGTATGTTTCAGAATGGGACAAGCAAGTGCGCTCCTACTACGCTGCCAAAACGAAGGAACTTTTGGCTGAAAAGGGAGCCAAGATCGCAGGCTTCAACCAAGTCGACATTATCCGCGACGTCGGCAACCTCGCTCACGTACACTTCTGCTCTGAACTCTTCATGCTGCCCTTGAAGACCGACGAGCGACCCCACGGCATCTTCACCGAGGCCGAACTCTACCTCATCATGTCCTCTGTCTTCGCTCTCATCTTCTTCGACGTCGACCCTGCAGGTAGTTTCCCCCTGCATGTAAAAGCGTACAAAGCAACGCACCTCCTGGGCGACGTGGTTGAGAAAAATGTAAGCGCAATTGCGCAAAGCGGCTTTCTTTCCAGCGTCATGCAAGCCATCTGGCCCCACGAGTCTGTCCTCAAGAGCTACGGCATCCACATGATCAAGCGTCTCCTGCAGTCCGGCATGGAAACCAAGCAACTCGTCTGGGGCCACATTCTCGGCACCGCAGGCGGCATGGTAAGTAATCAAGGCCAACTCTTTGCCCAGATAATAGAATACTACATTCTCGGCGCCGGACGAAAGCACTGGCCTGCCATCCAAGCCCTCGCCCACGACGACAGCGACGAAGCCTTTGAAAAACTAGTCCACTACACCATGGAAGGCTCGCGTCTCAACGGCGAAACAGGCGTCCTCCGCGCCGTCGCTGCACCGACCTCGCTCACCGAGTCCGGACAAACCACCGACCTCAACCCCGGCGACACCGTCTTCATCAGCCTTCGCACCGCCTCACACGACCCGGCCATCTTCCCCAATCCAAACGAAGTCGACATCCACCGTCCTCTCGACGCGTACATTCACCTCGGCCACGGCCCTCACCAGTGCCTTGGCCTGCCCATGACGCGCATCTCGCTGACAACCATGCTGCGAGAGGTGGCGCTGCTGAAGAACCTGAGGCCGGCGGTCGGGCCGCAGGGGAAGATACACAAGGTTGTGAAACCGATGGCCAAGGGCAAGGAAGAATATCCGTATCATGCGTACTTGACGGAGAATTGGGACATGTTTTTTCCGTTTCCTTGCGGTAAGTTTGCCAGGTTCCTCCCCCCCCCCGTTATTCTCTGTTTCGAGGCTGCGAAGACGAATACTGATAGTGATCTAGCTCTCAAGGTGTGCTGGGATGACTAGGATCAGGTAATTACTTTGATGAAGTATACCTGAGCCAGTTACGAGATTGGAAAGATCAATGTTCACACATCCCTTTTTTGTAATAGTATTGCCGGTGTTTTTTGCTTCATCTCGGCGCGACGAAGCGTATTTTCTTCCATGTTGGTCACAAGGAAAGAAGTTTGGCCTTGGAATCCAAATATGCGACCTATATATACACGACCCACGAAAGTGCATGTCCGTAGCCCACGATCAAAACGCCATATCCCAGGCAAATACTGTGTGCAGTAGCAGGCCCGACTTCATGTTTCCCTCCATGGTCGGTCCAATGAATCCAGCTGTGTCTGATCCTCGTACGTTTGTGGCGTTGTTATCGCTGCATGTACATGCCGGTGGTGACCATGACATTTCCGTAGCGTTCGTTGGCGCGCCAAAGGTACTTGAGAAAGACAATGGCCTTGAGGTAAATCCCCAAGATCCGCCTTCGTCGAACACGGTCGGCCTCCAGTACGCCGCGCAGCACTTTGCAAACGGTGGTAAACGACTGGGCCTTGCGAGGCGACTCGATGATAGCATCGCGCGAGTTGGCTCGAGTGAGCGAAGCTGGAGAAACGCAAGAAGCTTCGGGAATGAATGCCTCTATAACGTCCTGATTCTCGATCGGTGTTGCCGGTGGGCTGGTGGAGGTTTCGAGGGAATCGTGCTCGAGTAGCTCGGGTATACTGCCTAGAGTCGGCGAGAACGATGAGCGTGGGGTGCCAGGTAGGGAAGACATGTCGTGTGTTGGGGCTGTGGCAGCGTTGGACTGTTGCATTGGAGGAGGTGGAGGAGGAGGAGGAGGAAGAAGAGGAGTCCTGGATTTAGGCGAGCTGGTCGAACGTAAGATGGGAAACGAGAATCGCCGAAGAGAGATGACAGATGGATTGTCGGAACCTGTTCCTGGGACCAGGTTGCATAGTGGCGGCGGCGGAAATAGCAGCATGTCGGACAAGTGCTACGTGCAAGGTGGTGAGGCGGAGGTGAGAGGGGAGTGAAGGAGTGAAGAAGCGAGAGAAGACCACGAAAGCCAGGAATGCGGGAGCTCAACTTCACAAGGGATTCAGTCGCTTATCAACCGTAGCTCCGCACAGCGTGAGGGGTATGGAGCTAGGTAGGCACGGGAGTCGTGTTTAGCATACTGATGGCAGAGGTGGTAGAGACGAAGGCATCCGCGGTCAGACAAGGTCACTGGTAAGGCGCTTTCCTCAGTCCCACGTAGTGAAAACAAGCCGGCCAGCCATCGCCCATGACTACAAGTATCACTGCCATGTTTGTTAGAACATGCAAACACCAGCCAGAAGATTTGTGTGATGAGTGAACTGCCATGACATGACGTCTCGTGTAGAGAAGATCAATCGACGAAGATCGAGAGCATCTACGGCACCCGGTGTCGAAACTAGGAAGTGCTTACGGGCGTCACACCAAGTCCTTCACCATTTACCCGGTCAGGACGGTCAGTGCCGCCAGCCATGGCTTGAGCCGTGGAGCGATGGGCCGGCCCACCGATAGAGCGTGCAGCAGTGGATGCGCAGTGGCTCCCGGCTGATTGTCTCGCCTCCTATGTCATATCCAAATTACGAAAATGAAGGCCCAAAACACCAGCTTACCCCGCGGAGCCGCTGTTTGCCCCTCCCTTGCTAGCCGCTGACCTCTCACACACCAGTAGATTCGCGTCAAGTATTGACAAGGAACGTCTGCTCATACGCCTGGTTATGTATATAGTATGTGGATGGTATCCCCTCGTGTCTCATCGTACCGATCTGCCGGAACGCACAGTGAGCCTGCAGGCGTGTAGATCACCAGGCTGCTGACTGACTTGGACCGTTTGCGCCCCTCTCTGCAGCGATTCCTCTCGATATTTCGCCCTCACTTCGCTCTCACACACCTGATTGATCGATTGATTGATTGATTGATAGTGGCTTAACGTCCTATCTCTCACACACCAACATCGTGAAATATAGACAAACGGCGTCGCCAGCCTCCAATACGAAGCACGCTCAGCATGACATACACCCGGAAACAGGTCGTCATCTGCTTCAGCGTACTGGTGAGTTTCGTGCCCTCAGAATATCTCCGACGCCCTAATCAGCAGTCGCAGTATCTCATCTCCGCGACCGCACTTGCAGGGTAATACGCTTGGCCACCAGTGGTTACTTCACGCTTACGGATCCAGCTATGCCTCTTCTCGTGCAAACATGCGCTCGGTGCCCATGTCGGAGGCTTTGACAGGGCTTACAACTGCTTTGCCTCTGATCTCTGGCCTGCTTCTCGAATGCGGCTATGACTTCACTCGCCGTGAAGAGCGTCGCAGGAATCTGAGCCGCGGTGAGATCCAGCGTCCGCCGCTCGTCATCGTTGCCAACACGATCATCTTCATCTACTCGACCGTTGTCATCACGCTACTGGGCACACATGCTGGCCCGCCGTCTGGACTGGATTGTGGGCTCCACAAGCGTTGGGAGGCAATGTTCAAGGGAAAAAAGGTGGATGCGATTCGAACAATCCAGGACGCTTTCCAATGTTGCGGCTTCACCAATTCCCACGACATGGCTTGGCCCTTCCAGGATAAAACCCATGACCAACACGCATGTGAGAACATGTTCGGTAGGAAAACTGGGTGCATGGGAGCATGGAAAGCCGAGGAGCAACACATTGCAGGAATTTTGATTGGCGTTGTGGCAATGGTGTTTATTTGGCAGGTCAGTCAACCCTACGACGTGATCGAGTTGTTAGTTAACATGGCTTTCAGTTGGCAATCATCGCTATACCCACCCAGCGCGAGTCGTGGCTTCACCAAATCGCGCCTGATCGGATTTCGCGCATGATCGCGGATGAGAGAAACGGTGGCAGTGAAGAGCCTCGACGAGCTATTGACTACATCCCTGGGCACAGTCGTTACTCGGATCGTCTAATAGAAGAGGAAGAAGAGGAAGCTTCTTACAGAGGACGCGCCATTCAAGAGGGAAATAACCAACTAAACAATCCCTTATCAGCGCCTCTCGGGTCTGAGCAACAACCTACGGTAGAAAATGAATGGGCAAGGAATTGATGAAGCTGGCAATCACAAGTCGAACATCAAAGCAGCAAGTCTTGACCAAGCACTGTGGGAAGGAATATGCAAAGAAAGTCCTTCGATTGTATGATTAGATTGCACGAATGCTATAATCTCGATGTTATCATGCAGCGGTAGTCAGGTCTATACATGTCGCAGCCGCTGCAGGATCACGTCGCATCTTGATCAGTGGCATGAAACACGTTGGACTTGTTCATACATAGCTCCGGGAAATCTCTAGGGGTTAGAATATTACGAATACAATGATGGCAACCCGGTCCTCGATGGTGACACGTATGTTCACAGTGTTGTAAAAATGAACAACTTGCACGGATCGGAGACACTGTCCACCATCAACGAGAACCAAGCCTCGTCCCAAAACATATATATGTATATCGTATTTTCCTATCATTGCACCGACTAGAAACTCAACTCGCTACTACAACCACGCGTACCCAACCAATCCCCAAGCATTTCTCATACTCGTCATCAAGACCGCCGCCGCCATCGCCCTGACCCTCACCTCGCCAACAATGGCCGCCCACAAGCACACAGCCGTAGACAGCTACTCCATCTTCACCGCCCGACACGACCGCGCTGTCCCTCGCCGCTGCAACACCACCTTCGACGACTTCATCCCCCCGAAGCAGCTGTCGTCCATGGCGCAAGAAGACGCCAAAAAGGCAGACAAGCCCAAAATCAAGGTCAAGCACGCTGCTCAGAGCTTGGTCCGAGTTCTTTCGCAAAAGAAGGATCGCAGGTAAGTCGGGCTGGCTGGTCCTGGTTCGCTGACGCTTAGCATATTGTTTTTTTTTTCTTTCGCGCGCGCTTGGGTCTGGGGATTTAGGAGGAAGATTGTCCTGGCTAGCAGCTATCTGGTACTGTTTACAGGGCTTTTGGCCTTGAATCTGGAATGCAAGCGGGAGATAAGGCATGGTAAGGTATGTGCATGGCTGGATAGGAGGTCGCCCAAGAGCATAGTTGGAGTTTCAAACGAAACGGGTAATATCGGAGATTGAATTTTCCAGCTTTCCACACAACGTGGCTTACTCCTTGATCGTGGGATTTCCGTATGCCCTTGCACTTCAGTTCTCTATGCTTTTCCAGATACTTTGACAAAATCCAAAAGACGCGCACTAGTATGGCTACGCGTACTTCTATCAGGTGATATTGTGCTCACTGTAGTTGCGAAGGACAGGAGGTACTACTACGCTTGTAGAAAACAATCATGAAGCGGCCGAATGTTCATACTTTGAACTCATTGCCCAAGGCATGCGCCAGGCTTATCTCTCCACCTTCATGGCGACAGCTCGCAGTCTATCAATATACCGCTCATCCCCTATCAACTTCCCCAACCTCGCTCCCTAGTCCTGCAGCAATCGGCAATAGAGCTGACTGTGCAATATTGGTGGTGATTTATCGGGCAGGCTGTGTCTTCGCCAGATCTTGAATCTGAAACCTTGTGACGTGGTAGTAAAGATTGTCTGGGATGCAGACGTTGAATTGCAAAAGTGTTGACATGAACATGTATGAAACCGTTCCTCAAACACCTTGGCGTGATCACCTTAGACTGTCTCAATGTATCTTCTAACTTCCCAGTCCGTGACGGCCTCGTCCCAGATCCTGGCCTCATGCTGTCGTGTTCCGCCAAAATGGTCGACAAAGTCATCGCCAAAAACATCGCGCGCGACGCTATCTTTCCTCATGAAGCGTTCTGTGGCTTCTTTCAGGCTTTTGGCTAGTCGCTCCCCTTTGTCAGCGCCTCCGCCTACGTCCTCGCCTTTACCGAGCGGTGGTATGCTAATGGTGAGTTTCTTCTCGATACCCCGCCAGCCGAGGGCGAGGATAGCGGCGAGGACAAAGTGGGGATTTGTATCTGCGCCGGGCACACGGACTTCGAAGCGCGTTGCCTTGGCAGAGGCGGTAGGAGGGGCGATTAGGCGAATTGAAGCAGCGCGGTGCTCAAGACCCCACGAAACGGTGACTGGGGCCCAGAAATTCTCGACCAAACGCTTGTAGCTGTTCACATTGGGTGCTAGGATGGGCATGATGTCTGGAAGCCCCTCAATCAGACCAGCCAAAAAGTGCCGTCCAAGATCGGAGAGGAATCGAATGTCGGAATAGGGCGCGTTCATGTCTTCTTCGGGGCGTGCGAAGAGGTTCTTGCCTTCGTTATCGACGATGGAAACGTGCATGTGGCCGCTGTTGCCTGGCAGTCCTTCGCGCGGTTTTGCCATGAAGCATGGTGTGATGCCGAACTTGGATCCCAGGCACTTGACTACGAGCTTGAAGAGGGAGGCCTTGTCCGCCATTTGCTGGATTTCGCCAAACTCAAGAGCCTACGACTGTCAACACACTGCCCTCATTCGCAGGCTAAGGTGAGTCTCACAGCCTCGAAGACGCCAGGGCCTGATTCCGTATGCCAGCCTTCGATGCCGCAGTTGAATTTGGCGCATGTGTTGAAGATGCCATAGTAATATTCCTGATTGTGGACCGGCCGTGTGATGCTGTACCCAAACATGCCTTCGGTCAGGCTTGGTAGCGAGTTGGCTAGGTTCTCGCGTAGAAAGGCTGCTGTGCCCGATGTATTCCTCTCCGCCCCGTCCTGGCCTTGGGGCGCGCGAAACTGGTAGAATTCGTACTCGGCTACCGGGCGTGGTCAGCTCTCGGGGCCTTGTCAGCTCTGGTCCCACCAGGCGACTCACCTCCAGCCATGGCGCCGTAGCCCTTGTCCCTTAGCTTGCCCACCACGCGCATCAACAGACTGCGTGGGCAGACGCTCAAGCTCGCTTTGGTGTCCGGGTCGTAGAAGCTGACGAGGAAGAAGGGTACGTTGTCCTCCCATGGTATGCGTCGAAAGGACTGCAAGTCGGGTATGGCAATGAGATCACGGTAGCCGTTCGCTTTGTTCGACACGCCCAGCTCGCGAAAGTAGGTTTGGTCGTGCATGTCCCAGCCAAAGATGACGCTGCAGAAGCCGAAGCCTTCGTTGGCAATGCTGAGGAACTTCTTCTTGGCCATGAGCTTGCCGCGCAGCATGCCGTCGACATCTACCCCTGCCACTTTGACAGCCAGGTCGTCTTTGAGCAGCTCGGGGAGCTGTTCCGCGGTGATGTTGGCAGGGGCTTCGGACGCCATAGTGCTACGCGCCTATGTGCTCTGGCGGGAGGAGGCGATGGAGAGACAACACAGGAAAGCCAGAAAGGGGGCAGAAGCAGCAAGCGGCGTCTGTCTGTCCCCGCCAAGAGGGATGGGTGACTGCATGGCTGGTGATGGGGACGAGACGAGATGGCGCTTGGGCCAATGAGCAGGCCGTCTACCATGTACCGGGGGCCGCATGCATGCCGCAAGTGCAAGACGCTGGCTGCGGCATACCGTGTATAGATAGATGGAGGCACATCGACCATGCCCAGTATCCAGGCAGACAGCCATCCTCGGCCGCCCGCCGGGACGCTTCCCATCAGCCTCCATGCGTGCGACGAGCGCTCCTCCACCACCCCATCGCGCCGTGAAGCGGCTACGTCATCGCCGGCGGGGCACGCCATCGCTCTCCAGACTCCATGGTGACGGCGGGGAAGGCCATGCAGCCGCATGAGACGTGCACCGTGTTCCCGACGAGCCTCCAGCCCGGGGCGACAGCCACGCAAGTGGCACGACTCTTATCACCGCAGAGCGATCATGGCGATGCGATTCAGTCAACGGCTCCGATAACGGGCGGGTCCAGCCCGATGCGTCGTCTCCCCTTTGTCCATGGGCGCCTCTGTCACCGCATCCTCGACGACAATCCACCTGCGCCCGGTGGACCGCCTTTCCCGACTTCGATCCTCGAGCCGCAGATACGTGTGTGCGCGTGTGGCGGCGTCTTGTTTGCCCGTTGCTGTCAGTAGCAGAGCTTCCTTATTCACAAAGTGTCCTCATGACAGCTATTAGTCATATCTTGAAAGACCGATACCCACGGTCACCTCGCTCACTGCCCTATTGACAATTGACTCCCTCGCAGGCTTTTGATTCCACATCCCCAGCTACACCGCCTCTTCTTTTTGAACATCACCACAAATCCAGAGTCCCACACCGTCGTCATGGGTCGTCTCGAGGGCAAGAACTGCATCATTACCGGTGGCGCTGGGTAAGCACGCCTTGTCTGGAAACTGCGCCACGACGCGCCTCATCGATGGCCTCTCCCCATGCGCTTCACCGCCTTCTTTTACCCCTCGGCTGTTGCAGGCTCCCGAGAAGGCGAAACTAACAGAATACAGTGGCATCGGGCTGGAGACGGCCATTCTCTTCCGCCGAGAGGGCGCCAATCTTCTGCTTTCCGACATCTCCGGTCCAGCGCTCGAAAAGGCATCCGCTAAGCTGTATGAGATTGTTCCCGAGGGACGTAAAATCGACACCAAAATCACCGATGTGTCGAAAGAATCAGATGTCAAAGCCATGATCGAGCACGTAGACCCATGGGGTGGCGTCGATGTGCTCTTCAACAATGCAGGCATCATGCACGCAAACGACGACGACGCGGTCAACACGCCTGAGAAGATATGGGACCTGACCCAAGCCATCAACGTCAAAGGGGTTTGGTTTGGATGCAAGCACGCAGTCGTTAGCTTCAGGAAGCACAGCAAAAAGTCCACAAGCGTCATCAACACAGCCAGTGTCGTGGCTCTAGTGGGTAGTGCGACGCCGCAGCTGGCATACACGGCCAGCAAAGGTGCTGTTCTGGCAATGACCCGGGAGTTGGCCATGGTGCACGCACGTGAAGGCTTCAGGTTCAACGCGCTCTGCCCAGCACCATTGAAGTACGTCTTGACGCCTCTTTCTGCAATCATAATACTAACGGTCGCAGCACCCCTCTTTTGCAGGATTGGCTTGGTGATGATGCAGCGAAGCGGCACCGCCGCGAAGTTCACTTCCCTACAGGCCGATTTGGCGAGGCCGTCGAGCAGGCTCAAGGCGTATTATTTCTGGCAAGCGATGAAAGCAGCTTCGTAAACGGTACAGATTTCGTTATCGACGGCGGTATGTCGAGGTGTTACACCACCCCCGAGGGCCCTCCCACAGAACCTCCCCAGAACAACGCGCCCTCGACCCGACACTACTAGGAAGAGGAGGGCTCATGTAACCAACTCTCAGGGCAGTCGGTTCGGTGT
>Ga0182211_1000669_pt1 | contig 10415 bp, 9 predicted proteins | sample G5R1MG_20_FD_129660 | JGI IMG/M metagenome (GOLD analysis project Ga0182211, IMG submission 129660) | Switchgrass phyllosphere microbial communities from Michigan, USA - G5R2_MAIN_03OCT2016_LD1 MG | ecosystem: Host-associated > Plants > Phyllosphere > Phylloplane/Leaf | place: USA: Michigan... | reverse complement strand
CCCACTTATACAACATCCCGTTCCCTTGTCCCAGCCACCGGCCCCTCATCTGTCCTGACACGGAACCCAATCCATGGAACCCGACTCCTCAGCGCCAGACTGCTACAAATCACGCTTACACTGCTCAAGGCCATAGCCAAACTCGCCCATACAGGATCCAGCCGAATATGCTTTGCCCCACTACTCTCCACGCCCATTCCAACCTCCATACCGAAGCCACTGTGATGCGTTGCCATGCGCTTCGTTCCTGTTGTCACGGGGAACAGAACGCCCGCTGCCACCGGCATAGCAACCACATTATACACGAGTGCCCATCCAAAATTGAAGTAGACACGACGGAAGACAAGGCAAGACAGATCGAGCAGTGTGAGGATGGTGGTGAGGTGGCTGTTGATCAAGATGAAAGATGACGAAGAAAGAGCAATGTCTGATCCACTGCCTACAGCAATACTTAGATCCGCTGTGGAGAGGGCGGGTGCATCATTGATTCCGTCGCCTACCATTGCGATTGTCGCGCGCTTGGCTTTATTCGTCTTTGAACTTGAGCGGCACAGGATGCCAAACAAACCGGCCTTCTGTGGCTTCGTCAAGGTCTGCTGAAGGTACCTGATCTTCTCTGCTTTCTGGTCTGGCAGTACGCCGGCGATGATGTTGGACGCGGGAATGCCAATCTGCGCACCGACTGCGAAAGCAGTCGTGGCGTTGTCGCCGGAAAGCATCCATACATCAATCCTACGCTTCTTTAATGCATCGATGACGCCGATGGCTTCTGGGCGAAGAGGATCGGCAATCGAGAAAATGCATGCAAGCTGCCAAGACGGAGTGGCTTGTGGCAAGGTGTTCGAAGCTGAGACGGTCTCTAAGCCAGCAGAAGCATCCGACGGTGTCTTGCCCGCTTCCAGAGAATTCATATATGGCTCTGGTAGCTGCAGAGCAAGTAATGCGATAGAATGGCCCTGCGACTTCCAATTCTGAAGCGATGTAGCGTTGTCGGGAGAAATTTGTACGTGATGGTCCGACATGTAACTCTCGTTTCCAATCACGGCTGCAATCTCATGGCCCTCGATGCGAAACGTACCCTTCAAGCCCTTGCCGGGAATTTCATCAACGCGAATCGCCATTGGTGTGTCATGAATTCCTTCATTGCAAAAAGAGATCAGCGCCCGAGAGATCGGGTGGTTGCTCGTCTCTTCCAATGCCTTCACAATCCCCAATACCATGGCCGCGTTTTGTACGCCTGACATTTCATGATTCGCCACAGCTGGATCACCGCCCTGCGTGAGAGTACCCGTCTTATCAAAGACGATACAATCTACCGAGCTGGCTTCCTGGAAGGCTTCGCCGCCGCCTCTAACCAGTATACCATGTTTCGCAGCCAGCCCACTGCCAACAAAGAGTGCAGTAGGTGCTGCCAATCCGATACCACATGGGCAGGCGATGACGAATACCGCAATCGAAAAGCGTAAAGACCAAAGAGCCCACCCACCAGTGCCTTTGCTCTTCCAGTCTTTCGGAATGCTACCCGTGGTCCCGAGGACAAGCCAGACAAGCCAAGTAGTGATGGCAACGGCAATGACAAAGGGAACGAAGTGTGCAGTCATTGTGTCTGCCACTCTTTCAACGGGCGCACGGCGAGTTTGGCCTTCTCGTACAGCGTTGATGATCTGATCCAACATCGAGGTACCCGAGATTGATGTAATTACCATCTTGACCGGAGCTCCTTTATTCACAGTGCCAGAGTACACTGTATCGCCCTCCCCTTTCCCGACGGGACCCGACTCGCCCGTCAGGCTCGACTCATCGAAAGTCGTGTTACCCTCCAGGACTGTCCCGTCGAATGGTGGTGAGGTGCCGTGGTGCACACGAACCACATCGCCGTACTCAAGGAGATCAGTGTCAATCTTACGATCCCCCTTTTCAGTATCGATCAATATTGCTTCCACGGGACGCAACTTTCCGAGAGAGGCGACGGCATCGCCAGTTTTCGCCTTGCTGTATGCCTCGACGCCCCGCCCTAGCAGGAGAAACATTGTTAAGAAGACGACTGCGTCGAAGTATGAATCCTTCATGGGGCCAGAAGAGTTCCCGGTAGCTGCCAAAGCGAGCTCTACCACAGAGGCAAAGTATGCAATACTTGTACCAAGCGAAATGAGCATGTTCATACTGCCAAAGCGTATGAATCGAAGCAGTAGAGGGGTCTGGCTTCCAGGTCTCCACATGGCTTTGAGCTCCCTGAATGCACGCCGATGGAAGGTATCCGCTGCAAACACATAGACGGGGGTAGCAAGGATGAAAAGTGCCCAGTTGAGTCGGCTGACATTTCCCGCCCACATGCTCCCCATCAAGTAGGCTCGAATCGGGTTCTTGTCGTTGACCAGGCTCATGAAGACAATTCCGAGTACGAAAGTCGGAATAGCTACAACCATACAAAGTATGAGTCGGGACAAAACTCGTTTTCGCTCCTCAGCCTGCATGTCGCGTGCCCTTTCCTCGAGTGTGGGAGGGTGATGAACGGTCGGCGTGAATGCTGGATTCAGACTCGTGATCGTATCCAATATGTGCCGGATAGTCAGGTGGCCTGGATCCGGGATGTAGGTGATGTGTAGAAGAGTCGACTCGAGAGACAGCGGTGGACCTTCAATCTTGAATGATCCCTGTGAACCATACAAGGCTTCCAGTTTCTGCATAACATTTTGTGGACAGTGATGGCAGAACATGCCATTGATGCGAACGGCGATGGTCCTGGTAGCTGTACTGGCATTTCCGCTGCCATGAGGGACAACTTTGTCTATTGAGGCTTCGTAACCGACGTCTTCGATTGTGGTCTTGATTTCTGGAAGGTGTTCCTTGCCCGTGAAGACAATTGTAGCACTGCCCGATACAAGACTTATGTCAACGTGCTCGATCCATGGGAGAATTTCCAGTGCCCTGGTGACGTTTCCTACGCAAGTAGCACAGGTTAAGCCTCCTAGAGTGTATGTGGCGCACCATTTGTCCGCCTTGGATTTCGAATGCGAAGAGGACACAATCTCCTCCAACTTCTCCACAGTGGCCTCAAATCCACAGTCTTCAATAGTTTCAACAATATCAGCGCACCTGTCATTCCCCCTGAAAACGACAACCCCACTGCTCGTCAGCAGATTGATGCTAACCGAGTGCACCCAAGGATGTTGCTCCACAGCATGGGTAATTGCGCCAACGCAGGCACTACATGTCATGCCTGACAGGGCTAGGCTGACCTTGTAAGTAACGTCAGGCGACAAATGGTCGATAGAAAGGAAGGATCCAGAGACTGGCGATTTCGGTTCCACTGATTCATAGCCATCGAAACTGGCCTTAGGCAAGGCAATGACGATAGGTTCTGGTTTGAAGGAAGGCTCTTCTTCACTGTTCATGACGAGATTGACCCCATATCCTTCTTTCTTGCACTGTTCGCATTGCTCCCTATGCAATTCTCTCCTGCGCATGACTTCGATTGTGCCGTCCAAACCCCGAGGATGGAGCCAACTAGAAACTGCGTGCTCCAGACTAGTATGCCACTCCTCGCTCTGCCCGTCTTGGGGATATTCAACTGCCTTATTATCTTGAAAAATACTGTGTAACTCGAATCCAGCTGCCTCAAGCGATCCGGATATGGCGTCAACGGCAAGGAATGCGGCGTGGCTGACGACAACGGAATGCGAAACAATAGATACAAATATGTTCTGCGGTGTGGGATCCAGTGCGCTCAAGGACGCCGTGATACCTTCCACACATGATGGGCAGTGTAGATTGGAGATGAAGCAGGTAGTAGTGACGATGGCCTGTTGCGGATCGCGCAATTTGGACGTGGTAGATGACATGGCTCCTCTGTCATTATGCAATATCTCAGTCTCGGGGTTCATCGAAGACGTATTGGGTGATTGGTAAGGCGGGTCCAAGCCGGGAAAAGCAGTCAACGGCTGTTGTGGCGCAATCAAAGTCGATGGGAAGCGACTCGGCACTGGCCGAAGTGGAAACACGGCAGCGGCAGAACAGTAATGCTCGGGAGAGTGAGGAAAAAGAATCACATCCAACTGGTATTAATACGGCAAGTTCGATAGTGTCGCTTGTGTGGCGACCGCACATGTCGCGCATCACGCCTTGACGTCCACTCACTGCTCTCCGCACAAACTGCGCAGTCGGGTTGTTTTTAGTTGATAAGCGGTACGTCTAGCGGCAAACTCGATGCAAAAAACAGCCGTCGCATACACTCGTGAGCCATTCCCAGGTTCACATCTGGATCACGTGGCGTGACTGCAATGAAGTGAATGCCGTCTACGGCACCCTACTCTAATCAACTACGCTGCAGTCTTTCCGTACGCGTCAGGACCTGCGCGATGCTATGAAGGGTACTGGCTCCGGAATCAGACAGTGTCAGCAGTTGCTCAGTTGCTTTTCGCTTATTGTGTACAGAAAATAAATCCAACACCTGAGCACCAACGACACGATTTTGGCACTAGAGTGAATCATGAGGCGCTTGCCGTTGGGCTCACTGAAACGGAGGAATCGCCGGCGACCTTGCGTACTGTTTGGGGCGTCTGCCATCCTCTGTGTGGGCGGCCAGCGACAGCGGAGGGTTGGTCCATCTGCCATGGCAGCTTCCGCCTGGCAGTGGCAGGTATGGCCATCTCCGAAGTCTTCACCGTCTTGCTGGGTGTTTCAGCCTCTTCCAAGACCCGAATCAGCTCGCTTACGACTTCATCGTTGGCCTGCTCGAGCCCATGGTCGTCCGAGTCGCTCTGAGGGGGTCGTGGGCGTGATGGAGCCAGTGCGATGGGGCTTGGAGCGAGGATTGTGCATCAGCGCTGTTTTCAGCTCACAGTCCGTTGTCCACGTCGTCCTTATACCATCGTCCCCGATTGACGCCCGCCTTTTTAGTCTCGAAATGGACCGGAGTGCAGTTGCAATGCCATACGCCATTGGTAAAGAGGCCCTAGGGCGGACCTGCGCCGCCGCCGCCGCCCCCCCCCTCGTCCTCTTCCTCGGTGGCCAGGCATGAGGGCAGTGGGTAGGTAGAGTACAGCGACAAGTGACGGGCTTCTGCGTGTGATGCGCTGCCGGGCAAGCGGATCCGGCTGGTTTCCAGGAGGCTGACGTTCGTCAACTAGTTATCTAGGGAACGTGAAACATCGTCCTCGCCCTTGCACCAGCGGGTACAAACATCTTCCCCACGCTCATGCGCCATCCATCTCCACCAAGACCACAGCCCGTTGCTTCGGCTCTACCCAGACTTTGGTCTCGGTGCATCCGGGCCACATGGATCGGACGGGCCAATGAACTGCACTCCCCCCCTCACATGCTTGGCATTCCGAGTGCTACCATGTTGTGCTGACGACGTCGATACCATGGCTTCGCTTTCCACAGTCTAGCAGATGCCATCGGTGCGCCCAAGTTCCTTTATCGCTCTTCCCCGGTGTAGCAGCGACAATTTGGCATCCTCGGCAAAATGCTCGCACGACGATCGCTGAGAGTTCCGCCCTCGCTACTTCTCGCGCTCCTGTTGATGGCCATTTTTGGATGGCATCTGTGTCAAGGCCCTGATCATGAAGCACATCCACGTCTATCTCCAGAGCCCGAAAAGAAGGCGCCTCGAATTGCCATTATGACATTCGTCACAGAGCAGAGGTCGTATTTGTACCTGTCGCTCAAAAACAAAGCTCGTGGGTCCAACATCCATTTCGCACTGCTTGGGATGATTGCGCGCTAACACCTGTCCAACAGACTATGCGCGTCGTCACGGCTACGACTTCATTATGGAATATGAGTCGCATACAGACCGTGCCGTCGTCTTCTGGAAGTTCGACATGGCTCAGAGGCTGATCAAGACCGGCAAGTACGACTGGATATGGTGGGTCGACTTCGATACCATCTTCACCAACACCAATATCAAACTTACCGATATCATTGACGAAGAGCTTCGTAATGCCACAAATCCCGACGAGATTGACTACCTCTTCACACACGATTGCAACGGCTTCAACGCGGGATCTTTTCTGGTCCGAGGCCACGAGAGATCGCTCAAGTTCATAGACGACTCATTGGCCATACGTGACAAAGCCAAGGAGCAAGATATCCACATGAGCGAACAGGACTCGACTGTCAAGCTCATGAAAGAAAACGAAGAGGCTGCGAGCAGGGTCCACGTAGTCCCACAGTGGAAACTGAATGCCTTCCCATCAGAGATCGCTTGCTTTGACAAGTCCAGTAAGGCCTGGGAACCTGGCATGTTTGTCTTGCATTTTGCCGGTGCATGGGCGCACGTAAAAGGGGACGACCCGACCGGCTATCTCATGAAGAAGTACGAGAGCCAAATTATCTGGGGCGATTGGAAGAACATGTATTGAGTGCGATCAAAGGTGGGGGCGCACGCTAGTGCTGGTACTCTTAGGGGGGGACTTCAGATGATATCCATTGTGTTCACTGTGATGATTTCTTTCATAAATCAGGTCTAGAAACCAAAGATATGTCTAGGCAATATATGGGGATTGTGGATGACTCAACCAGACACGTGGATAATTTGTGTGGAGCTGGTAGGACATGACAATGTATCAATTAGGTACATGTATTGTTTGCGACCCCGATTTACCAAACACCATTAACAGTGAACCTTCAAAATTATCTCAAAACTCGATGCTTCAATCACAAAATGGGATCAAACACCACACTTACTAAAAATGGGGGTAGAGTCTACCGTAATGGACATCTCGCAGTCCACCAGTACTACGCCTCAAGATCTGAGACCCTCCTCGTCACTCCTCCGGGCCTGGCCCTCCTCTGCCTGCCTACTTTGGACCTTACTCTGATCCGCATGCTTGGCAGGATTGAACACATAGATCGGGAATTCCAGGAATACTGTTCTCTTCAAAAGGACAGGAATCTTCGCATACAGTTGCGGTGGAAAGGGGATGAGGATGCTCGTTCGATGCAAATATCTCTCATATGCTGGCCAGTTGTTACCCTTCTCGTACCTCTTCTTCGCTCCTGGTCGTTCCTGCAGTGTCAACCCGGAGACGAACATGAGCAGTATGGTCAGGAAGAATGCACCGAGTATGGAAGCATAGAGGGCCGCATGTGCACCGCCGCTTACGTAGCCGTATGCTGCTGGTGATACAGCGATTGTGAAGATACCTGAATGGCATTAGCAAGCTTGATCTCTTACCCCGGAGCAGCCTCTGTACCGAATTGAATAATTATCTCTCCAAAGTAGTTTGGATGACGCGTCCACGAGAAGAATCCAACATTGCAGACCGCACCATCGTTGCCATGAGCGGTGCGGAACCGGTACTTTTGGATGTCGGATACGCTTTCCATGATGAAACCAATCGACCAAAGGACAACGCCAGCAATGTCGCAGCCAGTGCCAAAGCCCGGCTGAGGAAAGCGCGTCACATTTGGCGAGTTGAGGATAGTTACTGGCAGTGAAACAGTCCAGACCCAGAACATTTGACTAGATACGACACCATTTAGCCGCATACTTGTGATTCAACGACGGCTCACCAACTTACAACACCCAGAACCCCAAAAACGACCAAAATTTGTCGCGCTTATCATCAAATCGATCGTCTTTCCCCGTCTTCAAGATTCTGAAGAGCAAGAAGCCACTCAATCTCGCTCCCCATGCGATGATGAAGAGCGACACGACAAGGTTGCGCGCGCCGCCTCTGTTCTCGCTGAATGCGAGCGTGAGGATGGCTAGAACGACGAAATTCGTGCCGCCGGCGAAATCGGTGAGTTTGTCGAATTTGCAGCTGAAGGCGACGGCGAAGAAGAAGAGCTGGTAGGCGACGGTGACGAGAAAGGTTATCGCGAGATAGTAGTCGTCGAGGACGTGTACGGCGCCCATGATGGTGGATGAGATGAGAGTTAACTTGCGGAGGAAATGTATGGCCGAGACGGCTCTAACACAACTATATGTACCGCCCAAGTCATGCTGTCAACAGTCCAAACTCAGTGTGATGATGATGCAATGCATCGGGATCCCAGGCTAGCGATGCGATCCGCTAGCCGGATGACTGGTGGCCAGCATCACTTTCCACCGTAATCAGCGTAGGCACTCCAGCAGCCCATGAGAAAGATGCTGGCGCCTGGACAGCTGTTTGAGTAGCCGAATGATCATCTCAAAATACTTATACCTCAGGAGGCCGTTTAGAAAACAGGGAGCAGGCGGGTTGATGCGCGAACGTCTCGGAACTCACAAGTACTCGTGATGTCTTCCCCTGACGGTCTAGAGAACTGGTCGCCTTGATTCATTCCGAAGGCCATATCTCGTTTACATTCGAAATCCTGCTATTTCTCTTTGCAATTCTCCTCTTTGTTTCTCGCTATTGAGTACACGCATGTCCGGAACACGCACTCGTCTTCTCCAGCAACGGCGCTGTGACTGGGTGAAATAAACATATCTGATCTAACGAACCCAAGCGTGAGCCGAATCTATTTTAATGCAATGGTCTGAGATTTCGTGGGCACTAGCCATCTTCTTGGTGCGTGCAGTAAGTGAAGACATGCTGGCATTCATTGCCTATACTGACTTGTCTAGCTAGCCATTCGTGCGACAAGGAACCCTCACAACACAAATGGCGAAGCACTGTTTCAGGAAAACAGAGTGAAAAACCTGAGAGGTGCCATGGGCGAAGCTGAGATAGAAAGCGTTGTCGGCACGCCCTTCATGAAGTTCCACGGGGTCGATGCTGTCAGCATCGCTGCGAGGCGAGCTCATGATACTGAAACAGATATCAGCACTCTGCGTCACAGTGTACAAGCTGGCGCGGAAAAACGAAATAATGGCGACGGATCAAGCGCATATCAAGCTGCAGAAGAGCGTAGAAAAGACGCCGGTCGACTACTTAACAGAACCAATAGACAAAGCCAAGGTCTCTATCTACGCGAACCAGAGCGTTCCAGCCGAGAAAATCCCAAACAATAACACGCAGACTGATAGCAGCAATACCTTCCTGTCTCAACTCAAGTCTAACACTAGCCACTGTACAAACAACCAGACCGTTCTTACATCAGCCGCTCAAGCGGACGAGGCTTCAGCTGCATTACCTCCAGTATCTTTAGCATTGTATGGAGCGTCTTCATCAACACCAACAAGTCCTACTGCATCCGTAGCATACAAGCCAGAGACAACACCACCCAAAGTATCTTCACCCGTAGAGGCAAGGCCGGCCGCCCTAAATCCGATTTCGTCTTTGAACAAAGACAACGGCACAGTGATTCGGCGAAGCTCAGAAGTTATAGTAAAGGTCTGGCCGACAGCTACACCTACTGAAAGATGGAACATCACGGTATGTACAATAGTACGGTCGCTGCGGCCGCCATCTCGGCTGAACAAACTTCGACAAAAGCAGCCACTGCTCCTACGGATTCAAAAGCCATCAAGTCTGCCACCACATCAAAAGCCGACAGTATCGCCGCGACCAACGCTACCAGTGCTATACGTACTGGCGTCACTGGCGAAGACAGAGGATTAGGAGCGGCAAACAGGATTTCTAGCGTATCGATTTCAGAAATTTGGAGCGGCGCATCAAGTACTACTCCCGCAGGAGCTTTCGTTGTGGATGCCGGCTTAGGGACTAACGTCACATTCACCCTCGACCTTTCGTCATCGAGCGCATGTGCAACGGCCCCAGTTTCAGTGTCAGTGTCAGTATCAATACCGGCATTGACTCGAGCAACCAAAACCACACTCAGCCTAGAAACCGTGCCATCCTTCCCGCAAGCCGCCACAGGTGTCACACTGACACAACTTCGACAGTGGCAGCGGTAGAGAGTGTGGCGCTGCCGTCACCACTCTCTGCGTCGTCGTCGTCGTCGTCGTCGTCGTCGTCGTCTAAAGCGACATCTTCTCCTTCGCTATCCGTGGCGACGAGCGTGACAATTCGGAGCCAGGCTACAACGCATGTATCGTTTACTACTCCGACGGTGGCGGCTACTACTACTAAAGCAGTGCCGCAGGGTAATGGGATCCCCTTTGACATCAACACGATTGCACTGGTCGGTAGGGTAACTGTGCATCTCCGGGGGAGGAGCGGAGCGCCGACGGGAGTGTAAGAAGCACAAGAGTGAAGTATATCGATGAGCATGGACTGCTCCTCTGGGGTAGCAGTCATTATCAAAAACTGTATCGTCTAAGCGCTGTCAACGTATTGTATTGAGCTCTCGTCGTGCATTGCTGCACGTGTCTACTGGGTATCACTTGGCCTCATCACATGTCTTTATTTCCGACCTCAAGGTTAACTGGTATCCTTTGTTTTTACAGCAGCGCGTTCCATCTTGTTGGCTTTTTGTTGGCGTTTGGAGACTGGTTTGTCCCCATGGAATTTATCATCAGGTGTGCCCTCCAGGCTGTCTCCTGGACGCTTACCGTTTGGGTTCTTGTTAGCCTTTACCTT
>Ga0182211_1000668_pt1 | contig 10420 bp, 9 predicted proteins | sample G5R1MG_20_FD_129660 | JGI IMG/M metagenome (GOLD analysis project Ga0182211, IMG submission 129660) | Switchgrass phyllosphere microbial communities from Michigan, USA - G5R2_MAIN_03OCT2016_LD1 MG | ecosystem: Host-associated > Plants > Phyllosphere > Phylloplane/Leaf | place: USA: Michigan... | reverse complement strand
TTCGTCGTCGTTGTCGTCGTCGTCTTGTGCCGCATGCGGCTTCACGACCGCACTCGTTCTTCCTGAGCGCCTGCCGCGGGAGGGTGGAATTGCTGGAGGAACTGCATTGCCGAGCGCTGTGGCTGATGTCTGTTTGGAAGCTGCTTTGGGCGATGCTGTCGCTTGAAGCGTCTCTACGGGTCTTTTGCGGTGGGCCTCAGAGCGGTGGGGCTTCTTGGCACTCGCAAAGAAGGCCGAGGTGGTCGTCTCCTCGAGTACGGGAATGGGCTCTTGCTTGCCCTTGTTAGGTGGCGGTTTCTTGGGCGTGGCTGGGCTCCGTCTGCGGGAATTAGCTCCGGCGTATCGGGGAACCTCGCATGATGTATCTCACGTGGCAGATTTCTCGGGCTCGTCGTCGTCAGAGTCGTCAATGACGCGGCTGGCCCGGCTCGTCGTGCGGCGCGTAGCTTTGGCGGGCGTGGACTCGTCTTTGGCGTGCGAAGCGTGCGCGTCCTGGCGCGATTTGGGGCCACCGCCGAAGAAGCTGCGGATGTCGGCGGGCATGCTGCGTGCGGGGCGCCAGGATTGCGAGTGAAATGGCGAAGAGGCAGCGGACAGCGGACAGCGGACAGGGAAACCACGACGCGTAGACGCGTGATCAGCAGGCAAGCCATTGTCGGATTGGGCGGGTGGGGGACGAAGGCCGCGCCAAGAGACGCCACCACCTGCCATGCACAAAGTTGGCCGCGACCGCCACGCCACCACTTCAGCGCCCCCAGTGCTGCGCCCGCCATGCCGCCTCCAAGCACCGCCTCCGGCCTGCTGGCATGCTTCAACCCGCTGAGGCTCGGCGCCGCTTGCTCCCGACGTGGGTGTCCCTCTGTCCATTCGATGCTGACTGACTGTGGGATGCAGCCCTCGCCCTCGCGCCCTCTCCCGCCCGCTACTTCTCGACAACGCCCAGCTGGCACAATTATCTCGCACCCAGATCCGGCGAGTCACGCAAGTCGCGCAAAGGCCGGTGCCGGGTACCCACGGGTGGCAGCATGCGCGGCACCACGGTGGTGTGGGGCGACTATGGCATCCGCATGCGCGACCATGACCGGCGCATCAGCGCGCACCAGCTGCGAATTGCCGAGGAAACCATCAAGAAGCGCCTCCGCGGTATGAAGTTCCGCATGTACATGCGCATCGCCGCCAACATTGGTGTCTACACAAGCGGCAACGACGTACGTATGGGGAAGGGCAAGGGCAGCTTCGACCGCTGGACCGCCCGCGTCGCCGTTAGCAAGGTCATCTTTGAGATCAAGGGCGACCTGCACGAGCAAGTCGTGCGCGATGCCTTCCGCCTCGCCGGCAACAAGCTGCCTGGCCTGTACGAGTTTGTCAAAAAGGGAGATGCCCCCGTCATGGGCCTGGCTAAGGTCGGCCTCCATGGCCTAACCGAGGACCTGCTCAAGCGGCCGCGTCGCCAGCTGCCCCCCAAACAATTGGCAGTACCTCCATCTGCGCCCGCGCCCGCATCGGCTCCAGCAGCATAGAGGCTCGCGGGCTCACGTGTGTAGATGAATCAAAGTTTTCCATACCTCTAGCCAGTAGCTACCTGCGTTTTTGTCCAGCCCCTCCTTCTTCTCCTCCTCCTCATACCTTGTAGAGCGTATCCAGAAATCCACTGGCCAGCTCGACCACGACGCTCTTGTTGGGTAGGCTCCCAGCAACGCCGTACAGTGCCGCTGCGTCTCCCTTGACAGCACCCTTGGCACCCTGCCCTTCCGCAATTCGGCGCCTCTCCGCCTCTCTCACTTCCTCGGTCACGTCTGCCAGATCACTGATGAGACGATCGACCACAGCGACAATAGGCAAAGTTACAGCAATGTGGATGGCGGGTGGGTTCTGTAGCGCATTGAGATGCCAGCCCTTGGTCGACATGCCGTCTGCAATATCGTAAATATCCAGCGTCTTGGACAAAAAGGCTACGACAGACACCAAGGGACGGCCAATGACCTTGAGGTCGGCGGCGAGCTCCGGTTTCTCGCGGATGGCCGTCTCGATTTGCTTCATGGCACCCACAATCTTGTGGCAGGCATCTACGTAGCCATTCTCTCCCTGCTTGACCAGGCTGGCCCAGCAACCAGCAATCAGTGCGCCTGGACGAGAGCCCGCAATCGACGGTGAGGCGTAAACACCACCCGACCAGTCAGGGGAGACAAAGTACTGGTACTTGCGGTAGTCCTCTGAGCGATAGAGCACGGTGGAGTTGCCCTTGGGGGCGAATCCGTACTTGTGGGTATCACAGGAAATGCTCGTCACGCCTTTCAGGCGGAAGTCGAAGGGCTCCGACTCGAAACCGGCCTTGGGCAGAAGAGGGATAATAAACGAGCCGAGACAGCAGTCCACGTGAAGCGGAAGTTTCTTCCTGAGCGCGATTTGACTGAGGCCCGAGATGTCATCGATGATGCCATGCGGGAAGTTTGGCGCAGAGCCCACTAGCAGAACGGTATTGGGATTGACGAGACGCGACACCGAGGGCAGATGTACCTTGTAGCTTGGCGGCTTGCACGCAACAAGGTGGACTTTGATTTTGAAGTATTCGCCGGCTTTACGGAAAGCGGTGTGGGCGGTTTCGGGGAGGATCATCTCGGGTTGGGAGACGCCGCGTTCCTTGCTGGCCTTGTTGCGCGCCGAGAGGCACGCCATGAGGATGGACTCTGTGCCGCCGGATGTGGTCACGCCGGCTGAGCCTTTGGGTGCATTGAAGAGAGACAGGACCATGGCGACTACTTCGGCCTCCATCTTCCTGACGCCGGGGAATACGTCGGGGTGGATCGGGTTCGACACGGTGAATTTGCCAAAGGCTTCCGTCTGTAGCCGAATCAATTCTTCGCCGCCGTGATAGACGGCGCCGCTGACTCTGCCATCCTCCCAGCGGGTGTGGTGCATGTTTGCCATGTCCACGAGCTTCTTGCGCACCTCGTCCTCGCTCCAGCCGGCACTGGGCAGAACGGTGATGCGCTCAACCCCCGGGCCGCTGGGGACCAGCTTGCGCTCCAGCTTCAGGAGGGTTTCGGCGACCTCGGTTTGAACCTTGGTACGCACCCCGGGGAGGCGCAGGAAAACGCCATACAGGTAGCGACGGAGGCCACGGTACAGATCGCCAAGGGAGCCGAAGATGCCGCGGCCCTTGAGTTGGTAGAAGGCGATGCGGGTCCAACGAAGCAGGAAGAGGACGAAGACTAGATTGCGCAACCTGGATCCGGCATCAGTCCCGTGATGGATTGTGTCCCAGCCGACCACGAGCCCAAGGGACTCTCTTACCCCTCCAAGTTTGCAGCAACGAGCTGGCCTTTGGCAGAGCTCCTCTGCGCGCTCAACGTGTCGCGCAGGCTCACAGGCAGGCGAGAGGAGCCAGGCATGGTGAGGTACAGGCAGCGAGAAAGAGAGCGAGAGCGAGAGCGAGAAAGTGTGTGTGCATGTGTGTGTGATGGAGCAGGCGGAACGGTCAGGGTGTGGTAGATCAAGCAGGGTGGTCGTATAAGTAGTAATCACATGTTGGTCGGAAGTGACGTGGGTGACGTCTTGTTCTGGAGTGCCTCTCCCAGCGTCGCCATGTCATGTTACGTACAGGCGCATGGTAGTAGCGAATGGCGCGTGCGCAGAAGCCATCTGCTCGTTCTTGAACGAGGTCTTGGTGGTGGTGGTGCGGTTGATCGCATGCCGTGGATCGGACGCCAAGCCATCCGACGGACCGAACTGCGCCTCGCTCGCTCGCAGCCATTGGCCATGTGGCGTTGTTCGTGGTGGGTCGAGTGGCAGAGAGGGGGAGAGGGGGGAGAGGGAGCGATGAAGAGAGAGAGAGAGAGAGAGAGGCCACGTTGTATGCATCCACGTGACATGGGTGTACATAGACTGCCTACCTCCGTGCTGGGCGGGTAGTGCAAGTCTATTCTGGGGGCACCGAGACCGAGTGGAGAGTGGCGATGGGGGCGTGAAGTATTTTTGCCACCTACCATAGGTAGCAGGTACACCTACATGGGTTATAAATAGACGTACTATGTATACTGAGATGCTCGTAGGCAATAGGCAATAGGTAGTACACTCGCAGGTGGTATGAATAGACACGGTCGACCTGCCTACACCGACTTAGCTCCAGCGCTTCGTCACGGCCCTCGCGGTCCCACCACCCAACTTGAGTCTGTACGCGCACGGCGTCGAGGAGCGAGCAGGTCTGCTCCTACAGAGGAAGATACGACCGTACCGAGTGCTGTACAGCGCACCGGTACAAAGAGCAGCCTCATCGCTCCACGCGCCCCCTCCCTGCACACATCCTGCGCTCGTCCCGTGCATGAACCCCACGGCACGCCACTGCACTGCACCGCACCCACGCCTACTGCACGCTGCACTGGACCGCGTCCGCCGTCACGCCGCCATCCTCTGTCAGCGGCCCACGCGATGCTCGCCACCCTCTGTCACACACCCGCACCGCTGACCTGCCCGTCTGCTGCCTGCATCACCATGGCCACCGCTTCACTGCCTCGAATACCCCCGCGCCCCGCGCCGCAGCGGCCCAAACTCATCATCAACACCCAACAGCCCCGCATCCCCGGCAAAGCCGCCAGCCTCCGCGTCGACCTTCTCTCCGCTGCCTCGCCCACCGTCCGCAACACCTTCTCCAACACCTACGATCCCGCTGTCGCCACCACCACCACCACCACCACCACCACCACCGCTGCCTGCGACCCGGCCACCCCCACCCTTCCCTACAAGCAGCCCCACCACCTCGTCTCCATCCTCGCCAACAGCCCCGTCGTCCCACGCAAGATGGTCCCCGCCCGCCCCAGGTTTCCGGCCGAAAAGCGTGTCTCTTTCCGCACGCCGCTGGAAGAGCACATTACCACCGTCAAGTACACACTCGCACACTCAGACCTGCTGTCATCCTGCTCCACCTTGGCCTCCATCGCCTCCACCCAAGAGACGCAAGAGGCCGCCGCCTCGAGTGGCACGACTGCCCCACATCCAAGCAACCCAACCTTCCATGCCTCGTTGCCTGGTACTGCGTTGCAAATACCCATCTATCTCCCCCAAACGCCGTGCCACCCACTGGATCCCACCGACCTTGCCACCAAATCCCCCCTCCCGCCAAGTCCGCCACGAACGGGCCAAAAACGAGACTCATCTTCGTCAGAAGACGACAGCGATTCCTGTCCCGAGACCCCGGTTGCAGGCCGGCGGAAACGAACGCGAGATTGGCGATGGACCCTGGGCCCATTGACAAGCAAGCCTCTTCCTTCCAATCAAGACCTGGCCTCGAGCGAAGACAGTACATGAGTCTGGGTGAAGACAGCCGACACGTCTTGGCAGTGTCTACTAGGTACCACGGTAGTCGTCAACGGAGCGGCAGGACCCGGCAGCCTCGTTAGCCTTGGCGTTTTCACGGTCACAGCATTTTTCATGGCGTTGGATGTTTTCATGATACCACTCGTGCCCTAGCACCCTAGACACCTATTGCCTACCCTAGTACTACCATGCCTCCTACCCTGCACCACCTATACTCGTACCATGTACGTTTTACGTATCTATAGATAGATATAGATACACAATAGGTATCTCTTCGTCTCTCGCACTCGCGCATTCCCACCTACCCCCCAGGAAAAGGGCCGAAGTGCATTACACGAGTGAGCATGGACCACAGTGTATCGATTTACTGGCTACCTTGAAACAACATCCTACTCCCCTGTAGAGGAATTTCTTTCCACGGGTCAATGCATCGTAAAACGCTTTTTTCTCTCTTTTTTTTTTTCTCTCGACTTGCGCATGGCAACGACTGGTACAACTAGCGCCGTTCCTTTCCCGTCTCGCCATCCAGCAACTTGGCATCGTCCACGGCAGCTCGTGCAATCTTCTTCAATACCGTTCTGACGTTGGCTTCCCGGAACTTCTCCGTCCGATCTAAGCCCTCACTAGCATCGATGGACAGGGTCTCATAGCCCTGCTGGATGATGGTGTTGACTTCCTGGGGGCTGAGATGTTTACCTTTGGTCTTGCCACCCTTACTCGTTGTCTTGAGTAGCGATTGATAATGGGAAGACACGTTGATGAGCGTCTGCATCGAGCTGGGTTGATGCGTGCTCCCAAAGACATCACAAAATTTGCCCAGCACGTCGCCACTCTCGACGAGTTTGTAGAAGAGATCGTCGTACGAGGCACTGTCCGAGAGGAAATTCTCTCCGCTCGATAAGGCGAAGGCTAGTAGGTTCGTGACCAAGCTGTTCATCTCCGGTGTTCGTGGGTTGGGTCTCACGTCCTCAGCATACGTCACAAGGAAGCGCACCAAGGCTAAGAGCGATTTCCAGAGCTCCGCCCAGTGGTACGCAATCCGAACCTTGGCGCGGCTGATATACGAGAGGGTTCGTACAAGTATTCCTAGGCAAAGACTAGTGCGCATCACATGAGTGCTCCAGAACGAAACAAGGAGGGGGGCCACATACATGTAGAAATCGACATCAAGCCGTCGCCGTAAATTATGATTGATTCCGTCTATCATGAGATCCAGGATAACTGTCGTCGCAATTCGTTTGCCCTTCACGATTGGCAAGAAGGGCTGCCTTTGACGGCACAAGCGGACTGATACTTGCAATTCAGGATTAGTTAAGCATTTATTGACGGCCGGATCTTCGACAAGAAGCTGAAGGATGAAGAGGCTGAGGTACGTATACAGCATGGCCCTTGCCGACCGGTGCGCATGCTGGAACAGGTACGAAGTTAGGGAGAAGAAAGCGCCAATGGGCGGCGATGCATTTGCCTCGTTGATGTTCAGCGTGACGAAGTGAAAGCAGAATAATTTATTAGCATTTACAAAGTCGTAGGTGGAGAGTAGTATGCCGACCTCTGGTCCTGGCCTGTGAGGTAGGTCAGTCGACATCACCCTGGCGAATGGAATGAGACATGCACCTACAGCGCGGCAAACAGCGACTTGGCCTCGTCAGGCGCAAGCCCGGGGGTGGTGGGCCGTGAGGCTGGGGCAAGGGCGCCCAGCCCCATGTAGGTCAAGGTGGAGCCCAGTGTCCACGTCTCCTGCATATCGTCCTGGACGGCAACATAGTCATTCCGGAGCTTTATGCAAGCGTGGCCAACACACTGTATCATGTCCTGCATGACAGCGTCATTCACAAAATCGTCGAGGCGCAGCCGATAGGGATTCTGCAGCTCAAACTTGTTGTAGTTCGACAAGAGGCCGAGGAGGTAGACCGCCGGCAGCACCTCGTCGCTATCCGGGCAGTCTTGGACATACTTGACGAGGGCGGGGAACAGGTCGCGGTGGGTCAGGTACGAGGGCAAGGCCGTGTGGAAGCCGGCGGCCAGGATGGCGAGAGTGACCCGGACAGCCTGGAGGCGCAGCGAGACTGTGCCGCGGTCAGCGCATGCTCAGCGTGCGACGGGAAGCGCGCGCGTACGGCTGCGCCCAGCGCGGATGGCGGTATCGAGCGTTGCGACGAAGTCGGTCATGACGGTGTCGGCATCGCGCAGGCCAGCCAGCACTGCGATGCTGTCGGCGCTGGGGTTGGTGTAGCGCTTTGCCAGGGCCGTGTCGAGGAAGACGGTCAAAGTCTGGGCGGGTCAGCCGACAAAGCTGCTCGGCGGGCGGGCGGCGGCGGCGTACCTCGAGCGCTGTCGCGTCGGCTGGCGCGCGGGCCTGCTGGATACGAATCGTGGCCTGTCGAAACAGCTGCTGCGACCGCGCCTGCTGGTGAAGCATCTCGTCGGGCGCCACCGCGGCTAGGATGCGCCTCAGGCCCGCCGGGTCAGGGCGGTGGAGGAAGAACTCCTGCCAGAAGCCCGTGGGCAAGGCCACCCCGCTGTCGTCGCCGTCATCGGGCGTGAACAGCGCCTCGTACAGGCGCAGAATCTTGGGCTGGAACCTCTCGGGCCGCGCGTCCTGCGTCAGTGGCGACGGCTCCATGGCGGGCGGTGTGAGCGGGCGGCTCGCCAACGCGGAGGCATGGTGGTGGGTGGATGGGTTAGCCAAGGGCCGGGTCACGGGAGCGGCTAGACCAAGGCGGCTAGAGCAGTATCCGGTCCGGCCCGTCCTGCACTGCCCTCAACTACTAGGTACCCTCAACCGCCGCATCTCTACCAGCACCCCGCATGCAGCCTCCCCTGCTTGTTGGCATCTCCGGGCCCTCGTGCTCGGGCAAAACAACCCTGGCTCGGCTGCTCCGTGACCTCTTTCCGCCTACCCAGCTCTTCTTGCTGCACCTCGACGACTTCTATCGCACCGACGCCGACATACCCGTCAAGGACGGCGTCCGGGACTGGGACTGTCTCGAGGCCATCGATCAGCCGCGGCTCGAAGAGGCCCTCCGCGAAATCAAACGGCAAGGCACGGTTCCATCGTGGCTGCTCAGTAAAGAAGACCAAAACAGCCTGGGCGAGCATGGCGTTGCTGCCGGAGAGATACAGAGACTGCGGGCTCATGTCGACGCTTGCCTACAAGCCAGCCCCGGCTGGCAAGACCGCAGAATCTGCATTGTAGACGGATTCCTCCTCTTCTCCAGAGACATGGAGCAGATTTGGTCGCTCTTTGATCTCAAACTCTTTCTGTGCACAGGCCACGAAACCGCCAAAAGGCGCAGAGAAGCGAGGAGCGGCTACGTGACTCTGGAGGGTTTTTGGCAGGATCCACCTGGGTACGTGGACAAGGTGGTGTGGCCAAACTATGTCAGACATCACAAATTTCTCTTTCAGGATGGCGACGTCGAAGGCCGTTTGGACCCGGACGTGTGCAATCAAATCGGCATACAGGGTATGCCACACACTGCACAAGGAAACATGCTCAAATGCTTGGCCTGGGCAGCCGAGGTAGTAACGCATGCCATTGAAAACTCGTGACACCAGCCACGGACCTTGACAGGTTGCGTTTCCAAAGTGCAAGGGGGCTCGGAAAGCTGGGCTTACATGACAACTTCTGTCATGGTATCAGATTCCTATAGAGTTCTCGTCTTGTCTCGTTGAAAACTATCTCCCACATATACAATGCGCCCGTGCGCCAAATGGATCGACCCCCCAAGGATCGACGCGCCAATACCAACGGCAGCCCCGGCCCAAGCAACCGGTAGTAGTGCAAATGCGATAAAATGGCATCACGTAATGTGCCATGATCGGAAGACAAAACAGGGCATGGCTAGGTGCTGGACTTTACCTTGTCAATATACGTCTGTCCCGGGCTTTCGTAGACCGAAGCAAAGAAGGCGTTGATCTGGGGCTCCTTGGCGAGCCAGGTAGTCATACTGCTCAGCTCTTCGCGGAGACGGTTAATGGCTTGATGATCCATGTTTGTCTGCGCAATCAATTCGGGCATGGTAACTGCAGGGTAGTAGTTAGCCAGTGGAGAGAATGAGCAATGTGTGGGTCGACCCGTACCCAGCAACCGCAGCAGGTGTTCACCGCCATATATATCAGTGAGTAACTTGCCACTAAGGTCGTCGGTGGGTTGATTCATTCGAGTGTTGATGTCGTAGAACTGCTCTCGCTCAAAGCGATAGAGCAGCAGACGGCCGAGTGCTTTGTTGAAGTACTCCTTGAGGCCTGCAATGACCTCTTCAAGAATGTCGAGCTCGGTACTATTGCGACTTCCCGTCGCCTTGGCATACTTCTGGTACTCGTCCAAAATGACGCCTGCCGGCCGACTCGACGGCAGCTGAACTAGCTGCAGGTTCTTGGTGATGCTCTCCCAGTCATCGACCAGGAGGCTCTTCAGTCGGTCCGGCATATATATTCTGACAGCAAGCTTGTTCTGGAAGTGCTCCTCCTGCTCGGGCCGTTAGCAACACGAAGGATGCAGACCAACGACGACGTCTGGGGCACAGCTGACTTTTTCAAGGTCGTGGTCACGCAGTCTTTTCTGGCCACGGGGGGCAACAGCCGATGCAGAGGTTTGCCGCTCTTCGCTGCCCCGTGCGGAGCCTTGGGTCTTCTTCTTTGCAGGTAGAGGTTGCGCTCTTGCCGCGCGCTGCGCAGCGAGCATCTCATGCCTCAGGTTATTGGCGAGCTCGCGATTCTCGGGAGACAGCTTGCGCAGGCGGTCCTCGGGGACCCAGTCGTCCCATCTGCGGGAGTCAGTCGCGGCACGGGGAGCAAGGTGGAGTCACAGGAAAGAAGTGACGGAGCGCCTACGTATTTTTCCAGCCTTTGTAGTGGACTCTGTACTGGAAGCCGCTCTTCTTATCGTCGGCGTCGACAAGCCTTAGCTCGAGCACCTTGGCTTCGTAGAGCAACTCGTGGTGGAAGCAATAGACCTTTTCGTCCTTGCGATACATGTTCTCTGTAGCAGAAGCAGACGAAGGTGCCATTGTGGCCGGAGGGGGTATCAGTCCAGTCCAGTCCAGATGAGTGACGGTGACGGCGACGGTGACGGTGACAGGGACGATGACAGGGACAGTGACAG
>Ga0182211_1000667_pt1 | contig 10420 bp, 5 predicted proteins | sample G5R1MG_20_FD_129660 | JGI IMG/M metagenome (GOLD analysis project Ga0182211, IMG submission 129660) | Switchgrass phyllosphere microbial communities from Michigan, USA - G5R2_MAIN_03OCT2016_LD1 MG | ecosystem: Host-associated > Plants > Phyllosphere > Phylloplane/Leaf | place: USA: Michigan... | reverse complement strand
GGAGACGGCTACAAGGAGTGGAAAGTAGAAGAAAACAGACAGTTGAGAAACTGGTAGATAGTTTTCGCCTTTGGAATCCAATGGTACACTCATGACCAAGTAATAGAGATGAATACCTACGTACACCAAGTCCCCGTAGAGTGGCTAGAGTGGCTCCGCCCCCTCGGGAAACTTGACCTTGAACACCAGAACCTGCGTGTCCAGATTATACCCACTAGCATCCCGATAGGGGATTTGCCCGTTGTGAATATAGCCTACTAGCGTATTAGCACAGGTACCCCTTTTTCTTTCCAGGCCCCACGGCCTTGCACGACTCACCATCCTGCGTAATGAAATCATTATCACTCAACGACAGCAAGTAGTGCCCGCCACTCCCATCCTCGGCATCAGCAGCAATCACCGCAAAACTCTCCCACTTCTCGTTCAGCAGCGCGTCGCCCTGCGCTCCGCCGTTCCTGACGCCAAACCGGGCCAGCTGCGCATCCACGTTGAAACTCAACCACGGGCAATACGTCGCCGCCACGATGTCCCCCTTCAGCACGCCGTCGCGGCTTGCGACCTGGCCCTGCGCCTCGTCGGCACGCGAGCCCAACACATTGGTCGCAGCGGAAATGTCGATGACGTCGGCGTTGCGGTAGGTGCTGCGTGTGCTTGGGGCGCCGTGGCCTGCGCCGGAGTCGCGGGCCAGCAGGAGGAATTGTGTGGGCGAGATGTAGTGGAGTTCGCTTTGGGCGGCCACTTTGGACGAGGAGGGGAGGATGGGGAGCGGGATGGTGTATTCTGCTGCTAGGGTGATGTTGGGCGTCGAGGGCGAGGTAGTCGTGTCAACGCTGTATTGTAGCATGCGCGTGTATCGCCGTTTTGAACTCGATTTGCCGCCGTCCTGGATTGTGGCGCTTTGTAACACTGCGTAGAGGGATTTGCCATCTGGGCTGGCGGTCAGCCCTTCCAGGCCTTGATTGTTTGCGCGGCCGGAGGTGGGGTCCTCGGGGCTGATTGTTGTGTTGGGCGCGTAGATGGGGGGCGAGGCCGCGGAAAAACTGATGGTGTTGTTGCGGCGTGGAAGGAAGGCTTGGGGAGGGGAGATAGCCTGGAGCATTTTGCCCGATGCGCTGAATTGGTAGAGATAAGTGGCATATTCGTCGCTGATCCAGTAGGTGGAGTTGGCACCGAGCACGAGACCTTCTGTGTCGACGGATATGCGGGCGCCGCCTGAACCAGCTTGACCGAAGCCGTCACCGGTGTCTGTTGGGGTTAGAGTTGGACGTCAGAGTGGGACTAAGGGAAGAGACGGTCTTACATCTTGCAAGCGGAAGACTAGGAAATCCCGGGAATGTAATTGTATCCGTAGGATCCAATCCTGTCAAAGGCGTACCGTCCGGCCCCGTCAGTAAAACCGTGTCTATGATTGAAAAATTGAAGTTTGGACTCGCAGGCTGGTCCACAGTCGCATTCTCCACGACGCTAAACGTGAAACCAAATTTGTGAATCCGCGATTGGGTGTTCTGCGTGCCCTGCGTGTTCCAGCCTCGGTCTGGGAGTCCGTAGATAATGCCCGAGTAGGAGTTGGAGGCTTTGGAGAATTTTACCGAGGATCTGTCGATGGCGATGGCGGAGCCGATGCCGCCGATTGTGTCGCCGTATTTGTCGCGGGCGTTGCTGGGCAGCTTGCCGTAGCCTGCGAGAGAGGAGTAAATGTACGTCTTGCCATTGCAGGTTGTTGTATTCACGGGCGTTGAGTCGGCGCGGGAGGTGAGGGGGCTGGCGAGGACGTAGGTTATGGAGACGAGGAAGCTGAGCGGAATGGCGAAGTGCATGTTAGAGTCAATCCTTATTGTCGCCAACGAGAGAAATTTCCAACGAGTGTCTTACGGTACTGTTCAGAAACCTTGGGCCTGAGGTATGCGTAGATATATCTGCGACGTTTTTTTCGCATCCAATGAGGACTCCAGGCACATAAAATTTTAACTCATGTACCGATCGCCCTCTCCATAGAAAGAGCGCACGTTGCGATTTGTTTGGCTGGTAGCCAAGAGTTCGTGAAATTAGTTCCCGGGCGGCAATGAGCACGTTGCCCGACAAGAGGGTGGTGAATCGCCAAGTGGAGACTAGAGTGAGGGTTTTGTACACTAACGCAGGAACGAGATACCCGGATAGGCAGGTGGGAAATGTACTGGATAGGATCGTCTTCTATCTGTTTAGACTCCGTCGACATACTTTCTCTGTACCATTGTGGTGGAAATACATGATGTTGAGGCTTGAATGGAGCCCGAAGCACAATCGGCGAAGGCACGTGACCAAATATCACGTGCCATGTGTCATGTGACTGAAAGTACATAGCTGTGGGGCTTACCCAAGCTCTATCGGTAGACGGATCGCTATGCGAAAACAGACAATATAATCCATCTCAACTCTACTCAAATAACGATGACCCGACGAGCCGGAGGCTCATCGGGCAGCTGCTGAAGCTATCTGTGCCTGAGGAAAATACACCTCTGCACCATGTAATGAGGCGTCAAGGGATTCCCCTCGACAGGACACATCGTCCATGCCTCGTCGGTTGCATCAAAACATCCCATACTGTGATGGAAATACATGGTGTGGGGGCTTGAATGAAGCCCGAAGCCCAATCGCTAGTGTGGTGGAAATACATAGTACATGGTGTTGAGGCTCGAATGTAGCCCGAAGCACAATCGCTGGAGGACACGTGACCGAAGGTCACGTGCTGGGAGTCATGTGACCAAATGTATATAGTTGAAAGCTTGCCGAAGCTCAATCAGTAGACAGACGGATATACAGCTAGATGGACGCCTGTACGCGCGCGCTCATATAGTCAATACACTATCTACCTCAACCCACTCAAATCCGACGATAACTCGACAGGCCGAAGGCTCGTCGAGCGGCTGTTGAAGCTAACTGTGCCTGAGGCTGAATACACCTCTACAATACATCCCAAGCCGTACCGCCGTAGCGTAGTCGTAGCATACCCCCTAGCACCTCCACGACGTAATCTTATTATCATACTCCACCGTCCGCGGATCGTCCTTGAGCGCTACCGACAAATCATAATTATAAGAGGACGTGAGACCGCGGTCGTCACCCTTGTTGTCGCAGCCCTTGAACCTAAACGCAGGCAAATCAGCAATGGATTCCTACCATGAAATGACCCAGCCTTTTCGTCTCGCGATGGAAAGGAAATGGCGGCACAAGATGACGTACTTGTAAAACTGGCAGCTTCCGCCCGAGTTGGTGGATAACGAGCTGACCTTGTCATTGAACCGGTCACTGATCTCGGTGGAGTTGGCGGCATGGAAATCGGAGTAGGAGACTGAGTTTACAGCATCAGCGTGTTACGTTCGAATGAGGCCAGATATATGGGTAGGTAGGTACGCACCACAGCTGCCGGGGGCAGCGCCAAATACCAGGCAGTCACCGCGGAAACCCTAAAGTAAGTTATGCTTAGCCAATCTCGCCCAGGCTCAAAGTCACAGGTTGATTCCTGGGTTTAGTCTCCCAAACATACTGCATCGGTGCACTGTAGCACGAAGATCAAGTCCGGTGTGGTTGCCGGGCGATTCGGGTCGGGCTCGGAGACCTGGCGAGTCTGCAGGTGGTCGGCAGTGTACACGACTTCGGTCTTCTTGAAGACTTTGTACGCAGCCGAGTTCTGGATCGCAGAGCCAAACTTGAGCTCAGAGCCTATGTTACGCTGTTCAAGGGGCTTGCTGATAGCGGCGGACATGGCGCCCGTAGCCAGCGTGGCAGCAACGATGAGTGAAGTTGAAGTCTTCATTGTGACGGTTGAGATTATGTTAGGAGGTGGAAATACTAGAGAGATGATGGTAATTCGATGGCGAGAGCACGGTATATATAATTTACCACCAAAACATAAGAGACTAGCTCTGCAATATCTGTCGGCCTAACCACGTGTATATTGTTGAGCTTGTTACTTCGACATGGGGTAATTACCATGTACATCGCAGCGAGCGTAGCCCATCAAACTAGCTTCGGAACCGAAAACTCGAGGCGTAGCAATAACTAGGTATGCACCATCTCTTCGTCCTCGGCAGTAGCCGGGGTACTATACTCACACCACTCCGTCCGCTAATTAGTTATCGGTCCTACAAACCCGGTATTGCCGACCCAGTCTCCTTCGCTTCAAGCATATGTACGAAGACGGTACAAAACTTCAAAGAAGTAATACCGTGTCGGCGTTTTCCGGAATCATATCACTAAAGAATATATTACAAGATATTGTAAATAGCCATAGAAAGAAAACCACAACCCCACTCCAACCCTCGTCATCACCTAGCCCCCGCGCACTCCCCATCTACCATAGTATTCCAACTACAATCATAACCAACACCAACACCAACACTAGTGCTTAGCACATTCCATCGCCGTATCGCGGCGGTCCGTCTACGCCGCCGTTCTATGCAATATAATCTAGGTATCCTATTCTCCCATCCACTCGGTACAAACCAAACTCCAATCCCGACCTCTTCCTTGCCCTGTCCTACTCCAAAGGAAAAGAAAGAGTAGAACGAATAAAGATAACGGGCCATCACTATGTACCTCTTTCTTTCTAGGTAGGGTAGCAGCGCTATCATATCTAGTACTTACATCTCCATCCCCCCCTCCCTATTGTTAAAGAATAACCGACTACGTTGGGGTCGCTGTGTAGTTATTCGGAAACTATACGTATCCGAAGTCGCAGGATAGCTGTAGAATCAAGGAAGGGAGGAATTAGCAGATAGTTGTGATAGACAGTTTACTGGCAAGTAAGGAGCCCGGTATACCTGCGTTTGTGGTACAACTTGTTGTAGCATATCCACTATACAAAAGAAGGTTACACCTGGAAAGATAAAAGAGTGTATACCGAGAATCGTAGTTCACACCGTAGAGAATGGCGAAGAATCAAAGCCGGGAAACAAGCGGTTGATATATTAATTCGCTCAGATTGCTTGTCTCGTCGGTCTTTTACATTCCTATCTACTCACTGTCCGAGCACTCCGATTCGTCCTGCGCTTCCGATTCCTCTGCAGAAGCAGACATCGCACCAGACCGCTCCGGATATACCGGGACATCATGTCTGTCTTCGAACAGCGAGTCCAGCTCATCGCCACTGCCGTCCTCGCTCGCTCGCTTCATCGGCACGAGAGATACTGTACAGTCGCCGAGCAAGTTGCCACCGTAGGAGCTCGTGTGCGTCATGTCAGTGCCAGCGTGAATGGTTGGCGTGCATGTGCTTGATGCTTCGGGCATCGAACAGTAGACATATGAGTTTGAGCTCGCAGGGGAACTATCCGCGATACTGGCCTCCATATGCTCGTCTTGGTCTTCGTCATCATCGTATTCGTACTTTCGCGCAGATTCATCCTGCCTATCGTCGAGATAGGCATCAGTCTGCTGTATGGCGCGTAGTAGCGCCTCATCATCACTATACCCCTCTGCTTTCGCGGCAAAATACTTCTCAGTGCAGATTTGATTGTGGGTAAAGACCCTGGATTTGGTATTGGTGATATTTGCCGCACGGGTACGGCCAGATGTGTGACTCTTGTTCTTGCGCGGCTTCCATTTGACGAGGCTGGGTGCTTCCTGGCGTAATATCACACCAGGTGGCATGTAGTAGTCCATGACTGTCTGTCTACCTAGTCCGCCCTTGTTGGATCCACATCCAGGGCAGCTCTTCCTGTCGCCTGCAAGGTAGTATCGACCGAGTGCGTGGTTGACGTCACAGCGCCATGCGAGCTCTTCGCGGAGGTCTTGCTTCGTCGCATACGCACAGTCAGGAAGATCTTGACCGTGCTCCATGGTCTTGGAACCGCTAGGATGAGGGCCTAAATTCGGCTCTGGCTCCGGAGTGGGCTTTGGAGTAGGTACTTTGCGTGGCTTGGGGCGAAGGAAATCGGCCACAGCATCGCATCCTGCTTGTCTTGCTTGGTCTTGCGTAGCCCCATGATTAATAGCGGTCCAGAATGCATCCTTGGCAATACTGTTATGACATGAGCGATTAGATTTCCGCCCTTTCCTAGGTGGTCTGTTTGGTTTCCAGCACATATTGACGGCAGGCTGGAAGAATAAGGATCTCCGGGGGAGATAGAAGTCCATGCGCTTCACTTTTGGCATCTCCATCAGCGAGGTGTTGCATCCACGACATGCCTTGCGGTCTCCAGCATTGTAGTAATGTCCCATCGCGTGCTTGATATTGCAACGCCAAGCTCGCTCCTCACCTGGTGATTTAGGCTCAAAGTATGCTTGTGGAGGAAGAGTTTGATCAGGCTCAAGGGTAGTCGATCCGCTTGGATGAGGGGGTAGCGGTGTAGGTTCGACGGACGCAGGTACAGCAGCAGGTTTTTCGCCCGAACTCGCAGATCTGTAGCTCGAGTTGTTCTGGCTTACGGGTGATTTTGTACTAACAGCTCTGGTCACCGGTGCGTTCATCTTTCTTTTCTTTTTTCGAGGTCCATGCAAAAGTTCCGTGGATACTATCTGTGAAGACGGTACATTCCTGGTGATGCGGTACAGTTCATGATTAGAGTGCGAACTCTCGGCTTTTGAGGTGTGCATGCTAGCGATAGCTGTGTCCTTATCATGACCCAGGAAGATGTGCTTCTCGCCTCTCCTTCTTTCCCTTCGCTCGATGACATCCATTTTTTCATGCCAGTCAGATTCTGTTGGCCGAAAGCCCATCGCGGTAGCCTTGTCCAAGGCATGCCTGAAGCTGAGGGGTGCCAGCTCAGGGGCCTTTGGCGGGCCTCCCCATCTCTCATTCAGTCGTCGTTGATGATCATCAAGCAGTCTCACCGGCCACGAAGGGACCGTTATGGAATTGCTGCAGCTCTTTGTCTCCACAGTCGATTCCGCGCAATTACTGTTAAGCGCATTGCCTCCGTGACGTTCGAACATCATCTCAAGTTGTGTCGGGATAACATTGGATCTATGTGAATTCGCCAGACTATGCACAAAGGAGGTAGGACTGTACTCTTGTGGCTGTTCATTTTCAACATCAAGGAATCGATCCGTCTCTTCGTCAGACCCTGGCTTCTTTGTTATGGGAATCACTTGGTTCGGTTCAAGGATTCTGTGAGGACTGAAAGGCTGCTCGACTGCAGGAAAGGCAAGCCGATTTTCCTGTGAAGTGGTAGGCTGTTTCTCTTGGTAAGATGCGCCAGGCATGTCTTGATGTCTCTCTTTCTGCTTCGGAAGCTTGATACCACGCCCCACAGGTAGGGTATTCTCAAACGTGTCCATGCTGAATAGAGCATTGCCAATATCATCGATGTCTTCGAATAGATGACTATCTGGGACAATTGGGTAGTTAGAGGCAGAGAGCCAAACCATGTTGGGTTTGGGACTGGCATGGTGCCACGACTCAGTTACCTTTTGCATTGCTTGTGAGGTGTCGCATGGTTCAAAGTCGGCAAAGATGCCATGATCGAGAGAATGTACGTCTAGGAACTGCGCGCCAACCCTGCCGTCATTGGCGAACATATTGATTGCTCGGTGGTGCGTATTCCAGACAATTTCGTTTGCGATTTGGCTCACGTTGCTGGTGACCAGAGCCATGTAGCTGTCAAGATTACTTCGAAAATTGCCTTCGCCGTCAAAGCAACGATTAATTTGATCGGTATGCAGGGCATGCTCTACGAATTGCTTGAGCCGAGTGGCTTCGTATGCCTTCTGATTCGCTTGGTAGAGAGTGAAGTTTGCATAGTCTTCCTTGGATAGGATGCCACGACTGAGATCAACATCAATACCCATGCCCTGGATCCGAGATGAAGGTTGATGGAGAGTGTCACCGTGGCCAATCGCTACTTATGGTCAGCTAGCCCATTTATTGGACAGTATGGCGGCCTACAATGATCATGGCACTCTGGCGTAGGGCGTTCGTCAATACTATCCGAGTCGAAGAGGGAGTCGTACTCTTCGTCATCGATGCCAATGGGGAAGCAAGCTGAATAGTCAACGATAGGCTCCCAGCACTCAGGAGATGCAGCATGCAGAGAGCTGTCACTCCAGTCAACCTCGTCTTCTGTTGCGTACGTCATGGTCCGGGAAATGAATGGTGTGGGGTGCGGGTGCTTGAATGATGAGGCATTGAAACAGTGCGAGGAAAGATGGAGAAGACCACGATTCGCAATGTGTGGCGGTATCCATAACTGGCATCGGCACGCTGCATGTTACAAACAGGCACGATGGGCGGTGTGCCAAAAGGTGATCAGGCGATGTCGTGGACATGCGTCCAGGACAGTGGATGCTGAGCAATGAACGTCTCCATGGTGCTATGCATTCAAAGGTGATCTAAAAGCGCAGAAAGTGGCCAATAGCACTGCCCGTGGAAGTTGGTCGTTTGTTTCCTCAAGCAGTGCGTCCACTTGGCCGAGGGTTAGAGGGTTGGCGCCTGAATAGCGGTCTGCACAGTTCCATGTGGGCTTTGGCATACGGCTGAGCCCTAGGCCTGGATGGCGATGGATGATGGATCATCCATAGGGTGTTGTGTTTGGCTGGAGTGGGTGAGGTTGTCACGACCATGGAGGAGAAAGGTGGGGAGAAAGCTGGCCTAGCTCGCGCCTGATTGGCCGACCCCCCCCCACTGGACCCTGACATGCTGGCGCCCAGCGTTTCGTGGCATCAGCACAAGACGTCGAGAGCTGCCTTTTTTGCTTCTTTCTTGTTCTGTTTCCCCCGCCACGCCAATCATGGGGCGACGACACCTATCCCTTGCCGTGCTGCTGCCCGTGCTTGCGGCCACATCCCATGCGGCGGCAGAGGCGCCCCGGCCGCGGGGGGTCGGGCCCGAGTGTATGTGGGCGCGGTGCTATCGAGTGAATTGGGCTGTTCTGTACTGACCACGACATGGTGTAGTTGCCACATACTACCAGGACCCCGCCAGCTTTACGTGTATCGCCCACCCGGCGATACAAATTCCCGCCGCCCGCGTCAACGACGACTACTGCGACTGCCCGGACGGCTCCGACGAGCCCGGCACCGCCGCCTGCGCTGCCCTCTCGCCGCTCTCGCCGCCTGTGCCGCCCCACCACCACAAGCCCGCCCTGCCCGGCTTCTACTGCCAGAACAAGGGCCACGTGCCCGCCTACCTGCCCTTCACCCGCGTCAACGATGGCGTGTGCGACTACGACGTGTGCTGCGACGGCAGCGATGAGCACGGCCGCGTGGGCGGCCTCACGTGCGAGGATCGGTGCGCTGCCATTGGCCGCGAGTGGCGGAAGCAGGACGCGGCGCGCCAGCAGAGCCTACATGCAGCGCGACAGCAGCGGGCCGAGCTGGTGGCTAAGGCGGGCCGGCTGCGCAGCGAGGTCGAGCATCGCATTGCCACGCTGCAGACGCAGATCGAGGGCCAGGCGCGCAAGGTGGACGGGCTGGCGAAGCATCTGGCCGAAACGGAGCGTGCAGAGCGGGGCCGGGTGGTCAGGGGTGCGGGTCAGGGTGGTGCTGTCACGGTGCTGGTAGGCCTGGCCCGGCAGCGCATCCAGGAGCTCACCGACAGCGTCCAGCGCGTGCGGGGCGAGCGCGATGCAGCTTTGGCACGTGTGCACGAGCTCGAGGCCCTGCTCCGCCGCTTCAAGGACGAGTACAACCCCAATTTCAACGACGAGGGCGTCAAGCGGGCCGTCAAGGCGTGGGAGAACTATGCCGCGCAGGCCCACCCAACCATCGACAAGGCGCTCGACGGCGACCTGGACGAGCTGCTCGCGCCCGACGCGGCCAGCGCCATCCCGTGGGACGAGTTGGAGACGGCCGAGCAGGCGTCGGACGTGGAGCTCCGTACGCCCCTCCCCAAGTGCATGCGTGCCATGTCGGCTTATCGATACTGACGCACCACTCCAGTCTACCAGTTCGAGGCCTACCTGCCCGCCGCCATGCGCGACTGGGTCGACGGCAAGCTACGCGACCTGCGCAGCCTCCTCGTCGACAACGGCATCCTCGCCAATCCGCAGGCCACGGACGTGCCCGAATCCAAGCTCGTCACCGACGCACGCGCCCAGCTCGACACAGCGACGCGCGACCTCGACAACGACAAGGCCGAGCTCGCGCGGCACCAAGACGACCTCGACAAGGACTACGGGCCGGACAGTGTGTTCCGCGCGCTCGCCGACACGTGCATCTCGACGGACAGCGGCGAATACACGTACGAGCACTGCTTCCTTGCGTCGACGACGCAAAAGTCCAAAAAGGGCGGCGGGCACACGGGCATGGGCACGTTTGCGCGGATCGACGCCGTCACGGTGGACGAGGGCGTGGCCGCGGACGGGCGCGGCCTCGGCACGGGCAAGCGGGTCGCGCTGCGGTATGAGAACGGGCAGCAGTGCTGGAATGGGCCGCATCGCAGCACGCTCGTGGTGCTGGCGTGCGCGCCGGCCAACGAGCTCTGGAAGATTGTCGAGGAGGAAAAGTG
>Ga0182211_1000666_pt1 | contig 10438 bp, 7 predicted proteins | sample G5R1MG_20_FD_129660 | JGI IMG/M metagenome (GOLD analysis project Ga0182211, IMG submission 129660) | Switchgrass phyllosphere microbial communities from Michigan, USA - G5R2_MAIN_03OCT2016_LD1 MG | ecosystem: Host-associated > Plants > Phyllosphere > Phylloplane/Leaf | place: USA: Michigan... | reverse complement strand
GTAGAGAATTCACCTAGCAGCGCTCCTGAGATGGGCTTGGACAGAATCGATGCTATTGCCCCCGAGAATCGAATTGTCAGAACCAAAACTCCTCCTGTAGAGAGGAAGACGTCTAATTGGACCGGTTTGCCTTCTCCTGATACCCCAAGTTTTGGCAATAAGTTCCACAAGTCTCTACCGATACATTTGGAGGGTAGTAATGAAGAAGATAGAGGGGGAAGAACTGGCGGCCGTGCCACCAAAGTGACTGAACAAGCTCATATTGCTCCCAAACCAGCCAAAGAGAGCCCTAATCATAAGGAAGCACTTACATACAACCGCGATGACTCGTCTATCGCAGCACCTGTGTTGATGCGCCGGAGTACAAGAGTCAGGAAACAGGTACTTTCATATAGTATGCATATTTCAATCCTCGTGCAACACACCGCTGATACCAGTCGCAGATTTCCCTTCGAACTTATCAGCAAACACACGGAAATCAGTCAAGACCAAGCCTGTGGCTGCGGCGCCCGTTTCAAAAGTTTCTACACCGTACGAGTTAACGACCACGCCAGTAGAAGTAGATTCCATTCCGTTCGAGGGATTGCCAGCCTTTCGGTCCGTTGACTGGGACCTTCAATATCCCTCTGGGGGAAGCACCCATCCATCTTACCCATACCCGACGTTAGATCCTCTCCTGATATTTTGTCAGCCTTTCGTTCCTGTTATTGATGGTCTACCCGACTTCTCAAAAGTACCCAGGCTGGTTCTTCCGAAAGGATGGCGTCACGTTTCTTGGTGTGGTCTACTACCGATCGTGTTTGATCCGTATCGTCAGGCCTTCAAACTTACGCCCATTGGTCCTTTACCTCTTACTTGTGAGGAGCTACATCAGGGAGGTTTGCATAAGTATGTTCCTGGTGGTGAACTCCATCCTGAGACTGCATTACTCCCAGATATGATTCAACTCAGCGATGGATCCGTAGACAATGTCTATAACTGGGAGAACGTGGATTGGATTTTGCCTTGGGGTATGAACAATAACTTCACTGCATCTCCTACTTTGCCTACAGCTTCAGGCTCAGGCCACCAGAGTATCACCGGGCATGAGCTACTTCGGGTTACATCTGCCACTGGAAACGTCCGACCTGATGTCTGGGATTGCCCAGATAACATTGTCGACTTGGAAGAAGCTTGGAGATGGATTGCAGAGAATGAGAATCGCCCTGGACCCTCGTTCGAAGCCTCTGCGACTAAGACTTGGCGTGGCACTGGCATCTACTGCGTAACTCGCAAGATCAAACAGCCAATTGCTTGTCTAATGGCCATTGCTCTCGCCGACAAGAGTACAAACGCAAGCAGCTACCTCGTCAATCAGAATGGTCGGGAGTTCTGCCCGCTCAGAAGCGTTTCTACCCCCGTAAGCGTTGACATCACGCTACTAAAGGACGTCGAAATTACGCTATTCGAGCTTATGGTCTACTTTCCGAACCACTACAGGTGGCGCGAGTATGCTGATAGGTTCGTACGCTCGGGCATGAGTGCAGCCGACGTCACCAACTTCATCAATATGACTAGAACTTTGGAAGGTGATGCGATTAAGAACAGGGGCACTATTCATGCGTATATGTATTTCGAGTCGGAGACAAACGGCAGTGGCCGAAAGAGGGTGCGTATTCAGCGCCCAGAAGAAGAGACGACAACTTCATACACGGCCGAGGGTTGGAAATATGACGTCTGGGAACTGAGTGACTACCCGCTTCTTGGTCTTGCTCACGGTCTAAAATGTCTGCCGATCGGACCTGATGCTGGTCCTCTTACTGCTTGCATCGAATGGTGTCGCAAGAATGGTCGCTATACTCACATGTTAAGCGAAGTGTCTGATCTACTAAAAGAAATTGAAGTTGAGCCTCTCATTGAGACGGGAGAAGATGGGTGCCCCGACAAAGAGGTTCTCGGTCGACATTCAGATGCTTTGAGGCGCGATCGCAAGAGGGTTCTCAAACAAATGAGGCGTCTTACCGACGAGCCGGCTCTACCGGAGCCCAGTAAGAAGAGGGACAAGATTGAGTAGCCTCTTACGCGACAACTTGGTTGCTTCTGGATTTGGCGTAGAAGACTTATGAGGCGAAGTAAGTGAACTGGGATTGTGGACTACTCTCCTGAAGTGTGATTGAACCGGCAGCGCAGCGCTGCATTCAACTGTTCTTGAGGACAGTTTGCAATCGTCGCGAAAGGATTTGAAAAACTGGTTGATTATCTGAAGACTGAAAAATTGACCTCATTATAGTCATGTCAGGCCAACATAAGCAACATGACAGTCGATTAGGTACAGTTAAACGCACACCAGAAAATCCTTTGATGTATCTCATTTGATTCTCCATGCCACGTTTTTCAGGTTTGAGTCCATCCGCTATTGATCGAGTGGAATCCCCTTGAGAGGTCCAAGGCCGCACTACTGCTGTCAATAACTCTTCTGCACCTGTGATGTTGTTATGACTTACAGCAGGAGCTGGTGACGGACACCCACCCTTCGACCCAAGATAACAACCCATTGCTGCTGCATGTTCCATCAAGCATTTCTAAAAACGTCGTCAGCTTCCACTCATACCCTTTGCCATATTCGATCCGTGTATGCACAAGCTAGCGCACCAACCCACCTCACTCGGATTCAGCAAATTGGGTACAACCGGGGTTTTGCAATCACAGCGGAGTTTGAAGGTCGGCGTAGGTTCTTTGTAATGATGATGATGGCGGTGAGTGCCATTTTGTTTTTTCTTGGACACCGTGCTTGCAGAGGGCGCAGCACCGGCTTGTGGGGCGGCCCATGCGAAGGGGTTTGCTGAGACAGCAACTGTGAACCAGAGGGCAAAGATCGTGATGCGCATGTTGGACAATGTTGCGTAGGCAGACGGGTGAAAATTAGAATATGTCGGTCGAAGAGGACGGATCGTCAGCAGTCCCCGCAGACTTTGAAGGAACTGGGGCGCCATGCGACCACTAGCAAGGCAGTACGCGGTCCAATATTTGCGATTATTGAATCGATCTCGAGGTGCATCGAGGCGCATGGCGGTAGCCAATTATGGTTGTCCGCATTTCTAGCCTGGCCATATTTAGCTCAAGCACCCTAAATCGTTGTGTAGCAGGGATGTGTACCGAGTGAGGAAACAGTGAGCATGTCAGCTGGATGCGAATGTGGGTCCGCGTCCTTACTGGGGAGGCCACATAAAATAAGCACTTGCCAGCGTGCGCAGGATACAAGATGTTCATATAAGGCCTTCCCAAGTGGCTGTACAAACTAGTATGACAGTCTCGCGTTACTACTTCCCAGGTGCAACATCTTGGGGATGACCTTACGGATCGTAACTTACAATGTAGCACGTTACACATAATGTGATACATTTTCAAACTTGGCCATCAAAAGGAAAATTCACGCGTACTGTAAATCCGAGCATTAGGACAATATACTGGATTCAATTATCCGTGGATTTTTCTTGTGTTGCTGTGTAAATAGGACACCTAGTTGGCGATGTTGATTGAATCTCTTATCATCGGGGTGTATTTTAGATTAGTGCTGAACGAAAACTAAATCCTGTGCAACGATTGAACGATTGCGGATGTGTGCGAACGTAATATGTACTTGTGTTCGGGTCATCCTTGAGCTCGCAATCGTTGCCGAAGATACACTGAGTTTACATGAATTCCTAAGTGAATTTTATTTCCGTTTTAAGTCTCGAAAGAAATTCATTTCTATGAGTCGCGTTTGAGATAAGGGGTAGGAATGCAGTCCGGAATATGTTCCGGGAGCATTCTCCACGAGACTCCATATCAACAACAGTGAGGATCGACGTGAGTGATAAGGAAAATATCCTGAATTGCAGGATCGTTGCGCTGTGTTTGGGCTGATGAGTATTATTCACCTATTATAACTAATCAATCCTTCGGTTACGACAGGGCTATAGAAAGAACACCGATTATCCCTAAACCATTTCTTGTAATAAAGAACAACTTGATCATTTGTTATATCAAGGACCGGGCACTGATGCAAGGTAATACAACCCAGGACTTTACATGCCTCGCAATCTAGTAGTGTCTTGGTCGATGAACTACTTGAGCTTATCCGACCTAAGATTCCTTCGCACACCCGTACACCAAGTGCTACCCAACTACAGTCCAATACTGTGAATACAAAAGAGTAGGGACTGCTTGTAGAACTGTGAGACAAACATGCACCAAAATCGCTCGATTCAACTGACTTGCATAGCACTCATGTCCTCACATTTCTCACATTTCTCACAGCCAAACCTGATGGATTCCACTCAGCTGACGAATAATACCGTGCTGGGCGCTTCACCCAGTTCGCCAACAACAGTGGATGGTGCCACTGACTGGCAGCTCAAGTACGAAGCGAGCGAGCAAGAATTACTCCGCCTCCGAGCGATCTTGAAAGACAAGGACGCTGAGCTTCAGAAAGGGTGTGGAAAGGATGATAGGGAAGACCTGAGGGGTCTGAAGGGCAAGAAAGAGTCTAGTAATAAGCCCGTCACGGAGCTTCCCACGCTATCGACGTTCGACTCTGCCCTTACCGACGAGATGCACCTAAGGGTTACAGCAGAACTCGTCCACGCTGATGCAGAAAAAGCAAGCGCAATCAATCGTGGCAACAGGAGCCACGAACAGGCGCTTCAGGCTGCTGAATACGCCTGCCTGTATATACGGTTGCTCAGGGCAATAACAGCCAACGCCATCGTACCAGAGGCTAAGGTCATTGGTTCCTTGCACAACGCACTACTCACCCATGATGATCGTAGAGATGGGTTTCAGAAAGCTAGTGACAAGATCCTTCGACTGGGTACTCATGTTCAGCAGCTTGCAGGCATGGCCCTCAGAGCTCTTGAGAAAGTTGAGCTTATTACCGACCCTGAAACTCCTCTCCGGCGCTTGCATAATCGTTCAGCACTTGGACGAACTACCCAAGAAATACGCACACAGACAATGAGCTTGGATGATTTGATCAAGGCAGTGACAGACAAGAGCCCGTCGGCACCCACGACACTCGAAAAGTACGTGCCACTGGATCATCTCCGTTTTGGCCGTTTGAGCGAAGATCCCGAGCGTATCGTCCAGATCGAGGCGGCATTGATGCATAAGCATCAACTAAGGACTGCGATCCTAGCTAGCCGACAAACACCTGGTGTCAAACATGGTGAAAATGATGAAAAGCACAGGGAATGTCTTGAAAAGGATGATTATGGGTACGAAGAGCGCAATGCTGATTACCTACTGGCGCGGACAATGATGACCGGACTCGATGTCGCCGACGTACTCGCAGGTCGAATTCCTGCACACATCATTGCCACGGTGACCGGCAGTCCGCCCAACATTGCAGATGCTCCAACGGAAACCACAGTTGGAGCCCATGAACCGCCCACAGCAAATTCAGTACTCTGGTGGGATCGGATAGCAGAGGAAGTTGAGGCACACCGGCCGGGCCAGATCAAAATGATCTGCGAAACATTTGAGCTCACCGCGGAGGAAGTGCAGAGCTTAAACGGCCCATTGTTGACGGCAATGATCCTTCGCGCCAGTCGGACGCTCGACAAGTGGAATGCGCAACAAGATGTGATGGATGCCAATATCTTGTCGGTAACCTTTGGCCGCCAAGTCGTCCGGAGAGCCCAGAGAGTGGTGCGCCGAGTTCTGACCAAAAGCGACAATTCGTCGTCGTCTTCACCACCTCGTCATTCGCCTGCTCGTCGAAGAGATCCGTACACAAATGTTGCACACAGGCGAAGGCCATCCGTGCCGGCCTCGGAGTCTCCCACCGCAGCAAAGAAGCAACATCCCCCACCACTCATAATTCAAGGCCTCACAGAGGAGGTGCCGCCGGGGAAGGAGTTCGCTAAGATGCCCAAATGATCAGACTGAAGCGTTGAACAGCACATGCAAGGCATTTGGGCGGGAAATCTTCGGAAAACTTCGCTGTTTGGATTGAATCATGTTTTGCTCTGACCCTGTGGTCCAATGTGCTTTTCTCTCCCCTTGGTGAGCTTCCTTCACTAGTAACCTCAAGTACCATTCGAAACTGTACCGGCAGGGCGTGTGGTTTCTGTTCGTCTTCTCACTCCAATTTTATTATCCTCTGACCATAGCGACCGGTCCTGGCAGGTAACCAGCCCGCAGCTGCCTCTTTGGGAAAGGTGTCCGTAAGATGCACCCCTCAGAAATGTTCCGACTGTCCACGAGGTCTCTTGTGGCCTTGATGTCTCGGCCCGAGAGATGGTCTTCTGTGAGATGGCATTCAGGGCACTTGCGTCTTGCTGTACTCAAGACGATCCGGCACCAAGCCATCATGTTGTTTGCCCAGACCATGCTTACTCTTTTTCTTTACGCAACAGCACTCGTCACGGCGGCAGACACGAGTGCGTGGAAATCCCGAAGCATCTACTTTGTACTCACCGACCGTGTTGCCCGCAGCAGCAGTGATACTGGTGGCGGAGCTTGTGGAGATTTGGGCAACTACTGCGGTGGGACATTCCGGGGCCTGCAATCAAAGCTTGATTACATTCAAGGTCTGGGTTTTGATGCCATCTGGATTACACCGGTAGTCTCCAGCACGTCAACCAATCCTTTTAGCACCAGCAATGGACTAATCACGCTACAGACAAGGCGAATGGATACCATGGCTACTGGGCTCAAGACCTCTACTCCATCAACTCAAACTATGGCACTGCAGATGACCTCAAAAGTCTTGTTAGTGCCGCACACGCCAAGGTAGGTTTCATTCCAAATAGTTTCCGAGAAACTCGCTCAGTAACCGAAGGGAATATATGTCATGGTCGATGTGGTCGCCAACCACATGGGGGCAGGAAACATTGGAGATAACAAGCCAGCACCGTTGAACCAGGCCGAAGCCTACCACAGAGCTTGTGAAATTGACTACAACAATCAGACAAGCGTTGAAAACTGTCAAATTGCGGACTTGCCAGACATCAACACACAATCGCAAGATGTCAAGATGGTGCTTGCTACGTGGATTCAATGGCTTGTAAAAGAGTACTCATTCGACGGCGTCCGTATCGACACGGTAAAGCACGTCCAAAAGGACTTCTGGCCTGACTTTGCCTCTTCAGCAGGTGTATACGCAATCGGCGAAGTCTTCGAAGGCAACCCTAGCTACCTTGCAGGCTACGCCAGCCTCATGACTGGCCTCCTCAACTACGCAACCTACTACCCTATGAACCGATTCTACCAGCAGACCGGCTCATCGCAAGCCCTCGTCGACATGATAGACACAGTCAGCAAGACCTTCCCCGATCCCTCATCGCTCGGTACCTTTCTCGATAACCACGACAACCCACGCTGGCTCAACCAAAAAAACGACGCCACGCTCCTCACCAACGCCCTCGCCTTTGTCATCCTCTCCCGCGGCATCCCAATCCTCTACTACGGCACCGAGCAGGGCTACGCCGGCGGTGCCGACCCCGCAAACCGCGAAGACCTCTGGCGTACAGGCTTCAATACAAACGCCCCGCTCTACCAGACCATAGCCAAACTTACCAGCGCCCGCAGAGCCATAGGCGGCCTCGCCGGCAACGACCACAAGCACCTCTACGTCACCGACACAGCATACGCATGGAGCCGCGCGGACGGCAACTTGATCGTGCTCACGACGAACGCGGGAGGCAGCTCCAATGCCCAACATTGCTTCAGCACGCAGCGCGCCAACGGACGCTGGACCGATGCTCTGGGCATGCTAGCGGGCACGGTGAGTGCAGACGGCAGCGGGAACATCTGCGTCACGGCCAAGAACGGGAACCCTGTTGTTCTTGCACAGGCGTAGGGAATTAGGTCAAGCGCGATGGGCAAATCCCTCGAGGCATCATGTTGTATGTTTCTTCGGGCTTCAGACTATGTAGAGGGACGTATGTACGGGTGCCGTTCGCGGTACATCATATCCCCTACAATCAGACACGTTGCTCGTCAACTTTCACAACCACTGTGAACGAGAGAGGCGCTCTACGTAGGTAGATTGGAATTGATGTTCAACCTTTTCTCAATGATCAACTGCTATCCCCTACACGGTACCATCCCCAGCAAGCAATCCCCCAGCAGAGGAGGGAAACCAATGCATGCAGCCCAGACTCGGAACGAAGGCAAACACCGACTGGCATGCTCTTGCAATTCGCCTAGCGCTTTTTCGCACATAGTAGATGGAGAGTAATTCGAAATTCGACTTTGGCCCACTCCTCGTCGAGCAAGGCAGGCAAGCAATTCTATGCTGGATATCTCATAACACGTCCTGCTGCTGTTCATCGGTGCAACAAGTACAACTAACTTCACAGCCTCACCCGTTTTCAGCAGCCCCATCGAACAAAAAAGGAAAAAAACCCCCCCCCCACATTTGTACGGGCTCCACTCTCCGTTTGCCAAACCTGCTCAGTCATAATGCATGAAAAGCTGACTCATACTCTCTCCGTGATGATTTCGCCTTATAGCTTCAGCCAACAGGTTGTCGACATTGATGACCACCAGCTTCTCCTCCGCCTGTGCTCTCTTGTTGTCTGGAATCGGGAAGGCGTTTGTGATGATAATCTTGTCAATGACTTCACAGTTGTTCATCTCCTCCAGGCAGTCGCCACCAAAGAGGCCATGGGTGGCAAAGCAGTATACTTTGGTCGCCCCACCGCGCTTGACAACGGTCTCTGCAGCAGCGATCCATGACGCCGACTTGTCCATCATATCGTCCACGATGAAAACGGGGCGGTTTTTGACATTGCCGACAAGCGTAACCATTGTTTCGAGTTCGGGGTTCTTGAGGTCTTCTTCTTCGTCTTCGGACGAGGCGGCAGCGTCGTAGGTGCCACCTAGCGCATGGGAATGCTCGGTGTCTCGGTTGCGAGCTGACGATGCTATGGAGACGAACGAGTTCATCATGTGCGGTACCACGTCGTCGTCCTCGCCTTCGGACGGCGGACGGTTGCGCCAAGTGCTGTGTGAGGTTGCGGACATGGCCGGAGAAGGGTGTGCGTCGTCGACTATGCGGCCTTGGACCAGGCGACCGTGAATGACATTTTTGGCGCGCTGCACCGGTTAGCATCTGACTGGCGGTCGCAAGGGTTTATACTGGACAAACCTCATCGGTGTATTCCTCCTCCGCAGCGCTCTCGTCACCGCCGTGTTCCTCGAGATCCTCGTCCTCATGCTGTTGGACGCTCGCGTCCGTACGGAGCGGTTCGAGTGGCACTTCGGGCTCGACTATTGAGCTTGCGCGCATCGACTGGGACAGTGGGTGGCCATTGGCTCTTCGCTGCAGCGGATGCGACGACGGATGGAGCGAAGGGTGGAACGAGGGGTGCAGCTTGGGACTCGCCTTGGCGCTCTCCGTCTGGGTGTCGGCAGTGCTCTTGCCTGCTGGTAGGTCGTCGGCGTCGGTATCTCTGACGGGCCTGACCAGCTCGGGCGACTCGTTGGCGCCGTCAAGGCGGAGCTGGTCGAACATGGCACTCTCGTTCCACGGCACGGCCGTGCCGGCGCGGCGGCGGTCGGTTGTGACGATGCCAAAGCTGAGTTTGAGGGCGTCGGCCAGCGAGGTGACGCGCTTGGTGCCGCCCGGGTTCTTGCTGACAACGACGGCTTCGCGCCAGTTGGGCACATTTGCGCGGATCCAGCGGGCGAGCAGGGGCTCGGCAACGAGGTTGTCGACGGGGCACTTGAAGAAGCCCTGCATCTGCGAGGCGTGCAGGTCGATGGTCATGACGTGGTTGACGCCGGCAATGTGCAGCAGGTTGGCGACCATGCGGGCGGTGATGGCGCCGCGGTGCTGCTTCTTCTTGGACTGGCGCGAGTAGGGGAAGTAGGGCATGACGGCCGTGATCGACTTGGCCGAGCCGCCTTTGCAGGCTGAGATCATAATCAGCAGCTCCATGACCGAGTCGTTGATTCTGCACCGTCCATTAGCCCAGGCCGCGGTACCGGCAAGCACGCGGCGCCACCCACTTCTCACTGCCGCTCTGCACAATGAAGACGTCCTTGTTGCGGATCGACGTGTGTATCGTCACCGACGTCTCGCCATTCTTGAACTTGCCCAGCGTTGCGTGGCCTGGCTTCATGCCCAGCCGGTCGCATATGCCCTCGACCAGCCGGGGGTGCGACGACCCGCTGAAGACAATGGCTCCGCGCATTGTGGGCGGTCCGAGAACTTGGAAGCGTCCTCGTCGTCGTAGGCACACGCGGCGACGGCGACGGCGGCGGCGGCGGCGGCGGCGTTGGGCAAAATTGCTGGCCATGGTCGGCGTCTCGGAACTTCGGCCATGCCCCCAACGGCCTAGCGCACACGGCAGCCGCCCTCCCCACTTCACGGGCCGCCAGTGCAGCCCCAGGCATCCGTCAAGGCCGTCGACGTCCACACGCCCGCCCGCCCGCCCGCCGCAGAGTGGCAGAGTGGCAGCGTGCCATC
>Ga0182211_1000664_pt1 | contig 10442 bp, 9 predicted proteins | sample G5R1MG_20_FD_129660 | JGI IMG/M metagenome (GOLD analysis project Ga0182211, IMG submission 129660) | Switchgrass phyllosphere microbial communities from Michigan, USA - G5R2_MAIN_03OCT2016_LD1 MG | ecosystem: Host-associated > Plants > Phyllosphere > Phylloplane/Leaf | place: USA: Michigan... | reverse complement strand
GCTGGTGGCAAAGTGGTGTGGGGCCGCTATGCTCGTATGTCACTGCGCTCCCAACTATGGCGAATGCACCTACTTGAATGCTGACCTAATGCGCAGAAATTACAAACAACCCCGAAAATGATGGCTGCTTGAACGCTGTCCTTCTTGTCTAGACGGTCAGTTGCTGTGGCTGTGTGCTAGAGCATGGCATGCGGTATATATTGCATTGGAAACGGCGTTTACTGGGGTGACTTTTGAGAATCTTCGACTCGGAAATCATGGCTGGCTTTCTATCCATCACCCATATGATTTATATATATGGAACACGCCCGTCAACAGCTTACAATACGGATCTCTCATGGGTTGCTGACAATGCAACCTATGCTAACCTGAGGTTTGGTTGTTGCCAGAAGCACAGGTATCGAAGGTGGTATAACATGCAGATTATGGCACCACATCATCAACAAAAGAACCACGATGAAAAGAGAGCAGAGAGAATACTTGGACCTGGAGGCCACCCGACAGGTAGATGAGTTTCAACTTCATGGTCCTGGGCGGACTTGGGCACCTTGACACCTCGCTTGATAAAAGTCGCCTGCCTCCTTTTTCAATAGAACTTGAAATCAAGTGAAGAAATTATCTTCCCCCTACTTGAATTCGTACCCTCCAAACCGCTTCTGCCTCACTCGCTGCTCCGCACCCAAATACCCACACACTATAGTCTCGCCCCACGCCTACCCACCCATTCCCATGCCCTGACTCTGTCCCTTCACCCTCTCCTCTGTCAGCCCCCGAGCCACGCCCTCCGTCTTCCACGAGCCACTGCGCCGTCTCTCCTTTTCGCCCTTCCTATCCCTGTCCCGTCCGTGCCCTATAGACCTCCCCCGCTCCATCCGAGTCTGCAGCTTGAGCATCCGGTCCACGAGCTCGCTTTGCGGCAGATGCAGTAATTCTTGCTTTCTTGCTGCTGTTTCTGTCACGCTTGCCTTCTCTCTTGCTTTTGCTTTTGCTTTTGCCTTCGCGGATACGCCAGGATTTACGTCGTCGTCGTCGTCGTCGACATTATTGAAGAGGGAGCGCAGTATCGCAGGACTGCGGTATTTGAAGCGGAAGGTTGCGTACTTTTGTTTTTTGCAAGTGGAGTCAGTCACTTTATTTTGTGCTATTATTTGGGGAAACCCAAACGGGAGGTGAGGTGAATTTGTGGGGTCTAGAAGGTGGGATCACTTACGGGGTTGTCGAGATGGTCGATGTAGTCTGGGTGACTGATTGCATGGCCGTAGTGCATGGCTTTTCCTGCTTGGACTTGGTGCTCGATGCCCTTTTCGCTGGCGGCGTGCTGACTGATTTTGTGGAGCGGTTCCTTCGGAGCGATAAACAGGGCCTTGGGATTGGGATTGGAGTGGACTGTCTTCGAGGGAGGAGGGGGCGGAAATTGCCAGTGAGACTTTGGGCCTGTGTCCGAGGCGGAGTAGAGTTGGGGGTACTTGGATAGGGGTTTGATGCTGTGACGTTTAGATGCTGATGCGGCTTTCTTGGGTTCGTCCTCGGCTACTTTCCACTTATTGACCTTGCCTGTAGAGTTGGTGGTTTGAGTGGCCTCGTCCCAACCAGGCTTCGTCTTATCCCGAGCTGTGTTTTTTCGAATCTCATAACTCTGCTCTTCCAGGAAGGGCTTGTTCTTCCACATATCAAAATCTCTGTTCCAAGCATCGGACTCAGTGTCCTGTGTAGCATATGCTGTACTCCACGATGCCTTGCCAGCCGCTTTCCAGCCATCTGCCACCTGTTCATCTATATCACTGCTCCAATTGTCATGCCCAACATCCTTCCAACTACCTTTCTTGTGAGCAGTGCTCCCCCAAACGTCGTTCTCGTCAACGGTCTTCTTGTTGTCATCCCAAGATGGAAATGAGATGGACCCGATGTCAAATGGACTAGGCTCAGCTCTACGGCTTGCAGCGTCCGGCGTAGAAGGTGCATATGGAACAGCGTGCGAAAGTCTCCTGCGGGAAGGATGAGCAGACCGGGAGTGATATGATCGCTTCTCAGATCGTCTTCGCGGTGCCCTGACTTGACTTTGGGCGTGTGAAGGCTGTACTGTATCGTCTGAGCTCCCTCCCGCGGCTGAAGAAGATGTGGTATCAACGTTTCCCCAGCCGATTTGGTCCTCTGGTGAAGATGAGATATCTTGCTCCCTCCTGGCGCGTCGAGAGCTCGATTTAGAGCGAAGTCTCACTGACAATCCATTTTTGGAATGCCCTTGACCGCGTATCCGAATGGTGACAGGAGATGCCGCTGTGAACCGGTGACTTGAGGGATTTGAAACTCGTGTTCCTCCTTGTGGACTTTTATCTTTCCATCCGTTTGCATTTCTTGTTCTCCAAGTCTCGTCCGTATCCCAAGAATCGCTTAGTGTCTCCTCTTGTGTATTTGACCCATTAGCGCTGAATTTTGACTCCCACACCGGGTCAGTGTCATTCCAAGTCACTCGAGTACCGGCTTTGCTGGGCGCCGGCCGCTCTGCCCATCCGCTTTGAGAATGGCCCCATATGCTGCCATGATGCTCAGTGGCCGGGTTTAACCTAGTCGCTTTCTCTGACTGTACGGAGGTGTCGAATGGAGAGGTTGGCCATGCACCCGGAAGCTGGCTTTCAGTTTCAAGACTGAGCTTTCGCTGCTGATTCTTGGCGCTCGTGTTTTGTAGCGCTGACTTGCGTTGCGATTCCTCCACGCCTTGCCTAACCGCCTTCGTCACCACTTGGTCAAGCCATACAGGGTCAATCCCAGGATTGCTGGGTATAAAATTCCTAGCTTTATGCTGATAAGCTGAGTCCTCTGCAGGTGGCAATGGTCCACTCCCATATTGAATTCCAAATATCGGTGCTCTACCTGATCGACGCGCGCCGGGGCTGATTGGTTCGGAATATCTTGAACGACCGCGAGAGCTTCCCGGAATCAGACGCGCGGAAGGGTCGATGGAGGATATACCACGCTGACTCCGGGCTGATATGCGTCCATGACTACGCAATGTCTCGGCGTACGGTGACTGGTAGTTGCCCAAGGGTGGTGGCGGACCCGCGCCTTGACTACCTGAGGATGGTAGACGGTCGTCGTAAACTGAGTCTCCTGAATACTCTTCAGGCCACATTTTCATGCCATGCACATCATCCCAAACATCGTTTGCGCCATCCATGTTTATCTGTGACGCCGTCTGAGCATTGCGTGGACCCGCACACCGCAAAACCACAATCTCAATGCATCCTATATTGGCAAGCACATCTGGTGAGAATTTATGAGGCGCGTGATCTGTTGATACTAAAATCTATCAACATATACTATCAGCTTCGGAGGGGCGCGCATACCGATGTTGAGCTTCTCAAACCTCCACTCACGGGCGATCATTGTGCCGTCTTTCTGTTTCTCTTCTTTCTGGCGAACTGTAAAGTCGACCAGCGATCGGCCGTCGGGAGGCGTTTGTAATTTGAGGTCCTGTCTGTTGCGATTGCATTGGTACACACCGTCGATGAACACTGTGAAGGTTAGTTGAGGTCCTGCCTGGGGTCTGGCTCAGGTTCCTGGTGAGTGTACGCACCATACATGGCGATTCCGGATGCTATAAACCTTTCAGAGGTAAGATGCACCGAGAACGGTTGTGGCTTGCTTGGTACTGGAACGAAGGTCTCGACTAAGCCGTCTCCATAGGTGGTACCAAATTCTTGCAGGATTTGTTGGCTGTCCGACAGTTCAATCGAGCATTTGAGATCTTTGAGCGACGGCATTGCGACTGCGTGCGCTTCGTGTGCCAGTTCTGCGATGTTGTGGGGGCAATGATGTGGCGATCAGATAATCAGTTGTGTTGTCGCGACGACCGCACCAGAGGTGAAGCGATGGGAAGCGAGCCCAGGCAACCCGCTAATATGGAAACAGTCCAAGAGAGATACACGATTGCGATTTGGAGTCACAAGCTAACTCGGTTTTGTGCTCATCGCTGAGTAAGTAAAGCGCATGGGTTGAGGGACGGTGGCTATGATATACGTTTGTCTACTCGACAGCTTCACATGATTTAACGAGAATATCAACTAAGGTATGTCACTTATAGTTGTTCATGTGCAAACATCATGGCCCCAATGTGATCGAGAGGAAGATGACGTTGGCTTTCCACGTAGCACACAATGTTGCACAAGATAGGAACAAGAGGCTACAATAAAGGCACTAGGATGATTGCTGTGATAGGAGGACGGATTCGAATGGTGTTCGAGCAGCAAATCCAAACGACGGCGACGAAAAATATAGAGAAAGGAACCAAGTGGCGCTCAGTGTTGGCTCCAATCATCCCCCGTGGTACTCGTTTCAAGGCCGTTATTTTCCTATTGCAGGTGCCATCATTTGTATACGTACTATGGCAAGCAATGATGGGACATGGCAAGATTTTGAATCTGTGTCTTGAAATGTAAACGCTATGATGAGTGTCGATGGGTATATTGCAAACTCCAAGCGCCCTGGATGATCATATGACAATAAAATATCATCAACTACACAACAATGCACACAGTACAATGATCAGTGTGACCTCGGAGCCTTCCGCCGGTTGCGCAGGGACATTCTCACGAGTCCAGCTTCATCGTTCCACAGAGCGAACAGGTCCACCACTCGTTCTCCATAAATTTCCCGCATTCGAGACAGTTCCACCCGATTCTACCTTTGGCCGGCTCAAAAGGGGTCGCACCTTGGCCTCTGAGATTGGACTGTGGGGGAGGTTTCGGTAGGTTGACAGTTGTGTGCCTCGGCCCAAAGCGTTTGTGTTGTGGAATCGGCTGCGGGGGTTGCTCTAGACCACATGCTCCACATAAGAGATAGTCGAGCGGGTTATGTAGTGTACATTGTGGGCATGCCCAACTGTCAGGGCCAATAAAAACAGTACTAGCCCCCGAAGAAGTTGATGACAGAACTGGCGGGGGTTGTTTGGTCCGCAGTGTCTCTTCTTCTTCCGAGATGAGTCGTGACGTGGGTTTTGCAGCCTTTGGATGCGATAACGGCGAGTGCTGGGTTCGATCTAGTACTGCTTGCGAGGTAGGTCGGGCGTTCAAATCTATAGGAGATCTCTGCGTAGGATAGGATTGAGAAACCGGACGGGACGGTAGCGCAGGACCACCCACTGAGGCCGGTGGTGAGGAGCTTGAGGGAGGATTACAGTCAAACTGAAGTCCATTTTGAGCATTCCAAGTCAAACCGCCTCCACCCGTTGGGGCCCCCAGTCTCTGCATCTCTTCTTCGTACATGAGGTCCTGGAGCGCGCGAGCAATTACCGCATCATTTGCATCATCTTGCTCTGCCGTAGTTCTGAAGCCATCCTGACCTTGCTGGTTGACCAAACGTCCTGCGTCTACCCTACCGCTTGCGCACCCGTCGGTAATACTGTTCCTCCTCGATGCTGCGTCTGCAATGACCTTGCGCATACCGGCGCCTCGAGCTGGTGGTGCACTACCACCTAACCGATTTCCACCACTGTTAGCATTGGCACCCGTTTTGCGTTTCTCAGCAGCAAGGCGAGCTTGGCGTCGCATCTCTTCCAGGGGTATGCGCCTGCCACCGAGCTTGTGACCTTGGGTCAGAAAGCCCTCGCCAGTGTAGCCCTTCATCAGCAGCGATTGATGTTCGTCACGGAGCTCATTCCAAAGGTTGTTGAAGTCGGCATTGTGGGGACCAAAGACTATATGCGAGATTTCGTGTAACAAGGTGTCCAGAATTTGCTCAAACCCCAAGAACTGTCTCGAATCATGGTGATATCTTAGGCGAATGAGGATTCTCTCTGTGCGATTTATGTTCAAGCCTGAGATGTGCTTAGCCATCGAACCTCGGTGCGTTGTGATGGAAAATGGGAGGTACCGAGGAGTTGAGGCTCATCAGGTAGGAATTCGGCCAGCGTTCCCACCTTCCAGCCTCGCTTTCTCATCATTGGCTTTACCATCGACGCCGCCTTGCGGAGCATGTGTAAAGCGTCCCCTTCTTTGGGCAGGTGCTTCAGATGCTCATAGGCGTCAAAATGCGCATCGATTTCCCTCATCTTGTGCAAGAACGGGTCGGTCGATGATGGTATGAAGAGGTTGGTTCGGTATGGAAAGACGAAGGAATCTATAGGAACAGAGCCACCAGGGGTCCCTTAGTAAGGAAGCCGTGTCAGCGCTGCCACGTGCTGTGAGTGCGCGGCCTTGCCAAGTGTCGGCGAGATGAAGCGTGAGGTTAGACCAAGAGAGGCATGTACTTTCCAACGAGAACCCGGGACCTGGCTTGGGCTATTGGAGAGATAGCTACTAGGTGGCAGTCCAGCGAAGCGCGCCGGCCCCGGGCGTGGACAAGGGACAGGGAATTCCCGCCCATGTTTTGCAGGATGCAGATGGCGGTGGCGCGCCAAGGGGGGCTGCTCACGTGCAGACGCGGTGCGGGCCCGGGGATCCATGTGGACAAGTGGGGGGTGGCTTGGCGCCTGACGTAGCACTGCTACTACTACTACTACTATACTACTACTACTACCACCACCAGGTAGCATGTACATGTTGCGACACCTACCGCCCGAACTGTCACGACGACAACCCTCACAAGCCACAAGGTAGAAGCGGCTGCCAGTATGACGCATCGTGACCAGCAACTCTTAGACACGGTGGGTTGTTCGCTGGGGCCGGCCTTCGTGTGCGCTAGTTAACGGGTTAGCCAGCTTGCAGGTTACACACAAGACGCGCGCAGCTTCACAGGCTCCATCCTCGATGCGACAGACGCCCATTTCGCCTCGGTCGCGGGCTATGTGAGGGCGCATTTGCCTACGAGCTGGCTTCCACGGCATTCGCGACCGCCGCCTCCACCTGCACATGGGCTGGCAAATGCCTCCCTCCATTGCCTCCAAGACTGGGTTTCTCAGCATCGCGCGCTGACTGCCGGTGTCGTAGCTTTTGTTGGCACGGGAGGCTTCCTGCTCTGGAGAGAGAAAAAGAAGTACGCCAGGAAGCGGAGGGTGCCTAGAGCCGGGAATGGCGCCAGAAGCGAAGTAGTCGTCATAGCCGGCCCGCCCAACTCGCCCATAGTTCGGTCGCTATCGGTTGATCTCGAGAGACGAGGCTTCATCGTATACATTGTCTGTTCGAACATGGACGAAGAACAACAGGTCCTGAGTGAGTTGAGAGCCGACGTGCGGCCATTGCACTTGGACATTGCAGATACATTGGGCACACAGGAAGCCATCGATCGCTTCCGCACCTTGCTCACGAGGCCGCATGTTCCCTTTTCCGGAGCCAGTCCGCACACGCTGAATTTACGTGGAGTCGTATTGCTCCCCGACTTGATCTACCCCACTGGACCGGTCGAGACCATTACTCCTGAGTTCTGGTCCGACGTACTCAACGCCAAGGTGCTCAACACGATTGCCGTCACACAGGCATTACTGCCCACGGTGTGCTTGTTCAAGTCGCGCCTGATGATGCTTACGCCAAGCATCATCGCATCGCTGCGGCCGCCGTTTCACGGAGTTGAAACCACAGTTGTCAGCGCGCTCGAGGGATTCCTCGCCTCGTTACGCGCGGAGCTGGAAACACTCGGCATTCCGGTTGTCCAGTTCCATCTTGGGACCTTTGACCTGGGCACGGTTGGGCCAAAGCATCCGCTGCAAACGCGAGCGTCGGGAAGCCCACATGCGTGGCCTGCGACGACCCGAGCCATGTACGGCAGGAATTTTGTGAAGCAGACAAGGGCTGCGCAAAATCGGGGCCTGCTCCCTACCAGCGGCAGCTCTTTGCGAGAATTGCACAACGCCACGTTCGATGCTCTTACACAGACGCGGCCGCGCAAGGTGTGGCGGGTTGGTCGTGGTAGTGTCACGTACGACCTGGTGGGCCAGTGGGTGCCATCGGGGCTGATTGGTTGGATGATGGGGTTGCAGCGTGTGTCGCTGGACATGAGGTCGGAGCCGAAGCTGGAAGACAGCGTTCAATCATGGGAGACGATTGAAGCCGTTGCGCGCACGTGACGGAAGGGGTGTGCTACCTACTACATCGTATGTACCTGCCTATGTATGGTTACGGGCGGGCGGGCGGCGCTATTCTTGATGCTATATTGAGCAGCACCAGCATGCAAGACAAGATGCGGGATCGTTGGGACGACGCAGGCAGGGCAGACCCTGTGGCCGTTGTATGCACCGACGACCGACATGGAGGACTCGTATCGGGAGAAATTTCTTCGCGCAGGCTCGTATGGTATGGTACGTGGTAGGTAGTGGGTACTAGGCAGGTGGCACCTATAAAATGGTGGTACCTACGCCCGTGTACTATGTATAGCGCTGGATAGCCCGTTGGCAGGGAGGGCCAACGGGGGTTCGCAGAGAATGGCAGCAGGGTGTTGGCTTGGAAACGCATCATGTGACATGGGGTGCGATTGGCCGGCGCTGCTCAACCCCAGAAACGCAGCCGGTTTCAAATGGGGCCCCGTCCGTTGCCAAGCCCTTCAGGAGGCGGGACTACCTAGGGTAGGCCATCGACTGGAACAGAGTAGGTACCTGGGTACGAGGCGATCCTCCCTTCTTCGTCGCAGCCGCTGCACGCCCCCGTCTGCCTCGATAGCGATAGCGATTGCCACTCCCCGCATGCCGGCCCACCTGCGACTGCGCTGCTAGACACGACGGCCGCTGCGGCCACGATCCCACCGCCACCACCGCAACCACCGCCAACCATGTCGGATCACGCCCACGACCATCGCCCCGGCGGCCTCGAGGCCCGTTCCCAGTCTCACGAGCCCCCAAGCACCCTCAGCCCGGGCAGCCTCACGAGCCCCAGTCTGGGCAGCATCGCCAGCGCCAGCATGAGCAGCCTGTCGCTCGCCGACCTGCCCAGCCCGCGCACCGGCGAAGTCCCCCCCGCCCTCTCGCCGCTCGACGCCCTCGCTCTCCAGGGCCGCCTACTGGCCAAGCGCTTTGAGCAGCAGGACAAGGCCGGCCGCCGGCTCAGCCGCCTGGCGCCCCTCACCGTCCAGCACGAGTTTGGCAACCGCACGGGCTACTTCGCCTCGCTTTCCACCTCCACGTCCGCCCTCAACTCGCCTGACGAGGACTTGGGCTCCATCAGCCAGCCCCGCCCCGAGCCCTCGCCCCACCACGCCGCTCCCGACCGCCACAAATCCTTCTATCCCCAGTTTGGCAATGACGACTCGCAGTATACTCCCTCACTTCCTGGCCGGAGCCCCATGGCTCCTATCGCCGAAGCCAGTCCTACTGCGACGCTGCCCCAGGGCTACTTTGACATCCCCCGCTCCCACTCTCCAGAGTCCGGGGACTTTCAGCTGGGACTGCAAGAGGCAACGCCCGTGAGCCCTACTGCAACAGCACCCGCAAGGACGCACTTTCTCAGCACCCAACGAAAGCGGTCCGCTGACGCCCAGCCCCGGTCGCAACCACGGTCCAATCTTCTACCACCGACATCGTCCGGCTCGCTACATTCCCAGAGGTCTCCTAGGCTCTCTCCAAGCGTCAGATCAGTCCGAGAAGACAGTTCGGATGAGGTCGAGGACATCTCGCTCAACGGCTCCAGCGATTCCATGCCGCAGCATCGCAACCTCACGCCCAGTTCCAGCCTATCCAGGACGCAATCCCCTTTTAGTCCCACCGCAGGCTCATTCGTGCCCAGATCGCCCTCAGTGTCCTCAGCATACTCTGCCAATGGTTCTCAACTCCCTCGGCCTTCGTACAACTTCTCTAGACCAATGAGCAGGCAGAGCGCAAGACCGTCCATCGACACGAGGCCTTTGACAGACGCTCCACAACGCCAACACTCGGACGAAAGTGTGTACATGCGACCCTCCTTTGACAGCCAGACGATGCCACTGGATCAGAACCAGAGTCCAATCACCAACTACTCAAACGAGACGGTCCACACGCCTGTGAGCATGGCGAGTGAGGATTTCAGGAGATCAGGCGACTTTGCGAATAACGCGGCGCCTACCTATACTTATACCAAGTTCAGCTTACCCCGCGGCCGAAAGTTGGATCGGAATTCAGTCGGCATCGAAGACTTTTTTAAAAAAGAGATCACATGGGATGATCCATCGCAAAACCAGGCCCAACCTCCTTCGCCTACCTCACCGCCTGGTAATGTTGAACAACAGCAAGCGCAGCCTCCATCACCAGCTCCTCGAGACACATCAATCGACCGCAGAGCTCCCTCTCTTGTATCGAGTAACGCCACGATCCGAGGTCCCTCGAGTGGTGCAGAGGTCACGGCCCAGCAGCATTGCGATATGGGCATTGAGCTGCACGAAAAGGGTGAACTCCTGAAATCAACTTATCATCTACGACTCGCTGCTCGCGCAGGTTTGCCGGAAGCCATGTTTTGGTATGGTCTGGCGTGTCGACACGGTTGGGGCATGCGCGAGAACAAGACGGAGGCTTTACAGTGGCTCCGTCGTGCTGTCGATTCAGGTCAGCT
>Ga0182211_1000662_pt1 | contig 10474 bp, 5 predicted proteins | sample G5R1MG_20_FD_129660 | JGI IMG/M metagenome (GOLD analysis project Ga0182211, IMG submission 129660) | Switchgrass phyllosphere microbial communities from Michigan, USA - G5R2_MAIN_03OCT2016_LD1 MG | ecosystem: Host-associated > Plants > Phyllosphere > Phylloplane/Leaf | place: USA: Michigan... | reverse complement strand
GAGAGTTACTGGGCACAGCACATTATTTCCGAAACAAAAAGTAGTGTCGCTCCTGTTCCATTGAGTTGTTCCCATGCCTGTACCATCTTACCGGGAGTGGCATCTGTCAGACTGACCAAAACCTCAGAACTCCCTCTTTCCGAAAAAACAAGATTATCATCATCCACACCATCATCCACATCGAGAACAGACCCTATTCCTAGCCTCCTAACGGCCTTCCCCTACCACCAAAACTACACCGACCTCACGCAGCTTGAAGTCTCGTCGCTAAGCCCCTACCTCGCCTCGGCACCACGGAGCATTGCTTTCATCGGCTCAGGTCCCTTGCCGCTGACATCCATCTGCTTGCAATCTCACTACCCGACTGCACACATACTCAATATCGACCGCGATACACACGCTCTGCAGACAAGCCAGGAGCTCTGTGAAAGCGTGGGCTGTGGTGCGCGCATGGGATACGCGTCCGATGACGTGAGTACTTTGTTGGAAGGAGGGCCCGACTGGAAGTCGTTTGACCTAGTCTTTCTCGCTGCACTCGTGGGCATGAACTCGTCATCCAAGATTAGCATTCTGGCAAGTTTGGCGAGCAAGTTGACGCCAGGGACTTTGGTTGTCGCGAGAAGTGCAAGGGGGGTTCGGACTGTGCTGTATCCGGTACGTGGCGTACTTGTGCATCATGCTGCTCGCAGGGCCTATGCTAACGGAATCAAGGTGTTGGAGTTGGGCGAGGATCTCCAGAACGCGGGATACCAAGTGTTGGCTGAGGTCCACCCCTGGACTGAGGTTGTGAATTCAATCGTGGTGCTGAGGGTCAAGGCAAGATGAGCCGAGTGGTATCAAGGGCTCCGACCGAGATGGGTGTATTCCTGGGCCGTGTTCGACCTGTAGCCTGGCCATGACTTCTTGCGCCACAAATTCTGCAGCCGGTCAAAGGATAGCAACGCTTTCGTGGTGGATTTTCGCTGCAGAACGTTCACCGCCGTGATGTTGTGACGCATAGCTCGCTTGGGTCGACGGGACTGATGGACACACTGCCAGCCGTATCTGCTGACTAGACGATTGCGATTGCTATCGCTTGCTCTAACCAGAAGTCGAGCTGTGGAATATAGAAGAGATTTTCTTGGGTCCGATTCTGAGTTTTCAACCTCGTCGACTCGAGTCACCCGTATTCATTCGATTGTACGGAGGACGATTCGTTGCGTCGTTCGTTCTACTACTGGAAACCAGAATCGAAAAGCCAAGGTAGCAAGAAGGGGAGAAGACTTACTCACATATCTCGAACGAGAGGAACCATGGAAGATGCTGGTACTAGCTCTGAGTGAAGGCAAATGGAGTGAACGTGAACGTGGGTATCCTGGGGTTCTCGCACCTCGTTGACCAACCGTCACCCGTACAGAGCCCCTCGTGCGTCATGTTCTACCTAATAACCACGCCTTCTCTACACAACCAACGACACCACAACCCATAACAAAGCTTCCTAATCTCTGCATAGGACCGCCGATCATGCGGCTCCTGAAATCCGCCATTGAGCAGAAAACCGGAGCGGGGACGGCGACGTTACTCCCGGAAGAGCCAGAAGACATGTGGCACGCCTACAACCTCATCCAAGAAAATGACCGCATACGCGCAAAAGCCGTACGCCGTGTAAACAAAACCTCGGATTCTGGCTCCACCTCCTCGCAGCGAATCACGCTTACGCTGACCATTGCCGTCACATCAACCGACTTCGATGTTGGTTCCGGACAACTGCATGTCTCGGGGCGCGTGGCAGAGGAAAACGAGCATGTGAAGCTGGGCCAGCACCACACATTGGACCTGGAGTTGAACCGGAATTTCACGCTGGAAAAGGCCGATGGCTGGGACAGTGTAGCGCTGGAGATGCTCAAAGAGGCGTGTGACAATGACCGGCGCGCCGAATTATGGGCGGTTGCGCTGGACGAAGGCACAGCGAACATCTGCATGATCACCGAGCATCAAACCATCCTGCGCCAGAAGATCGAAGTCGCCGTGCCACGCAAACGAAAGGGGGGTGTCGACGGCCATGCAAAGGGCATGGCGCGCTTTTTCTCCACCACCCTTGCCACCCTTCTCCGCCAAATTGACATCTCCTCCACCTCGCCCTCCCCACGAGACAAGACTCTGCCCCTGCTCCTCGCCTCGCCAGGCTTCACCGCAACAGCATTCCTCGCCTACATCCGCGCCGAAGCCACCCGCACAACCAACAAGCCGCTCGTCGCTCTCCTCCCCTCGATCATCGTCGCCCACTCCTCTTCTGCCCACATTCACTCGCTCCACGAAATCCTCTCCTCGCCCGCCATCACGACAAAGCTTTCCGACACGAGATTTGCCCGCGAGACAGCGCTCATGGATAAGTTCTGCACGCTCGTGCGCCTCGATGACGGGCGTGCGTGGTACGGGCCCCGCGAAGTGGAACGCGCGGTCGACAAGGGTGCCGTGGGGCGCGGCGGCGGCGTGCTGTTAATCAACAATGCGTTGTTTCGAGCGCAGCATGTGGGCGAGAGGAGGCGCTGGGTGGCGCTCGTGGACCGAGTGCGAGAGGTGGAAGGCGGCGAGGTCAGGGTGCTGAGCTCGTTGCATGAGAGTGGCAAGCGACTCGAGGGGCTGGGCGGCGTGGCCGCAATTCTGACCTACCCTCTGGAGAATCTCGACGAGGATGATCAAGACGGAGACGGGGATGGCAGGGCCGAGGACGGCGAGGGCGACATGGTTATCTAATTTCAAGACAGGCTATTCACTACTCACCTTGTGATACCCTACTCGTGAGCATCTTCCACAGCGTATTCGATTCTCGGATTGAATTGAATTCCCGGCCTGCAATCGAACATGGCCCACCACCAAGGCCCTCTGCTCTCCTCACTGCCTCGCTTTGATAACATCAGCCGCCTTCTCCCCCACCGCATACATGGTCGCCTGCAAATGGCACGACGGAATCACCAGCAGAATCGACGCATCCACCACGCTCCACCGCTCCGTCCCATCCACCTCCAATCCCGGGCTCACACACCCGCCCAACGCCTCAGGCATCATCGGACACGAGCCCGACGGGTGCACCATCCTCGGCGACAACATGCCTTGCGCCAGCAGCGCTGCGTGAATCGCGTCGTCGCGCGTGTACTTTTCCACCGCGACGAGGGTGTGGGAGCCGTCGGCGGGGACGGGGAATTCGGCGACGGCGGCGTCGCGCCGGGCGAGGAGTGAGGCGATGAGTGATCACAGAGCCACCTCCCAACACCTTTGCGACCGTCACATTATACGTGTTGCCTCCAAGGCCATGCTCTGGTGTGGACGTGCTGCATACCCACCGGAGACCATCAGCCGAGGCCAGGTCGTTGGCCTTGAATGGACTCGTGGTTGCATCGGTGTCGACACTTGTACCAACCTCAATGATAATCACAGATCCTGGATCATACTATTGCCTAATTTTTCCATCTGGTTTAGGGGGGAGGGGGCCGACTTGCTGTTGTTGTCCTCAGTCAAACGGTGGGCCACAACGAGGCCAGTGACACCACCACCTACGATGACATAGTCGTAGTGTCGTGTAGCTGCAGCGCCACAATCAGCAGTAGCAAGTATATCGAGGGGCTGCATGGCCCTAGTGAAAGGAGTAATGACAGGCATCTTGCTCGATCACGCTACAAAGTGGGAACTGAAGACACTAATTAGCATGCAACATGTCAACGGTGTTTCTGTTTCTTGACCAGTTCCTCACGTCGACAAATGCTTACTCTAGTTGGTTTAGGTATTAGCCGGCCGAGATCAGGCTTCGAGGCCTCTAAGCATGCCGGAATCAATTCTGGATTCATCGTGTTGCCAAGAAGGTTGAGAGCAAATGCTGATTTTACCGGCATCTGGGCTTGGATCAGCTCCCAGCAGTGGTGCTCATGAATCATGCATATTCGTAGAGCCAATCAGTAGAGTATCAAATGCGGGCATCGGTCATATATCTCGTATGGCCTCCTCTGCGGAGGCGTGTGTTCTTCCTATCCATACGCATGAAACGAAATACACTCAGAACAAACCAGTTACAATCAGACACACACCCCAAGACCATATTTCGCTTGACATAGTTGACTTGCTGGGTAGTATAGATCTAAGATTCTTGTCCACTAGGATAAACCTATAGAGGAAGTCGTATCGAAGGGAATGGCGGGGTTCGCTGCTTACCCTATACAAGGCCCTAGCAGAGCGCCCTTTGACCGCAGACCTTCCACACATCCATGTGTTGGAGAACCTGAGAAGCCTTCTATGCACAGCAAACAAGCCAAATCTCCGCCCAAGGCATCAAGTTCAGATTTTTCTGCGACACTAAGGTGGTGCTGCCCTACTGTGGACCTCTGGTACAGAAAAAAAACCCCTCACTCCGACGACGAGCGGCAACAGATACCCAGTCTTAAAATTACGATTTGCTAATCGGAGAAAGCAATAGCGCCCAAGCTTTGAGCAAATCGCTCTTCTGTCGAACCTTACCAGGCGCCTTGATATTGGCTGCAAGACATTGAGTCTACGTCTTGGTCGTAGCTAAATGCCGTAGTCACGTGTGTTGGTTGTAGCTACTATGTGATCGCGAAAAAAAAACGCCGCCACAGCGCAACGTTTAGATCAGATTGCCAAGTCGTTGGGCGTGCCAATTCTACAGAGTAGTGATTCTAATCTTTTCCCCAAAATTCAATTCTTCGCTAGTATACTATGGATTACATATTCACGTGATAGTAGTAAAAAGTATAGGGAAAAAGTGCCGACTTGGAAAATAAGCTTCGACGGGAAAAAAAGGAAACAAAAAAGATGGTGTAAAAACGAGTAGATCAATATTATACATTTTCCTTTTCATTGTATTCTTCGCCTAGCCTAACAGTACAGCGTGCTCTTTCTTCCAGACCATGCTTCCTGAACATGGAAGAAATAAAAATAAAAATCAACCCCCCATCCCAGACCAAACAAGGGACCAAATAGGAGAAAACAAAAGGAAAACAGAATTGCGTTACGCCCTACAACACCACAGAACACCATACATGCATGCGCTTTGCCTTTCCTTGTTGACCGCCGCCACCACCACCAAAAGCAAAAAACAACAACACAAAAAAAACGACAATTGCCCCAAGACTCCCTTAACCCCCGTCACCGACACCTGCCCACTCACTCCTCAATCCTCACGGTAAAACTTCTTGAAAATCAAATGCAAAAACAAATTTACATTCACCCGCACAGCGCCGCCACCGCTGCCGTCGCGGCCCTCGCCGAACAAATTCATAAACTGGTGATTGTCAAACTGGGCCTGCAGCAGGCCATCGAGCGGCACCTCGGCAAACGCGCCGGGAATCATCAGGCTGCCCTGGGAGCCCTGGATTTCAAAGGAGCCCGTGGTGTTGGAGCTTATGGTGATGTCGAGGCGTTCCCATTGAGATTCCGGGTAGCCGGCCCAGGAGATGAGGATGCCCTTTTGGGCGAGGTTGCGTGCTGAGTATTTGAAGCTGCCGAAGCGGTAGGAGCGGCCTGAGCGCTGGAGTTCGCGCTGGTGGTTATACTGTCGGGTGAAGGGAAGGAGGAATTTCTTCTTGCCCTTTTTGGATTGCAGCGTGATCATGGCTTGTTCAATGTAGTCGTTGTACGATTTCAGCTGGGATTCGAGGAAGTGGGCTTTTTCGTCGAGCGCAGCGAGCGTCGTGCGGACGCCGTCGAGCTCTTTGGCGCGCTGGATGCGGCGCCGGTGCTTGGTGCGGATGTCAACGGCAATGGCGTTGAGGAGATCTTGGTAGTTGTTGTGGTGTGAGATGCGGCCGGCGCGTTGGAGTTGCACAAAGTTTTCTAGGCAGTATTGCTTGAGGGTTGGGTAGCTCATGTCGAGTACGGAATTTGTGCCCATGTCGGTCGTGTAGGTTGACGCGGCCGAGGATCGGACGTGGGCACCGTATTTGCGCGTACGGTCTTTTTGCTGGGCTTCGAGTTCCTCGCGGACGAGCGCGTCCCAGCGGTCTTCATCTTCGGGCGTGATGGGCTTGCACATGATTTCTGTGAGATTGGCACCCGTTTGTACCCGAATTATGTACAGCACATAGCGTTTGGTCTCCATAAAGAGAGACTTAATGGCGGCGTCGGGGTCTAGGCATGGTTAGCCGGCGCAAAATTCCAATAGCAAACACACAACAAAGGCTTACCTTCTTGCTCGTGGTATTTTGGATTCAAAGTCAACGTGATTTCGGTAGCGCTGACGTGCAACAGTTCGTTTTCGTTGTTCTTGGCGCTGCCGAGCTCACGGATGACTTCCCGGAGAGGATCATCTTGTGCGGGGCAGAGACTGGGAAGGTCGTTGATGACGAGGTTGTGAATGGCAAAGACATCGGCGAGTTTGATGTACAGGGTAGGCTTGACGCGGGCAAAGAGGTCGTTGAACTCATCAATCTCAAACTGAACCTCTACAGAGCGAACATTAATCATGATGGACCAAATGTCCTGCAGGCGATCAATCGCTTCGGTGATGTAGCTGTTGAGTGGCTGCAAGTAGAGATCCTCACCGCCGAACAACTTGCCTACTGCTATCTGGCCAAGCACTTTGGCAACAGCCCCGAGATTTCTATTCATCAAGGGCGACAGTCCACGATCGACGACACCCCAGTGCTGTGGTTGCATTAATGCGGGCTGTATATAGGCCTTCCACACCCAGTGGCCCGCAATTTGAAGCATTTGTTCTTGGGGCTCGTACGGGAATTGCCGACTGAGCTCTTCAAAAATTTGCTGGGCTAGATATCGAACACCATACGGCATGCGATGAAGAGCCTCTTCAAATATGGTAAAGTATTGATCTGCTACATCGCGAAGATCCTGTAGGTTATGGATAAAGGTGGCACGGGTCTCAGGGTCTTTGAGTGCCACGTCGCGCGAAACGTTGGGGTCTCGATGACTTCGCTGACCAGTGCGCAGTTCTTCGTTGTTGATGGCTGAACGGTAAATTTGCATTGGGTCACTCTCCAGATCTAAGTGTTCGTTGTCAATAATGTTTTCGCGGATGACGGGACCGAGGATTTCTTTAAGGAACTTGCGATCTCGCGGGGACCGGACATAGTTGGCAAACAATCTGGTCCAGAAGAAGTTTCCGCGAAGATATTCTTGCAAGGTCGCACAGCTCTCAATCTCCTCTTTCAGCGATTTCGATAAGAGCTTCAGGAGCCAGTACTCCTCTCTGCGCTTCTGAGCAAGCCCAAAGAGACTCATTGTCAGCTGCTCGATGCGCTTCGTATCCTTGTCGGCCAAATTTTGCTCACGAATGCGCCGGAAGAGCCTCGCTATATACTGAGGTTGGGTTTGTAGGATGAAGAACAGCTCTTGGTACTGCTCCAGCTTCCTGCGCGAGTTCTTGTTGAGTGCTTTGAGATCAAAGGGATCCTTGGAAGAAATGTCTTTGCTGCTGAGGAGTGTGCCGACATTTCCACCAAAGTGCTTCTGATGCTTGACGACTTCGTCCAAGGTGATCTTGTTTTTGACAAGCAGTGCAATCTTGATGTCGAGTTGATCGACGTATTGTTCGGCCAGTTCGTTTTGTCGCACATGCTGCACAACCGTTTTTCGTAGGCGCTCGAACTCAATCTCTTCGTCAAAGTCGATGTCGTTATCATTGAGGAGGTGAACAAAGTTCTTTACCGTTGATACAGGGGGGTTGGTTCCGCTGGTCAAGCTCTTGTACGCTTCGCCCTGTTGCCGTCCACGCACAAAACTCTGGATTTTTATGACCTTTTCCATGTTCTCCTTGTAAAACTGCTTCTTCTCGGCATACTGATGCCGAATCATCCTACCACGAGCTAGCGACTGTAGTTCAACTAGAGCCTCCTCGTGTTCCTCGACTTGAGCCAGCTGAATGCCAATCTGCATTCTTAATAGCACGCCGCGAGCGACACTCTGAAGCTGAACAATCTCTGGCTCCTGCGCGTTGAGTTCACAGAGGATCTCGTAGGTTCTTTGGCGCTGAACAAAGCCTCGGCACGCCGATTGTAGATCCAGCATGGTGGGTTCTTGCGCCTGAAGAGCCTTGAGATCGGAAAAGTGCCGTTGTCGCGAGAGGTACCCTCGAGCGTGCGTTTGGAGAGAATTAATCACATCCTCTTGCTCGTAAAGCTGCTTGAGAGTGTGGGTCATGTCGGAGCGGACCAATCCCCCCCTGGCCACTGCCTGCAGATCTGTGATGTGAGGCACCTCGGCCTGTAGTGCCTTCTGCGTCTCGCGTATAGACGTTCTCGCGACATTGCCGCGAACGTAAGCTTGTAGCCCTGACCAGTCTACGTTGGTGTCGTGCAGCTTCTCTTGAACTTCGTCCTGCTTCTTCCTGGACAGAGCTCCACGAGCAGCTGCTTGCAGCAATGTCACCAAGGCCTCATGCTGACGAAGACTTTCTTGGTCGGTTCGCAGGGACTGACGGAGCAGCGTTGCACGTGACGCAGCTTGTATGTCGGCAATATGCGCCTCATTCTGCTGAAGCTCTGACCACTCGCGGTCTACTCGTAGTCGAGCCAGCGCCCCCCGAATCATGGATTGTACATGCACAACCGAAGGCTCGGTGTCACGGGTCTGTTCATATCGGTCGCAGACGCGAAGTCGCTCCAAGGCTCCTCGGATGGCGGCTTGGAACTGCCGAATGCCGTGTTCGTGCCGTTGGATCTTTGACTTTGTGTACTGGACATGTGCTCGTGCCTTGCGACCTCGGAAGAGGTTTTGTACCTTTCGTATCTGTGGCTCCTTGCTATACCAATACTGCTCCTCGCCGCGGACCCGCGACCGGACCAGGTAACCGCGAGCTGCACTCTGTAGGGTCATGGCAAAGCGGCGCATGTCCATGCGGTAGTAGGCAATTTGACGCGCCCAGTCACCACGAATTCTCGACTGTAAATCGACAAGGAGGTGTTCGTTATCCCACAGTTCCTGCATCAGGTTGCCGAGCCGTATTCTGACAAGAGCGCCTCGCATTTGTGCCTGAAAATCGAGGATCATGTCCTCATTCTCGGCGAGCTCACGGTCGATGCGATCCTCCTCGGACTCTACAGGTTCTGGTTCTGGCTCAACGTCGAAATTGGCCTGCATGCCCGAAAAGTTGGGCATGCTGACGCCCGACTTATCAAGGCCCTTTTGTGTCGCCTCAAGCTCATGGTCTTCGAACTGCAGCTTGCCAACTAGATTGCCGATGCGGAAGTCAACGATGCCTTTGCGGAAGAGCAGCCATGATAGGGCGTGGATGCAGTAGATGACTTTGGGCACGTTTTTTTTCTCATAGAGATCGACAAGCTCGAATCGAAATAGGTCAGGCAGGTCGACTTCGGATAGGAACTGGAAGAAGTGGGCGTAGTTGTTGGAGTGGCGATACTGCAGTTTGGGATCCCGAAATATGCGCAGCGGTTGGCCCCGGATGGCTTGGACAATTTCGGCGAGGGTGACGCCGTTGCGTAGGGCCTCTTCGAGCTGGACAACGGGGGGTAGGTCCGTCTCAATAATATCCTCCATCCACTCTTTGGCTTCACCAATGTGGCACAGATACTCATACGCTTGCAGAAACTGGCGCTGCTGGTCCATCCAGTTGCGGTTGGCCCAGGTGGACGTCGAGGCGGCGCCCCGAGCGGCATCGCGGCGCTGTAGGCGGCGGCGACCGTTGAGGCCGACCACCTGCTGCTCAGGAGAGGTGATGACAAAGTCGTCGTTGGTGCCGGCTTCAGCAAACTTGGATAGGGTGCGCAGGTGACCTGTGGACGATTTCTGTAGGCTCTGCAGCTCGGGGCGGTCGAGGTGGGCCGACAGCGGGCGGGCCGAGTGATCGCGGGTAGGAGCACGAACCGAGTCGGCACGCGACACGGCCATGGAGAGGGGGCGGGGCTTGGAGGGTGGCGAGACGGGGGATTCGAGGCTGTGGGGGCTGTTGAGGGGCAGGCGGCGGATCATGTCGACGCTCTGTGCACGGGCATGGCTGTTGCTGGGACCATGAGTGCCCGGGGTGACAGTGTTGACTGGCAGCGGGCGCAGCGACTTGCGCATGCTCGCATAGCCACTGCTGGAATCAGTAGCGGCGGCGGCGGCGGCGCCGAAGTAGTCGTCCGCGGGGCGGGCGTTGGCAAGGGCGGTGGCGTCGCTGGTGCCGCGGCGGTGGCGTAGCGAGGGAGACAGGCCGCGAGCATGGGCAGCTGTGCTGGACTGAGTGCTGGACTGGGTGCTGGAGCGGCTGGGCGGGTCGGCGTGGGAGGCGGCCGAGTAGGTCGACGAGCCGGTGGAGGCGGTCGAGTACTGGCGCAGGGGCGATGGCGCTGTGGTGGAGTGGCCCAAACGCGAGCGCGGCGCAGGCAGGTGGTTCATGGTGGTTTGATGTGCTGTCATGTCGTGTGCAGGCTGCGACGGGGCATTGGGCGGCGGCGAGAGGGTGAATGCAGTGCGCCCCCACGCGGCGGAGAGGCGCCCTCAAGGCAGAAGGACGGACGGAGTGCACAGT
>Ga0182211_1000660_pt1 | contig 10476 bp, 8 predicted proteins | sample G5R1MG_20_FD_129660 | JGI IMG/M metagenome (GOLD analysis project Ga0182211, IMG submission 129660) | Switchgrass phyllosphere microbial communities from Michigan, USA - G5R2_MAIN_03OCT2016_LD1 MG | ecosystem: Host-associated > Plants > Phyllosphere > Phylloplane/Leaf | place: USA: Michigan... | reverse complement strand
GCCTTCGTCCCCATCGGCAACCAAGTCTGGAAGCTCGACGGCCTCGACGCCCAACCCACCAGCGTCGGCACCTTCACTCCCTCCCCCGAATCCCATCCCGCTACGTTCCCCGATCCTCCCCCTCCCTCCCCCTCCTCCTGGCTCTCCGTCGCATCGGCCACCATCGCCACTCTCATGTCCAGGAGCAACGGCAACGACGACTACGGCATCATTGCCCTGACGCCCTCGCCGTTCGTCGACCTCCGCAAACGCTTCTGTACCACCTACAACGCCCTCACCCTCCTCGAAACCCACATACGCAATGTAGACCACGACTGGAATCTCTCCAGACTCCCCAGCGTCCACCATGCCCCCGAGCCCCACGCCTTGGGTATCAGCCCCGCCGACCTCCTACGCTATCCCGCACCCCCGGACGCCGCTCCACCAGCCCCCCAGGAGTACTCCGCAACCACAACTACCGACACTGTAGCCCAGCGCTACCAACACATGGTGCACCAGCTGCACGACCTGGGCGCGCAAATCGCGGCCGAGGTCCAGGCCGAGGCGGACGACGAAGCCAAGGCGCTACAGCGCAGGTTTGATGGCGGGCCCGCGATCCAGACGTGGCTGGCCATGTTGGCGGAAAATGGGCATTTGGAGCGCCATTTGCATCGGTTTATGCCGTTGGGTGGGAGGGCGAGAAAGAAGTAGTTATGAAAAGGGGTAGGTGGAGGCGAGGGGGTGGAAGAGTTGTACTGGATATGGATGATACCCGATTCACGCACGTGGCACGATGAGTTTGGGGATACCGAGAAACCCCCCATGCTGCCGTGTCATTCATCCGTTATGCATTGCAAACCGCGTGGAGATGGAAATACCATCCCCTCGATCCTCTCTCTCAGTCATCCGGATACTCGTCCCGGACATTACTCACAAAAACGGAGCGGAGCCGATCCCAACGCTTGAAATGGCGGCCCGCCAATCGCATCATGGCGTCCGAGGGCTGCACGTGGCACGCAACGAGCCTAATGTTTTCCTCGGCTACGTAGCGGACGGATTTGTCGCTCACGCTGGTTTGGGGGGATTAGTTCTCAAGTGAAGACAGTTTCACCAGGAAACACTCACAGTACATGGTAAAAGGCCTGATTTCGGCCTTGGGGCAAGCCATCGACGTCCATGGTCAAGATCCACTCCTCGTCCTCTTCACAGGCTACATTCCAGCCCGTGATGACGCCCTCATAGCCGTAGCGCTTGTGGCGGAACAGCTGGCCGACATGGAACCGGACGTGTTGGGTGCGGGCGGTGCGGCGCAAGACGGGTTTGCGCGTGGCGTCGAGTTGGTTCATTCGCTGGGCGAATTGTACAAGACGGTGGCGCTCGGGGAGGTTGGCGAACAGGGGCAGGGCGTAGCGTGAGAGGAGCGAGACGTCCCATGGGAAATGTGTCTGGAAGTGTTCAAGGAGGTAGGGCAGATATTGGCGGCGGCGTGAGGTAGAGGTCAGAGGGAGGTGGGATGAGTCGTCCGAGGATTCGAGGAGGAGCATGACCCAGATCGTGGCGTAGAAGGCGTTGTCCATATCCGGCTGGGTGGTGGACCAGGAGGGCTGGAGGCCAGTCATGGCGGCTTCTGTTTGACGGATGGTTTGTACCGAGTTCATGATGTTACGGGCGGTACGGAGGACCATTTCACGGGTAGTGGTGTCGGCAAGGAAGCTAGCGTGCTCGGCCGGGGGCACGCTGGTGTCGCGGAGCAGGCGTCGGAGGTCGCCTTGTCGGACTTCGTCGGAGGAGCGGAAGGGGTCGAGGTACATGGAGTCGAGGCTGGAGGAGCTAGTGGGCTTGTACTCGCCGTCAAGGTTGTAGTTTTTGGGCGCGTAGACGAGCGTGTAGACGTGGAAGAGGAAGCCGCACGGGCGGGCGTCGAGGCCGAGGCGGCGGGCGACGGCACAGTAAATGGCTACGGAAATGAGGGGCAGCGACTCATGGGTGGGGGAGCGCAGAACAAGGCCAATGAAGGAGTTGCGGAGGGCGCAGAAGGACGTATCGGGGACGCCGCGGTAGTCTTGGTCGCGCAGGAACGAGGCCAGGGTCGAGGCCTGTGTCCTTGCGTGCATCGAAGGGAAGTCGGGATGGCGTTGAAGCACAGCGTGGGCCAGGTGGTCAAGGTCAGCAGCGATGACGTCGGTGTCGACGTCGGGCCCGATGCGCGCAAACACATCGTAGGCAGCCAGGGCCTTCTCGAGTGGCACGTTGGTGCCCTCGCTCAGGTCGCGCCAGACCTTGATGGCGAGCTCGCGGTGGATGCGCTCGAGGACGGCGCGGGCATAGAAGCGCCGGGCGAGCACGTCGTCGACATGGTCCGGACAGGCGCACTCGTCGAGCAGTGTCTCCCGGACGTCGTAGCCGTAGGCGGCAATGGTGTTGATGTTGCGGATGCGCTCATGCTGCGTGGCTACGATGCGGTTGAGCAGCGCCTTGGTGTGAGCGCCGGCCTGGACGCGAGCGACGAAGAGGGCGCGCCAGTCGACGTGCGACAACGGGCCGCGATACTTGGCGGCTATGTTGTGGCGCGGGTCCCATGTGGTGAAGCGTGTCTGGCACAGGTGGCGCCACAGCAGGGGCGAGGCGGCGGTGAGGGCCTGGAGGGGCTTGTTGGCCTGCGACACGGCGAGCAGCGAGTGGGCATCCAGGTGCAGGAACACCGCTTCGAGGATCTCGGCGGGCAGGTCGGTGAAGGCGGGGCGGGCGGCCATGTCGACGGGATGACGCGATTCGTTGGCCAGAGGAGGGCTACATGGCATGGAGAGCGGGAACCATGGAGAGGCAGTGCCTGGACAGTCGGCCGGTGGTGGAGGTAGTGGCAGTGGTGGAGGTAGTGGCAGTGGTGACGGTGGTGGAGAGGTGTGGTAGTGAGGTGTTGATGACGTAATACGCTACGTCGGCCCACTAACCCGATATAGTATATACGATACATACAGTACATATACAGTACACAGCCAGTACACTTCTCTACTACCAGGAGGCCCCACGGTCGAGCCTCCACCAACTCCGGCTCTGGCAACTACTCCTTGCTATTCCCATGTACTCCATACGACAGTCCACGCCATACCACACAGTACCAAGAGCACCCGTGCCATGGGGGTAGCCTGGGTACGGCCTTTGCTTGTCCGGCTCGTCCGGAATCCCGCGTCCGGCTGCAGCCACTTCTCACACGGCGCTAACCTTGGGGAATTGCATCACTGACGGAAATCATGCGCCCCCAGACGTGGCCTCCTTCTCTCCTCCTTGCAATGCTCTAGGCCTGTGCTCCCCTGGTTGTCCGGTCTGTTTCTGCTCTGCGTACCATCATGGCGGACCTCAGCAGGATCGAATCGGCCCAGTATCCTGCAGGCCACCTTGCCCACCTCACCGCCCACCAGCAGGCCCAGCTCGACGCCTTCAAGCAGATTGCTCAGGACCAGAAGTACTGGACGCCCGCGACCGACGCCCGCCAGGCCAGCCATGACGACGAGACGATGCTGTAGGTTGAATACGCCTGGCTTGGCCGTGCTCCACGACCATGGCGGGGCACTCACTGACTGCCAACAGCCGCTATCTGCGCGCCCGTCGCTTTGCGCCCCAGGAGGCCTTCAAGCAGTTCAAGGACACGGAAGACTGGCGCCGAGAGAACAAGCTGAGCGACATCTTCAACAACATCGAAATCGAAGAATATGAGCAGACGCGCCGCTTGGTAACCACACGCCCTGCCGTCCAGACGCGACCCATGGCTGACGTAGCCACCGTGTGCAGTACCCCCAATGGCTCGGCCGACGCGACAAGCGCGGCATCCCGTTGTATCTGTTCGAGGTCGCCCCGCTGAACTCGAAGAACATTTCCGCGTATGAAAAAGACCTCGCCCAGTCAAAGACGACCATTCCCGGCATCGCCACCAAGAACGTCCGCCTCTTCGCCCTGTATGAGTCCCTCACCCGCTTCACCACGCCCCTGTGCTCCATGGTCCCGCGAATCCACCCCGAGACGCCCATATCGCAGAGCAACAACATCGTCGACATCAGCGGTGTGGGCCTGAAGCAGTTTTGGAACCTCAAGGGCCACATGCAAGACGCCTCGGTGCTAGCAACAGCACATTATCCCGAGACGCTGGACCGCATCTTCGTAGGCTTCGCGCTGCCACTCCCACTGGCGACACGTCAGCTAACACTTGCCTAAGATTGTCGGCGCGCCCAGTTTCTTCCCTACCGTGTGGGGCTGGGTCAAGCGCTGGTTCGACCCCATTACCGTATCCAAAATCTTCATCCTCTCGCCTGCAAACGTCTACCAAACCCTCTCGCAGTACATCGAGCACGACAATATTCCCAAGAAGTACGGCGGTGGCCTTGACTTCGAGTGGGGCTCCATGCCCAACCTCGAGCCCGCTATTGAACAGCAGCTGAGGTGGGAGACGCCCGGCACACAAAACGGACGCAAGACACTTCCAATTGGCCCCATCAAATGGGAAGAGGGGCCCAACGGCGAAATGCAAGCCTGGGCTGTCGGTGACGAGAATGGTAAGTCCCGCAGGCAGCTCGTCTTCGCTATCCCGCACCCCGTAGGCTTCACACGAAACAACATGCCCGCACCGCAAACGCCAGCGATTCAAAAGCCTGATCCTCTTGCCCTCACCACCGTGGGTACGGCGACGCACCCTCCTGATGACCCCACCTTGAACATCGATACCCCACCCTCAGACACCAGCTCGCCCAGGGACTCTGCACACAACCATGACGCCACCGCAGACAGCTCAACATTACCGGTACGTCAAAGCACATCAGAAACACGCTACGAGCAACAAAACAATACCCACGCAGCCGGTCAGCTCTCACAAGGCACTCCAGAGGCCGCAATCAACGACCACGGCCACGGCGATAAGACAGTGACTATGGAGCCTAACACGATTGGCCAAGCACCCAAAGAGAAGCCTCTCGCAGACTCTGAGCAGCATTCTGCACCAGGGTATCTCGAGCAAGCAAAGCAAGCTGCTACCACTGCCTCCGCAACGGTTACCTCGACCGTAACGGCCGCAGCTGGTGCGGTAGCAGACGCAGCCTCCGGAGAAAAAGAGGAAGCCGAGGAGCCCATCAAGCAGCAGAATCTCGAACAAGCCAAGTTGGACGATGCCATGGACGCAGGCAACAATCACGAGGTCGAGGCTTTCTTAAGGGCCAAGCATTCCACCACAGCATAGCATAAGCCTCGTTCAGCCTTTTCACCTAACCCATCCTCCATATGCATCCAATAGATCAGCCAATTCAAGGAAAAACAAGTCTATTGGCAAACCCAACCCTCGTCTCCCGTACCCGATGTAACTTTTTCCTTGACCCATGTGCTGGATGGATACGCAGTGATTCCATGCAACGGGCGATCTACCTGTATGTGTTTGCAGTACATGTGTGTGTGTGTGTGTGTGTGTGTGTGTGTGCATGCTAGGTAAGACCGCTGCCATTCCATGCCGCCCCATCCATGTACCTGTTCCGAAACGCGGCCCATCTCGATGGATGGAGGTACCCAGGTGTCACCGGAAGAACTCTCGTCTCAGCCATCCAGCTGAAACGCAATCGGGGCTGAGCGCACCCACGCTCTACCCTGCAATCTTCACGGCTCCATGGTGTACGCAGGGTCCTTGCGCTGGCTGATGGACTCTGCTTTACGCTGGGTTGATATGATGCCGTACTGTACTCTCCGCGCGGAGAGGGAAGTAGGTAGGGTAGGGTAGATCGTTGCGATTGCGGTGGGGAGGTACGTGTTTGTGAGATGGAATGGAACGGGGTGTGCAATGTGCGATGCGAGTGAGAGGTGTGTAATGGGCAATGGGCAATGTGTAATGGGCAATGGGCAATGGCAATGTGACATGTAGCATGTAACATGTTGCGATGCACCATGTCTCAATATATGCACGCATTTTGCAATACCGGTACCCGGCACGCCAAGTTCAGCACGAGCGTGTAATCAACGCGGTTGCAACGTCGCCATGGGAACCCTTTCTCCCCCATCCAACGACAGGAATCCGGGTATATGCAATTTGATCCTGATCTACATAGATACCACCGTCCGTCCAACGTGATGCAAGGAGCGCAGCATGAAAAACCAAAAAAAAACCCCCACATCCACACACACACACGCACACGCACATGAACGTACGATCCGCCAAGGTCACAGGACGTTAGACATGGGTGGTCTCGGTCTTTGCAGCGCCGCCAGCAACGTTGGCGAGGGGGATTTCTAGACCCTTCTCGCCTAGGTGCATTTCCGCGGCAAAGGTGCTGTGGGGCTTCCACTTGCGGGACGTACGCGGAGTGCTTTCTTCCAGCATCTTGTCTACCTGCTCGAGGGTCAGGCCCTTGGTCTCGGGCACGAAGAAGTAGGCGAAGAGGAAGGACAAGCAGCACAGGCTGCCCCACAGAAAGAAGACGTTGGATCCGAGGCGGGCAGAGTCCGGGCGGTCGGCAACCAGGTAGGGTGTGATGACGCTGATGATGCAGTTCCAGAACCCTGGAAAAGAAAACAATGTCAGCGTCTGCAGGCAGGCAGGTAGGTAGGTAGATGGGTACTTTGGGTAGGATGGTCACGTACAATTCGAGGCGGTCGAGAGGCCCACGCCGCGCGAACGGATGGTCAGGGGGAAGATCTCGCCAATGACGATCCAGGCCGCGGGTCCCCAGGTGGTGGCAAAAACGGAGATGTTCAAGCAAATAAAGGCAATCATGGCGCGGGTAGCGTCGGGGTTGGCGGGATGGTCGGGCGTGTTCTTGCCAGCAGTAGCGCCAATGGCTCCGACAATAAACTGCATGATAACCATGCCAGCCGCGCCGAAAATGAGAATGGGGCGACGCCCAATCTTCTCGACCATGACGAATGCGGCGGGGGTAGACAGCACGTTGACGAGGGTAGTGATGAGACTGGTGAGGAAGGGATTGCTGATGGAACCGAGCTGCGTGAAGAATACGGGACCAAAGTAGAAGATGAAGTTGATACTGGGGGGGGGGGTTTGGTTTTAGTGCAGATCCAATCACGTGGGAGGAGAATGAACGTACCCAGTAAGTTGCTGCATCATCTGCATGCATATTCCGAGCGTTGTGCGGCGCGCGTTGGAGGAGGGGCTGGCGATGCTGCCCTTGAAGCAAGCTGCCCATGAACCAAGGTAGCTGGTCTGGGGCAAAATCGACATCTCATACTCGTGGTTGGCAATGATCTCGGCAAGCTCATCCTGGATGTACTCAGAGTCGGTGGCCTGGCCACGAACGCGACCAAGAGCGTTGGCAGCCTTATCGAGCTTGCCCTTTTTCACCCAATAACGAGGAGATTCGGGAAGGAGAGCGAGGCCAATGGCCAAGATGAGAGCCCACAGGAATTGGACGGCAATGGGAATGCGGTACGAGCCAGTATCCCGGCGATTCTGGGTAGCATAGACCACACAGTTGGCAAGCAAGATACCAATGGTAATGCAGAACTGGTAACCTGATTATTGAGATGAGCAACGCTGCCTCGGTCACGCTCTCGGCTGGTGGTATAGACTTACCGGCCACAATCGCACCACGAACCTTCTTGGGGGCGATCTCGGACATGTACAGAATGACAATGGCGGAGATGAAGCCAACGCCAAAACCAGCAATCAGACGGCCCGCGACCATGACGCCGAGGCCGGTGGAGGCAGTCTCCAGGATGCCACCGACAGTGAAGATGCCGCAACCGAGAATAATGGTCAAGCGACGCCCGATAAAATCCGCGAAATCACCGGCCATGATCGCACCGAAGAAGGTGCCAGCGGATAGAATCGAGGTGACGAGAGACTGGTCCCGAGAGGAAATACTGAACTTGGTCGCACGATAGGAGACTACTTGTGGGTCCAGGTGGTCGACACCGGGGAAGACAACATCGGGGTAGTCATGGCCGGTATACTGCTTGATGAAGTAGTCCATGTTGAGCACGCCTCCCATCCATCCTGTGTCATAGCCGAAGAAGATACCGCCAAAGGCCGCAAAGGCAACAATCAGATAGGCGCGAACCGTAACGGGTGCTTCGACACGACTAACATCAGTCGTGCCCGTGATGGCGACCACTGCTGCTCCTGGCATGTTGGTACGTGTGGAGGCAACGCAAAGAGAGGTGGGGGGGAAAGGGGATTTTGCAATGCCAACCGAGAGCGTCAGCGGGGCATTCTCAAGCCTTTAATATCAGACCCCATCCGCCGTGATACCACAGCCCGATGCCCGCGTGTGGCTGGCTTCAAGATAATGGGTACCGTAACATTGCACATGGCATGTATGCTAGGCTCCATCTGGTATTGTTCCGCATCAGACGTCTGGAAGGCCCGCTTCTCATGGGCCGCTCAAACCCGCCGAGCCCGGTGGCGTGGGAACATGTGCGTTTACGGGTTGGCGGGTAGTTCCCCAGGGTAGAGTAGCCAGGTGATGGACGGCAATATCCCTCTTTGGTGGAGCGGTTTACCGCGCCGCCAGATGGGCCTAGGTACGCTGTCCACAAGCGTCTGGTGTTGATGCATCTGCCAGCATTCATCAAAGTAACACACCACTGTCCCAGCTGGGATACAAAGGATGCTGGAGCAGGCGTGAAACCTGGGGCGCTAGGTTTCCCCGGGCTACACGAGTGGCAGACCTAGCGGGCGAGACGTGCAGATTCGTGCTGGAGGAATCCTGGAGTGTACGCACCGAGGCCGTCAGCGCATGTACGATGGGCGTAGGAGGGCATACGCTAGCAGGCGTTCTCCGTACCGCGCTGTTCGTCTGGCCGTCTATGCAGCAAGCTGACGGTTAGGGAGAAGACATGGCGGCGTGGATTGGCTTTGTGCGGGCGAGGTTGGACGGGTCGTTGCATAGCTGAAGTCACGCTGCGTCCAGGGGGGGGGGGGGCTTGGCTGGGGGTTCTCTGCGGGAAGCATGAAAGCGGACGACTTCGTGACCATGGCTGCAGGCATGACTGCAGCGGCTGTCGGGGTGGAGTGTCGGGGTGGAGTGGTTGGAGTGGTGCAGCTCAACGTGTCTGTGTAGGTTGATTGGCCGGCCGGCCGGTCCTGGGCAACGTCCATGATAATCCACCAACGACACGCTTGCTTTTTCACCTTGCCACAGCCATGCGCCGCAACGGGAGGGGCCCATCTGGGACCAACTGCGCTCGGTTCATGCTCAGGCGTGCAGTCATTGCCATGGCGGTCGGCGCAGCCGCGAACGCGTAAGCTGACTGGCTGGACGTCCTTCACCTGCAGGTCACCAGGTGCCCTCGGGCGGGGGACCTGGCCCTACTGTCATCCAAAGAGCGGTGCCTTCCAAGGGCGATGCGACTTCGTGGCGCCTCCTGTCAGCGGGAGGAGAAGAAAGGCGGCTGAAACGTCGGGTTGGGCGTTAGCTAGAAGTACCAGGATTCGATTTCCTCCATGCCACTGCTCAGCATGACTCCAGAACAAGAGGCTAGGCCATGTTTCCCGGACCTCCTTGAATTCCCCGTTGGCAAGTAACGCGTCTGGGGCGGCAGAAGCATATCAAAATGGCTATGCTGAATGAAAAACCGGCACTTGCGTCCTTTTTTTTTTCCTGGCCGTTTACTCCGCCCGGAGTCTCAAGAGCCTCACGGAAAACAACCTCTCTACACCAGAATAGATAACGAATCAAGTTGGGTTCATGGCACAGAATGGTATAAACAAATGCTCATTTTCTAGTCAACACCGCATGGTACAGTGAAATGCGCGAATACCTCGCACCGAATGAGGCGGGATAGGGGGCTAGGTTGCAATGCGTTTTGGGAAAACAAAGATCAAGCCATGGTTGATGAAAGGGGGATGCCTTCTACTTGCACTTGCATAGAGCAAAGCGCATCAAGTTGCGTGCGAATCCTTACATGGTCTGTGACTGACTTGCATGTTGCTTACTACAATCGAACCAGTTCCCCGGATACCATAACAAGATGGGTACTCTGTTTCTCCACGTGTGTGCGAAACTAGTCTTGCATCAGCGCAGATGCCGATTCATGCAGCGACGCGAACATTCTGTCCATGTTGGGTGCTGAGTGCAAGCATGTGGCATGCTTCGTTCTCACTACAGGAGCTCGAGTACGAGGCGGGTAAGCATGCGGTAGCTGGGTATGCCATAGCGGAGGCTCAATAAGGGCATTCACCTAGTTCAACCAAGTTCCTTGTGTTTGACAACGAATTCGGTTCCGTTGCATCTGCTTCGCTCTTTTTTTTTCTTTTTTTTGGCCATGACTACAGGCTGTCTTTGCAAAGGCCTCGTCTCACACGTCATCTAGAAATTGACGTCGTGATGAGGCCCCAAGGATGCACATCGCTGCTATGATACAAGAGAAGACCGACAGTAGATTCCTCTTTCATGTGGACTGCGTCTATTGTCGTGGATGGGTATCCAACGTATATGCGTGTCAGCTCCTTCCCACCCCCCCCACGCTCCTTCAATAACGCCCACAACTACCTCCTCTTTCTTTGATCCCCTC
>Ga0182211_1000659_pt1 | contig 10486 bp, 6 predicted proteins | sample G5R1MG_20_FD_129660 | JGI IMG/M metagenome (GOLD analysis project Ga0182211, IMG submission 129660) | Switchgrass phyllosphere microbial communities from Michigan, USA - G5R2_MAIN_03OCT2016_LD1 MG | ecosystem: Host-associated > Plants > Phyllosphere > Phylloplane/Leaf | place: USA: Michigan... | reverse complement strand
GGTCAGACGGTGGCCGCCTGCGTCCGGGGCAGCTTACAACGGCTCGAGGATCGACGCTTGTTAACAACCCTCATTGGCGCGGAACGGCAACTGCTAGCGAAAGCGGCCGTAGCGGCAGCAACCTTGGAACGGCGTATTCTGAGTCGTGAGCTGCCGCCCCTGCCCTTCTCCGGCGTGGCCCACTTTGCGGCCAATTAGACCGCCCTCCTCGCTCACCAACTCTCGCCGTTTGTTCACGCGGGCTCCGGCGCTCTTCGCAGAGACCAGCTCCGCCTCCGCGGAGCGACGTTAAGTGTGACATTTTCGTCTTTCGAGCCAGGACAGCGAGCGATCGCGCCTGCCGGGGGCGGCCGTTGTGGTCGAGACCAATGAGGTCTCGTGTACGGGGATGGCTGGTGGAAAGCAGATGGGTTGGATGGCTCCCGCTCACGGCATCGAGGTGCCAAGATGTGATTGCTGTCAGGCGATCACGAGCAGATAGGAGCCACCCACATGGAGATTACCACCATCGGCCTCGATTTGGCCAAGAGCATTTTCCAGGTTCATGCAGTTGATGCTGCGGGCACCGTGGTCGTCTGCAAGGCATTGCGTCGATCGCAGGTGGTGCCGTTCTTCACGAAGTTGCCGCCGTGCCTGGTCGGCATCGAAGCGTGCGGCACCTCTCATCATTGGGCACGCGCCCTGGCAAAACTCGGGCACGAGGTTCGGTTGATGCCGCCTGCGTACGTGAAGCCGTATGTGAAGCGCGGCAAGACGGACGCGAATGACGCGGAGGCGATCTGCGAGGCAGTGACGCGCCCAACGATGCGGTTCGTGCCCGTGAAGTCGCCGGAACAGCAGGCGGCGCTGGCGCTGCACCGGACGCGCGACCTGCTGGTCAAGCAGCGTACTCAGCTCGTGAACATGATCCGCGGCCTGCTCGCAGAGTTTGGCATCGAGATCGTACGTGGGCTGCATCACGCGATCGAACTGGCAGCCCGGATCGCGAAGGGCGATGCGCCCGAGGTTCCTGATCTCGCCGTGCGCGTGATCACTGGCTTGGCCGGGCAGATCGGCGACGTGCAGGTCCGGCTTGTGGCGTTGGAAAAGGAGTTGCTCGCTTGGCACCGGTCCAACGAACTGTCGCAGCGCCTCGGTACAATCCCGGGTGTCGGCTTGATCTCCGCGACTGCGCTTGGCGCATCGGTGACCGACCCAGGCCGGTTCCGCTCGGGTCGGCAGTTTGCCGCCTCGCTTGGCCTGACACCACTTCAGAACTCGAGTGGCGGCAAGGAGCGGATGGGTCGGATCTCGCGCATGGGCGATCGATACCTGCGGCGCCTGCTGGTCATTGGCATGACCTCACTGGTGCGCCGCGCCCGGGCCAAACCCGACTCGGTCGATCCGCGCATCGCTACCATGCTGGCGCGCAAACCTGCGCGGGTCGTAACCGTTGCCGCCGCCAATCGTACGGCGAGAATCGCCTGGGCAATCATGGCGCGGGGCGGCACGTATCGTGCGCCGATCGGCATGGCAGCATGACGGATTAGCAGCTCGACACCGAGCGGCTTCAGGAGGTTGTGAGAGCGAAGAGAAGTGATGGCGTACCGGTCAGACCGGGAGCCGGGACACCCCGCCGAATGTCCAAGGCATCATAGCCTGCAAAGCAGAGTGGGACCCAGCTCGCGGATACCATCAGGGCCAGCAGTCACGAAACGGCTGCATGAACAGGCCGGACACAAGACTGCACCCGACCAATGCGCCAGATCGTCAAATCGGCACTTGCAACGCGGGAGCCATCCACACAGGACCTTCGATGTCGCTCGTAAGTTCTCTGCGGAGTATAAGATGCATCGACGGAGACCCTAGGTTAACATGCCACAACGACGGCAGTTTGAACCGCAATAGGTTCGCTTGGCGTGCATTCAGTTCTTCGCCTTTAGTCGAAAGCGGTGCAACCGCGGCTCGGTATAGCCATTATGCTGTTCCAGCCCCTTGAAGACCAGAGATAGCGCAGCTTCGAAAGCAAGGCTGGTGGTCTCATTTTGCTCCATCGGACGGTAAGCCGGATCGTCCGCATTCTGCCGATCGACTCTGCATACCATGCGGTGGAAGGCCACTACCACTTCGTCTGGCGTCGTGACCTTGTGGAACAGCCAATTCGCCATATGCTGCGACGAGATGCGCAACGTGGCCCGATCCTCCATCAGTCCGACATCGTGGATGTCGGGCACCTTGGAGCAGCCGATCCCCTGGTCGATCCAGCGCACGACATAACCCAGGATGCCCTGCGCATTGTTGTCGAGTTCATCGCGCACCTCTTGCGCCGACCAGTTGGCCCCCAACGCTAGCGGCACCGTCAATAGCTTGTCGAGACCGGGAGTGGGCTCTGCCTGCCGCTCGGCATGGCGCGCGAACACGTCTACCGCGTGATAATGCGTCGCGTGGAGTGTCGCCGCCGTCGGGCTGGGCACCCAGGCGGTGCTGGCGCCGCTCATCGGATGGTCGATCTTCTGCTCGAGCATGTCGGACATCCGATCGGGCGCCGCCCACATGCCCTTGCCGATCTGCGCCCGGCCGGAAAAGCCGCCGGCAATGCCGATCTGCACATTGCGATCCTCGTAGGCCGCGATCCAATCACTCTCTTTCATTTCGGCCTTGCGGACCATGGGCCCGGCCCGCATCGAGGTGTGGATTTCGTCTCCGGTTCGGTCAAGAAAGCCGGTGTTGATGAACACCACCCGATTCCTTACCGCCGCGATACAGGCCGCCAGGTTCGCCGAAGTGCGCCGCTCCTCGTCCATCACACCTACTTTGATGGTGTAGCGCGTGAGACCAAGCATGTCCTCGATCGCATCGAACAGGCGGTTAGTGAAGGCGACTTCGTCGGGGCCGTGCATCTTGGGCTTGACGATATACACCGAGCCGGCGCGGCTGTTCGCGCGCAGCCCGTTGAGGTCGTGCATCGCGATCAGCGAGGTGACGATGCCGTCGAGGATGCCTTCGGGCGCCTGCGTCCTGTCCGGCAGCAGCACCGCCGGCGTCGTCATCAAGTGGCCGACGTTTCGAACAAACAGCAGCGAGCGTCCGGGCAGCGTGAAGGGAGTACCGTCCGGCGCGACGAAGCGGCGGTCTTCGTTCAGCCGCCGCGTCATGGTGCGACCGCCCTTTTCGAAGCTTGCCTCCAGCGTCCCCTTCATCAGCCCCAGCCAATTCGCATAAGCGGCGACCTTGTCCTCGGCATCGACCGCGGCGACCGAGTCCTCAAGGTCGGCAATGGTAGTGAGCGCCGATTCCAGCACCACGTCCGCAAGGCCGGCCGGATCCTCCCGACCGATCGGGTGCGTACGGTCAATCACCAGCTCGATGTGAAGACCATGGTGGCGAAGCAGCAGATTGTAGCCCGCCCGGCCGACGAGTTGCGACGGATCGGCCAGAACCGGCTCGCCTCCGGCGAAGTCGGACCACGATCCCTCTGCCAACGGTGCCGTCCGATCGAGAAATGCCTTGGCCCAGGCGATTACCTGGGCACCTCGGCCCGCGTCATAGCCGCCGCCCGCCACGGCGCCGGGAATCGCGTCCGTCCCGTACAAGGCGTCGTAGAGGCTACCCCATCGCGCGTTGGCGGCGTTCAACAGGAACCGCGCGTTCAACACCGGAACGACCAGCTGCGGGCCGGCCAGCTTCGCGACCTCTTCATCGACGTTCGTCGGAGCGATCGTGAACGATTCCGGCTCTTCGACCAGATAACCGATCTCGCGAAGGAAGGCCTGATATTCACCGGGGATGATCGGCTGCCCGGCGCGTTCGTCATGCCAGCCGTCGATCCGCGCTTGTAGCGTGTCGCGGATCGCAAGAAGCCGGGCGTTCTCGTCGGCGAACTCAGCATAAACGGCGGCCACTCCGCTCCAGAAGGAGTCGGCTGACACGCCTGTTCCAGGCAACGCCTCCTCTTCCAGAAAACGAACAAGCGTGGCGGCAACCCGAAGCCCTGCCTTCTCGATCATGTCGGTCACAGCTCCTGCTCAGCCTTGGGCTTGGAGGCCCGCTGCGGCGATACCCGCTAACGCACACGCCTCGTCATTGTCCGAAGTGTCTCCGGTGACACCGACAGCGCCGATAACCTGCCCGTCGCCGTCGATCACCAGCACGCCGCCGGCCGCCGGGATCATCCCGAGCGGGCTGATCAGCCCCAGCGAGGCGACGAAGCTCGGTCGCTCCGCCGCGATGTCGGCGATCTTGCGGCTCGACATGCCAAGAGCCAGCGCGCTGCCGGCCTTGCCACAGGCTATCTGCGGGCGCAGCGTCGAGGCGCCGTCCTGCCGCTGCATGGCGATGGCATGGCCCCCTGCGTCCAGCACGGACACGGTCAGCGGTTTCAGGGCAAGGTCACGGGCCTTGTCGAAAGCGGCGGCGATGATCCGGTTGGTCTGGTCCAGGCTGATGCGGCTCATGTATAAGCTCCTTCTTGTCGGGGCCGATCGGGGATGCCGAGATCCGCGGTGATGGTCTGCGTAGACCTGCGCGCGAGGTTGTCCGGTCGCCAGCTCACGCGCGCTGGGCTGAAGCGGCCCAGGATATTGTATCAAGCTGATCGGCGATGAGTTCGGCGGTGGCGGCGGAGAGGGTCCAGCCAAGGTGGCCGTGGCCCGTGTTGTAGAACACACGAGGCTGGCGGCCCCGCCCCACGATCGGCATCATGTTGGGAGTCATGGGCCGCAGCCCCGCCCACGGCAAGACCTGCCGGGTCGACATGTCGGGGAAGTGGCGCTCGCTCCAGTCGACCAGCGGGCGTACGCGGTCCGCGCGGATGTCGCGATTGAAGCCGTTGAACTCCGCCGTACCGGCGACGCGGAAGCGGTCGTCACCTAGCCGGCTCGTGACGATCTTGGCGTCTTCGTCGAGGAGGCTGATCCGTGGCGCGGCCGCCCGGCTTGCAGGGTCGTTCAGAAGAACGGTGATGGAGTAGCCCTTGACCGGATAGATGTTGACCCGGTCGCCCAGCATCGCCGCGAGCTGGCGGCTCGCGACCCCGGCGCAGACGAGCACGGCGTCACCTTCTACCCGGCTCTCCTCGCTGCCCAGGCGCACGCGCACCGAGACTCCGCCGGGGAGCAGATTGACCTGCGTGACTTCGGCACCCGCAACCGTGCGCGCGCCTTGCCTGGCACAGGCGGCGGCCAGGCCAGTGGTGAACTTGTGGATGTCTCCGGTGGCATCCGATGGTGTGATGAAGCCGCCGCAAAACTCGCCCTTGAGCGCAGGTTCGAGCCGCGCGATCTCCTCAGGCGAGACTTCGTCGCGCTCCAACCCACCCTCTCGGAGCAGCGCGTTGCCGCGCCGGGCCTGCTCCAAGGTCGCGGGACTGCGGTAGAAGTGCAGAATGCCGCAGCGTGACACGTCGAACTCGATGCGCTCGCGCTCGGCGATGGCGAACAGGTGGCGGCGGGCCGCGATGGCAAGGCGGGTGGTTTCCACCGTGTTCGCCGCATGGCTGCGCATGGCGCCCATGAACTCGGCCGTCCACGAGTACTTGTGATAGCTGGGTCGTGGGTTGAACAGCAGGGGCGCATCCGCCCGGAACAGCCAGCGCAGGCCTTTGGCCACGGTGGCCATCGAGTTCCACACTTCCGCGTTGCTGGCCGAGAGCTGCCCGCCATTGGCGAACGAGGTCTCCATCGCAGGGTAGCGCTGCCGGTCGACGATGGTGACCTGATGCCCTCTCTGAAGCAAGGCATAGGCAGAGGTGACGCCGGTGATGCCGGCGCCGATGATGACGATACGGGCCATGATGCGGCCGACTCCCTTGGCGAGTGCCAGAACAAAAGACCGGCCGGAGCAGTTGGCGGGTGGAGTGCTCCGGCCGGCGGGCGCCGGGCTAGTGCCCCAAGCCGGAGGATTTTCGTGCCCAAGCTTCGTAGTCGATGCCGAGCTGCTGGAGGTAGCTGTCGAACTTGGCAGGATCGTAATAGCGCGGCTGCATAGCCGGCCGCAGCTGCGCCATGGTGCGCGCGTTGCGATCGATCGCCGGCATGTCGGTAGCGGTGATCAGCGGGTCGTAGCTCTGTTCCTTGAGCTGCACGTCGCGGAACCAGGTCTTCGCCTCGGCGACCAGCTGCGGTGTCGTGACGAGGTCGAGGATCGTCATCGCCACTGCCTTGGCACCGACCGTTGCGCCTTTATGCGCGATCGGCGTCGCCATCGCCATCGCTGCCGTAGCGTGATGGAAAATCACGTTGGGTATGTTGGACGGGTAGGAGATGGTGACGGTGGGCACCGCCCACATTACGTCGCCGATGTCATCTGATCCCCCAAAGCCGAACAGCCCGCGTGCGCCTGGAGTGGAAAGCGGATCGACGTTGTCGGCAAGTGGTGCGGGCTTGAGGCTGTTGGTTTCCTGCACCGCCCGCGCGAAAGCCTGGTCGGCTGCCGACCACTGCGGCATGCCCACGGTCGTGATGTTGGCATACAGCGCCTCGGCGAGCGGCTTGTTGGCATAGTTCGGCGCGGCATAGCCCAGGACCTTGCGCGTGACCGTGGTGCCGGTCGCCAGCGCGGCGGCATCGGCGATCTGATTGCCGGTCTCATAGAGATTGCGCAGCGTCTGGAAGTCGCGTTCGCGGAAGTAGTACCAGGTTGTCGCGCGATCCGGCACGACGTTGGGCTGGCCGCCGCCTTCGGAGATGACGTTGTGCGAACGCTGTGCAAGCGGCAGGTGCTCGCGGCGGAAGTTCCACATGACGTCCATCAGCTCGACCCCGTCGAGTGCGCTGCGGCCCTCCCACGGCATTGCCGCCGAGTGCGCCGTCTTGCCCTTGAACTGGTACTCGACCGAGATCATGCCGTTCAGCCCCAGGTTGCCCCAGCCTGTGCCGAACCCCGTCCCCACATGCGCGAAGATCGACGCGTCGACGTCCTTGAACAGTCCGGTACGCACGTAATAGGCCTTGGTCGCAAGCAATTCCTCGGCCACGCCCGGCCAAAGCATCAGGCGCCCTGGCAGATGATGACGCTGCATGACTTGCTTCGCGGCGATCGCGGCCGCGACCATCACCGGCATGCCCGAATTGTGGCCTTCACCATGGCCCGGGGCGCCTTCGATCAATGGCTTGAGTTCGGGCGTGCCGGGTGTCTGCGAGACGCCCAGCAGGCCGTCGATGTCGCTGCCCAGCGCAATCTTGGGCCCGCCCTTACCCCAAGTGGCGGCGAAGGCCGTGGGCACTCCGGCGACACCGCGCTGCACGGTGAAGCCGTTCTTCTCCAGGATGCCGATCAGGTACTCGCTGGTCTTCTGCTCCTGAAAGCCGGGTTCGGCATAGCTGAAGATCTGGTCGACCATGACCTGGATCTGCTTGCGCTGCGCCTCGACCAGCGCGGCCGCTTCCTGCTTGATCGCCCGGTCGGGCGCCGCCTGCACCTGTGCGGGCGCGAGCAGCGCCGCCATGACGCAAGGCAGCACCTTCAACGCTCGCCGTACGCTCACTGGGCCGGTCCTTCGAGCATCGGGTACTTGACGCCCAACTGCTGCAGGTACGTGTCGTACTTGGCCGGGTTGTAGTAGAATTTTTCCATCAACGGCCGATAAAGCTGCATGTTGCGTTCGTTGAGCCAGATCGCCGGCTGGTCCTCAGGCGTCAGCACCGGTGCGTAAGTGTCGGTCTTCAGCTGGACGTCGGTGAAGTAAGCCTTGGCATCGGCGATCAGCTGCGGCGTGGTGACCAGGTCCAGCACCGTCATCGCCACCGCCTTGGCGCCCACTTCCACGCCCTTGTGCGCGATCGGGGTCGCCATGGCGATCGCCGAGGTCGAGTTGTGGCCGATCATGTTGGGAATGTTGGAAGGGAAGCGCAAGGTGATCGTGGGCACCGCCCACATGATGTCGCCGATATCGTCCGAACCGCCGCCGGTTGACGGCTTGCGGTTCTCCGGCGTCGAAAGCTCCTCCACCGTGTCGCCCAAAGGCTTGATCTTGCGCTCGTTGAAGGTCTGCGCGGCTTTGGCGAAGGCCTGGTCGTCGGCGGTCCACTTGGGCATGCCCACGGCTTTGATGTTGGCGTAGGCGGCTTCGGCCAGCGGCTTGTTGCCGAAGTTGGGCGCGGCATAGCCGAGCGTCTTCTGCGTCATCGTGGTCCCGGTCGCCAGCGCTGCGGCCTTGGCGATATCGTTGCCGGTCTCGTAGAGCTTGCGGATCGAGTCGAACGTGCGTTCGCGGAAGAAGTACCAGATGCTCGCCTTGTCGGGCACGACGTTGGGCTGGCCGCCACCGTTGGTGATGATCATGTGCGAGCGCTGGGTGAGCGGCAGATGCTCGCGCCGGAAGTTCCAGGCGACGTCCATGATCTCCACCGCGTCGAGCGCGCTGCGGCCTTCCCAGGGCATGCCGGCCGAGTGCGCGGTCTTGCCCTTGAAGCTGTACTCGACCGAGACCAGACCGTTGTTGCCGCTCTCGCCGTATCCGGTCGAGAAGTCGGAACTGACGTGCGTGAAGATCGAGGCGTCGACGTCCTTGAACAGCCCGGCGCGCACGTAATAGGCCTTGGTCGCAAGCAGTTCCTCGGCGACGCCAGGCCACAGCATCAGCCGTCCCTGAAGGTTGTGCCGCTGCATCACCGTCTTGGTCGCGATCGCCGCCGCCACCATCAGCGGCATGCCGGAGTTGTGCCCCTCGCCATGGCCCGGAGCCCCCTCGATCATGGGCCTGAGGTAGGGCACGCCGGGCATCTGCGACACGCCGAGCACGTCGTCGATGTCGCTGCCCAGCGCGATTTTGGGGCCGCCCTTGCCCCAGGTGGCCGTGAAGGCAGTGGGGATGCCGGCGACGCCCTTGGTCACTGCGAAGCCGTTCTTCTGCAGAATGCCCTGGAGGTACTCGGATGTGCGCACCTCCTGAAAGCCGGGCTCGCCGTAGCTGAAGATCTGATCCACCATGACCTGGATCTGCTTGCGCTGCTTCTCGACCTCGGCGGCGACTTCGTCCTTGAGCGCCTGGGGCGCGGCGGCCTGCGCCGGAACAGCGGTGATCGGCGCAAGCGCGCTGACGGAAGCCAATGCGGCAGCCAGCACCGTGCGGGTGAACGTCCTCATGATGAAGATACTCCTCTTTCAGATCAGAATTCGACGCGGGCGACGACGCGGTAAGTGCGGCCGATCACATCGTAGCGGGAGCGATTGGTCTGCGGGTAAGCGGGGACGTTGTTACCGTCCGGTCCGTTGCCGACGAGCACCGGGTCCTTGTCCAGCAGGTTGTTGACTACGAAGGTGAAGTGCCCGGTGCCGTCCATGGCGGGGAACTTGAAGTCGACCGAAGCGTCGAAGTACGTCGCGCCCTTGATGCTGTTGTCGTTGATGGTGCGGAACTGCGGCGTGCTTGTGGGGCAGCCGCTGGTGCATTCGATCCAGTCGTTGCCATAGACGCCGCCGTCGAAGCCGCGCGCGACCAGGTTGATGGTGACCGGGTTGACCTCGTAGAACGCACTCAGGCGATAGACCCAGTTGGGCGACGCATAGGTGCCTCCGGAAAGGACGCCGGCATAATCGATGGGGAAGCTGATGCCATCGTCGAGCACGTTCTCGATGTAGTGCGTCACCTGGCCATGCAGCCGCAGCGCACCCGGCCCTACGTTGGTGCTGTAGCTGGCCTCGATGTCGAAGCCCTTGGTTTTCTGGGTGGCGAAGTTGATCGGCTGCAGATCGATCGTGCTGAGCGCACCACCGACGAACTTGATGTTGGGGCAGTACGAGGCGATCCCCTGATCGTAGCACAAGTCCACCGTCTGCTGCGCGGTGATCGAGCCGATCGCGTCGTCGATCTTGATCTGGTAGTAATCGAACGAGAGATTGACGCCGGGCAGGAAGGTGGGCGTCAGGACGATGCCCGCGGTCCAGCCGTCGGCCACCTCGGGCTTCAAGTCGGGATTGCCAAAGGCATTTTGGACGAACTGGAGCGAACCGGTGGCGGGCGCCGCAGCCCCTGCCGGGATGATGACCGAGTTGGTGCGCGCGGTGCCGGCGGCGAACAGCTCCTCCAGGTTGGGCGCGCGGATGTCGTGACTGATGTTGCCGCGCAGGCGAATGTCGTCGATCACCTGCCAGTTGGCGCCGACCTTCCAGGTGCCGACCCAGCCTGAGGTCGAATAGTGGGTGCCGCGGGCGGCGGCGTTGACGTTCAACCCGTCGACGATCGGCACGTCGAGTTCGAGGAACCCCTCGTAGACGTCGTACTTGCCTCGGTTGACGCGGTAGTTGCCGTAGAGCCAGCCGGAGTTGTGGATCGGGTCGACATCGCCGTTGATCTGCTCGCGCCGCCACTCGACGCCGGTGGCGAAGGCGACCTCGCCGGCGGGCAGCGCGAAGGCCTTGCCCGATACCGTCGCGGCGGCGACGTCCTGCTTGATGGTCTGGTGCCGCAGCGGCTGGAACCCGTCATAGTAGATATAGTCCAGCGCCTCCTGCGAAGGCCCCTCCAGCCCCAGCCTGTCGATGGGAACGCAGCCGTTGGCCGGACTGG
>Ga0182211_1000658_pt1 | contig 10494 bp, 8 predicted proteins | sample G5R1MG_20_FD_129660 | JGI IMG/M metagenome (GOLD analysis project Ga0182211, IMG submission 129660) | Switchgrass phyllosphere microbial communities from Michigan, USA - G5R2_MAIN_03OCT2016_LD1 MG | ecosystem: Host-associated > Plants > Phyllosphere > Phylloplane/Leaf | place: USA: Michigan... | reverse complement strand
TTCATGCTGATCGCCGCCGCCTACCCCTTCTTCTCCGTGCTTGCCGGCCCAGCGAGAGTGAGCTCGCCCTTCGCCGGCTCTGCCACGGTGACCTTGGGTGACGGTGCGTTTGGATCGATGCCGCCTTCCTCCTTTACCTTTCCGCAAATGGACTGACTTGCCACCCAGTGCTTCTCGTATTGAACCAAGTGTTTGTCGCCATGTACATCTTCGAGGTCATCTACCGTGGCACCATCTCGTATGTGACGGCCCTTCATCACATCGGAACCATCATGATCGCCTCGTTTGCCGTCGTCTATAGCATGAGCTGGGAAAGCAAACCAGATGCCACGGTGGAGTTTATCATGTGCTACGTCTGGGGTAAGCCACCCCTGGCATCGACAGCTACGTACTGGGTACTGACTGCGTTCCCTAGGCATGTTCGACGTCATCACCGAACTCTGGCCTCACACCACCATCATCTTATACCGCGTCCGTCCTCAGGACCACCCCTTCCTGCGCAACGTTTTCCGATCGGCCTGCTTCGCTACAGGCTGCAGCACCATCATCGAGACGGGCGTGGTCTCATGGCTCTTCTTTTCTCTCTGGAGTCGCTGGTCTACTGCTTTCAAGGTCGTCACCCCCATTCTGCATATCGTCTTCAGCACAGCCCAGTGCTGGGGCACATGGAAGTTCTATGGTATGTGGATGCGTGAGCAGAGGCTTATGCGAGAAGAGAAGCTAGATGTCGAGGGGGCCGTGTCGGTCGAACCAAAACGAGCATCCTGATTCCACCGGAATGCAATGACCCAACAAACCCTTGGGCCGCTGCCTGGTACCGCTTTTCATTCCCATTCATGCTTTGTCCAAGGCTTTTTGTCGTGGCCCGTTCGGTCCGATACCACTTTCACGTACCTAATTTTGGCCCTCGCCATTTCTTCCATTTGTCCTCCGTCACCCTCGCGTTTTCATAGAGGTAAAGATTATGTACATAGCACGGGCTTCTATGCCACGCACACATTCAATTCACTGATCCTTGATGGTTGCGTATGGCTTCTTGTCCTTGTCGAGCAGTGAATCCTAGTCATGCACGGAAAGCGGGGCACGTGGTCCCGAGTCCAAAACGGAGTCGTCCACCATCTCTCTTTCACCCGTACCAGGCAATCCATCACACAGGACTGTCTCGATAATGCCGACACTTCGCTTTTGGCTCACCTTTCGCGGTAGTAGCCATCGGCTTTCGTTCGCACCGCGGCATCTTTATCCACGGTAACCTCTCCGTTTCATGTCCTCGCGACACGTTGATACTCGCCGTTTCTGGAAAGCGGCTGCACTTGTTGCGCACCGCAAAGCATTCCCAGGCCAGCTCTCGCACTTTGCCCGCGCTCGATTGTCAGGCCTCGCCTCCTTACGATGATGGCTCTACGACACTCGTTTCCAGGGGTTTTCGGACTGCTCGCTCTGCTCATCGTTAACTTGGCGCGATGCATTCTCTCGGAACCAGGGCCCTATCAGCACACGGGAGATCAAAACGTTATCGGCCCACCACCACTCGCTGACGCCTCCTCACCACAGCATGCGCCGACTTGCACAGCAACCAACGCCAACCTACTTCACGACCTTCAGGATGCTCTCGCAGTCATGCAAGATCACTACTTCGCCCTCTGGCTGGGAACTTGGACCACTGCTATCGACTGGACAGCTGCGGTCATGGGCACCTACATGTCCGCAACACTCTCCTCTTTGTCGAGCTCGGTTGACTCCCTTGTGGCCGAAAATGAAATCAACAAGTACTTTTCCCATATTGTGAGCTACTACTTTGGTCAAGACCACTTTGCGATAAGAATGCAGGCTTTCGACGATATCTTATGGGTCGTTCTTGGCTGGCTCGAGTCAACACAGTTCATCGAGTCGCATGCTGGAACTCACTATACAGCAAAGACAGCGAATGGCACACAACAGCCAGATGGATGGCATGCCACACAATTCATACCGGCCTTTGCTCACCGGGCGCGTGTCTTTTATGAGCTCGCTGAACGTGGCTGGGACTGGCGACTCTGCGGAGGAGGCATGACGTGGAACCCGCGACTCCTCCCCTACAAGAATGCTATCACAAATCAACTTTTCATCGCTGCAAGCATCAGCATGTATCTCCACTTTCCCGGTGATGAAAATTGCTCGCCATTTCTCTCGCAGAAGGATGCTAGTCGCCGGGGTGCAGAAGAATTGAACGAGGGATGCGAAGGCGCCCGACGACGCTATGATCCCGTCTACTTGGCCAACGCGATCAACGGTTACGAGTGGCTGAAGAACAGCGGTATGCTCAACGATCAAGGCTTATACGTCGATGGCTTCCATATTCAGGGATATCGCTGGAATCACAGCAAGACGACCTGTGACGAGCGAAATGAGATGCTATACACCTACAACCAAGGTGTGATTTTGTCTGGTCTGCGAGGACTGTGGGAAGCCACGGGCAATATTACCTATCTCGAAGACGGCCATGAGTTGGTCCGCAACGTTATACGTGCCACCGGCTGGACGAGCACCGTATTCAGGAAGAAGCAGTCGCATGGAAAAAGGAGCGACGAGGGCACTGCCAAAGGAAAGACGGCCCTCCCATCAGGCTGGAGCGGCCTCGGCAGCAACGGCATCCTCACAGAGCTCTGCGACCCCTCAGGCCGTTGCAACCAGAATGGCCAGACCTTCAAGGGCATCTTCTTCCATCATCTCACCACGTTCTGCACCCATCTACCCACCCGGGCCGCCCGGCCGGGCAAAATGCATACCGCGACTCCAGAGACAGCCGCACTGCATGCAAGGAGTTGCGACGAGTACATGCAATGGGTGATTCACAACGCGCAGGCAGCGCTCAGAACGCGCGACGGCAAAGGACGGTTCGGCGCTTGGTGGGGCGCCCCGGTTGGATCAATGGACAGACCAGCAGGCGTCGCAAAGCCCAAGCGACCGACGGGCCCATGGGAGCCACTCCTCCCACCAGGCGGACTCGATTACCGCAACATGCCCATCGAGGACTACACCCCGCGCGGCCGGACGACGGCCGATGCTTGGCCAACCGCCTACGCAAGCGCCCCCGACCCGGCGCCGCGCACAACGGGCGACATCCACGACCGCGGAAGAGGACGGACCGTCGAGACGCAAGGCAGCGGACTGGCGGTTGTCAGGGCCATGTGGGCCTTTCGCAAGCGCACGGAGAGCCATGGTTCCTGAGGTACGGCACTTGGCCTTTCTCTCCCACCCTCGGCCGGCTTCTGGTCTGCACCTCGTCTTTGTGACGGCCAGCGTGCATTGCATGTACAACACCGCAGGCCTGGTATGACGCAGCATCTGCTAGCATTGATAGTAGCACTTGACAGTGTGTTGTGAAGAATACATCCATCCATCCACATCGATGCTCCATGTTGACATTTCCCTGAGAGGGCTGCAAGAGAATTTGCTCGACACCGTGGGTTTCTTCTGGCTGAACTCCGCCGCATGCGCGGCGCACGATAGGCTCGTCGGTGGTTTCTATCTTCTTTGTTACAAGAAGTAGGATTCCACCGTCTGCGCTGTCTACCCTAGGCAATCCCTCGCGTCACTACTATTTTCATCCTACTGCTGGCTGGGCTGTGTCGGTAGCTGCCTGTGTGGTCAAGGACTGCATGGTGCTCTTCTCTTCCTAGCGTAGACGAAGACCACGGTCTACGAGCCCCACATGCAGTGGGATCTTCACGGAAACATCACCCACCCCACAAACACGAATCACAAGCCAGTATATATTGCTTCACAATTCTCATCCTTCCATCAGAGCATCAGGGAAGATGGCCGAGCGGTTAAGGCGCTAGCTTCAGGTCACACGACTTGCTAGTCACGAAAGTGGCGTGGGTTCGATTCCCACTCTTCTCAACATCTTTTTTGCGAGTTTTTTTGCCTCTTTTTTTCGGCTTTTTGCTTCTTTTTGCAATTTACATACCATCTTTTTTTTTCCGCACGTTCGCACACTGCTTGGCCTGGAATTCCTCTGTGCTCCACCGGTTCGACAATTGATAATAATACCCTTGCTATTTTATATTCGAGCATTGGTTGATACAAATAAATCGAAGAGCAACCTCTAAGCGATCTTAGCACCCCAAGTAATGATAACAAGGGAAAGCGCGCATGACTCCAGATAGCCGTCAGGAGCTTAGACGAACATTATGTGATATGGATCACAGGGGAGCTTAGAGATCGGGGCACCCAGATTGCAAGAAGTGCATCCAATGATCGTGTATTCGCTGTCGAGCTATCTACCCATGGGATTCTCCTATATGGGGCTGCTGCCCAGTGGAGCTTTGCAGTTGCCATCTGCTCCGTTCCAGCCACAGCCCCCCATATAGAAACCCGAGGTTTTCGAAACCTAACCATTCCATCGCCCTGGAAAAGAAAACCAGAAAAAGGACACAAAAAAAAGGTAATTGGCACCGTTGCAGTGCTTTTCATGATCAACGTTTGCTCACCGGCCGGTTGTGCTGTTGCCGTCAGGTTGTTGTCATCGTTGTCTTTTGGGTTCTCCCATTAGTCACCGTTGTGGTTATTCCTTTGGCCGGGGCCACCAGTCGGTAGCATTGCCGTCGCGGTCATCGTGGTCAAAACCATTGTCCATGTTCGTGTGGGACGGCGGGGCGTTTCTGATACCAGGAATCGAAATACATGCCAGTATAACGCCAAGGCATCAGACCTATGTAAGTGCTCAGGTAGGTACAATACAGCACAGTCTTCGATTGCAAGCCCCCATTTCTCACTCACGATCTGCACCTTCTGGCGGTCGCCGTCCTATTGGGCTGATGCGTCACCTCAAGCGGCGGATCCATAGGCCTTGAGCCAGGCGTCTTGGGTCATGGCGTTTCCATGTTCCTTCATGAAGTCGGTAACCTTAGGATTCAGTTCTGTTGTCACTTGGTGTCGTCTCAGCCTCACGCCGACGCAGCAATCGAATCGTCCTGTCTGGAGAGCATAGTGGTCGCCGCGTTCGTGTACCAGGAAGAGATTATCAGGCAATCTGGTGCCTGTTCGGGGACGAGGTAGAAGAAATAGAGTCTGTTGCAAGGGACTCTCACCCGAGGGAATGAAGTAAACCACTATATCATCCCTTTTTAAGCTACTGATCAACTTTCTCTGGAATTTGGAATTTGGTCGCATTGAGGCTCCGTTGGGAGCTATATTCAATCAACCCGAGCTCCTCTCATAGAAGATTGGCTTGCTTACCACGCTACACCAGCGTTAAGGCGCAGCAAAGTAGCTGGGAAACTAGTAGGGGTGGATGTGACAGAAAGGCCACGTCTATGAACCGCGTGAGTGAGCCTAAGATTTGCGAACGAGAGAGCAGGTCGATGTATCCTACTGAACATCGTGGATAGGGTGGGGGAAGGGAAAGTGGAGGGAGCGACCCTAATCGGCATAAATAAACCGAAAAAACTTATGTCCGTGAAAGAAGTCACCCAAGACCTGCTCCCCCCACAAAGCGCCGGAGCGCAAGAGGTTGATGTGTAATTCACAGGAAGGTCGCCCCGTTATATCATGAGAAGCGACCAAGACTAGTCATTCACAGCCTCTGTCCTTCAACAGCGGGCAGCATTAAAGCACATTGACGCTGAAGACAAGATGAATCTACTGTACTGCTCCATGTCAGGTTGTACATAGATAGGCATCTGTGAACGACGATGATTAGAAGCCGCCCCTTGCACCTGACTTCAAATGCAGCAGGTGACAAGGTCCCGTCTGAGCCGTGTTTGCAGACTATTCACACTATTCAACGACCTGGGCAGGACGAAATGTAGGTAGCCAAGGAGTCACACTCTTCGTGGAAAGTCTCTGAAGAGCGAGGAAGTGTGAACTATGAAGGACCTTTTCTTTGATCTGGCAACGGAACGCACGAACCGGAGTGCAGCCGCATACACCAAATCGACGCAAGACGCGAAGACGTGGGATGCTCCCCCAAGGGGACTTGTACATTGTCCTGGGACCAAGTGGCTGGTGTGCGAGTTGCGGGCCGTATAAGAGGATATAAAACCGTGATGCGTCTCCATGGATGGTCTCTGACAACGAAGAGCGGCATCGCTTGAAGATGCACGGGTGCGAAGGTGAGATTGGCACAACGTTGAAAAGTTGGAGGGCGAAAAGTTGAGATGAATTCTCGCCAAGACCTCGCGCGCGCTAGGCCTGCTCTAGCTTGGGAAACCGCGAGCTTCCTCGACCTCGTGCCTCTGACGACCACCAAACCCCACGCTACGCACTACCCGCACATCCGCCGTCGCACGTGCCCGTTCGACCGCCAACATGACGAAGAAGCGCAAGAGATATCCCGATCTGAACCAGAAGCTCGAGAGGCCATGGTGCTACTATTGCGAGCGCGACTTTGACGACCTCAAGATCCTGATTTCCCACCAGAAAGCCAAACATTTCAAGTGCGACCGCTGTGGAAGGAGGTTGAACACGGCAGGAGGTAGGCGGCGCCATAAAGTCATTCGTACAGTAAGCACTGACACCCACAGGTCTCTCTGTGCACATGAACCAAGTCCACAAGGAGAACCTCACCCACGTTGAGAATGCCAATCCCGGCCGGCAAGGCCTCGAGATCGAGATATTTGGCATGGAAGGTGTGCCCGCCGAGATCATCGACCAGCACAACCAACAAGTCACGCAAGCACATTTCGCCGAGGAGCAGGAGCGCGCGCGGATAACGGGCAACCCTGTGCGTGGGCTGTACAGCAACGGGCAGGCGCCGCCGACCAAGAACACCAGGGTCATTGAGACCCTCGACGAGATTGAGGAGAGGGCGAACAAGTTCAGGGAGGACAGAAAGAACGGTGTTCCGTTGCCGGTACCAGCAGAGGTTGTCCCAATAGCCGTGCGTACTGTCGCGAGTTCGCGAGATCTAGCGCTAACACGGGTGCAGACACCGCCAGAGGTCATACCATCCTATGGCGCACCGCCTCTGGGGGTTCCAGCTGGCTTCCCTGGACAGGCGCCCATCTACCCCCCACAGGGCATTTCACAGCCCTTCCCACCCGCAAATGGAGCGATTCCAGCCCGGCCAGCCAGCATACCAGGTCAGCCAGCCGCGCTGCCACCTCGCCCTGGGTTCGGGGTGCCCCCACCTGGCGCGTTCCCGCCGCACGGCTCGGACCCCAACGCGCTCTCCGCCTCGCTCGACGATCTGATTGGCGAGGTTACCAAGGAGAGTGGAGGAGCGGAGAAGAAGGAGGAAAAGAAGAGCAAAAAGGACAAGAACATGAAGCTGATATTCTACGACGATCATACAAGTCCCGAGGAGAAGATGGCCGCGCTGCCGCGTTTTGCAGATTTCATGCGGACGTAGTGATGGCGCATGGCGTGGCTCGGAACGGCGTGGCGCGCAGTATCGTGTCCGTCATCTTCGGGTCGTCGGCATCCCAGTGTGACGCTGTCGTTGCATTTAGAGCATGCAATGCATCACAGTCCCCCAAGCAATACCATTGTAACGAAACAACCACTAGCCATGATTTCCATTAAACCCTATTATTGTACAAGAAGACAGTAGCAACTCCGTCTGGTATAGTGCACGCCACATGTGTTATCGACGATAATCAAACCCACCCAATCGCTGCCTTTCATCTTCGTCGTCCTCGTCTTCATCTTCGTCGTTCTCTCCCTCGTTCTCCTCATCATACTCGTCGCTGCCCTGCTGGGTATCCTCGCTGTCACTCGCGTCGCTCGCGCGCGCCCACTCTGAACTCTCTGCAAACAAGGAATCGCCCAGATCCAAGGCCGTGCGCTGGTGCTGGACGTCGTCTTCGAGCGCCGCATGCGAAGCGTCTTCATGGGCATATGCAGTTGAATGTTGGTCGTATTGTCGCTGCTGATGCACGTCGGGCTCTACCTCCGGCACAGGCTCGACATGGCGCAGCGCCACGTTGTCGTCGCGCGATGCAGCCGCGAAGCCGACGGATTTGGCCGTAGCGGGCCGATCTTCTGTGTGCGGCTGTGAGGATAGATTCTGTCGGGGAGGTTCAAGGACGTCGCCGCTCCACGGCTTGCACTGCTTGACTAGCTCCCCGCAGCGCAAGCAGGTCCAGCCTTCGCCCTCTTCGTTCGCGATGCGCTGGGCAAGGCAGGTAAACGAGTAGATGCAGCCGCATGGAATCGCCTCATAGGGATTGGTGATGTCTGTTGCGGCGCTGCCAACGACGCCACCACCGGCGGCTGACGCGGCGAGGACGTCTGCTTCGGTGGCCGAGGTGGGGTTCGCATCGCGGTAGCAGATTGCGCAAGTGCGTTCGGGAAGGAAGGCGAGCTCGCCAGTTTTGGAGGCTGGGTGCTCGCCGTCCGATGGGGACGAGCGGCCGAGGAGGGAGAGCAGTGTGGTGCGGAGGTTGCGCCACGTGCGGCCGAGGATGCGGCGCCAGCGGGAAATGCCGACAAGTGGGAGCAGGAAGAGGAGGAACTCGGTAAAGGCGTGCCAGACCAGCTGGCGGTTGAGGTACTCGAATGAGACCTCGCGTGAGGTGGCGTGCGTCGTGGGTGTGAGACGCAGGCGCAGGAGGCGGTCGGCAATGGTGCGGTACCGCCCGTTAACAAGGAAGACGAGGAAGCTGGCGAGGCTGGCGACGTCGTGAATCGAGCCGGCCAGGTCAGTCAGCCGGGCGAGGAGCTGCAGGCGCGGGCTCTCGGAACGGGTATAGTCCTGGCTGGCGGCGAGCAAGTAGTCGCCCCATTTTGTCCAGGCATAGCGGCCGCCGACAGTGATGGCGCCGTGGGCCAGCTTCTGCCATGAAGTCGGCGGCGGGCGACTGGGCGCCGAGGAGCGGGCGTCCGTATAGCGCAGGCCCTGCAGGTGGGCGCCGTAACTGGCGCTGTGGTCCCAGACGCCGAGTTTGAAGAGAACCAGGCGCAGGGCGAGCAGCAGTTCGGCGCCGTACGCGTCGGCCAGGTGGGTGCCAAACAACTTGAGCCCGTCGCCGGCCTGCGCCTTCAGTAGCGACACGAGCTCGTCGTCGAGCAGTTCGGCGTCAACCTGGCCAACGCGGAAGGCGGGGCGCGTGCCGCTGCGGCCCTGCATGGCAGTCCACACGCGGCGACTGGCCGACGAGAGCTGGCCCAGGGGGAAGGGCAGGCGCGACAGGGCGTGGGCGGCGTCGTGGGCGGCATTATGCTGGGCGCGGTGGCTGGCGGCGCGTTGGGCGCGACGGGCTGCTATGCGCTGCTGGGCGGCGGCGAAGTCGGCAGCGGGCATTGGGGCGCATGGGGGGCGGGTCTCGTTGTCCTGCGGTGTGGTGCAGTGAGGGTCGGAGTTCAGTCGACCGTCGGGGGTTCGCGCGGACGTGTGCCGAGGCTCGTGAGACACCTCGCTGGCTTACATAATCACGCTGACTACTGTCCGGCACTTGGCGCATTCCCTAACAGAGCTAACCGGTAGCAGTTAGACCAGTAGTAGCACCACCGTAATACCGTATGGACAGGCCAGACAGGCGTCTGGCGGCCGTCACGAGCGGCGTCTATGCACATGAAACTTCTCATCCGTCTTGTTATGGGCCAGCCGATGCATCGCCATCCGATGACTTGTTGCTCGCCATTGTTGCTGCCCTGCACCGTAGCGTTGGTGCATTCATCGCCAGCTACTATACCTCGGTGGGCAGGGTTGAGGTGTGGGGCGTGGAAGTTGCGCTTCACCACACACCATCGTCGGTGCTGCCCATCGCGTACGCGACAAACAATCCTCCATAGACTGCCTGATCGCCCCGTCACCAGGTGGACAGGCTCCCATCCCCTTCACTCCCCATGCTGGCCCATGCTGCCCCCATGATTGCTACCGCAGACTTTGCATAGCACCCCACCCCTCCCCTGCAACCCTCCCCCCCCCACCCCCGTGCCATCACCACCAGCATGAGTATGGCCTTCGGGGCCATCGAGGTGCCGGGCGAGGCCAATCCCCTCACCCAGGCCAATCTCTTCCACGTGCTGCGCGCTGCCTCTTCAGCAGAGCCGGCCCAGGTCCAGACGGGCACCAAGCAGCTCCAGACATGGGAGCGCGCCCAGGGCTTCTACCCGCTGCTGCAAACCGTCTTCGTCGACACGTCGCTGCCATTCCCCGTCCGCTACCTCGCCGTGATCCAGCTCAAGAATGGCGTCGACAAGTACTGGCGCAAGACGGCCACCAAGTACGCGTCTCTCCCCCACTCGCACCCCCGCCTACGGCCCTGACATAGCACAGTGCCGTCAGGAAAGAAGACAGGGCCACGATACGCGCACATCTACTGGAGAGCGCCGTCTGCGAGGAAAACCATCGCCTGGCCCTGCAGAATGCCCTCGTCGTCGCAAAGATCGTCCGCTTCGAGTTTCCAATCGAGTGGTACGCCAACGTCCCACCATCCTCTCCCCTTCGCTTCTGCCTGCTCACCTGCCCAGGCCTGACCTCTTCCAACAACTACTCCAAATCCTCCGTGCCTCGACTGCCCCGACCGCCCACCCCGTACAGCTCCCCCGAGCCCTCCTTGTGCT
>Ga0182211_1000656_pt1 | contig 10535 bp, 7 predicted proteins | sample G5R1MG_20_FD_129660 | JGI IMG/M metagenome (GOLD analysis project Ga0182211, IMG submission 129660) | Switchgrass phyllosphere microbial communities from Michigan, USA - G5R2_MAIN_03OCT2016_LD1 MG | ecosystem: Host-associated > Plants > Phyllosphere > Phylloplane/Leaf | place: USA: Michigan... | reverse complement strand
TTATCACCCGGTAGGAAAGTGCAACAGAGTGCATATCCACACTCCAAGGTCCGCAGGCAATTTTGCGTTTTGACGTTCCAGATCTTCAAGCCTCCACTGGATGCAGATGCCAGCATCCGGTCATCTGAGCTAAGGGCCAATGCTCGAATGTCGTTCCTGTGTCCAGCGAGTTCCACGGATAACGTACGATTGTAATCTGGCACCTCTTCCGACTTTATCTTACTTCTGGTAGGCACTTCGTAGACTTCGATCAAGTTGTTGTTCGTTCCGACTAGCAATTGCAGCTTCTTTGTTCCCCTGATGCGCATCCACGCTACAGACCTGACCTTGCCTGCTGTCCGCACTGTTACATAGGGAACGATGATGTCGCTGATTTCGGCGTCTGCAACGTTCACCTTCTCTTCAGCTTCGGCGTCTTCCACTGCTTTGCCATTGGCTCCTTGTTTCGCTTTTTCTCGCCTTCTCTTCCTCTTCCTGATCAGGCCTTTTCTCACTTCTTCCTCGCTACGTATTCGCCAGATTTCGACAGCCTTCTCGGCGCCATGTACCGCAATATGGTCAGATTTGGTGTAGAAGGAGATACCTTGAGTCCTGTCTTTGCCTTGCCGATAAAGTACACCTCTTAGGGTAAGGTAACGCTGCTCTGTTGCGTCTCCAACGGTTGATCCGGCACTCCAAAGACCAGACAAGTCAATGGCCCATACTTTCAGCTCTCCGTCGTTGCCCGCCGTAATACAACTGGTTCCATCGGGCGCGACCCCCAGTGCCCAACACTCACCATTAGTTTGCGCAATATGTGTTTCGATGCAGTGTTGTGATGCGACGTCCCATATCTTGATTAATGCATCTTTGCTGGTGGAGAGGAGGAACGCCTGGTCCGCGTTCATATCTATGTCTTGCGCTTGTGTACTGTCTTCCTGAGAAACAGTCCCGGGGTGTATGAACCGAAGGCCTGTGATCTGGCCTTTGTGCCCTCTCAACTTGAATAGGCCAGTCTCTGATACGAGGTCCCAGATGACGATGTCTGTGTCTTTGGCCCCACTCGCCAGGCGCACACCAGTCTGGTCAAAGGCTAACGTTGTCACGGCGGATTTGTGACCATTGAAGGTGATGATGGCAGTCGACGTGCGCGCATCCCAGATTCGTATGCTCCCGTCGGCGTACCCCACAGCGAAGACATCCTGGTCCACCTCGCTCCGGCAAATAACAGTAACTTCTTCTGTGCACGTGCTGTCTCGCCAGCGGCTGAGAAGCTCGCCTTTCTTCACGTCCCAACACAGCACTTGTTCATTTGCGGCGGCGTATGCGCGGCCCGCACCCGCCGGCCGGCTGGATCCGGGCTGGACGAGTCCCTCGGGGGTCCAGACAATGTTGGAAGTGGCAGTGGTGACCACGCCAAAGGAGTCGGTGTGCTCATATTTGCTGCGCGCGAATCAGCAGGCGCTCGGTGCAGGTTGCGCTGGCTGCGATACACACCTGTACGTCTTGACCATTGCGCCCCGTTACTATGGAGGGCGAATTTTTAGACAGGTGTCGGTGTCTGGGTCGGATCTACGCGTACTGCAGACTGGCACCGGATTGCGTGTTAGTCATGTGCGACCAGCATTGGAGTCGCTGGAGCCGAGAGAGTCGCGACTTTTTGTCGCACTTTTTTGACAGGGAATGTACTTCTACTAGTTAACTAAGCCAGCCAACCCCACAGCAGCCTGCGCCACGGCACAAGCCACAGCCTGCGCCACAAGCGGCATGCACCTCCGACCTCCGCCCAGAGTGCTCGACGTAGCCAGCAGCCCCACCCACGAACCGCTCTCCCCCGCCTCTCCACGGAAGACTGCGCAGCCACCATGCTCCTCCTAGACTACCAGAATGTCCTCATCGAGTCGCTGCTGAGGGACCGCGTTACTGGGTGCGCACCAATACCCCGCTGCCTCCCGCGCCGCAGCCTGCACACAGCCAAGTAGCTAACCATCGCATACACAGCGGTGCGCCTACAAGCATTGACCAGGTCGTCTCCGACTTTGATGGCGTCACCTTCCACATCTCCACTCCGGAAAGCAAGAGCAAGATCCTCGTCTCACTCAACATCAAATGTTACCACGAACTGGTTCAGTATGGCGCGCAGTCGGTGCTGGAGCGCGAGTACGGGCCGTACATTGTCGAGCCGGAATCTGGCTATGACTTCTCTGTGCTTGTAGATCTGGAGAATCTGCCAGAGGGAGAGGGTATGGCCAATGGCACGCCACGTGCAATATGAATAGGGTGCTGATACTGCGCAGCGGAGAAGGAGGACCTTGTCAGGCGTATATCGCTGCTCAAGCGGAATGCCATGGCCGCGCCCTTTGAGCAGGCTTTCGACGAATTCCAACATTTGCAGGAGGAGGCGTCCAAATATACATCCGAGTCGGCGCCACAGGGTGTAGCCGAGGGTGGAGTTGTGCGTGCAATCCATTATCGAGACGAGGAGGCCATCTATGTCAAGGCCAGCCACGATCGGGTTACCGTCATCTTTTCCACCGTGTTCCGCGAAGAAACAGACCGAATCTTTGGCAAAGTTTTCCTGCAGGAGTTCGTCGATGCCCGGCGGAGAGCCATTCAAAACGCACCACAAGTACTGTTCCGACACGACCCCCCACTGGAGCTGCAGGGCATTCCAGGCGTCGACAACTCGGGCTCTGCGGACATCGGATATATCACATTCGGTACGCGCCATGGCCGATTCTACCCAACTGCTTGCTAAATTTCTGCCAGTCCTTTTCCCCCGCCATCTCACCCTCCAGAGACGAGCCGAGGTGATCTCGCATATCCAGACATTCCGGGACTACTTCCACTACCACATCAAGGCCTCCAAAGCCTTTATCCACTCGAGAATGCGCAAGCGGACGGCCGATTTCCTGCAGGGTATGCCCAGATACCGAGTGGTTTTCCAGGACAAATGCTAACCGAGTTGACAGTACTGCGCAGAGCCCGCCCAGACACAGAAGAAAAGGAACGAAAAACTGCCAGTGGGCGTACATTCAGAGTTCAGGCATAACCCACTTGGGCAGAGGGCCGTTCGTGTGCGGTAGGATGCATCATCACAAGTCGGTCACTCAAGCCGGCTCAAAACTGGTTCATGTGAGGTGCGACTAGGAACACGTATGCGTCTGAAGATTAGCGAAAAAAAAACCTCCTTATGAAGTGTTTCAGCCCAAACCTCCCATGGACAAGTGATAATGTGTTCTTGGAACTGGGCGTGACTTGATGCTCGTGGACATGGATGCGCACTGACCCCTGGCCACTCCGTCGCGACTTCCACTTTAGTCGCGTCCCCGCAACCCCAGCTACGTCCATAAACAGCTTGCAGCCACGTCCACAGCAACCCGCAACTACTGCAACATGTCCGAAGGCTCCCGACCAAAGTATGACAATCTACCCGGCATTGACACAGCACCCGACATTTACGAGACCCCCGACCTCGCTGAAGATGTCTCCACCATCCAAGCGTCCACCGCCGTGTCCGAATCAGAAGGAGAGGACGAAGATGATCCAGACCGCTCCATAGTAAACCACCGGCGCCTCCAGACAGACCAGGCCCGCAATCGGTTTCAGCCCTCACGCATCGATGCACGGGGCGTCGACTTTTCAGACAATGTTGCCGCACAGCGCCGATCATACCGCACGGCTACACAGCGCCGGCGACGGAGAGGCGAGATACTGGGCGATGACAGCGATGAGGAAGAGGAGAGTTTTGCAAGGAAGCTCTTGAGGATCAAGCAGGAGTTGGCCGGTCTGGAGCACGAGTACGAACAGAGACTCGCCACCGGCGACAAGTCAAAGGTCGAAGAACCGGACCCGAAAGAAGCGATTGAGATGCTATCAAGCAAAATGGATGTAATGTACGCGGTGCTCAAGGGTGGTGTGCGAGGTGCCCAGGCAATTCTCGATCGGACTGTACAAAAGTTCGACAGCTACAAGCCCTTCGGTCCAAGTCGATATGTGAGCGATGCGATTGCAAACCAACCGCCATTACCAGGGACACAGATCCAAAAGAGTCAGCTCGACATGGTGCTGAACAAAGCGGCTGAATTTGATAAGCGCATTACGCAACTCGAAAATAGCCTAGGTCTGAGTGGGAATACGATGCCAGAGATGAGCGAAAGCTCGACATTCCCAGTCTTTTCTACGTTGACAAGACTGGAGCAGACTGTAGCACTCATAGGTGACGTCACATCGAACAATATGGAAGCAGCATCGCAACAGATCAAAAAGCTTACAGCTGAGGCCGAACATGCCAAGGCAGCCAGAGAGGAGACTGGCTTGAATTCCAGCGATGGAAAGGCCGTCGCATCTCCAGACCAAGAGGCGAAGATCAATGCTCTCTACGGCACATTACCATCGATCGACAAGCTGTCACCCGCTCTGCCCCTTACACTTGAACGACTGCGCACACTGCGCCACGTGCACACGAGTGCCTGGCACGCAGATCAAGTCTTGTCTGAATTAGAACGTCGACAGGCATTACAAGAGGGAGAAATCAAGCAATGGGAGCGACAACTCGTGGTGATAGAACGAGACATCAAGAAGAGCGAGAAGGCCATGGTAGACAACATTAAGGTGGTCGGGACAGATGTCAAGATGCTGGAAGAGAGGATGGCAAAGCTGTTCTCGGAAAATCACCCAGAGGATAACTGAAGGGCCGATGCGCCATGCATCATCACCGAGGGGTCACAGGCTGTAAGTCCTGGATCTGAGATGGCGAGGTATTGTCATGGGAGGTGTAGTAGTACCATGGTGTGCAGGCTCCTTGAGATGACCTCTTTGAGACTGGATACTCAGACATCCATAAGATACCCAATCGATTACAGGAACCCATAGTCTCTGGTTATATATATATATATATCGTGAAGTGGTCTGCCTGCTCACTTGCAATGATATCTCGGAAGTATGATAGCATGATTGATCATCACAAGCTTTGAAGCTTGATCGTTCAGTTGGCGGTACCTGCATAGTTACCGGAAGCTTCGACACACCTCAGCCAACCGGAGTACTTTGCCCTCCGCATGTTGATTGCTCAGGACATGAGCACCCTGGCTGGCGGATATTCTTGAGTAAAATGATGAAACGCTAGAAATTCCTTGCTGGGCCTTCCCAAACAAGATCTGAGAGAACAGGGTTTATATGCCGAAGCGAAAACTTCGTCATGGGACGACGAGGGTGGAGCGATCGGCGACATTTCCACGCTTCCGCCGACGAAATTTATGTAGCACCAACACGTTCTGACCCAAACCAACCCCCAACACCCATCATCGCACCGACACCCAAGGAGTGCATCCAGCTATCAATATGCCTAAGCGCAAGAATGAGGCGCATGCCACTAATGGCATTGCAAAGAAGAAAAGGGCCATCTCCGACGACGAAGCGCATAAGAACTTTCGCAGCGGTCTTTTTGACGGCAAGGTGCTCGAAGGATATACCAAGTACTACGCAAATTCGCAACCGTATGCACCAAATCAAATCTCCCGGATGTCAGGAACCTGATCAAAAGCACAGCTACAAGCACGCAGTCATTCAAAACCTAGTCGACGACCAGTTATTGCGCAATGTCCGCAACGAAATCCGCGAAAACATCCACTTCACACCCAAAGAAACGGACATCTACAAGATCCACCAGTCCGGCGACCTAGCCAATTTGGATGGCCTCGAAGACACGGCGTTGAAGCGGTTGCCATCTCTGCTCACTCTGCGCGACTCGTTGTACTCGTCGGCGTTCCGCAAGTACCTCTCTGAGATAACGCAATCTGGGCCGTTGAGTGGCGTCAAGACCGATATGGCAGTGGTGCGTCCAGAAGTACCCCATGCAACCCTCTTGTGCTAATGGCGACACAGAACGTATACACACCAGGCTGTCACTTGCTCTGCCACGACGATGTTATTGGAAGTCGGCGCGTGAGCTGGATCCTCTACCTCCTGGATCCTGATGTGCCGTGGAAGGCCGAGTATGGAGGCGCATTGCGACTATATCCTACCGAACAACTCAAGACACCAGAGGGCGACGAGGTCAAAGTTCCTCAGCCTAACTTCTCGCTCTCGATACCTCCAGCTTGGAATCAGCTCTCTTTCTTCACCGTACAACCTGGTGAGAGCTTCCATGACGTAGAAGAAGTGTACAGACGGGGCGTTGAAGAGAAGGCAGAAGAGGATGGAGGACGAATCCGTATGGCTATTAGCGGCTGGTTCCACATTCCCCAGGAAGGCGAGGAGGGCTACGAAGAGGGGCTGGAGGAGAAACTGGCGGAGAAGAGCTCACTGGCACAATTGCAAGGAGGCAAAGCCGACATCTTTGATGAACCTCGCGCACAGTGGATCGATAACCCTGATTTGAAAGAGCAGTCGGAAGAGGAGGATAAGGCGCTCACAGAAGAGGACTGCGACTTCCTCATCAAGTACATGAATCCCAACTACCTTGTCCCCGACACGGTCGAAGAAATGTCCGAGAAATTCTCCGACGAATCTTCTATTCAAATTGGACAATTCTTGTCTAAGAAGTTCTCCGCGCGCTTACGGGAATACCTCGAGTCGAAGGACCACGAGACAACACCCAGCCTACCCGCCAACCCGCACAGCCAGGATTCAAAAGTCGGTGTCGCGCGTCCACCGCACAAGCACCGATATCTGTACCGTCAGGCCATCCAGCCTCGACCCACAACGCCTTGTCCCGAGTCCGGAGGCATGACGCCCTATGACCAGCTTATCGACGACCTCTTCCCGCACCCCGCGTTCCTCAAATGGATCTCCCTCGTCACAGACGCCACCATCACAAAGAGCAATATCGTTGCCCGCCGCTTCAGACGAGGCATGGACTACACGCTCGCCACGGCATACGAGGACGAGGACCCGCAGCTCGAAGTCTGCCTCGGCATCACGCCGTCGACGGGCTGGGGTGACGAGGATGCCGAACAAGACAGTGAAGACGATGGACAAGGTGGAGAAGCAGCAGCAGCAGCCTCATCCTCAAAAGAAAAACCATCACAACCTCAGGCAACGGGCAAAGCACCACAAGCGAGCTCCCCCACCGCCCCTGAAGAAGTCGGCGGCTACGAAATGTACATGGCTGGCGACGACGATGACGACGACAATGAAGACGACAACGACGCCGCCGAATCCTCGACCAACACCGGTGCCGGCCCCCGCCGCAAAGCCAAATCCGACCCGGCAATCTACAAATCCAATGGCGAGGAAGACGACGGCATCTTGTTCAGCCAGCCCGCGAGCTGGAACAACCTGGCCATTGTGCTGAGAGACGGGGGCGTGTTGCGGTTCACCAAGTATGTGAGTAGGAGTGCGAAGGGAGATCGGTGGGACGTTTGTGCTGAATTCGGGGTGGAGTTTGGGGAGGAGGAAGAGGGGGATGAGTAGTATGGTTATGATGAACAACAAAGGAGTAGATTACTTCGTCCATGAAGAACCCAACAACAGTAACTATGATCTGGGTACATCACTTGGGTCACCTGCGTCTGAATTTTGACTTGGCGCCGACCCCGGGCCTTTTCACCACCCCATCTCCTTCCACAACAATCTCCTTCTTCCTCTGCACGCCCTGGACCCCGACCACCGGCCCATTCGCCTCGCGCGCAAGCCTCCTCTCCTCGGCCTCCTTGTCCAGCGCCATCTTGGCCTCCAACTCGGCCCTCTTGTTGAATTCAATCTCGGTGACGCGTTTATCGCGCGCCGAATACCCCTTTTCCTTGATGCTGTAGAAGACGGCGCCAAGATCGGCCAGCCAGTGGGGGTCCACGGACGTGACGCACGACATGTACTCCTTGCTTGTGAGGATGAGCTCGTGGTAGACGACATAGTCGGGCAGGTAGCCGAGGCCGTATAGGGCGCTGGTGGGGTGGAGCTGGATGGTGACGCTGGTGCGGAGGTTGATGTACTCGCCGATGCCTTTGACTTTGGCGGCTTGGTGGTAGTATCCGCTGCAGATGCACTTGCGGAGTACATCCCAGTCTGTGCCGCACGAGACGAGCGCCATCTTCTGCTTTTCCATAATGTCTTTAATCTGGTCACGAATCTCCTTGCCGCGACGCAACGCCTTTGGGTGGAGAAAGTGTCGTAGGCACCAGCCGTCACTGTAGCCGTTAACTTTCCACTGCGTGTACACGTGCAGCAGCGTGAGATGGTCCGATTCAGGGACGAAAAACTTTTCGCGCGCGGCATCGGATTCTTCCTGCCGTTCTTTGGGCCGGTAGAAGACGCTGGGCACACTGAGCATGGCGACGATGGTGAGCATTTCTTCGGAACAACCGTACTCTACGGCAGTGATAACGAGCTTGGCTAGGGAAGGGTCCATAGGGAAAGCGGTCATTGTACGACCTAGCTCGGTTAGGTTGCCGATGTTGTCGAGGGCGCCGAGGGCCCAGAGGTCGAAGAGAGAGGTTGTAATTGTGTCTTGAGGTGGGGGATCCATGAAGTCGAAATCCAGCAGGTCGCGCACGCCGAGCGATTTGAGCAGCAGGACCGTGTTGGCGAGATTAGTGCGCTGGATTTCGGGAATGGTCTGGATGTAGAATTCATCTCGGAAAGCTCTCTCGGTGTAGAGGTGGAAGCACTTTCCGGGACCGGTCCGTCCTGCACGACCAGCGCGTTGGGATGCGTTGGCTTGTGAGATTGGAGTGATTTGGAGCGTGTCCATGCCCATTTTTGGGTTGTAAACCTTTAGTTTAGAGAAGCCAGCGTCAACGACGTACATGATGCCGTCGACCGTCAAACTTGTCTCGGCAATGTTGGTTGCTACAATAACCTTGCGGACACCAGGGGCAGCGCGGTCGAAGATTTTGGCTTGCAGATCTGCGGGCATCTGACTGTAGATTGGCAGAATGCTGAGCTTTGGGGGATCATTGAGGAGTTTCAGTCTTTCTGCTATAAGCTCGCATGTTATCTCAATATCCTCTTGACCGGTCATGAAGACAAGGATATCGCCAGCGCCCTGGGACACATGAATGGCGAGGACCTGCTTGACGGCGCTGTCGACGTAGTCTTCGCACGGCGACCGGGAGTACTGAATATCGACTGGAAATGTACGTCCCGGAATGATGAATTCGGGAGCACCACCATAGAAGCGCGAGAATCTTTCAGAATTCATGGTCGCCGACGTGACTATCAACTTCAAGTCTCTCCTCCGTGCCAGAACTTTTTTCAGCAGCCCCATGAGCACGTCGGTGTTGAGTGCTCGCTCATGGGCCTCGTCCATGATGATGCAGGAGTACTTGTCGAGGTCTGGCTCGACCAATGATTCCCTCAGTAGAACACCATCGGTCATGTACTTGATTTTCGTCTCTTTGCTGGTGCAGTCTTCGAAGCGGATTGCATAGCCGACCTGTCCTCCCAGCCGAACCTCCATCTCTTCGCTCACACGCTTGGCCACACTCATGGCTGCGACACGGCGTGGCTGGGTGCAGCCAATGAGACCTTGCTTGGAGTAGCCGTCTTCGAAGAGGAACTGGGTCAGTTGGGTCGTCTTTCCAGAACCCGTCTGGCCAACCACAATGACGACTTGGTTGTCCCGGATGACCCGGAGGAGATCCTCGCGCACTGCAAAGGCCGGGAGATATTGCCTCTGTTCCCTGAGCGTCTTGCTTTTGCTGAATGCACTGGCTCCTTCCTGCTTGCTTAGATGCTGGGCAAACTTGCTGCCGCCTTTCTCCTCCTCTTGGGGCATGGGGGCCGCGCTATCCGCATCATCATCCTTGACGCCCATGATGTTGCCCAGCGTGGTTCCCTTGGCGCTCGTGGCCTCTTGTGCGTGTTTCTGTCTCTCCTTCTGCTGCCTCTTCTCCTTGACGACGCGACTGCCGCGACGACTGAAGACGGCCATGTCGCTTTGGGGATCGCGCACGGCCGAGACGGGGTCGACCTGCTTGGTGAAGACGGTCTTACCGTCGAGAAACGGTGGTTTGAGGTCGTGGACCAGCATATGCACGCGCATGCCCTCTTCATCGTCGTCGAAGTCGTCGTCCAAGGTGCGTCGCTGGGCCACGCCAGACTGCAGCATTCGATTCGTCTCCCACGCGTCGACGTCCTTTTGCTTCTGCTGCGCGCGCATGCTTGCGCGGCTGTTCTGCTTCTTGTCGGTCAGGGCGGCCTCGCGCTGCGCATCCTGCCAGGTGCTGTCGAAGCCGCCAAACGGGTTATGGGAGTCGTCGCCAAACGTGTGGCCATTCTCCTCGCCGCCATACCAGTCGCGGTCGAGGGCGGTGGCGTCGAGCTCCTCCACCCACGGTTCGGGCCCATTGTCGTGCCCTCGGGGGGTCTGCGCGCGCGAGGATGCAGCCGGGCCGCGTGGGCGGTCTGGTTTGCGGGCCCTGGGGCGCGGTGCAACCGAGAACTCTTCGGGGTCGAGCTTTCGACGCTTTGGGCTGTGGCCGCGGTCCATTGGGGGGGGGGGGGGGGGGGGGGGGGCGTGTGGGTGGGGGCGGAGAGGCAAAAGGGGGGGGGGGGGGGGGGGGGGCGGACGATGTTCTGTGGAGACACACAAGTCTTCATGTGCGCACGCGCCC
>Ga0182211_1000655_pt1 | contig 10549 bp, 9 predicted proteins | sample G5R1MG_20_FD_129660 | JGI IMG/M metagenome (GOLD analysis project Ga0182211, IMG submission 129660) | Switchgrass phyllosphere microbial communities from Michigan, USA - G5R2_MAIN_03OCT2016_LD1 MG | ecosystem: Host-associated > Plants > Phyllosphere > Phylloplane/Leaf | place: USA: Michigan... | reverse complement strand
TCGCTAGTACTATACGGTGCTAGAAATATAGTGCGTAGTACTAATTTATTAGTGCGACGATAGCGCGCGCACCGTCGCTCACTAGTGCTCGCTAACGCTTGCCGATAGTATATTTAACTATTGGCGACAGTACGTTTAATGTCTGCCAGTGGGAATGGGTAAGCGCTTCTGTTCCGCCTATCGGTCGCACCACGGGGCTAATAAAAAAAAAGTCGATACGAGCTGACATAGCTGAGCGTGTGTACTATGTATGTGTGTAAGAGACGGAAAGGAGAGAAAGAGGCTGAGGTAATTTCTTAGTCTAGATGATCACACTTCTTCTCGACTCACCAATCTAGAATCATGCATGTGTGTCATCACAGATCCAGAGTTCAATTTTTTTTTCCCTCGATAGTATGTTTAAAGTGAGCCGAAAGGTGCGTTAGATTATGCTGACCCCACGTTTTCATGTTATGCGCGTGCATCCGGGCTTGTTTTGTTTTCTCTCTTCTCGATGTTTCACATTCTTTAGTGTTTTTGTGAAGACGACTAAAATTAGCATGTTGCATATGGAATGTTTGGTGGTGAAATTATGCATCAGGCTGCAGATGGATTATTGGAAGGAGAGATTCTATCCGTTATGGGTGACTATCAATATTAGGGGATGAGTGACTATGACGATTGAGGCGTTAGCGATTGGGGAAGAAGAAGATGGGTAACGAGCATTGACGGCACTCAAACTGCTGACCGCTATCCATGTTTCAGACCAGCGGAGAGAAGGTGGGACAGGGTGAAGAGGGTAGCATGGCACGCTTGGGTACACCATGTGGCACCTATGTATTCCATGGTCATGTTTTCTCCTTACGAGTCACGTTTTGGGGGGATGTAAGAGTGGGAAATTACATGGTAGTACTATGTCTGTATGTAGAGGTCGGTTTCATTCCCATGTGCTGCTGTTGCGGACGGAACAAGGTGCTAGACGACGCCAGGAAGGTGAGGGTGCGGAGTAGTAGCAGAAGGGACGGGGCGGAGGCAGGCAAGCTACACATGCATTGCGGCCCGTAGCAGATACTAGGTAGTTAGTATACCTTTTTCTTGGGATCCGTCGGGTGAAGGGAGGCAGGTCTCTTGCCAAAACCCCCACCCCTTCGAGCGGCATGGAGGGAGGCAGGCTAGTCCCAGGGCAGGACCCATGTTCGCTGCAAGCCTGCATGCCTGCACGCTTGACTGACTTGACGTCCAAGAATAGGCTTTGCGATCGATGCTGCTAACCCGGCTCGGCAGTCTTCGTCCCGCCAGGTCACGTCGCCACATGTGGCTTGCTCAACTAACTTTCCAAGTCCATTTTTCTCATGGCAACCAGGACCAGTCGGCAGCGCGTCGGCCTGGCGGTATGCCTCGCGTAATCACCACATCGGGCCCCCCTGAGTCAGGCCGGCTGCACGAGATATTGCCCGTTGGCGCCGCGAGTCCTACTACGCAGCTACCTGGTGCCCAGGGACTGCTATGTAGGTCCTAGGTAGGCAGCCAGTACTGTACTGGGTAGCAACATGGACGCTCGATGCGGCACATGGCGCCTTGGTTCTTGCTGGCTCTGTTGGCTCCGTTCGCGGCTGACCGTTCGATTGTACAGGCTGCCACCGACTCGGCGCAAACATGGCGGCGGTGCGGTGGTAGTGTGGTCAATGAAGCCGAGCACAAATGAAGCGCTGTCAGCAGCGGCAGACGGCAGCGCGAGCGAAGAGGGCGGGTGCTGCTGCGATGTAGAGTGAGTAAGGGCCCAGGACAGCAGAAGACGGGTACCTAGCGGACGAGACGTCTATTTTTACCATAACAACGCATGCAGCAGCTGGCCGACGCCATGTCAATCAGGGTGAATGGAGCGGACGGACGAGTCTGTGGCCCTACGGCGCAGCGTCGGCCGCCCCGATTCGGCATGGCCCAGGGTGTTGGCCTCTCGTCGGCTGTGGCCTCTCCACCTTCCGCCTCCACCCACCGCCGGTCAATCGCCCGTTTTGCATCGTCCTGTTTCGCAGCCGGCAGTGGCGCATGCACCACCCTGCATGCCCCCAGTGCAAAACGTCTTTGTCGACCAGGGCCCCGCTGCACCACGAGGGCGAGGGCTCGCATGCCGCCCCGGGCTCGTCTGCGCCGCGGCGCCGACGCCAGCCTCCAGGGACGACGCAAATGAAGAGAGGGTCCAACGCCCGTGGCTCTGGATAGGATACCGGCCTGCTGCCTACCTGGATACCGCGCACTCCCCACAAGAGTTACACTGGGGGCCATGTCATACCTGCATGGGCCAGCCGGCTTGCCCTGTGAACCACAGACTACGCTGCTGTAGCTCCCGCAACGCGCTGCCCGCCCTGCTAGCGCCTCCCGTCTCACTGCTTGTCCGTTGCCAGAGGACCCAAACTCCCTTCGGCCGCTGCTATTTGCGTGCCCGCTCCCCTCTCTGGCCTGGCCGTGCTCGACGTTGGTACTCGCAGGCTCTGGGGCCCGAGCGAGCACAAGTACCCTCGACTCTCTTACATAGTCCCGTGGCCTTGCCCGAATCCCTTCTCCTGCACGGTCAGGCTGCAGGGGATATCCATCTCCTCCCCAGCCTCGACGACATTCCTGGTCACGTCGTCCTGTCTGCGGCCTGTCCATGGCTCAGCTCCATGTCTAGTCTCTGCCAGCCCTACCTCCATCTAACCTCATCCCCATCCCATTCGCAGCCCGCAGTACTATATATCACCAAACACAGCCCACACCCAATGGCCTTCGCCTTATCCACTGCTCACTAACCCACCCTTGCTGTGCCCGCCTCTGCTCAGCCCACACCCGCCTCGCCTCCCAAGACCTCCATCGGTGAGAACGAGGACGAGCTAACCACGGATACACAATCGAATTGCTACTGCGAACACGTCTTGTCTTCGCGAAACCGCGTCGTCCTCGTCCGAAGAAAATGGCTGGTCCCGGCGGAGGCCCTTCCCGGCGCAGCCACACCAAGTCACGCAAAGGATGCAAAACATGCAAGAGGAGGCATATCCGGTGTGATGAAACATTTCCCCAGTGGTGCGTACCGACAATGGCTCGCCATTCTTATTATCACCATCCTCCTCATCACCATCATCATTATTGGTAACGGTATTGCTACTTTGGCTAACGAGAGCCCAGTCGCAACTGCACAAAACATCAGGTTCGTTGTGACTATATGGACAGTCCCACGGCCATGATGCCAGACTCCCCCACATCTCCTCAACAGCCAAACTTGCTGTGGACGCCAGAAATCGAAGCCACCATCGAGCTCTGGACCCAGACAGGAGAGTTCCCGTTCCCCGAGCTTCGGGTGTATCCGCAGCCGCAATGGCGTGCAATGAGCAGAACCGATTTGCGCCTAATACATCATCTTTCCTCCATCTCCAATGAAATGTTCAAGAATAGAACGTCGAAATTGACACTGTGGACGGATATGATGCCCAAGTACGAGAGAACCTCCCAAGCGACCCCAGTCCAGTGCAGCTCTAACATGACCAGGTTCTTGAGTCTCTCTGCATCTCATCCTTTTGTAATGAATTCTATTCTCGCCTTTTCTGCATCTCATTTGGCCTGGATATCACAGTCGAGTGAGACACGAGATCTTGCATTTCACCATGCTAGTATCGCCCTGAAAGGTCTGCACGATGGTATTGCACATTTCACCAAATCCATTTCCGACGGGCTACTTGCTTCGTCACTTTTGCTTGCATGGCAAGCTACCGATTGGTTAGTCCAGCTTACCCTCCCCCCCCCGTAAATCCCAAGACTGATGCATAGGTGCAGGCGCGGCTGGGCTTCATTAGTAACAGGCACAAAGACTGTAGGTTCGCAAATCAATATACGTCATTCCATCAACTGATTCCAGGACCAGGTAATACTATCCATGCAACCTTGGAGGCACGAGTCTCTGTTTGCAGACTACATTGCCGACCACACTCCTATACCAAACCGACATTTTATGAACCCAATCAGCACGCCCATATCGGAAGACGCACGCAGAGAACAAGTCAACACGCTTGCAGAGATCAATGCCTCCCTACAACGCATGCAACCTTATCTGAATCGTAACGACCAAGAGACGAAATGGGTCGATCAATTGAAAAGCTACCTCGATCGTCTGCGGGTCTCCAATCCACCGCAAACATCCGAGGAGCAGTTCAATCAATTGTATGCTCTTCGCAAATGGCTCTTTTGGGTTCCCATTTCGCTTCTCGCTGCTAAATGCGGGGACGTTAATGTCTTTGTTGTACTTGCCCACTTTTATGCTACAGCGCTGGCCCTGGAGCCCATGTTCCCAGATGTCGCTTCTGTGTTTGTAGCTGATTTATCGCTTCGTCCGTTGGAGGAGATCAACCGGGTCGTCCAAGGATTCCAAGACACAAGATATGATTCACGCATACAGACCATGTCCTACCTAGTACAATTCCCAAATGACATGGTTTCGTCATACAAGACTCGTCGCGACTGGACGCAACAACAAATGGCCGCCATGTCCACCATGCAACGACCCTCATACGCAATGGATGCTATCAATCTGGACCTCCATAATCAAATGGCACAGTACAGCTATGGCCAGAGCCAGAGTCAAAGTCCCGCGTTCGCGCCATCGCCCCGGACCTTCTTAGCACCAAACCTATCGTCCACGCCCACCTCGCCGTATCTGGAGGTTCCGAGAGCAATTACCGACGCCTACAGTACCAACAGTTATGCGTCTTCGAATAGCTATGCATCCTCGAGTAGCTATGCGTCTCCGCTGGGGTCACCTGCAGCATTGCTTCCGCCATACACGGCACCGCAAGACCATGCCTATACACACTATGGGATGACTACGAGTTATCCCAGCGGGTTCGTGGCTACACCCATCTGGACGTGAACGATGCACGCTGAACGAACTCTCCAGGAACAACAATACCAACCCGCCCGCTTCGCAACCTTGTATAGGTGCCACACGGAATACTGGGATTGCAGAGTGTCCTCGGACGGCTGATGCGAGCACAGCGTCGCAATACAGTCACAAATAAGATGTCGGACGAAACAAGTGACAGGAAGGCATCGCGGCCATATTCCCAGGTTCAGTAGTAGCGCCTACCATGGCTTACCGGTCTCATCCTATTGCGACACGGTTGACGTTCGGCCCTTGGAAAGGATCAACACCCTCCTCACAGAGAAGCTGTCACGTTCGAGGTCTACGGTGACGCTCGGGTTACCAATGGACGGTGCACCGTGGCTCGGAGCAGTAGCCCAAGAGGAGTGCTCGAATACGATATGATTTTGACGTACTGTTTTACGTAAGGCGCTGCCGACACCGAGTCGGTCAGTGCAGAATGTAAAACGGCATAATAACGGGACGATGTGTGGCGGACTGACAGTCAGCCTGGCGAGGCAGATTCTGCATGTGCAACGACCCAACGAATGGGTGGATCCATGCCGTATCTCGACGCCTAACGGTCTTGCTAGCATGCTGAGCGGATCCAATGACCTCAGCGACAAAAATGTACCTCATTTTGAATCGACATGGTCAAAAAACGGCCTAAGATGACGGAAAGTTGAGAAGTGGCAGGAAACAGACCACGAATAAAGTTAGCCAGGTAGACTTGGTGCATATGATGACCATGACCAAGGAGCTTGAGATTACTTGGTGCCTACGTAGTAGATTATACACGGAGCGTTTGCACTCAGGCATCCATGTCCCTGGATGGACGATGAATACCACGATTTCGACACGCAGTCACAGCACATCAGTCGAGTAGTCGGCTGCAACCAAGCGTGCTGCCATGGCTGGCCTGCCACACCGCTAGATACATACATAGGTAGGCACCAAAGCAGCCCCAAGGCTCATCCTAGTGCGACGCCCGTGTCTAACCGGCACTCTGCACAAATTACCACGTGCGGTGCTGGAGGCGATACTCTTTCGGTGGTCTGAACGCGAAGGCGACGCCACGCACTGATACGTAGGTACATGTACCATAGTATAACGACTATCACGAATCACGGTGCCGTATCGCAGTAGATCCCTGTCTACGGCCGGCAAAGCATCCGCCGGGTGGGAATTCGGTCAGACTGGAGCGCTGATTTGTTAAACTTTGCTGAAGGGCCAAAAGAAAAAAATGCGCCTACCAACCCTGTCGCCTGGAAGGGTAGGCAGCAGCACGAGCAGCGCACGTTTGTTTGAAGTGCCGTCGTCGGATGCGCGACTCATGGACTCTCATGGCTGGCTCCTTGTAACCCCACCAGCCGCCTCGTCTGTGGAATCGCATCGCTTCTCGAACCTCGGGTTCAACAGCCCGCCCTGACCGGCCCTTGCGGTGGAACTGCGCTAGGTACGTATAGTAGTACCCAGGGCTGGTGTGATGGCATGGCGCTGCCGACTAGCCGCGACATTCGGTTTCCTGTCTGCTGGGACCACAAAGCACGGAGAGCGAGCGAGCGAGAGTGCGAGAGTCTCCACTGGAAATCTCCGCCGTTAGAGAAATTGGAGATCGACGTTTCCGCGCCGTTTAGATCGTCGAGTGCTCCTTTCCGATCCGATGGCCTGATTTTAGAATCCCTGGACATCTTGAAACAAAGGCTGATGATGGCTAAAGGAGAGATGGAGATGTCCGAGGGTATCCCTGGGTCTCTCTCAGAGCGATATACCTACTATGGTACTTACCCACGGATGACTATGCAGCCTAGACTGTAGGCGGTTTGTCATAATAGGCCACGCCATCCATCATTCAAGACACTCGCTCGGTCGAATCCTCCCCGACCGGCAAGTTCCCAAATTTCACCGGAGAGCTTCCACACACTCCTCATGTCATCGGATGCCGGAGCCGTAGACATCAACGAGGTCTTGCGCCGTCGACATCACGAGTCGTGTCACTAGGTCACTAGGTATTCACCTTTCTGCCGAGATTGAAACCTTACGACGACGGCTGTCTTTGTCCAGTAGCCCTCTTCATCGCCATCAAATGCTACTTCACACGCATTTATTGCCAATGCGACTATCCAAGCCCTAACCGCGCACGGCCATGCGACTTCAGTGCACTATTGTCCTGGACTCAAACTGTAAAACTTGGACAATCACTGTCGGCTGTTTCGAAGGCGCTAGGGACGATAACAGCGAGCCTAAGTGTATTCTGTAGGTATCGTTTGCATACACCACATTTGTCCAATCAGTACCCAACTAGCACTGTGCTAGTCCAGATACAAATGCCATCGAATTGCACTTCAGTCTGCTATTCTACCAAAATTCCAGGCTGGTGAGCTATGTGCACAAGTACCTAAACTCTCCAATGGCGATCGCTGCTTTCGGATCCCCGCAAATGTAGAGGTACAAAGAAACTGGGCACCGCAAAAAGGCACTCGTCTATCAAAAGAACGCAATGAACGTTGGAACCTACGCAATCAATATCGAGGGGTGATGACGTATAGCGAAGGGTTAAGTGGGCGACGGTGTTTGTGTGATAGAAAATATCTTCTTCGTGCACTGCCCTCGACACACCTGATGGCCCAGAGGATGCAGAAAGCGTTCGGCAGGTAAAATATCATGCTCATCATGAGACCAGTACAGACTCTCCTTTTCTTGTTGACAACAACAATAATTAATACAAATACTGTTTCCAGTCACTCTGTTCCGCCAAATATCATCTTCATCATCACGGATGATCAAGACCTGCATCTCAGTTCCCTAGATTGTCAGCCATTGGTACAGAAGTAATTTGCACAGGAAGGAACACGGTTCAAGAAGCACTATTGCACGGTCTCACTTTGCTGTCCATCAAGGGTATCGCTCTGGGCAGGGAAAGCAGCGCATAAGACAGATGTCACTGACGTGTCTCCGCCTTATGGTATGTATAGGTAGAAACACATCCTCCGGGACCATGACTGAAGTCTAGAGCAACTAATATCTGGTCAAGGTGGATACCCAAAGTTCATTGAAAGAGGATTCAATGACGACTATTTTCCGGTGTGGATGCAGGAGGCAGGGTATAATACCCACTACACCGGCATGGTATGAGTAATCTCTTATACAAACTGCGGAAAAGAGAATTTGACCATTTAGCCCATCATGGACTGACCCATAGGTAGATGATGAACGGCCACTCGACAAAAACCTATGACAACCCCGCATAGCTGGTTGGAATGGAAGTGACTGTAATCTTCCTCTCTTCCCTTTCACGCGAAACTATTCCAAATACCATAGAATGGCCTGCAACAGTTCTTCTGGATCCCGGGACATACTTGTTCTACTATAAAACCATACCGCAACCTCCCGGGACAGTATTCCACTGATCTCGTTGCCGCTGCAGCACTGGGCTTCCTCGCCTCGACGATACCATTGTTGCAAAGGAGCGGCCTTTCTTCCTGGGCATAGCACCCATTGCACCACACTCTGAGACGATAACGTCGCCGAGGCCCGCTACCTTCAACCCCCCCCCGTACCAGCATAGAGACATGAGCAATTTGTTTCCCCATGTGACGGTTCCCCGGACACCCGCATTCAATCCAGATACAATAGGCCGCCAAACCCAACATCCCAATATCCATACCTGTATTCGCATGCTGACACCAGAGGGAAAAAAAGCCAGGCTCATCCTCCTACCTCGCAGCCCTCGGCCAGCTCAACGCCTCCGAAGTCGCCTACGCAGACCACTGGTACCGCCGACGTCTGCAATCCCTCCAATCCGTCGACGAGCTCATCGATGCCGTCCTCTCACGGCTCACGGCTAGGCCTGATATCCTGCAGAACACCTACCTCATCTACACCACCGACAACGGCTTCCACATCGGCCAGCACCGCCTGCCCCCCCAGCAAAAGCTGCGACACCGAGGAAGACGTGAACATATGAACATACCCTTCTTCATTCGCGGGCCCGGCGTGGCCAAAGCCGGCGTGAGCCATGTCCCCACCACCCACACCGACATTGTACCCACGCTCTTCACGCTCGCGGGCATACCGCTCCGCGACGACTTTGACGGCGAGCCAATGCCCGTGACGGGAGGCTGCATAGCAATCGCCATGTGGCAGCAGCACCAGCAGCACCCGCAAGAGCGAACACGTGAATATCGATTTCTGGGGCGACTATCTCGTCGAAGGCAATGCGTTTTTCGGCCAGGACACCTGGCCGGGGAACATGCACAAGACGGTGAGGGTGGTGGCAGCGGCGGGGGGCTATGATGTTGCGTATACGGTGTGGTGCACGAATCAAGTGGAGTTGTATGATATGACGGTATGCCTTCTTCTTCTCCTTCTTCTCCTTCTTCTCCTTCTCCTTCTTCTCCTTCTTCTCCTTCTCCTTCTTCTCCTTCTTCTCCTTCTCCTTCTCCTTCTCCCTTTACATTTGGTTGCCTTGCCCCATTCGAACCAACTGACGTGATTTCTCTCACTCCCCCAAGACTGACCCCTACCAACTCACCAATCTCTACTCCTTCTCTTCCTCCAACGCCGCCATCGCAGGCTACTCCGTCCGCAAATTCTCGTCGCGCCTCAATGCCCTGCTTCTCACGCTCAAGCGCTGCAAAGGCCGCGTGTGCACCCGCCCGTGGAGGAAGCTGCATCCAGACGGCGCGGTGAGGAATCTCGACGACGCGTTGCGCGACGAGTACGATGTCTTCTACGAGCAGCATCAGCATCGGGTTGCATCCTCCGAGTGTGCCTTGGGCCAGGTCTTGAGTGTCGAGGGGCCGTTGGAGCCCGTGGTGTGGCGGCCCGAGGGGGAGGAGTGGGCTTATGCTACCTGAGAGGTGGCAAGTCGGGTTGGTAGGTGAGCAGGTATGGATGATGGGACAGTGGGGGTAAGAGCATGTCATCAGTGACAGATGCCCAAGAATGAATGGAAGATACCTTGGTTTCCAAGGATCGTTTTCTTGGTGAATTCTTAGCCCATGCACAGGCTAGACTGGCTGCGAGATATACAAGAGTCATGAAACGCACTGCGTTGTCCCATCTTATCATGAATTCGTCAACGTCCAACGGGCCAATACGACATGGCATCCCAATCATTCCTCGACAATTCCTTGCTTCTTCAAATCCTCTCTTCTCTTCTTCGTCCGCCCTTTGGCCTCCTCAATCCACTTCTCATACGCGCCATTACCCTGCGCCAACTTGGCCTTGACCACACCCTTCAACAGCTCACCCACGAATCCGACAAAGTTGTGCCTCCGCAACGAATTCTCCCATAGCCACTGCGCACGCCGATCTTCCTGCCGTTCCAGCTCCTCCTCATCACCGATTTCTTGTGCCCGAATGCGGAGGTCCTTGACGCATGCCATGAGATTAAAGCGAATTTCGGTAGCGGGGTAGCGCGCGATGCGACGTTGAAGAACCGGTATGATCTTGTTGGGGAATTCCTGAGCTGTGCAGACGCCATGGGAGATTGGCGCGGGTTGGAGGCCGTCTAGTTCGTATAGTTTATCATTGATCGATGTATATCTGTAGAGTCGTTAGCGTTCTTCTTGGAGGTGCACAGAGAGAGAGAGAGAGAGAGAGCGTGAGCGCCTACGCAATAAAGTGGAAGACATCGTCGTCCTCGGTTGCCGTTCGCTGTGTTTCATCCACAAAAGG
>Ga0182211_1000653_pt1 | contig 10565 bp, 13 predicted proteins | sample G5R1MG_20_FD_129660 | JGI IMG/M metagenome (GOLD analysis project Ga0182211, IMG submission 129660) | Switchgrass phyllosphere microbial communities from Michigan, USA - G5R2_MAIN_03OCT2016_LD1 MG | ecosystem: Host-associated > Plants > Phyllosphere > Phylloplane/Leaf | place: USA: Michigan... | reverse complement strand
CACTGCCGCCCCACGCCCGCCCACGACAAGCCCACTGCACCACTCACTACTCTGCACTGCTCTGCCTGCACCACAACCAGCATTTCCCTTTGTCGGCTTGAGAGTTCTTGGGAAACCGCGTCACCACAACCCCGCACCGCAATCATGTCGTGGACCGGTAAGATGCTGCCCACTTGTCGCCCGGGCAGGACGGGCTCTCACGGGTCGCAGGCTTCAAGAAGGGCGTCAATCGCGCGACGACGCAGGTGCTCATGAAGACGGGCCAAGTCGAGCGCACGAATGACCGCGACTTTGAGACGGAGCAACGGTACGCCTGCCCACCCCGCCATCGTCCGTCGACCTGTCTAACATGGACCTCGCAGCCGCTACCGCACCATGGAAACCGCGGCCAACAAGCTCCAGAAAGAGGCAAAAGGCTACCTCGATTCCCTTCGCGCCATGACCGCCTCGCAGATGCGTATCGCCGAAACAATCGACGCCTTCTACGGCGACGCCGGCACCAAAGACGGCGTCTCGCGCTCCTACAAGCAAGCCGTAACCGACCTCGACGCCGAAACAATAAAAGCCCTCGACGGCCCTTACCGCACCACAGTTCTCGACCCCATACAGCGCTTTTGTAGTTACTTCCCCGACATCAATGCCTGTATAACCAAACGCGAGCACAAGCAAATGGACTACGACCGCATGCGCGCTCAGGTTAAGAAACTCACCGATAAACCCGACAAAGACGTGACCAAGCTGCCGCGCGCCGAAAAGGACGAGCAGTTGGCCAAGGCCGCCTACGACCAGCTGAACGAGACGCTGACGACGGAGCTGCCGCAGCTTATCGATCTGAGGGTTCCCTACCTGGATCCAAGTTTCGAGGCTTTGGTGAAGATCCAGTTGAGATTTTGTGCAGAGGCATATTCAAGGATGGCGCAGGTGCAGCAGTATCTTGACGCGAATACGAGGGACCAGTATGCACAGGGCGAATTGGATGCGAGGGTAGAAGAAGTGTTGCAGGAGATTCGGGACTTGAGTATTGCAGGAACCGTATGATAAAGCACCAGAAGAATATGATGGTGTAATGTTTTGTCGGCTTTGTGGTGTCGCGATTGCGGCCCTTATGTCCTTTCGAATTGACTGTAAATGAGGATGCGGCATTGACTTGAGTTGTAATGGGGAGAGGTGCTTTTTTGGTCGCTGGCATGCGATGGGGGCCTATAAGCAATGGATGAACGATTTCATGTATTTGCCTGTCTCAAACTTTGGCATAATCAGTATCAGCCTAGGATGTTGGTTTTGTGCAGCCTTGGTATGCGACAGTCAGATTGCAGCCGCTTCTTAGCGTCCTGAATAGATTGGTGCATTGGTTGCGTAAATTGCCTGGCTGGAGAATATAAACGTGGCTACGAAGGTCCAATCTTTTATGAATGTTTGAGATTTGACGTCTTTAAGCCAAATCCTAGTGTAGAGGTGTTTTTATTATAATAAGCCTCAGGCAGTAGCTTCAGCAGGAGCTCGGAAAGCCTCGTTATCGCTGTTTTGAGCGAGTTAAAATAGATAGTCTCCGCCTGGCCATCAGTACCACACAGGGCATTAAAATGAAGGTGCCTGAATGTCCGCCCTGGCCTACCAGCCGATTACCAGGAATTTGCAGGAAAACTGGGCGAACGTGGTATATCTCAAGGGCACTACTCGAGTCTTTTCGTCCCTGCAGATGTTTATATAACGGATCCCTTTGAGTCAGTTTCGGTACAGAAGTTGATCTATTTCTCTTAATCAATGACAGACTTTGACAATTCCACATCCAGACATAACCTGCAACGCAGAAGCCAAACAAATGATCAACTAAGGAGAATACGGTATGTGTGAATACATTTCAGTGTTACCGTGCCCTTGAGGTTCCGAAGAATCGCAGAATTTCCCTGGGCTCAAAGGGGCGAGAACGTCAGCGCTCGTCCCCGGGAATATGCTAAGAAATGGCTTTATGTAGTTAATAGTGCCGAGGGCTCCGCTACGCTGGTCATCGCGGGGTACATTGGTAGGGGTAAAATATCCTGTCTCTCAGCGAAGACATTTGTTGATCCTGGTTGGCTCTGATTATCGGTGGAAGTTTAAGCCGACGTCATGCCTGAGCGCAACTTCATCGGATCTTCTTGGCTGCCTGTGCACTACTCAGATTTGTACGAGCATCTACACATTGGTAAAGACACTCTATTTCCCGGCAAGTCTTTCGTGAAAGTACATAAGGGGCTTTTTCTTTAACTGACGACCACATGTACCTCATTGAATATTTACACAGAGTTATCCAAATCACTCAAATACTTCAGGAACGCCTATTGAAATGCCTCAACACCACCCGGAAACCTTCATCGCCCACAGTGAAATAGACATGACTGATAAGCCATGGACCTTGACAACACATCTACTCAGAATCAACCACGAACAGTTGCTTCGTGCAACATGTCACCCCTTTCTCGCCCGTGCTGCCAATGGGACATTAGCAAAGTCCGTTGTTGCAGTTTGGCTTGCAAATGACCGACAGTATTTACAAGGATACATCGAAGCCATCTGTCACACCCTCAAAGTGCTCCGTAGCCAAAAGAATCCCGTCACCACTGCGGACACAGAGCCAAAAATAGAGAGCAGGTTAATTGCATGGCTGGAGTCAGCACTGCAGAATGGTGACCGAGAAATTCGTTTCTTCCAGCAAGTCGCTACTATCTACAATATCGATATCGAAAGCGGCCCACTGAACGACGAGGTGAAAATCGAGGGATTGCGTCGCTACGAGGCACTCTTCGCTAGCCTCACATCGCAACGGGCACAATGCCTCATACCGTGGCTTGAAGGCGCCATACTTCTATGGGCGACCGAGAAGGTTTACTACGATGCATTTTCCTGGGCGCATCGACAGAATCCGCAATCGTCACCTCGGAGTTACAACAATGACCAAGATGGCGGTGCAATGCGACGCGAATTGATCCCAAACTGGTCCAACCGCGACTTTCTGATATTCGTCGAGCAGCTCGAGCGCATTGTGAACGATGGCGTAAGCGAAGCAGTCGGCCATGACGATGCGAAGTGGGCAGAAGTCAAGCGGCGGACCGTTGTCATTTGGCAGGCCGTGTTAAACGCGGAAGAGGCATTCTGGCCAGATGTTGACAACGGCGAAGATCAACCCAAAGAGGCCATAATTGATGGCTCTCAGCCATCTCTATCGGCCAATATATCGAACAGCACCAGCAGGAATGCTGTGCTGGATGAGAAAAAGCAGACGGAGGACATCGGATTGAATAGCCATATACCTGTGGTGTAGATGGTTCAGGTAGATAACGCTCTTAGTAGTAGCAATGTTCGAGGCACACACCAATTCCTATCCATTACCCATCCAGATTTCATCATATAGACGCGCTTCGCTGCTGTCGCAATACTTGACTCATTTGAGTCGTTGAAACGTATCCGAGCCTGAATCGTGGAATGGCCAAGAGCCCTAGGGTAGGTTGGTGGTTGGTGAGGCGGGTGTGGCACGCTAGGCTGAACTTTGTTCCCGTGAAGTGGACCGTGCCATAGCTTGGTGCGAAATTGAATTCTCAGGAAAAAGTTCGTGCTTTCCGGCAACGCCAATTGCAACACCAAGACCACACGCCAACCCTCGCAATGGCTCTCGTCACGACTGACCCTGACGCGTACGTCATCAAGCCAGCAGCCTCTGCGCCTGCTATAGACACCAGCGACTGGCCGTTACTGCTGAAGAATTACAGCGACCGTATGCTGCAGCTCTCCACATAGCTTCAGGATGCCCAGCTGATGCGTACATAGTCCTCGTTCGCACGTCGCACTACACTCCCATTCCCAATGGCTGTACGCCTCTGTCGCGCGACCTCAAGTCATACATCAGCTCTGGTGTGATCAACCTTGACAAGCCCTCCAACCCGTCCAGCCACGAAGTCGTGTCATGGATCAAGCGAATGCTGAGGTACCAACGATCATCGCAACCACACTGAAGCTTACCTGGCTGACATCCGACAGAGTCGAAAAGACCGGTCACAGCGGTACCCTTGACCCCAAGGTCACTGGATGTCTCATCGTCTGCATTGATCGCGCAACGCGTCTAGTCAAGTCTCAGCAGGGAGCCGGAAAGGAGTACGTCTGTGTGATTCGCCTGCATGACAAGCTCCCCGGCGGCGAGGCGCAATTTGCGCGCGCCCTCGAGACGCTGACTGGAGCCCTTTTCCAGCGTCCACCACTGATCTCGGCTGTTAAGCGTCAACTTCGTATCCGTACCATCCACGAGAGCAAGCTGTACGAATTCGACAACGAGAGGCAGCTGGGTGTCTTTTGGGTGAGCTGTGAAGCTGGAACCTACATCCGTACTCTTTGCGTACATCTTGGTCTTTTGCTTGGTGTGGGTGCTCACATGCAGGAGCTTCGCCGTGTTAGGAGTGGAGCCATGGACGAGACCAAGGATCTGGTCACACTTCATGATGTTCTCGACGCGCAATGGTTACACGACAACAACCGCGACGAATCATACCTGCGCAAGGTCATCACCCCTCTCGAGAGCCTTTTAATGAGCTACAAGCGCATCGTTGTGAAGGACAGCTCCGTCAACGCTATCTGTTACGGCGCTAAGCTCATGCTTCCTGGTCTTTTGCGATTCGAAAAGGGGATTGAGATTCATGAGGAGGTGGTCCTGATGACCACCAAGGGCGAGGCCATCGCTTTGGCCTATGCCCAGATGTCCGCTGTTGAAATGTCATCATGCGATCACGGTGTTGTTGCAAAGATCAAGCGAGTCATCATGGAGCGTGACCTCTACCCTAGGAGGTGGGGCATGGGTCCTGTTGCGACCGAGAAGAAGAAGATGAAGGAGGCTGGCACGCTTGACGTGAGTATCACTTAGATGCATTCGCAAAACCATTACTAACAGACACTAGAAATTTGGACGTCCAAACGAGAAGACACCCGCTAAGTGGAACGCCGAATACAAAGACTTCAATAGAAGCGATGTTGATGGAGCTTCTGCGCCCGTCCCTGAGACCACCTCCACTGCCGGTGCCCTTACTGCTCCCCCTGTCGCACCCACAGAAGAAAAAGCGGAAGCGATGGATGTTGACAGCAAGAGCAAGAAGCGCAAGAATCGTGGTGAAGATGAAGAGGACGCTGAGGAAAAGGCCGAGCGCAAGAAGAAAAAGAAGGAGGAGAAGGCCGCGAAGAAAGCTGCAAAGAAGGACAAGAAGAAGGCCAAGGACAGCGACTCCGACTCCGACTGAGTGCTTTAATAGTACGGGCAATCGTGTCATCAACAGCCTTTAGTCAATCACCGCCGATTGTACTTTTTGCGCTGCACACCGGAGTACGTGCACACGTAGCAGCTACTATTATCTCATTGGATATCTGCTCTCTATTGTAGCATACGAAAAGCGTATGGAACGGCGTTACGGAGAGGCATATTGGAGTTTGGCGCATCAATGTTTTGCGACAAGGATAGTCAATATTAGTGGGACGGCGATATGGCTCGTTGCCGTGCTTGTCAATGGAAATTCTCAAAGTTCAGAACTTGTTATCCTCACATCAACTGCCCCTATCACTTATCACTCTGTTACCGTTCGCATTGTTGTCACGGGCAGTGGTGGAACCTTCTAGATCCTTCTTTGAATGACCGACGTCAATGGTGGTCAAAGCGTCCAACGGTGGAGAGGCATGGAACTCGAGCGATATAAGCAACTTCACGCTCACGCAACACGAAACCAGTGCTGATACTCGCTACGTGTATACTAGAAGTCCCTGTCCCTAATACATATTCCCGAATACCATCATGGTCAAAGAGACCAAACTTTACGATTACCTCGGTATGATTGTCCCGGACATACCCCTCTCCCACAATGCTCCGCGGTGAGACACGAGAGGAGACTACTTTCTGTATACTAACGACCCCATTTAGGTATCCAGGCCTCTGCGACGCAGGATGAAATTAAGAAAGCATATCGGAAGGCTGCGCTGAAGTGGCACCCGGATAAGAACAAGGACAATCCACAGGCGTCCGAGAAGTTCAAAGGCACGTGCAGCGGCTCTTTTGGTGGACTCGAATAGTGTACTAACTCCAGTCGCAGAATGCTCGCAAGCATACGAAATCCTTTCAGACCCTGAGAAGCGTCAGACCTACGATCAATACGGCCTCGAATTCTTACTACGCGGTGGCGTGCCACAAGCTGAAGGAGACGCAGGACATGGAGGCATGCCGTTTGGAGGCGGTGGCGGGGGATTTCCCTTTGCCCAATCTGGCGGTATGCCTGGTGGTACACGTTCGTTCCATTTTTCGACGGGCGGTGGTGGCAACGGCTTCAACTTCTCGAACGCCGACGACATATTTTCCGAATTCCTGCGTAGTACAGGAGGAGGGATGAATATGGGTGGTGGTGTCGGCGAGGACGAATTTGGGGGTTTCGGCATGGGCGGAATGCCAGGCGGTATGGCCGGCGGTCTGGGTGGAAAACGCAGCAGGTTTTCTGGTAGCCGGAGAGCACCAGAACCTGAAGTCACAGTCGTGGAGAAGCCGTTAGCCGTCAGCTTAGAAGAGCTGTATGGCGGTACAACAAAGAAGCTAAAGATCAAGCGAAAGACATATGATCAGAGCACAGGGAAGCAAAGTACACAAGACCGAATTTTGGAAGTACCTATCAAAAAGGGCCTGAAAGCAGGAAGCAAAATCAAATTCTCAGATGTTGGTGATCAGGTTGAAGGTGGAACTCAGGATCTGCACTTTATTGTCTCTGAGGTAAGCCGGATCTCAACGCTCGAATTAGTAGGCGGTTTCGGTACTAATCATCAACAACAGAAACCGCACGCCATGTTCAATCGTGAAGGCGATGATATCAAGCACACTATTGAACTCGACCTCAAAGAAGCTCTTACCGGCTGGAGGCGCACTGTACAGACCATCGACGGGAAGCAACTTAGCGTTGGCAGCGGCGGCCCCACCGGACCCAATTGGACAGAACGATATCCCAACCTGGGCATGCCCAAATCCAAGAAGCCGACGGACAGAGGGGATTTTGTCATCGGTGTTAAGATTAAGTTCCCAACTAGTTTGACAAGCGCACAGAGAGAGCAACTACAAAAGATATTGTGAGCGGGACTTCACGGTCAAAACGGCAAAGACATGTTTCATTTCAGGTAAATTTTCAATAACTTCGTGCCACAGTAGCCAGGCTATCTGGCTCGCGGCGAGCTAACGGCGTTGGCGGAATATTGAAGTTTCTTAATTGAAGGGCTAAGATGATTGTGAAGAAGGGAACGGAATAGCCAAGGCGGTCCATTTGGCTGAAGATGGGCACCAGAGCCATACACCGACGATCTGAATGACATACGAATTTATGAATATCAGATTTGGCCCCAAAGAGTCTTGCAAGTACTTCTCCGGTTCCCAGGTGCAAAGACATTCTCAAGTATATGCACCACACGGATTAGACAGGCCAAGAGTGACGGTAGGTAGGCGGTAGCTCAGTAAGATGTTGGCAGTGTACAAAGTAGGAGTCTTTTTAATGCCGAAAATCCGTACTGGCTAGAATAGAGACGCGGATTATGGGGTACGTTGGTGCAGAGACAGGTTGTTGCGTGTCTAAGTAGCTCGTAGCAAGGCCAGGTTCAAGCTTAGCATGATAAGAAATGGTGATAGAAGAGAAACTGTAGCGAATGCTTCTATTCGAACAAGTTTTGAAATGTAGAAGTTGTCGATGTCACATTGTCCTGCCTGGTCGGAAGGTATCAGCGGTATATGGACGAACGAAATATGCTCATGTTCAGAAAATAACTGCGCTAGGCGCCTACCGCCATGTCATTACTTTTGCGCAGCAGATTATTCATCAGTCGCCTTCAGATGAAGCATGTCCCGTAGGACCCTGGGTAGTATCTGGTGCACATTAGCTGCATCCGCATCCAAGTGGTCCAAGAATGTTCTGACGTACAGTCAATGGTGACAAATGCACGGTCCACTTCACCGAGCCCTTCAAGACAATACTGCAATGTTTCTGCAACATCGTGCGATCTTCTCAGCGGCGTATCCTCTGGCATGAGCACGTCGATCTCAACGACAACCCCATCACCCGCGTGGTAGCATTTGATCGATTTGAATCCTGCCACCAGCGGCGCAAATCGATACGCCATGAACACCATTTTCCGGTGAATGCGATCGCTGGATGCCTCGCCCGTAAGTCGCGTGACGTTCTCGAGACAGGTACCAGCCCAATCATAGATGATGAACAAGGCGAGGATAGACGCGCCGACAGGGTCAAGCCACCAAACGTGCATCTTGTATCCTATCAGCGGGAAGAGAAGCGACAGTGTGTTAAAGTATACGTCCGTCTTGCAGTCCTGGGCCAAAGCCTGGACCTGGGTTGTTTTCACCCTGGAACAGCCCGTCCAAATGATTCCTTTGACCACGATGGTCGAAACCATGGCAAATATGGCAGCTGGTGGCAGTTGAGCGACTTTGTGTTCACCACCAGGGAGAAGCTTCTTGACTGATTCTTGCAAGATCTGTAGGAAAGAGATGACCATGATAATGGAGAAGACAAGAATACCGAGTGGTTCCAGGCGTCGCCGGCCGGTCGGGAACTTCTTTTTGAGACTGTGGAGACGCCATCGCACAAGTTTGTTGGTGACCCAGATGATAATGGTACATAACAGGTCGAGGGCAGAGTCGACGAGCGAAGCGATCAAAGATAGAGAGTTGGACCAAATTGCTGCTATGCCTTTTGCTGCAAGTAGCAAAATGTTGACTAGGACATTGATCTACTTCTCATCAGGAAAGAAATGCTTCCGACAGCCACATGGCGATACTCACGTTGATGGCCCACTTCACCTGCCTCGCCGATTTCCGGCGTCTGTCCCGTTCATCTTCGGGAAGAAACGGATCCAAATGCTCTCCACTGGTTCCTAGAGGACCGAAATCTTCCGCCACTCCATCGTTGTCAGTGTCGCGTGGATGCATACTGTCAACGATATCGTCCGCGAGCGAGGAAACGACCATGTCAACTTCTAGCCAATCGTCAATACGACTATTCTGTTCTTCGTAAAATTGCCGAACCCGCTTGTTGCGGATGCATTTCAGCTGAGGGTTCGGTCAGTGGCTCCTATTCCGTCAACGGGCCTGGAGGATCTCACGCTCTCATCACTTTTTCTATACATTTCGAGAGCCTCGTGGTCGACGTTATCGATCAGCTTCTTCTTCATCTCCGCAGCCCGGTTGTCGTGCATCATCTGGTGGATTGCATCGCGAAACTTTTTGCGTGAGGTCTGACTGGCATTGATGGTACCATAACCGTTCTCCGGGTCGACGCGCTTGTATTTGCCCAAGCTGTCACCGTTGCCATGATCATGGCTATTGCTGTTGTTTGATCCGGTTCTTAGTAGACTTCGGCGTGTTCCGACCATTTTTCGGTTCTTGCAAGGTATCAATGGAAGGACTGCCCGAGGGAAGCCGGTCGAAACTTGGGCGAGGGAACGATGGACGGAAGCCGGGACGTCCAATTCTTGGTAGCGTCGTAGAGCGCATCATAAAACCGAGACATCAACCTTTTTTAAGCTAGCAGCCATCCTCGCCCCTGCATAAGCTTGAAGATCTTATAGTAATTGATTGATGCTTGCGTCGTCACACCTAGAGATCAAGAATGACATCACCCCGCTAGCTTCGCACGCTCAATATTAGCTCGATCAACTCGATAGGCATTCTCGCAGCGAAGGGGTTTTCAAGCATGTGGAGTCTCAAGAACTCAATGCGCTCTTTTGGGCGCGACAGTATACATGAGTGCGTTACTATGAATCCTCCATCATGTCGCGGCATCGTTTCGCACCACGCATGTCAGAATGAGTGCTGACGTCTTTCGATTCGTAAACTTGGCACCGCGTTTTTCGAAGCCCTACGCCATATCCAAGAATCTAGATCGAGACGCGATCGTTCTGCCCTTCTCGTCTGTGTTGGGAGAGAAGGTATTTTCGTTTCGCAGATTTATGATTGTAGGCAGCAAACAGCCTAGCCGTGTTGTTTTATCTTGCACATACGGGTCACTCGGCACGGCTACGAATTAAACGTTATTAAACGTTAGAAATTGAACCAACTCACGCAATCTCATTAATCCACCCACCAACTCCGATATCCCCCCCCCCCACTGCTGCCAGCTTCTCATGTCTCAGAATACCGCCGATTTCGACCACAAAGGCAGGTGTCGCGATCCTCCAACGTGAGTACTATGCCGCGAAGGATGCTTGGCGTCAGCAGAGACACGTGATTTCAATACGGATGGCCCTTCGGAGAATTGAAGAGTGAGCTGGAAGGGAGACACATATACTCTCCTGCATCCGACTGCATCCCGTCGCTCAAGATAGCTATAATGGCACTTCCTCTTTCCACCACCCGCCGCCGTCCCAACACATCGAAGATTTTGGCCATCTTCACGGTTCTTGCGATTCTCGGGGCATGGTTGTTGCGCATTGCGCCCATGTTGTATGATATGCCTGTCGGGTATGTATATCATGTCAAGAAGGGCGTACTGCCTAATGGAGTGCACATCAAGAAGTAT
>Ga0182211_1000652_pt1 | contig 10573 bp, 10 predicted proteins | sample G5R1MG_20_FD_129660 | JGI IMG/M metagenome (GOLD analysis project Ga0182211, IMG submission 129660) | Switchgrass phyllosphere microbial communities from Michigan, USA - G5R2_MAIN_03OCT2016_LD1 MG | ecosystem: Host-associated > Plants > Phyllosphere > Phylloplane/Leaf | place: USA: Michigan... | reverse complement strand
TTGTGTCGGTGGGTTGTTGGGGGGGTGGGGGGGGGGGGGGAGGGGCGGGAGGTGGGGGGTGCAAAAGCGCATGTAGGATGTAGGATGTAGGATGTAGGGTACGGTACGAGCGAGTTCGAGACGATCACGGTGTCTTGGGGATCTTTTTTTTGTAATGGCGTTGTGGTGGGAGGGGTCGCGGTCGCGGGGGGTTTTGGAACGATACCGGGTTTTGGAACGATACGGGGTAAGAAAAGGGTGAGGGTGCACGCGAGGGAAGGACGAGGAAGGAGCTATTAGCCGCTTGCATGCATCGTCCTAGGCAAAAGCGTGGAATCGGGTGAGAAAAAAAAAAGGGAAGAACGAGAATGAGTACACGCACCGTACGTCTTATCGCTACGTACGGAAGAGAAGGGATATTCCCCTGCCCCCTGCCCCCTCCCTGCCTCTAACTTGTTCACGCCCTGCTATAAGGTATGGTTATATACAGAAGAGAGAGAGAGAGAGAGAGAGAGAGAGAGAGAGAGAGAGAGCCTAGCTAGAAGAGAGGTGAGGGGGAAAGGAGAAAGGAGGGGTAGCGTATACAAGGAAACGAATTCATCAACGAATAAGCAAGATGACAAGCAAACCCCAAACCGGCCCCCTGTACCCCCTCCCCCCAAAAAAAAATCATAAAAAAACAATAAACAAAAAACAATACAAGATAGCAGGGCAAGTGTTAAAACAAAATTTTTAGGAAAAAAAAAACCCCCCCCCCCCCTTCTGTCATCTTTCTTGACCACCCTCCTCCCTTTTTTCTCCTGCTGAATTCCCTTGCCCTGTAATCTCCTCCGCAAATAGCCAAATACACCTTCCTTTCCCCCCTCCCACATACCCCCGCTTCTCAGATTATATCGCAAGGCGCAAAAGGCAAAAAGCAAAAGGGGCGTACGAAACAAAAAGCAAAGACAAAGACCAAAGAAGAAAAAAAAAAGACGTGAGACGGCGCCTGCGTAATGCTTGCTCGGCCGCTGCCTAAACGAACGAGGGCGCGGCACGGCAGCGAAGCAGAGGACGAAAGAGGCGCGTAGGGATTCTTGGCGAGGAGAGCATGAGCAACAATTCCCACTTTCTTCAAGCAGCCAATAGCCCAAATGATTCGGCATCGCAAAACCTCAACGGCTGGAGGGCGTCTGTTTGTTTGTTTTTTTTTTCTCAAAAAGACTCGGGCGGACTAGGCATACCATGCGCGCTCGCGTCATCCTTCTCGGGTTCCTGGACGCCGGAGGCGCGGTTCTGCTGCTGCTGCTGCGAAGATGGGCTGAGTTTTAGTTTGCCGAGGGGCTTGGCGAGGCCTTTTATGAATGAGGTAGAGGGTGTGGTGTTGTTAGTATGCGCTGTGCCATTGGCATGGGCATTACTGTGCTCACTTCCAGCAGCGCCGGCAGCACCATCGTCGCGCTCCTCATCGAGTTTGCGCTTCTTGCGCGCCATTTGCTGCTGTTCGCGCAGAGGCCGTTTGCGCGGACTGGAAATCTTGCCCGTAGGCGGGAGGCGCGGTTTGGGGAAGCGTTGTTTGGGGGGTAGGTCGTCGTCTTCGATGAGGGGCTGGCTGTTGTTGTCGTGGAGTTTGGAGAGAAGCCAGTGTTGGACGAGACCGATTTGGGCCTCAGCGGTTTGGAGCGTGACGGGTTCGAATTTGGGGGGCTCGGGCATGAGGACGCCGGTTGTGGTGACGGCACTGGAGAGAAGAGGGTTAGTGGTAGAACAAGGAAACTTGAAAAAAAAAAGGGGGGGGGGAGCAGAAGGCGTACCTGTTATCTTGCCGGGCATAGGCATTGTGGACGCGGTTCTGAAGCAGGTGCAGTGGTACGCTAAAGGTCAGACCAAATTCCCGGTCGAGGCCGAGTTCCTTGAAACCGAAAAAGTCTTCGCCAATATCTTCGGCAAAGTCGCCTCCAACAAACTGCTCGCTGCCGTCATTGAAAGCACCAGCACCGTCTGCACCCACATTGTCCATGGCAGGCCGAAGTAACTCGGCATAGTAGGAGCGCATGCGATCGTGCATGCCCGAAAGCTTGGTGCTCAGTCGCTCGACATCGTCCTTTACATAGGTCTCGAGCGACTCAAGATCCACACCATTTGCATGCAACGAGTGCAAGACGGCTTCTTCCTGGTTGAAGCGCGGGACCCAGGTGGTCGTGTTGCCGTTGGGAAGGGTAATCGGGACTTCCGACTTCATCTTGGGCGTTTCCCGGTAGATGCCCAGACTAGCAACGAGATTCTGGAAGAACTTGGCCGCAACATCCGTCACGGCATCGAGAGCAGAAGGCTGAAACTCCTCGAAGCCTGCATGATAGAAGATCTTGCCCACGCTTCGCTGCAATGCGGCACGGCAGACGTAGGGAGCCATGATGGGACCCTCTTCCGAGACCACCATGGGCTCGACGTCGGCTTCCATGAACGGCTGGGGCTCGTAGCGTTGGAACTGGTTCTGATAGAGCTGCGACTGAAGCTGCATTTGCTTTACAATGCCAATCTTTGCACAAATCTTGCGGGTATCCTGGAGAGACTGGATATTGGCATCCATTCGATGCGACAGTGCACTGTCCGGAGCGGTGAATTGGCCGGCAGGGAGAATGCGCATGTACTCCTCGGCCTGTTGCACGACGTAGCCTTCAGCATCTTCGACCCATTGCAGCCGCTCGGTGAGATCTGGCATAGCACAGACTGGGTCGTAGTAGTCCGGAATCTGACGCTCTTCTTCTCCCTCGATGCCTTCGGCAAGCGACTGCCCAGCAGTGGCGGCAACACCGTCCTTGCCATCTGGTACTGAGCTCAGTCCGCTGGCGGCTTCTTCTTCCATGGCTTGCTTGCGGTGACGCAGCCAGCGTCGCATGCCGGATTTGGTGCGCAGGATGGCTGGCTCGTCTGCTTGGAGCTGGTCATCGCGGAACAGTCGGTGTCTTTCCGATGCGATGATGGCGCGGTCTTTTTTGGTGACCTGCTTCCACGTCTTGAACTCGAGATCATCGTGGTCAGCCTCTTCTTCGAGGGTGTCGGTGGTGGAGACGGCCGTGCCGTCAGCTTCAGAGAGATCTGCCTGGCTGCCAGCAGTATGGAGACCGTTCCTTGCAATCCCGTTGATGCCCAGAGGCGTCAAACAGCCAGGGGGTGGGGGCGTTGCAAAGCCATTGACGCTGCCCTCCATCTCCGAATCTGCGCGTAGGAACTCATTCTTCAGATTGGATACGGCGTGGTTGAGAGATGGCACGGGCGGCCTGGTTTCGGGATCCGGGGTCTCTTCCAGACCGGATGGGGGCGCCGTGCGCGCCGTAGACGAGCCCTTGCCGCCTTTGCTGGGGGCTTTGCGGCCACGAGAAGCCATGATGGGCTCCTCGTCTTCGCTGTCGTCGGCGCCGTCGGCATCAGCATCACCGTTGCGCTGCAGTTTGCGCTCCTCGGCTTCGACCTCGGCACGGTCGCGGACGGTGATGTCGGGAATCAGGGGGACGAGCTTCTCCGTAGCCTTCTTCATGTGCAGGGCCTTTTTGCGGAGGAAGTGGCTGGGATCGGCATTGTACTTGAGGCAATTGGACCAGATGAGCATGAGATCGTCGACAAAGTCCTTTTTGGACTTGTACTGGAGCTGCTTGAGCTTCTTCATCATGGTGCCAATGTCCATGGGGTGTTTGATGACGTTGTAGTAGTCGGGGGCCTCGCGCTTGTTCACGCGCTGCAGAAAGGGGTGAGCGTGCTCGCCGGCCTTGAGCTCCATGAGCACCTTCTCCATGCTCTCGTACAGCTCCTCTTGACCGACGCGGTCCTCGTTGGCCCACTTGCTTCTATTCTTGCGGACCTCACTGATGAGACTGCGCAGCTGGGCGTCGGTGGCGTGGACGCGGTCACGCTGGGCGTCGATGCGGGAGATGAGGTGCTTGAGGGTGAGGCTCGAGGCACCGAGGTTGGTGGTGCTGAGGGTGCCGTGCTGGGGCGCGGCGGCGGCGGCGGTGGCGGCAGCAGGGCCGGCTGTCTCCAGCTCCACCTGACGATCCAGCTCGTCGAGCTTCTGCTGCTCGAGCATGGCATCGCGGTCGCTCTCGAGGGGGTAGAAGAGCGTGTGAAAGCTGCGGCGGGCGGCATCTTCGGCGGCCTGCTTGGCCTGCTGCAGTTGTTGGCGTACTTCGTCGTCGGTGGTAGTGGCGGGGCGGGAAGCGATACGGAGGCTTGGCACAGGTGAGGTAGCGGTGGTAGTGGCCGTCATGGCATGACGGGTGCTCTTGGCTAGCAGCGGCGAGGTACGTGTGTCGTCGATGGCATCCTCTTCATTGGCATCCTCGTCGGAGTCGTCGTCGCCATCGCCATAGTCGTCCTCATCAATCGTCCGCGCGTGCTTGCGGTTCGGCGCTGGGGCAGCAGGGGCGGCAGCAGTGACATCAGCGGCAGGGAGGTCCCCGTGTTGTGCATGGCGGCGCGGCGGCAACGGGTGAGCACCCGCCAGCAGGGCCAGCAGACGCTCCTCGGTGCGAGCGTGGTGGCGGTGCCAGCGCACAGCATCGGCATCGGCGTCGGCAGGCGTGTCGGGCAGGGCGAGCAGAGCGAGGGGGGCGGGCGGCAGGGCCATGGGCGGCAGGGCGTCGGGCAGAGCGGGTAGAGGAGCGCGCATGCGAGGCGCATGGGCTAAGGGCAGCGCGCGGGAGTGGATGGCGGGGTCGCGAGTAGGCGGGCGGTGCGTGGTCGAGGGCGAGGCCGACATGGCCGTGGCGCGTGGGGGGGCGGTGGGCCGCCGGGCGAGCGACGTCGTCCGGCCTCGACGCGGGTGCGGGCGGCGGCGAGCGGTTGCATGGAAGATGCGCGGCCGTCAGCGAGCGATCCTGAGGCGACGGCGCGATGGATTGGCGACGTGAAGGCGCGTTCTTTGATGGCCAGGCGGTGCTGCGGCTTGCGGCTTGCGGCTTGCGTGAGGAAGGGACGTCGGACAAGAGGCAAGCGCGCCCGGCCCCCGTCCACGCTGGGCCTAGCGCCCGCCATTCGACCCATTCCTTCCCCAGACGTTCCTCGATTTCCTTGTGTTCTTTACAGTACAGTACAGCACAGTACCGGACGTTACATGCTGTTGCTAGACCTCACTTCCGAGACAAACTCCGCCCTCGGACGCCCCGATTGGGGGCTGTATCCGTCCACGCCGAGCCTAGCGCGCCTTATGTGACGTATTTTTCCCGAATCCGCTGCTTTTATTACAATACATTACATACCACACCATACCATTCCGTACCTCTCCCTGCTGGCCCGCCGTGTCCTATGTATACATTGACACCCGCCGTGCTCCACCCATGGTAGGGTACACCAGTGAATGTGCTACTATCCTACGTCTACATGCATCCACCATCTATGACCTCCCTACTCCACGCACTGCACGCAATATGCATTGCATGCTAGGATAGGATACCCGCAGCCGCCAATCACCGCCCTCGATTCTTGCCCCATGTAGTTTAGCGCTCCATACCCGCTCTCTCTCTCTCTCTCTCTCTCTCTCTACATGGTACTCCAGCACTCCATCCATCTGCCAAGAAGAAGAAAGCACACACAGCGAAAAGCCATCATCCACGCCATGCCATCCTAGCCCGTGCTCGCCCCACCATGCGCATCCGCAAGCCCTTCGCTCTGGCCTTTGCCCTCGTCCTCGTCCTCTGCGCCCTCCTCGGCTTCGCCCCGTCCTCGTCCTCGCCTTCGGCCGCTCTCCCCGCTCACTCGGACAAGGCGCTCCACGCCGCCGCCTTCTTCCTGACCACACTCTTCTTCTACTGGATTCTCGACACCACGCGCCGCCGCGTCGCGCAGCTCACGTTTGCGACATGCACGCTAGGGCTGGGCGTGGGCAGTGAGGTGGTGCAGGGGTGGCTGCCTGTATGTTTTACTGCTGATCCATCGATCCATCGAGAGGGCTCTTCCTTTCCCCTTTCGTCGTTTGAACATGATGGTTGTTGTTTTTGCTGTTGTGGTCAAAAAGAGGAATCATTGCCAGCTACTAATCACCATGCCCGCACAGATTCACCGTCCCTTCGACCCCTACGATATCCTCGCCAATTTCGTCGGCTCTGCCCTCGCCCTCTCGGCTTGCACCTGGTATCATAAGCGCATGTTGGAGCGTAGGCGTGCGGCGAGGGGCTATGCGGCAGTTGTAGGCATTGACGACAATGACGACGGCAATCCGCAGGATGGGCATGTGGAGTTGGGGGTGGTGAGGCCGGCGACGGCCGAGGACGAGTTAGAGCGGTGGGAAGAGGGAGAGGAGTGGGAGACTGCAGAACTGGAGGGCGAGGGCGAGGGCAAGGCTGTAGCTGCAGCTGCGGCCGCGGGGTAAAAGGAAAGGCTATGTATGTCCCTCTCAAGTCGTAGGACATGGCTGGAATTCATTACCAATTCATCGGGCCAACCTTCTTCTCCAAGCTGCCACATCACGCTCCACGAGCCAGCAAAGGCGGACGCCCATCGACTTGGTATTCGTTTACAGGTTCATAACTAGCTCTTCGCAGTCATTCCGAGCAAGCGCCTTACTGCCATGTATCGTCACGCCAGAGTGCTGCGGATGCCATGCATGCTTTCTGCATATTCTGCATCCGCTTTCGAAGGAACCTAAAGACATACACCTGAGCGCCATCATCCTTCTCTCCGTACCCGTCTGTCTTCATCTAAGCAGTCGTAGTCTTAGCAGCGGCCTGGTTAGGGTTCTAGATAGTGGGGTTAGCTAGTGCGGCATGGAGAAAACGGCACAGAGAAAACAATATAGAAAAAACGGCATAGAGAAAACGACATGGAGAAAACGGTACGTACAATCTTCTTTCCGTCCTTGTTGAACCTGACCCTTGGCGGTGGGGCACGGTTACGACGTCCCTCACGCGAGCGGACACGCACAATCTTTCCGTGGATGGCGCAGGAGACGCAGTACTGGAGCTTGAGGTACATCTTGGGTACTGTGTACTCGGGGAAGACGGAGGCATCCGAGATATCACCTGCCCTGCACGTCAGCTAAGCGTCCCAGGCGAAGACCGGCCGGGAGCGTCGTGGTGGCGGGGCGAGGTGAGGCGAGGCGAGGCGAGGGAGAGGCGGCTAGGGTGGCGAATGGACAAACGTACGGATGGCAGCCGACTCGACCATGTTGCGGATGGTGAATCGCTTGATCGCCTTGTCCTTGGGGGTGCATCGCGAGCAGTTGCTGCAGCGAATGGGCTTGACGTGGCCGCGACCCTTCTTGTTACGGCCGCTGTCGAGGAATTAGCTGGGTGGCGCTCTGGCGGGCGGGCTCGCGGTTCGCGGCGGGTGCCTACTTGGACGCTCGCTTCTTGACCATGGTGGGCTGATTCTGGGGCGTTTCGGTCAGTGAGGGCGCGACGAGGACGGCGGGTGGTGGTGCACGCGTACGGAAGAGGGAGAAGCTGAAAGGCAGCGGTGGGAGAGAGGTCGTGGGTGTCGTGCGGTGGTGGTCGGTCCCAGGGCAATTTCGACCATGCCGTGTGGGCCCCGGCGGCGTAGCGAGATTCACTTGGCGTTCCCACTCGTTGGCTTCAGCGCCCCGCCCCGCCCACGGCACGGCGGCCTGGAGGGCAGGATTGATTGTGCAACGGGAGGGGGCAGGCGATGAGCTTTCGCGAGGCGTGCGGAGAGGGCGGACGTCGTGCTCGCAGGGCCTACGGCGCCGTGGCGGCGTTGGGGAGGTGGTTCTACTTACTCCATACAGGATACTCTCTGTACGTCTGCTATGTACATACTATGTACATACCATAGTAGTACTACTATGTACGTACTATACAGTACCTCGATACCCGACCACCCAGGCACCGACGACTATGCCGCCCCGTACGCGAGCGAGCCGCTGCATAACTCCCACAGCACAGCCCCGTCCACACCCGCGGATCACTCTCCCTTCCGGACTGCGCCTGGCCTGCGAGGGCGGTGTGACTTTGGCCCTGTGACTAGCGAAGGCCTCGGCGTTGGTCTGCGCGCATTGCTTTGACCCTGCCCGCCCCTCCACCGACAAGCTCACCACCTCCCCTTGGAGCCCGCCAGGCACCCAGCACCACCCGCACCGGCCGGCATGTCGCACACGGGCACGATTCGGGGTGCGCCCAAGAACCGCAAGCCGGAGCCACCCCACATCACCCATAGCCCGTCCGGCATCCCGCGCCCCGCGCTCGACACCCATGCCTCCCAGGTCGCCCAGAGCGATGCCAGCACGTCGCTCAGCGCCAGCAGGGCCAAAATGTCCAAGAGGGACGATGTAAGCTTGCTCCCTGGGTGCCCGACCGCCGCCAGCCCCCCCCAACCCGCTGCTCACCACGGCAATAGGCTATTCGACGCAAGATTGAGACCGACTTGAACAAGAAGAAGCACCAGAGTGGCCGTGTGCGGCCGTCAAAGAAAGCCCCGCCCGGCACCGTCCTCGCCCTCAAGCCTAGCCCAGCGCTCCAGATCAAGCCAAACACTACCGTCGCCGAGGCGGCACAGCTGATGGCAGCCAAGCGAGAGGACTGCGTCTTGGTGACCGACGACGACGATCGCATTGCCGGCATCTTCACGGCCAAGGACCTCGCCTTCCGCGTCGTGGGCGCTGGCGTCAAGGCACGCGATGTCACCATTGAGGAGATTATGACCAAGAACCCGCTGTGTGCAAAGACCGACACCAGTGCCACGGACGCGCTCGACCTCATGGTCCGCAAAGGCTTCCGTCACCTGCCCGTCATGGACGAGAACCACGACATCTCCGGCATCTTGGACATCACCAAATGCTTCTACGACGCCATGGAGAAACTCGAGCGCGCGTACAGCTCGTCCCGCAAGCTCTACGATGCGCTCGAGGGGGTCCAAGCCGAGATGGGGTCCAGCCAACCGCAACAGATCATCTCCTACGTCGAGGCCATTCGCCAGAAGATGTCGGGCCCTACGCTCGAGTCTGTCTTGACCGGGCTGCCTCCCGTCACCGTGTCGGTGCGGACTTCGGTCAAGGAAGCAGCAGCCCTAATGAAGGAAAATCACACGACCGCTGTGCTCGTACAAGACCAGGGCTCGATTACGGGAATCTTCACCAGCAAAGACGTCGTTCTTCGCGTCATTGCTGCCGGCCTGGACCCGGCTACGTGCAGTGTGGTCCGAGTCATGACACCCCACCCCGACTTTGCGCCCATGGACATGAGCATCCAGTCGGCTCTTCGCAAGATGCACGGTAGGCCAACGTTTGTGGCTTGGTGGGGGGACAATGCAGAATGCATGCTGACAATCGGCAGATGGCCATTACCTGAATCTGCCGGTCATGAGCGAAGCAGGCGAGATTGTGGGCATGGTCGATGTCCTGAAGCTTACCTATGCCACGCTTGATCAGGCATGTCTCTCCCACAGACCCGATCCAGGCCAGACTAACATGGCTGCAGATCAACAACATCAGCACTACCGACAGCGAGGGCCCAGCATGGAACAAGTTCTGGCTGTCCATGGAAGACGGGACCGAGTCGATGATGTCGGGCGAGGGCGGCAGCCGACTTCCCGACCACCGATCCGTGCTGTCTCACGACAACCGCCCTGGCCTGACAGACCGCGGAGAGAGCGTTCTCCCCGGCGACTCGGCGTCACATCATGGCGAATCGCCGCCTCACTCGGCCGTAGCGGGCATGCCGCCAGGAGCGCTCGAGGACCTGCCGTTCCCCTTCAAATTCAAGGCGCCCAGCGGACGAGTGCACCGTTTGCAAGTGGTTGCCTCTGCAGGCATTGAAGAGCTGATTCACAATGTGGCCACCAAGCTCGGCTCCGAGGTCGACAGCATTGGCGGCTGTCCGACGTTTGACGGCGGCAAGATCTCCAAGGGAGGCTTTGCCCTGAGCTACCTGGACAACGAGGGCGACACCGTCTCGATTACGACCTACGACGACCTGCACGAAGCCATCAGCCTGTCGCGCCAGGCCCACCGCGACAAAGTCGACCTTTTCGTCCACGACCCGGACAAGCCACCGATGGCGGCCGAGCTCAACCCCCAGCCCGGGCTCGCCAAGCCCATGACGCCGCCAGAATCCGTGCTCCGCCAGCGCAAGCAGTTCTTCGACGAGGAAGACGACCAAGGCGCGAAACCAAGGTCTCGAGGACGCAGCCACGCTGGGCCTCCGAGCGAGCAGGCCGAGGTGATCCCGGGCGTGCCCAACGATCTGCTCCTGCCGGCCGCGATTGGTGTTTTGGCGGTGGTGATTGTGGGCGTGTTTGTGCTGGGCCGTTCGACCCGCCGTTGAGCAACGGGCCGTGGCGATAACGGGCCGTTGGGTGGAGAGGGGAGAAGAGGTGGTGGATGTGGGTGGCGGTGTTGCATTGGTAGATTCCTCGGTCGCTGCCAGCCGTCGTAGTGGAGAGGGGTGATGCCGTTGATGTGTTGTTTCTGGAGGGGGGCCATGATCTTTGTGCAGCACCGTAGCCGTAGAGTACAGCATAGCATAGCAGCGAACCAAAGCGAACCGAGCCGAAGCGTAGCCAAATCGACAGCACGTCCTGCCGGGGCCTGTGGGAGGCGGAGGCGGTGAAAGCCTGCGTGGGGTGTTGACCGCGTGGCGCACAGACGGGCCAATGGAAAGGCGGGGGT
>Ga0182211_1000651_pt1 | contig 10595 bp, 9 predicted proteins | sample G5R1MG_20_FD_129660 | JGI IMG/M metagenome (GOLD analysis project Ga0182211, IMG submission 129660) | Switchgrass phyllosphere microbial communities from Michigan, USA - G5R2_MAIN_03OCT2016_LD1 MG | ecosystem: Host-associated > Plants > Phyllosphere > Phylloplane/Leaf | place: USA: Michigan... | reverse complement strand
ATGGCCAGTAGTCACCTAGGGAGTAGGAAAGGCGTCGATGTTGGATGGGTCAGCTTGCTGGGTGCCACGTACGGCTGGGTCATATATATACTAGGTACGTAAGTACTACTATGTATGTTCATTGCGTGTGCCCAAGCTTGAAACCAGGTGGCCATGCTGGTGCTCGGTTTCGTATTTTCCATTGTTGCACGAGATTGGACGGTTTCCGATCGATTAGATAGCCCGATCTCATCTCACCCAACGTCAACCCCGCCATTCGTATACCTATACACTCTGCCACCCTCTGATCCAAACCATCCTCCTGCCACCATGATCGCAATAGGGCTAGAAGGTAGCGCCAACAAAATCGGCATCGGCATCATTTCCCACCCGGCACCCGGCACACCACCCGTCATCCTCTCCAACCTCCGTCACACTTATATATCCCCTGCAGGGGAAGGCTTCCTTCCCAAAGATACCGCAATACACCATCGAGCATGGGTCGTGCGACTGATCAAACAAGCGGTGCGGCAGGCGGGCGTCAAGGTCGAAGACATTGACTGCGTGTGCTATACCAAGGGACCAGGCATGGGTGCGCCATTACAGAGTGTGGCCCTTGCTGCCCGAACCATCAGTCTGCTGTGGGGCAAGCCGATGGTCGGGGTCAATCATTGCGTGGGACGTTAGTAGGCCTCCATGTCCTCGATGGAGTGTGAGCTGACTGAACGGGCGAAGATATTGAAATGGGCCGCTCCATCACACGCGCCGATAATCCCGTCGTCCTCTACGTCTCGGGTGGAAATACCCAGGTCATTGCCTACTCGGCACACCGATACCGCATTTTTGGCGAGACGCTTGATATTGCCATTGGCAACTGCATAGATCGGTTTGCGCGCACGCTCATGATACCAAACGACCCGTTTCCTGGCTACAACGTCGAGCAATTAGCAAAGAAGGGCAAGAACCTCGTTGAGCTGCCGTATGGCGTCAAGGGGATGGATGCAAGCTTCTCGGGTATACTGGCGGCTGCCGACCTGCTCGCACGCGGGTTAGACGAATCCTTACCACTGGCCAAGCGACTCAAGACCGAGGACGGCGAGCTTGTCACACGGGAGGATATGTGCTTCTCCCTGCAAGAAACCATCTTCGCGATGCTAGTCGAAATCACAGAACGCGCCATGGCTCACGTTGGCTCGCAACAGGTCCTTGTGGTTGGCGGCGTAGGCTCGAATGAGCGACTCCAGCAAATGATGGGCAGCATGGCGCGAGACCGAGGAGGCAATGTCTTTGCCACCGATGAACGCTTCTGCATCGACAACGGCATCATGATTGCTCATGCTGGCTTGTTGGAGTACGGTACCGGAATCGACACTGCCTTGGAAGACACGACGTGCACACAACGATTCAGGACCGATGAAGTGTTTGTAGGGTGGAGAGATTGAGACGTCACCCATAGCCACGTGGGCCCTTGTCAATCCAGCCGCATACTCTGGGACACTCCGGTCAGCATCGCATCGCCCTTGCCCGTTTCCAAAATCCCGGTTTTCAATACGTTGCAATCAAAAAAAGAATTGAATTGGCCTCCAGCCTGGTGTCGTTTATAAAAAGGGTATTTTACTCAACCGGCTTACAGCCACGCGGAAAGGAAAATCAGCCATGACCGACGGGCCTTAGGCATCACAGTTCATCCGATCATACGCATCATACCAGCCCTTCATCTCCCACCTTCTGCTCTGCAGCCAGTCCTTCACCTTCTGATTATCGTAAATGTACTTTTGCTCCCACCACTTTTCGTGCATACTCACGAGCCCCTTCTCAAAGTCGTTTTCGGTCGGGTAGCGGACGTTCCACTTGTAATCGAGCTCCTTCCACGGCATGGGCCCGTCCCATCGATGTGCCTGGTTTAGCAGATCCTGCTCCATGTACGTCGAGCGAAACGTGCCCGGGACTTGGAGATAGGAACGGTAGTGCTCAAAAGCAGCTTCCGAAGGCGCCAGCATGAAGAAGCCGGCGTTCAGATAGCCGGGGTCTTTAATCTCGGCTTTGGTGACAGGAAAGGAGTGGTGCGAGTCGGCGGGCTCGGAGATGCCAGCGAGCAGGTAGGTCGGGGGAAGCGCGGCGAGGGTGGTTGGCTCGTGGTCCTGGGTGTGCTGGATCTGCGCTCCCGGGTCATCAAAGACGCCGTCGAGGGGGTGCAGCAGCATGGTGTCGCCGTCAAGCATCAGGATCCGGCTGTACTGCGTCATCTGGAAAACGCGCAGCTTGGTCATGATATTCTTCCAGCGTTCTTGCTCGGGGTGCAAGGCGATGCTGCTGGTGAGGAATTCGACGGCGTGAAGGATGGCACCGTCTCTCACCAAGCGCGCACGTCGTGCCTCGGAGACAGAAGGGTCCACCATGACGACGACATCGATGCCTTGGGTGCGTGTCGAGGGGTTGTGCAGAAGGTGCCAGAGCAGGATGCGCGTGGCGACAAAGTACTTGTCGTTTTCGAGGTCGTCGGTTTGGTCGACGGTGCCAGAGAGCCAGGTCACGTAGGCCAGATGGCTGCCGCCTGGATTCACCGTGGGCTGGGTCTTGTTCTTGGGGCAGTGCAACGGTTCACTGACGACGATGGCCTGAGTGGCCTGCTCGAGCCTCAGCCCCGCTGGCGTGATGGCCTGTCGCCACGAACTGGCAGAGGAGACGAAGAGCGTGAGCAGCAGCCCTATCGCCAGGCATGATGCAAAGATGGACGCCTTGACGCGGTGTGTGGTGATGAGGCTTGCCATGGCCACGGCGGCAGGCTTGCCAGAGAAACGGCGGTGCAGTGGCAGAAGCCAGGCCGTGGAGGAGGGGAAATGGCTTCGGTAAAGAAGGCAGGCTTATCACGACAAGCCTGGTACAAAAGGGGTCTGTTTGTCCCCATGTCCGGGTAGAAGGACCCGCGTAACTTCCACAAACCCCCATTGCCTATTGAGGAACTATACACACAATGCCACTCTCCGGTGATTGGCGCACGAGTCACCATGCACCCCTCCGGATCCAGTAAGGCGCCCTTTTGGTCGCGCCAAGTCCCCACCTCACTGAACACTCCCCTCTCCAGCGTCAACGACACGCACTCGGCGAGCTGATGGGCGGAGGCCCCCTCCTCGTGCCACCGACGATGGAGTGTGTACGCTGCTTCGTCGTCACCGGGACTTGGCTGAGGCCCCGACTCCCGAGGCAGATGGGGAGATTAGCGGCTTCCCTAGTCACTACGTAGTCCAGTACCTAGCAAGTACCGAGTCTTTGATAGGAACTCTATTTGACAGAGAGCTCGCTAACAACCTGCCTAGTCCGCCAAAAGGAGTGCGTGCCGTGGCTATTTTTAACCATGCAAACCCGCCGTCACACACCCAGCGCGTGAGGTGGTCAAGCAGCTCGAGGGTAAAGGTCACGTCGCTGATGTTAGTGGGCGCGTCTGGATCTCCTTCCCACTGCTGCTTGCCATCAGATGCGTCCTACCAGCGAGGAAATTAGTCTTGTCTTGTCCGTCGATTCGGGGGACAGGCTGGGCACACTGCTACGCCCTCAGGATAGACGGAGATGCCTTGGAAGCCGTAGCTTGGCTTGGAGAATTGGCTCAGTGCTTCCTGGGACTCGGCCGACTTTCCTCTCCCGTGGAACGACAGGATGAGCGGGACCTTTTTTTGCTGGTATTGTATGATTCGGGTATGTGCAGGCGATACTTGCGGGGCGTGGCGCCGCTTTTGCTGGCCATGGACAGCTTCGCGGTATGTCCCGGCTTGATGCTGTCAGACAGAGCCGCTCCACAGCCGGCATTGGCGTCGGAAGCTGGGAGACAGGCGATGCCAGGAAGGAAAGAAGGAAGGCCTAGACCCAGGAGCTGTGCTGTCCTCATCCTGGGGGAATCGCTGTGGCGATGTAGCAGGTGCTTGGAGAGTTTTGTGAAGAATCTTGTTCCCGACACGATGGATACAGGTGAATGCTATGCGTGCTGCTGCTGACGTCACTGTCTGACGGCGGTGTGCTGCGTGAACGCCAGTGTGAACAGCAGCCGTATGAACAGCTTCGATAGATGATGACATGGATTCTACCAAGTTACACCGCGTACCACCCACCCCATGGCACATCAGCCACTCAGAGCCTCGCATCTCCGTTGCTCACATGCTTGGCCAGCATCTCATACATGCCCTGCTCAAACTTCCTGTTGACGGCCGCCACTTTGGCGTCACCGGGCGGCCAGACTTGTCCAGCGTACAGGCCACACAGGCCAGTCTTGCGGTCGCACCACTTTCCACATGGTTAGCAAACACGGGAAGAAGAAGAAGAAGAAGAAGAAGGGCTGGAGTAGATGCGAGAGGAGCATACCCATGTGAGATTGGGCGCACCGCCCCAAACCATAGTTCCTGCTTTCATCCCAATCGAAGAATCCGAAGTTAACAGTACACCGCCAAGCCCCCAATCTTTCTTGATCGACTTGGGAAGGCCGCCCATTGCGTTGTTGGCCTATGTTGGGCGGACCATCAGCGGTAACCCTCTAAAAACACACAGCAGGGGGTCAGCTTACCATGTCATTCTGGAGAATGCCATTCAGCGCCATTGAACTCGCACTTCCCAACTGCGGAGCAAACAACATGTCCAGTGTTTGCCTCGTGAGCAACTTCTCATCCTCGTCACACACGAGGACCGCACGGAGAAGCTTCAAATACTCTTCTGCCGACGTGAAAACGCCCTGGCCTCCGAGGCAGTCGGTGTACTCGTTCCCCTGACTGTCAAGCTGCGGTGCAACGGTGTCGGTATGTCTCACCTTGCCGGTCTCCGGATCGCGAAGCGACATGTGCGCCATTCTCTCTTTCAAGTCAGGGCGTTTGGAGGGGTGGAAGGTCATGTCCTTGATGCCCAGCGGTTCCCAGAGGTTGGATTTCATGTAGCCTTCCAGCGTCTTGCCGGTTACCCGCTCAACTACGAGGCCGGCATAGTCAGTCGAGGCACCGTAGATCCAGCTGTCGCCCGGCTCGAACATGAGCGGCACGTTGAAGCGCTCGAGCAGCTTCCCGCTCGCACCCATGGGACGCTTGTGGTATTGCATCCAGGCGGCCGCCATGGGATGTATGGCATCGTACGTCAATCCAGAAGAGTGGGTTAGAAGAAGGCGCAGAGTGATGGGCTTGGTGTGCTTGGCTTCCACGGGCGCTCCGTCCGCGTCGAAACCGGACAAAACGTTGAAGGATTCGAGTTCGGGAATGTGTTTGTACACGGGCTCGTCCAGCGATACGAGGCCGCGTTCGACGAGTTGCAGGCAGCATAGCGAAGTCATGAGCTTGGTGCAGGACGCGGTCCACAGGATGGTATTGAGCGCCAGGGGCCGCTCGCTGCCTTGTTTCAGGGATGCTTTGCCGAACGCTTTGGCATAGTGGAATGAGCCTGGGATGATTAGCAAAGGATTGACTAACATGGTGCAAAAAGGACTGGTAGTTGGAACTTGGGTACCGTCACGGTTGCTAGCTACGAGGGCACAACCGGGCACATCATGGGCAGCAATCGCCTCCTGAATCGCATTTTCAAAGTCAACCATGGTGATTCTACGGCCAGAGGAGGCAACGTGATTGGAGAGGATTGTTGTGGACGGGAAGCCATGTGGGAGGTGGTGGGATAGTTCGAATGAAGTGCATGTTCCCGAAAGCCTCGGTCCAAGTGTGCGTGGGCCCGACACACCAGCAGCGTGCATGTGCACCATGTGGAGGTCACAAAACCCACGCATGGCCCTCTCCGATAGGATGGACGGGAGTAGTGAATTCAATGTCACATGACAATTTCTGTCCCCAAGGTACCTATGCCCTGGTACCAGAACACCTTGGATAGACGGACGACTGACTGGCTGTGTCGCGTCTTGTTGGTGAAGATGGGCCAGCAACCTGTGGTATGCCGTGTCTGTCTGTCTGTCTGTCTGTCTGTCTGCTTACCTGCCTACCTGACTGCCTGCCTGCCTGCCGTGTGCCATTGTAATGGACTTCGTGTGGTGGAGGAACGAAGGAGTAAAGAATGAATGCCGTTGTTGTTGCTCTTTCCTCTTTCACTACCGCTCCTTCCACTTCATTGTAGCTCTTTCCAAGGTTACTGTCGCTCCTTCCGCATTGATTACCGCTCTTTCCATGTTAAATGTCACTCCTTCACTATTGATTACGACTCTCTTTCCATCGTCACCGTCACTCCTTCTCCTTTCATTACATCTTTCCACCATCATTCCAACGCCTCCTCCTTTCCACCCGTTATACCACCACTGTTCTTCTTTGCACTCAATCGCCCCACGAAAAGGTCCATGGCAAAGCCAGCCGCCACGCCCAAGGCCAATCGCCTGCCGACCTATAGTAAAACACGGGTCCCAGACTTGGTCGCTCGCCTGGTCGAGCGCGGCCTTCCTCACACGGGCACGAGGGCTGATCTGGTCGAGCGCCTTCGGGAGGATGACCGCAAGAAGGCAGCGCGGATAGAGCCGCCGTCAGACGGCGTCGGTGAGCCGACGGGCGCTTCTTCTACACTCTATCACAGCGCCTACCATGGCACTGCCCTGGACCCCGATGGCAACTTCAGCCACTTTGTTCGCACCATCGACAATTCGCACCAACGCCGTGGCTATTGGAAGTTCGCCTCGGTGGAAGATGACCGGAGGGCCCACGCTCGCGGCTTCTCTACGCCCGAAGAGGTTTTGTTGGAGCAAGACCGCAGCCTAGATTCCTTTGACCACATCATCCTGCGCTGGGTACCGGGCTCAGAGAATGCGAGTCCGAGGGGAATTTTGTCTGGAACAGCGAGACTCCACTTGATGACCATGTACGAGTTGAGGATGTTGCTGGAACAGCCATTGTCATTGCGTGGACAGGTGCCGGTGTATCCCATTCACCAGGATCCACGCCTAGAGCAATACTGGAAAGCCAAGGCCAATCTTCAAGAACTAAACGTCTCCAAGGGCCCCATTATAGAGACTGCTTCGACTGCACCACCTCTTCCAACCCCCAAGCCTCTGTCGCATCATCGAAGCACACCCTCAGAACCGCCATCGCAGCAGTCCACAGTTGCTTGTACACAACAGGAAACAAATACACAAGACACTTGTGGTACATCAATCTGCACCAACGACCTGAGCCTCCGACTCCCAGCTCAATCAACCGCCTCGCCGCTGACATCTCCGCCTCAGACGACCGGGCCGCCAACACCGAACGAGACGGCGAACATCAGCAATACCAGGCCTACCGACAGCCAAGTAGATGATGAGATCCCCGATGAGCCTTCTTCTGTTTACTGGGACCCGAAGGGAGATCTGGGTACACCATTGGTGTTTGAGCTTCAGTCTTTGGACGATGATGAGGTCAGCACCAACGTGAGTGTGCCTTCAAATGAGACATATCTCGAGGGCCTTTCGGATCTGCTGCTGTTTCTGCCTCCACCGCATACACTTGAAACCTCTCTACCTAGTACGCACGACACCTCTCAACATGTGCGACAGTCATCACCGGGCCGTCCATTGTCGCCCCTGCCATTATCAAATCCAGTACAGTCCGCTCCTCTGTCACTTCAGCCGCACGTGCAAACGTCCGACGCTGAATTCTCGCAACGGAATTGTTTCGAGCAGATTGAGAAAGATTTTGCCGTACATGACGTGGAACACTGCCCTTCGTCGACCGATACGGCCGGAATTACAGCCCCTGACACGGTTGTCCAGAGCAAACCGACGTCCGCCCCAGATTGTATAAAACCCTCAGGTGACCACACCATTGGGCACGAAGACTTGGTTTCTATAGGCACAAGTACTCCATCAGCCGTTCCTGGCGACATGACTGTCAGCCCTTTGGATGTCCTAGACAAGGGCCTACATGGATTGGACTGGCAGACTGAGACCAGAGCACCTCAAGCAGCAATCCCGCATTGCGCACAAACAGATTCACCCAAAAGACGCCAGGACGCATACCTAGACATACCGTGCATGGATTGTGGGCTCGAGGAAGTAGAAGGCCACACGCCTGATTGTCACATCAACAGTGAGCTCCCCCTCCTGTCTCCTACCGGCCACATACCATCGCTAACCCAATCCATAGGCATGTTCTTCTCCAAAAACCCCACGATTCTTGATTACCGCCGTCTTGCTGACGCAGTCGAACGCTTCGACCCGGGCCCATGGACCACGCACTTTAACCCATTCCCTACGCCACCACCAGAAGAACCAGAGGCACAAATCAGCGGCATGGCAGATATCATTCGGAATGAAGACAGTTACAAGAATGATGTGGACCTGCATGGGCTGCCCGACTCGGTTATGATCTTACTATGGGCGTTCAAGACAAGTCCTGGCATTGAGGTTTTCACAGAGTGATGGAGACGTCCAAGAATGTGACAATCAAGACTTGTCATTTTCTATATATTGTAATCGTAGAAAGGGTCTGAAGATAGCCAACAATCGGCTTCCATAAACCCCAATGCGCCCTTCATGTTCTCCATGAAAGCGTAGTCCCCAGGTTCCCAGGCGCGGCCAAACCCCCAACCAGTTTGTTAGTCAACCTTAGCGACGACGAGTCTCGGAGCGCTGCAGCGCAGCCTGTTGACGAATGGCGCCACCCAATTCAGCAGGACCGAGCTCTGCAGCAGCTTGCTGCACCATGGCGACCTCGGCTGCACCTCCCGCCAGCGGAAGGGGAGCCTCGACGTTCTTGTTGAGGCCAACAGTGGTGAAATCAGCAGTAGCAGCAGCAGCAGCAGCAGCATCGGGCACTGTGAAAGAAGGAGCCTCGGGGCCTCCCTTGGCCATGAATTCAGTCAGTTGATTCAAGAGTTCAGCATCGGCCACGCTCATCTGGTCTGGCGCCTGCGCGGGAGCCTCCTTCTGGGCAAAGACATTGGCGCCAATCGCGGAAAAGACGTCGCCATCGTCTTTGTTGCCATCGGCGACCGGCTCTGCGAGATGGCCGGGCGCGGTTTCAGTCTGCATGCCGGATGCCGGGTCGATGCCCTGGAGCAAGGGGAGTACGAGCTTGCACTTTTCCTCGTGGGTGAGCGTGCCGAACTGCGCGCCGTAGAGCTCGTGGACCGAGCGCGTGGCGGCGGCGGAAAGCGCGGGAGAGGTGCGGCGCTTGGTGCTGGTGCTGGTACTGGTGCTCTTGGTGCTCTTGGTGCTCTTGGTGACCTTGTTGCTTGGCTTGGGCTTGGGGGCTGCCGTGGCGCGCTTGGAGGCGGCAGTTGCGCGGGGTTTGGCGGGCGCGCGGGCCTTGGATTTGGCCTTGGCTGGGGAGGGCGCGGATGCGGACGCGGGCGTCGCAATCTGCGAGGAGGGTTGCGATGGCTGAGGAGAGTGGGTGAGCGGGGGAGGCGACGAGCCATGGGCTGTTGGGGCGGAGGCTTTGTCGCTGTGGAAGACGACATTGCCGGGGAGATCTTGGGACTTGGACGGCAACTGCTTCGAGACCTTCTTCCTATTGGCGGCAATCTGGGCTTGACGGGCCAGCATCATCTCCTGGACCATGGGAGAGACATACAGGGGAGGAGGAGGCGTGTTGAAAATCTCTCGACGCATCTCCCGGGTCACTCCTGGCGCCCAGCCCATTTCTATCTTGCCCGGCGTGTGGGGCGGGAGACGCTGGTGAGGGGAGGCAATGACCTTCCTGTCTGAAACGACCTTGGAGACGCGCTTGCGAGTGGCGCTGGGGGGCGTCTTTGGCTCAGTGCGCTGCTTGGGCGATGGCTTGGTGGTACTCCCCCTCTTGGATCGCATCAAAGCTGCCATCTGAGCCAAGGACTTTTTCTCCTTCTCAGCCTGAGCCTTGCGGGCATTCTCCTTGGCCTCGAGCTCAGCGATCCTGGCTTGGAGCTGGAGGTAGGTCGGCTTGTCCATGGCGTTTTCCGCACACTGGCTACCTGGTGATGGTGACACTTCGCCATAAGCTACGACGGGGGAATTCTGGGCCTCAGGTGGAGAGGTGGGGCTCTCATCGTAGCAGTGTGGAGAGTCACCAGACGGGCAAGGCGTGCCTATGGAGCTTGGAGAGCCGAAAGACGGGTTGGGGGACTCTTTGCTTTCACCCTGGCCCCCAATGGTGCGAGGAGACGAGCTAGCCAAGCTTGAGGCGGCGTTGGGGAGGTCAAACGGTGTATGAAGCCCACTAGGACTGTCGACGACGACCTCGCGAGCCGTCTGACCAACAGGGTCCGACATCAGGCTGGAAGAGGCCAAAGGGGCTGGGTATGTACCGTAGTCGTCAAAGTTCCCGAGGGGGAAGTTGTCGAGGTTGTAGTTCAAGTCGAAGCCTTCCAACGGAGCTTGAAACATAGAGTCATGGCTAATGTTGGTGAACGGCAAGCTCCCGGCGTTCGCCATCGTGTCCAAGGAGGTGCTCAAAGACTGCTGCGCGACGCTGTTGGCGTTGATATCGCTCATCATGTATCCACCAGGGGTTCCATTCATCTGGGGTGGATTGACAAGCTTGCGCGGACCGAAGGTGCCTTCAACGTAGCGGGGGTAGCCTTGAGCCATGTTAGGGAGGCAGCCCTGAGACACGTTGGGGGAGTAATCGTGAACAAAGCCTTGAGGAAAGCTGTGAACAGTGTTGGGGGGGTAGCCTTGAGCCACGTTGGGGAGGTAGCCT
>Ga0182211_1000650_pt1 | contig 10634 bp, 9 predicted proteins | sample G5R1MG_20_FD_129660 | JGI IMG/M metagenome (GOLD analysis project Ga0182211, IMG submission 129660) | Switchgrass phyllosphere microbial communities from Michigan, USA - G5R2_MAIN_03OCT2016_LD1 MG | ecosystem: Host-associated > Plants > Phyllosphere > Phylloplane/Leaf | place: USA: Michigan... | reverse complement strand
ATCGTCTCGGCGTCGCGCGACTTTACCGTCCGCACGTGGACACAGCAGTCGGCGGCGCCCCCCGCGTGGGACAGCACTATCAAGACCCACGGCCGCGAGTTTGTCAACGCGCTGGCCGTCGTGCCCCCGTCGGCCGCATATCCCGCCGGTCTGCTCGTGTCGGGAGGCAAGGACCAGATCATCGACGTGCGGCAGCCCAGCAAGAGCCTCGGCGACGATGCCGACGCACTGCTCATCGGCCATGGCAACAACGTGTGCGCACTCGACGTCAGCCGCGACGGGCGCTACCTTGTGAGCGGCGGCTGGGACTACGAGGCGCGTTTGTGGGAGGTGGGTAAATGGGGCCACTCAACGTTGCTCAAGGGTCACTCGGCGGCCGTCTGGGCGGTGCTGGCCTACGACGACAGCACCATCATCACTGGTTGTGCCGATAAGCAGATCCGCATATTCCAGACATCCACCGACTCGCCTGTCCGCTCCATACAGGCACCCGACGTTGTGCGCGCCCTCTGCCGCCTGCCCGCAGGCCACCCCTCGCATGCCCACTTCGCCTCGGCTGGCAACGACGCCGTCATCCGCCTGTGGACGCTCCACGGCCAGCAGGTCGCTGAGCTGCATGGCCATGACAGCTTCATCTACTCGCTGGCGGTGCTGCCAAACGGTGGCCTGGTGAGCGCTGGCGAGGATCGCACCGTGCGCATATGGGAGAACAACCAGTGCATTCAGACCATCACTCACCCCGCTATTTCGGTATGGACGGTCGCCGTATGTCCTGAAAATGGAGACATTGTCACTGGCGCAAGTGACAAGCTAGCTCGCATCTTCACGCGAGATCCGAGCCGATACGCTACTCCCGCCGCACTCGAGCAGTTCAATGACGACGTCAAAGGGTCATCAATACCCCAACAGACGGTCCCAGATATCAACAAGGAGCAGCTGCCAGGCCCCGAGTTTCTCACGCAAAGAGCAGGCACAAAGGAGAGACAAGTGCAGATGATCAAGGAGTCGAATGGCAACGTCTCAGCCTACCAGTGGTCTGCGGGTGCTAACGAGTGGGTCAATGTGGGCACTGTCGTGGACTCGGCTGGAAGCGGTGGACGCAAAATCTCGCACAAAGGGAGGGAGTACGATTATGTCTTTGACGTCGATATCGAAGACGGAAAGCCCCCGCTAAAGCTTCCGTACAACCTCAACCAAAACCACTACGAAGCTGCGCGCAAGTTTATCGAGGACCATGAGCTTCCCCTTACCTATCTAGACCAGGTCGCAAACTTCATCATTCAAAATACACAAGGCGCCACACTGGGTCAAAGCAGTGGCCCAGCCGCGGATCCATGGGGCTCGGAGGCGCGATACCGTCCCGGCGACGACCGCCAAGCCGCATCGCAAACAGCTCCAACCCCACCGGCGCCCAAGATCCTGCCCCAGAAAGACTATCTCCCCATCACATCTGGAAACCACAAGGTCATCTTCAAAAAGCTCCAAGAATTCAACCAGGCACTCGTGGACGATGGGCAAAAGAGTGTATCGCTGAACCCATCCGATATTGAGCAGCTGAACGGCACGGTAACGGCCTTGGAAAAGGGCAACGGCAAGGGCATCGATATCACTGGTGTTGAGCTGCTAGTCAAAGCCGCCACAGAATGGCCGGAAGAGAAGCGTCTCCCAGCCCTTGATCTTTTGCGGCTCGTTCTCGTCTTTGAGGAACCCGCAGCCTTCCTCGTATCGCCCGAACAGAAACTGCTACCCGGCCTAACAGATTCAGGCGTCTTCACTAGCTCATCGCCGCCAAATAACACCATGATGGCCATTCGATGCCTCAGTAACCTACTACAAACGGAAAAGGGTCGCTCGCTCGCCAGCATAGAGTTCGACAACATTCACCCTCTCATCTCCTCTTTCCTCACTTCTTCAAATCGCAACTTGATCATTGCGCTCACCACGCTATACATCAACTACGCAGTACTGCTCATGTCCGAGAATAATGCTGACCGGGCACTGTCCCTGCTGGATGATCTATCCAAGATCCTCACCTCGGCTACGGACTCTGAAGCCGTGTACCGCGCACTCGTCGCCACAGGCACGCTCTTGTGTCTAGGACCAGACTTCTGCGAAGCGGGTCGTGACATTCTACAAATTGGCGATGCCATCACTCACGCAGAAACCAAGATTAAGGAGCCGCGCATTAGGAACGTGGTTGCTGAGATTCGGGTCAAGCTGCAGGGTTAGAGATAAGAGAGAGAGAGAGCGATACGTTAACACATAGGGCCAAATGCGAATGTGGCCGGTTGGCAATGTGTATGAGTAGAGCCATGCTGGATAAACATGTTCATGTTCACTTTGCATTTTAGCGGCGGACCAACTAGCATAAGCGAGCGACCGTAGAGCAACCGTAGAATATCTGGCGAGAGTACCTCACAATCTACCCCACGATACACTATGATCATCTCCAGTATCATCGGGATCGACCGATCAATCAAATCAAATTTAGCCACACATCCAATAGACCCCGCTATCCTTCTCCCCATAACGATTCTCTTCACGTGCTCACCTACACATGCTGGCCATGGCCACCTAGATCCCAAAATCTTTCCATCGCAGTCCCACTCACTCTAGTCTACAGCTTATCCCACCTCAGACTTCCCACTAGCATATCCGTTTGGCAGCCGGCTTGGAAACGCCGTAGAGTACCTGGCTCACTCTCTTCAATCAAATACTCCGCGGTAGATGTTGCTTGCATACATATAGACAAGGTCTATGTGGCTCTGGACCGGGTTCTTTACCTGCGTGCGTGTGTGTGCATACGTACAAGCGTTCTGATTTGCCGTGTACACAAGGTGCTCTCAAACCAGCCTGGCACCCATTCCCCATCAGCATTGACGTCGTCAGCGGTAGAAACGGGCATCATCCACACGGTTGTTAGCGCCGCGCGGTGCATTGCGTGCGCCTGGCCTGCTTGGACGCGCACCCGCAAATCCCCCTTGACACAGCATGCCGTGACTAGCAAACCCCGTTGTTGTCGCGGCGTGCCGTGCCGTGCTGTTGGCAACGTCCAACGGCCCGCGCTGACACTCGACCGAGAACCCGAGGTGTGGGATGCCGCGGCGTGGCAAATGCACCCAACGGCCTACCACATGCGCGGTGCGACGCTGCAGGCTTCCATGTCAATTTCTTTTCATCTCTTGGCGTTTCGCGATATCCAGCGCCTTGGTCCCGAAAGGGCGAGTGTGTTACTGCTGGTGACGGAGGGTGCGGCGGCGTCGTACGTCGGGGCTTCGGGATGTCGGGACATCGGCGGTGCGGAAATGCCGATGTGCGACCGGGCGTGGGTAGATTATCAAGGCAAAGCGTGAGGCGGCCAGGTGGCGGTGTTCTTGTCGTCACTTGTGCATTGTGGATGGATGCGGGCTGTGAAAAGAAAGGTTTGCCTTTTACGCGTTGACGTCTTACGTAGGCCCTACTGGGGAGAGTGAAGTGCCAAGTCGTGAAACTTTGTCTGGCAGAAAATGCGCTTGAATTTTTTGAGACTAGTGCGTTCTGGGTGACGATGCTATGGTCGTGTGGTGTCAATGACATGGGTTTGTGCAATGACCGTTCTTCACGCCGGTGTCAGTCCTGAGTGCTGGCTTTGATAATACACCAATGAGTTGTGGAGGCAGATGAATAAATGGAATAGATCTAGGCTTGCCTGAAAATCACTGACGTCAAGACGGCTAGCCACCAGAGATCATGAAAGCATCATAGTTACCCGCGTATGTAGGCAAAGCAGTAAGGCGTGAGCACACTTTTAGGGACTATATGACATGTATGAATATTGCTACTAGCACCTCATAGTGTCTATACCTATGCTTCCTAATAAGATATACAGCCCTCGCGCTCCTCATATCAATACCCTTATTCAGTTCCATGCGGACTGGCCTCGTACACGCCAGCAAAAAGAAAACCACAGCCCAAGGCCGAAATGTCAGCAAAGAACGAACAAAGTTCCATGGACATCAAGCAAAAGAACGGTACATCGCCAGCCCTCGCATTCGCCTTGAAAAAAATATAACAAAAACTAACAACCTCGCAAGTCTTTCAAAAGCCCCTCTATAAACTCAGTCCCGAGCTTTCCACGCCCCGGAATCTCCCCTCTTCAATACACGCAGGCATGTGCAATGCCAGAAACCCCATCGCCGCCACCCTCACCAACGCCTTTCTCGACTTCAGCGCCTCGTCTGGGACCGACCTGCGCAAGGCCGGAGTGGGCGCGGGCCAGCGCTTCTGTCTCAGTGCAGCGCAGTGGAAAGGCGCGGTCGACAAGGGAGTCAAAGATGTTCCCCGGGTGAAGCTGGAGTGCACGCATGTCAAGGCGCTGGACAGCGTGGGCCTCGACGTCTTGAAGAAGTGGAAGGCGGATGCGGATAATGAGAAAAAGGTTGAAATACCTAATCATGGAGGGGGGCTGGCGAGGGAGAGTAGTGAGATTGGGGGGAAGGAGCCTAGGGCATAAGGGTAGTGGTAGTAAATAGGGGAAGTCTGCGTTTTTTCATCGCTGTGGTGAGATTATCCAAGGTGATACGGTTGAATCGAATTCATTTCCAATAACTCTGCTTAGTTTCTGGTGGTGTAGAAATTCTGCTGGGAATGAAATAAACTCCCTCAACCGTGCCGATCCATTGCCAATTACTTGCTTTTATTTCGACAGCTTCCTGAAACCCACGTGTTCTTTGTGCCACCGGACAGTAGAAATACAAGAAAAGGCCTTCATCAATACCAGAATCTTGCCATGATGCGGGAACAAATGCTATGCTCTTGGACTAAAGTTGCGATGAGCCAGAATTCTCCTAGCGCTCCTCGAATTCCAGAAGATGGCCCCTGGACCGACCCGAAAGTTCGGCCTTGCTCCTGCCACTAGCCCCGATGTGCACACTATCCGTTTCAATGAGACCCCCCTTCGTCAACGAAGACGATACCCACTTGGCACCGGTAATGGGGCTGACGTGCAAGACGTACATGGTATCTATTCCTTCAAGCGACCTACCTTTTGTCTCCATCATGAAGAAGTAGACAATAAAGAAGAGTACAATAAGCTATGCCGCAAAGACGAGGCTGTAAAGGTAGTCGATATGATTGGTGATCAGGGTAGGGAAAAAGGAGATGAGAAAGTTGAACATCCAATTGGAAGCTTAGAATCAATTAGTTATTGGCATGCTGCTGGGAGTGATTGAGTACATACCTGTAGCCAAGCCCATGCAGGTAGCACGGTAACGCGCGGGATAGAGTTCACCAACGATGCTCCAAACAAGGGGACCCCATGTGGTAGCAAATGCGGCAATGAAGAAACAAGTGAATACAATCATGGTGTTTCCGGCTTGGGGCGTGCTGAGTGGGTTATCGTGGTCAAGTTGATAGTGTCCAATGAACGAGTATATGAAAAGGCAGATGGCCATCCATGCAGCACCACCCATCATTACTTTCCTCCGACCCACGTTTTCAACGATCCAGAGACCAGCGAGGGTAGCAACCACGTTTACAGTACCAAGGATAATCGACGTAACGTATGCGTTCTCAAGACCAGTCGCCGCAAAAATGGTTGTTCCATAGTAGAAGAAATAATTCGCTCCTGTCAGTTGCTGACCGGCTTGGAGTGCCATTCCGAGAAGAGTGCGGTACAGCATGCGAGGTCCAGTAAATATCTCGTGCCATGGATGGTCTACACCCGCGGTCTCTGTTTCCAGCTTATCTTGGATCTCAGCAATCTCGCTTGGCTATCGATTTAAGAGTCCAATGGCAATGATTCGATCTCGAACTTCCAAGAGCGATAACTAGCGATTTCTGGTCATGTTGCTCCAGCCGATATCAGTAGCAGAGCAGACTGCCCATATGTGCATGATACCTGGCATGCTCATTCTCGGGGCTTTTTTTACCCCTGGGATTCACTACCAAGGCTGGCGTTGACCGATTGATCCTGGTGTGATGCGCTGATGATATATCCTTGCCAGCGCTAGTGGCCCGCAACGGTTGTCGGCAGTGAAAAACTATACTTAGGACGTCATAAAGGAGGGTCTTCAGGAAGCCGATACCAGTACCCGGAGGGTGCCATTGTTGATCAACAGTGCGCCTGATTTTCTGTAAATTCTTGATGACGACAGGCGGGGATCCGTCCGCCAGAAGTCACGCCTGAGAATAATACCTATGTAGACGTGAGGGTGCCGATAGAAAGTAGTTGGGGGCATCGATTAGGAGAACTAAGAGTAGGTAGTCTGCACAATGCAGATATTACATAGTGCTGGATCGCTTGTACCTACATTTGTGCGGGCTCTTACCTGCAATGAGGCATCTGTTCGCGTGAGAAACTTTCTCCAGAACGAATAGCGATAGGCTTTGACGACCGTGGCAGATTGGTTACAGCGGAGAGGATGTCCAAGGGAGAAATTTGGCGCGTAGAATCCATCATGTGCACACGCGTGGTTGTGTCATTTCAGTCTCCTCGCTATGTAACTATTTAGTACACTGCTTTACTAGGAAAATAGTTGAATATCACCCTATAAAGAAAGCTCGGAGACTCTACCCCCGTATCAACGCCTTTGGATCCACAACATCGTCACTCGCCGTGATCCCTGCCCTCTTTTTAAACTGCTGCAACCATGCCTGATAATCCGCTGGCGTCTGATTCCACGGATCGTCACCGTCATACATGATCCAGCGCGCTTGATGCTGAATCTCTTCATCCGAGGGAACATGGCAATTCGGGTTCTTAGGCGACATGGTCGCGGCGGCCCATCGTTTCATGTCACTATCGAATATGCGATAAAAATTTGTGTCGTCAGGGAGAAGAATGCGCAGGCGGCCGAAGCTGTCGAAAGCGTTTGCTGGGGTGGGTATGGTAGCGTTGACTTCGTCGGCTGAGGAGAAGGGCGAGGCCTGGGCGGTGATGCTAGCGGAGGCGTATGCGGTATCACCGAAGGGTGATTCATTCGGTGGTACAATTGACTGAGACGACTGTGAAGCCCATTCCAGGTTCATGTCAACTTCCCCACATTGCGGATATTTAAGCGTGTGGGGTGTGATCGTCAAACTCGCTCTCTGTTTGAATGCTGCTAGCCAGTCGGTGCCAGAGAAAATGCCTTTCACGACCCAATTCGCAAAGAGGTCCGACGGCGTGTCTGATTCCCCCTCCATTCGTCTTACAGCCGCACTAGCTTCGCTTTGAAGCTGGAAGTCTTCGATTGGCGCATTTAAGATCTGTTGGCTGAGCACGTATGCGTGGAGATGCGCTTCAAGAGGACACATTTCAAAAAGGTGATCCTTACCGTTAATCCTGAGAATCGAGTGTCTACTCTCGCTTGAAGTTCTGATAGGACCAAATCTAGCTTGCTGCACAAGTTTCGGTGTGGACATGATCAGGTCTCGCAGCCATGACGGACTGTGGGCCAGTTCCGTTGTATTCAAATGTACACTGGCAGTGACCTCGCCGGCAAAGATAATACGGCAAGCCTCAAGCTGCATTGCATCGTTCGTTGGCAGATTTCCGAACTTATCGAAATAATTCTGGATATAGAATTCGAGTTCGACTTTGAGGAGCTCATAAGCATTTGGGGGTGAACCCCATGGTGGGTCACTGCCTTTCATTGGGATCAATGTCGTTCTTTCGTAGTCTACGAAGTCTTTTATGTGGCATTAGTTGATGGGATCTGCGGTAATTCCCAACTAAGAACCTACAAGGTGGTATGGCGCTTTCTACCATGTCCAATATAGCCTGGTCAAAGCCCCAGTCGCCATGCCACTTTGCCATTGTGGCACCACTCTTGAAGTGTTCAGCGATGTGATCAGTGCGCTCCTCCCACGTGCCCAGAGATATCGAACAGAATCCGCATCGAGACTTGATGTTAGGCATTGGTAGCATCCAGCGCGCCATTGACCATTGGGCGAATTTCGCACCATGGACTAGTCGGAGGTGTTGCACAAGATGATCTTTCCGGTGAAAGGTACGCTCTTCAAGACTCCTTTCTTGGCAGGCTGAGTAATGGTGTCCTTCAAGATGAGAATCGCTGGGTGTCACCTCACCGCAAAAAACACAGCAAGTCTCAGATGTTTTCGAAGCATCCAAAGTATCCAAAGTTTCCTTAGGCCCCCGAGGCCCATGGAGTGCACATATCCACTTTTCCAGAGGCAGATGCAATGACTTCTCGTGCCTTTGCCAGTCGTATTTTGTCTTGAAGACTTCTGTACAAAAGGTGCACTGGTACGGCATCATGGTCTCGGTGACGGAATGTTGCTCCAGGTGGCGGCGTCTACTAGCACGTTTTTTGCGAGGACCGCGTATTTTCATCGACGACTGCGAGCCTGAAGACTGATATGCAGAGAATTCACCACTGGACTGCGAGGTTGCAGCGCTACTAGCCGATGATTTGGCATAAGGAGATAGCCACGGGTTGGTCCACGTGGAGGGGTCTCCTCTTTCCTCTGACATAAAATTCAGTTTCATGAAAGGATACTGATTCTTCGGTCCGGCTGATCGTCGTACTTACGTGAAGATCTCCTCGAATTGGACGCCATGGCCTTTGCAATGGCATGTGCAGTGGCGGGCTCATGCTCTGGGGGTGAATCTACCCAACGCTGTAGTGGATCCTTATTATGTGATTCGGATCTGATTGCAGGAGTGCCGGGTCTTTGCATTATTTCCATGGGATTCGTCTGAATAGTCACTTGTGGTGACACAGGTCGTGTGCCCTGCACCTTCCCTCTACGTCGGGCATTGGCAAACCAGTTGGTGAGTTGGGCCTTGTTCAGTCCGGTGCGCCGCTGAAGATCAATCATCTCATCTTCATTGGGATATGGGTGCTGCTGTCGAACAGCAAGCCAGTCCTTTAATATGCGTATGACCTCTCTTGAGAAGCGGCTGCCTAACTTGGGCCGAGTTATAGGTGTGCCAGGAGTCAGGGGGGATGAGACTGCGGTGGAGTGGCTCGACAGCTCTTGAAAAGCTGATTCCAGTGACGAAGATTCACCGTTGTTCGCTGACAATGCGTTCGAAGAGGTGCCGGAGTTGGCGATGTGCTGGACTGGATCTGTAGCCGACACGTAGTTGTGGAGTGCAAAGAAAGTGTCTAGATCCTGCTGGGACATGATTTCGGTGTTGTTCATGCTGGAGATGATGAGGGGTTGTGGGTCGTGGTACCAGACTCCGAATGCGGCTCTGTCGAGGGTCCGCTAGCATGGTGCATGTCTAACCGAGTGTGGGAAGGTTGCATGTCAAGCACGCCTTGTGAGTGGGTGGTGAATGCTAATACGATGTAGCATGTATGTTATTGCAGGTGGACTTCCCATCGTTCAACTTGGGGTATGGCGAAGTCGCCTAGGAAGCGCAGGATCTCCCAATGTCTTCTGGTTATCAGTCGAAGAGCCGAGCCGCAGAAGCAATAGACTAGCCATGACCGGGATATCCATCGGTAGTCCGTCGTAGGGCAGCCGCCAGCGTAGACCAACCCGCGGAGCTTGTCCTGATTGTGATGACGAAACGACCTGGGAGGCCTGCTTCGGATGGATGGAGGCCTGCCAGGTTTGTGATATCCAGTGTAGCTATGTAGAGTAATCACAAGTTACGATCCGTCCACCCGACACGTGACATGAGGCACACCAGTATCCCACACCATACACCAACAGCACAACATAAGAGGCTTTGTGCAATAGTGCCGTGGTTGATTCATGCTTCATCTGCGCATGTGTCAGATTGGCCATGGGTGCCTTGGTGTTGCTGCTGGAAAGCCACCCCCATTATTGGCCCCAGCCCCAGCCACCACGGTCGAGCGCAATGCCTCGTACTGTCGTTAGTGCCTCGCGCCATGTCAGCTAAATCCACGCTCGCCACGCTCGAGCCTGGACCTGCTTTCCCCATAACAAACGCGTGTTGTCGCCCTCCATCGAGGCTGATTGCTGTCCCACCTTCGTTCTCTCTTTGCGTGTTGAAGCAGCATTGCGACACACTACAGTAGAGCGACGCGAGTCCGCACCCTCGATTCACTAGCGCCCGGATCCTTCGGTCCACCCATCCACAACCAGCAGGAACTCGTGTTCCCCCGAGCGACGCACCTTGCCTTGCCCTCCCCAAACATCATCATCGCCATCACAAGTGCCGTGGTTACACGCCACGTTCGCTGTGCCATTGTTGCATAGTCGACCGACTCCAACATGCCCGCTTTGCCGGAGACGTACGATGCAATTCTCGCTGCGCAACTGGAGAGCCTGACAGCGCCCCGCAAGCCCGTCCTGCATCTGCGACAGCCTTCCCTCGTGCTATCCTCGCCTGCTTCTAATGCGCAGCCGCAGCGACTGCCAATTGCAAAGCGCCAGCAAGTATTCGTCCAGCCGGGCATCATACCCACCTACTACAACACCTCGGGGCCGCAGCCTGGCACCGTCGTCGGCATCGTGCTCGGCAGCGTCGCAGGCTTCCTGCTCATCGTCTGGCTGCTCTACTCGCTTATAAACGGCAACAACAGAATAGGCACTATGACAGCCATGGCGGGTGAAGAGGAAATTGTCGTGCGTCGGCGGCGCAACTCGCATGGCACTCGGTCACGGAGTAGTCGCCAGATGCGGGAGGTGAGCAGGAGCCCGAGGAGAAGCAGTACCAGGAGCCAGGTTATCGT
>Ga0182211_1000649_pt1 | contig 10635 bp, 8 predicted proteins | sample G5R1MG_20_FD_129660 | JGI IMG/M metagenome (GOLD analysis project Ga0182211, IMG submission 129660) | Switchgrass phyllosphere microbial communities from Michigan, USA - G5R2_MAIN_03OCT2016_LD1 MG | ecosystem: Host-associated > Plants > Phyllosphere > Phylloplane/Leaf | place: USA: Michigan... | reverse complement strand
GAAAGTATCGCAACTCACCCGGCGTCTGTCTCACCCACTCCAATACACCCCGCTAGTTGAACAAACCATTCAAGGGTTTGACTCTGTGGGTCTTGGAAAATACTGTGGTGGAAATACATGGTGTTGAGGCTTGAATGTAGCCCGAAGCACAATCGCTGGAGGACACGTGACCGAAGGTCACGTGCTGGTGGTCATGTGACCTAATGTATATAGTTGAAAGCTTGCCGAAGCTCAATCGGTAGATAGATAGGCAGAAAGTTAACGCCTATACGCGCGCGCAAATGGACAATACACTATCTATCTTAACACACCCAAATACAACGATAACTCGACAAGCCGAAGGCTCGTCGAGCGGCTGCTGAAGCTAACTGAGCCTGAGGATATACCTCTACAATACGATACTCGCTTCGTCACCTGGTCATTCCTCTGTCCGCATGGAGCATGTATTCGGAGTGGGTTGAAGCGACTGGTTTGGGCTAGGCTGGATTTGGTAAGCATGCGCCCTGACGCAATCAGGGCCGGCGCCGCGACTCCCTAAAAGTAAACATCAACGACTATCTCTCGGCCTCGCACCACCACGCCTCTCACTCTGCAGTGCGCCGCTTACCGCGCACGAGTATCGCCCTCTCACCTGCTCTACGGCCAAACGGCCTCGAAAAGCCTAGGGTGCTTCTCTCTTCCCCCTAGCTGCTGCGCCACTGCGCATCCCAGTCGCAATTATGGGCCTCTCCAAATCAACGAGCATTATGATATTGCTGGCAATCGACACGGCCTTCTTCTTTTTGGAGCTCATCGTCGGATATGCAGTCCATTCGCTGGCGCTGGTCGCTGACTCCTTCCACATGGTAGGTGGCCTATACGCTCTCGACCAGGCTTTACTGACGCAAGCACAGCTGAACGATGTCATCTCGCTGCTTGTTGGCCTGTGGGCGGTCAAGGTCGCCAACCAGAGGAATAACTCAAAAACGTACACATACGGGGTAAGCATCCCTGGCTGGTAAGCTCTGCATGTGTGCTGACAACCAGCAGTGGCAACGCGCTGAAACGCTTGGTGCCCTTGTCAATGGTGTCTTTCTTGTGGCGCTTTGCTTGTCCATTTTTCTTGAAGCCATCCAGAGATTTGTTGAGCCTCAAGATATCTCGCATCCAAAGCTCGTCCTCATTGTTGGGTCCTTTGGCCTTGCTTCCAACATCATCGGTCTCTTCCTCTTCCACGACCACGGACATGGGCACGCGGGACACTCCCACGGACATGACGAGCATTCGCATGCTGAAGAAGGCCATGCTCACTCTCATAGCGTAGATTCCCGTGACCATGCGGTTGCACACGCCTTCAAGTCCACTGAGACCACACCTGCACAAGCAGGCAAGCGTCGTTCTTCTCAATCCAAGGCTAAGCGACACAGTCGATCTCAGTCAAGAAACTACCCCACATTGGACGAGATCCACGTCCATCCTTCGTCTTTCAGGAACAGCATCATTGAATCTTCGCGCGTACATGACCATAGCGAGACAGACGATGAAGATGGCACTGGTGGTAGGGTAGCGGCTACGGAACGGTCGCCGTTACTAGCCAAGCCTACGAGCCATGGATCGAACCAGCGTTCAGACGGAACGCCCAAGAAAGATCACCACAAGGACCACAACCACAAGCAGCCCAGAGAGGTCAAGGCGAGTGGTGCTCATGGCCATTCCCACGCCGATCTCAATATGCGCGGTGTCTTCCTTCACGTCATGGGTGATGCTCTAGGCAACATTGGTGTCATTGCAACTGCCCTATTCATTTGGAAGACGGACTTCTCGTGGAGGAACTATGCCGACCCTGCCGTCTCCCTTTTAATTACGGTTATCATTCTTCTCTCCGCTCTCCCATTGTGCAAAGCTGCATCCCGCATATTGCTCCAGGCCGTTCCCGAACACCTCTCCATTGACGACATAAAGGATGACATCAGTGATCTTGACGGAATTGTCTCCTGCCATCATTTGCATGTCTGGCAGCTATCTGATACAAAGCTCATTGCCTCACTTCACGTCCAGGTCGACTTCGACTTCAAGCATGAGGGCTCTGCACGCTACATGGACCTTGCCAAGCAAATCCGCGAGTGTCTCCACGAATATGGCATCCACTCCTCCACCATTCAGCCCGAATTTTGTTTGAATGCCGCCCATGATCATTCGGCCGCTGTCTCGGATGAGAGCGGTCCTGAAGATGGCGGTAGCGTTAGCAAAAAATCAAGCGTTAAGGGCGGCCCTGATGCGTGTCTCCTCGAATGTCCCGACAGCTGCGGAAGCGCAAAGCAGTGCTGCGATCCTGGCCTAAAAGGATGTCAGGGTACTCCCTGATTTTATTAGACATGGCCACAAATACCCTCCTTGTTTTTCCTTTGTCTGGGCGAGTCTGTAAGATAAATCTCCTTCACGCTGTTGTTATTCGTGACAGCATATATATGTTTCTTGTGTATTAGACTCAGATGGCACGAGGCCAGGGCGGATGTTTGGTTGAAGGTTTGAAGGCATCCGAGTATCCGCTTGTAGCGAGAGGTAGGTATTGCTATATCTATGAATGAATAGGTTGTTCGTCTCCAAGGTAACCAACTACACAGGCTTAGTGTGGTTTCTATTCACAGATTTTCTCCTCAGTATCGCACTGATGACGTAAGACATGGCTGCCGAAATAGGAAGCTGGCGAAGCTCGGGCCATCGGACCTTGGCCTTCGTCCCATCGTGACTCTGCAATTCTTGCACGGTCGGTAGTGTGGGATCATCCTGTGGAAGGCTTCAAGGGACAATCCCCCACCATACCATGTAAAATAGCCTCACTATTGCTCTGGCGGTATATGAGTCGACGTCTTCGTGACTGGCTGATCTTCTCAGGGGTGAGAACGAGCCGCTAGGCACATGATCTAGTGCTTGTACTTATTGGCTGCCGCTTTCAGCCACTGGTGGCCAGCTTGGTGCAGACTTTATTTATACCCATCCATTTCTTGTCCTCTTTTTGTTCTTGAGTCCGTCTGCTTGGTGCTGGTAATACGAGGATTCCAAAGCTCAGATTCCTAACGCTTTTCAGCAACCATTCGCAGCCATGTCGTTAACATCAGCTACGACCACGTACTCCTTCACCTACACAACCTTCAGCAATCCCACCCCAGTCGCTTTCACCAAACCCACCGAATTTCCGTCCATTTTCTCCTTCGGTAGTGCAGTAGGCTGCTCCTCAAACACGGCATCCGCCACCGCCTCAGCAGTGCCCTCCAACGCACCTCTCGATCACCCCAACGGGCGTGACGCCGCCTGTGTTATCAGCAACGATGCAGAAATTAACGACCACGCTTTCTGGGATCTCTACGCATGTTGCAAGGGCGGCGACATGAACGCATTTGGCAGTCCAAGGCTGTGTACTGCGCAGTGCAAACCTAAAGATGGGCAGACGTGGCAGGAACTCGGTGAATGTCTGAGCAAGAAGGTCGAGGTTGTGGTGTGTAAGCCTGCATACGCAGAAATTCCAACGGAAGCGGGCCAGAGTGCTAGCAGAAGCCACAGTGGTTCGAGTATTCAATCCACGACACCAGCGAGTGGAACGACTAGCGGCAGTGTGAGCGGACCGGGTCAATCCAGTCGAACAGGTGGGGCGGCGAGCACATTTCCGGTACAGGCGACTACTTCGAAGGCGGCACTTGTAATCTTTGGTATCCTGGCACTTGGATCTGCTGCGGGCATGCTGTTGTAGGAATGAGGATAGGCTTGCTAAGGAAAGATTGTATTTTGGCGTCAACAATTCCACGTAATAATCGGTATGTTTAACTATGAAGTAATGTCTATTCTTCAACACTACGTTCCTTCATCTTATCCTGCATCAGCTCACTGGCCCTCCTACATTAGTCTCAAGTGTCCAGAGATACATATATTAAACTAATCGTCAGGCAACCGGCGCAGCCACTGCAGTATCGGCCCGCCTGTTGGCATGACGGCGAATAAGCACGCAGATAAGACAGACGATTTTACATATGCTAGATCAGCTCCGCGTAAAGCTAGTCCGCCCCGGGAGACGCGGCCTGCGCGTCGACTACGAGATTGTCGACGAGGCTAAGCTCGCATAGGCGTTCGGCGAGGGCGTGAGCGTGCACTTCGTACCTACCAAGCCAAAAGACATGCCGGGCCTCCTCGCACAGGGCACGCTCGACAGCACGGTGACTTGCAGCTCGGTGATGGACAACTTCCCGACTATGGCGCGGCTCGTTGCTTCTGCGCCAGGCACCAACTTCGCTTGCGCTTGTTGGCCGGCGTGGTCAGCAAATCAACCTGGGCGCGTGGACTGCAGACAAGCCTGCACGCATCGCGGCGGAGCAAATACCCTGCCAGCCGCGCCAGATACTGTACGCACATGGTACAAGATACAACACGTACTCGGCTCCTCTTATCATTGGCCTGTGTCATCGATTGTAACTTCGTGACCAGACATGCTTATTTTAGTTTCCTAGCCTACTTTAAGATACAGGTACCAGCATGTTTTCTCGTCGATTCTGACGCTTTTTTCTCTTTTTTCTCAATCTCCTCTAGTTTTCTAAAACGACCAACTACTAGTCTTGACCAACTACTAGTCTTGGCTATACTACGGTTGGACAGTACTTTTCAGCCTGTCGACGAGAAATGCCCGAATATCAGTTGAACTTTTTGCATTTTAACGATGTGGTTAGTCAACATTGAGCGAGATACTAGGCTTTGTAAGCCATTGCATACTGTGTCGCTGACTATACGAAGTATCACGTATCCAAACGAGATAGCATTGCACGCTTCATGTCGCTTCTGCAGATTCTTCGCCAGAAATTGTCCCCAGAAGCGCGTTATACAGTGTTTAGTGGTGATGCCTTCTCTCCATCCTTAGAAGCATCGATCTTGAAAGGGGCTCACATGCTTCCGCTGTTAGAAGCACTGAAAATTGATGTCGCCTGCGCTGGGAATCACGGTACGGTCTGCTCAACGTATTAAGCCCACGATTTGACGTTGCGACAATTTCAAGTCATTTACTAGTCGAACACAAATGTGAAAGACTTTGATTTTGGATCAGACCGCTTTCGCGACCTCACCGCTAAGACTTCATTTCCTTGGCTGCTTTCCAACGCGACGCAGCCAAATAGAAATCTGCTCGCAGGTACTCGCAGATATCACACAGCAATTATGCAAGGTTTTAAGATCGGGTTTATTGGCCTGGCAGGAACGTGTGTTTGGCACCCAGGAATATCATGTCCCTTTCAGATACGTTCTGACAGAGTACAGAGACTGGCCAGCGAATTGCCGAGAGCTCCCTCCCTGCACAATAGCACATCCTGTAGATGTCGCCCAAAGAGACGCCATATTCTTACGTCGTGTTGAGAAATGTGACTTCGTGGTCGGGATTACTCACATGCGTGTGGCCGAGGATATTCAGGTAACTGAGGAACTCTTCTCCGGAGAGAAGTCTATCGACTTAATTCTAGGTGGACATGACCATCATGTTTTGCGACGGTATCAAGGTGAAAGCACAAAATTGTGTCTGGACCCGGCCCTGATCGACTGTTCCATGTACAATGATGTCGCCCGTATCAGCGACATGACGGCTGATCAAGACACTCGGGGTCCGGTCAGAATAGTCAAAAGCGGAACAGACTGGAACGGCCTTAGTTGCCTCAATTTGAAAGTCAGCCGTGCGATGAACGGTACCGCCTACTTGACCGTATCACGGTAAAGCAGTTCCACGACATCCAGGATCTGCCAATGGATTCCGAAATTGTGTCGCATAATCGGCTACTTGTGGATGAATGTCTTAAAGGAGTCGATGAGCGCATGATGAAACTCGGCTCTTTGCCCCTTGTCATACCTCGGTGGCCTTGGAGGGCACTTCCTTGGCTATTCGATCGCGGGAATCGAATCTTTGCAACATGCTTGCAGACATGATTCGATCTTATTACGAGGCAGACATTGTATTCGTTAATAGTGGCAGCGTACGTTGCGACAGAGTTATTCCGGCCACATGTACAGTCGACTCGCCTTCGAAAGAACCGCTTACCGTGCGAGACTTGGTGGATATTCTGCCATTTGACAACGCTTTAGTCATGAAACATGTCAGTAGCATGGCTTTGATTGCCGCACTCGAAAATGCATTTTCAGATTCTCATGAAGATGGCCGGTTTCTTCAGTTCGCTGGACTGAAAGTAGTAGCCGACTGGGACATGCCGGAGGGTAGTCGTGTCTGCGAGGTATACTACACACCGCTGGATAGGACGACGGACCTGCCAAGGCGCATATATGCCACCGATGAGACTGACTCTCGTATTGCCATGGTAGAATTTATTGCTGATGGATTTGATGGATATGCCTGCCTAAAAGACCAGCAAACGCTGATTGACGAAGAATCAGCGATAACAGACACGCAGCTACTGTTAAGGACACTCGGATACTGGGGTAACCATGGAAATAGTGGTACTGTTGACAATGATGAAAGGGTTGTTCGATCACGTCAGTCTATTATTCAAGGGTCAGAAGACGGTTTCCCAGTTGTTGGTCCTCAAAACGATGGTCGTATCGCGTTCAAACCTGGAACATTAGTATCACAACCAGAATAGATCTGGAAGATGCTCCTTTACACCGGATATTGATATCCAACAACCTCACACAATCTACAATAGGCAGGAATAACCATTGAACGATCGTCTCGGACACCAGAGTTGAGGTAGCAGATTCATTGCACAAACTGAAAGCTTCCGTATTTCATTTCTTGACTCTTGGAATCAGGAAGTGCTGGGCACGAAGAAAGACGCCGAATTTTTCCAACGCAGCGCCGATGCCAATGCCATTAATACAGACTGGACAAGGGCGAAGTCACGCCGTAATGAGACAAAATTCCAATTGGCTCCAACTCAGGATGCGAGATAAAGTCGGCCTAGAAACCGTGTTCTGAAAATCAGAGAGAGTTCTCAAGAGCAACAAGCTCTTCGAAAGCATCGTGCCACTTGCGTGTCTCCTCTTTGGAGGGTCGGGGCAAAGGTTTGCGAGCGAAGCCTCCGTAACCAAAATGCGACATAAGGCCAGCCTTGGTGCCAATGATACCCCCTTGGATGGCGGCCCAGTCTCCACGAGCGAGTATGGCTTGCAGCTTACGAGCCTCTGAAAACTTCCCAAATTCAAAAAGCTTGGCCAATCTGACGCATGCCTTGGGCGCAATATTAGCAACGCCACCGATGACACCCGATCCACCTCCGATAAGCGTTTGCAGAGTGAAGTCCACAGAGCCGCCCATGCACATGAATCCAGAGCCTGGGTCTAAAAAGGTCGTAGCTCGTGTGGCCGCGGCAATCCGGTTCAGCTTTCCAGTATTTCCGCATGTCAACTTGCAGCCCACAATATTTGGATGCTGTGCCAGCTCAACAACGACATTGGAGTTGAGATCCAATCCTGAGACGGCACCAGGGTAGTTGTAGATGATGATGGGAATTGGAGACGCGCTTGCTACGTCCCTAAAGAACTCTTCGACAGTGTCGTGAGAAAATAATCCTTGGTAATATGCAGGTGGCAGTACAAGGGCATAATCGCCCCCAGCAGCCGCTGCCTCTTTGCATAGCTCAATACATTCCCGGGTAGACTGAGCGCCACAACCAACAATTATGGGCAGATAACCAAAACCAGCGTCATCAAGGGCGCTGCGAGTTGTGCTGGTGATGATGCATCGTTCCTTGTGTGATAGGTGTACTGCTTCGCCATTTGAACCTTGCGTGGTGATACCGGAAACGCCAGCTTTGGCCATTCGAACAGCATGTCTGGCGACTACCTCTGTGTCAAGATCCTCGGAATTCGGGTCGAAAAAGGCCACGGTGGGTACGTAAATACCAGGAACAAGGGCGCGGCGGACACCGTCATTCACAGAATCGTCGGAACTAGTCTCGAAGTCCTTGTAGTAATCCATGGTGTAGATGGGCTTGATGTGCCGATGCGACTCTCTAAGTTGAGGGAAGCTGTTCGCGGGAGATTGTGTGTATTGATGTGGTGGCATGGTGAACTAGTCTCAAAAGATATCCTAGGTAATCAGATTCAGGTACAAGCAGACTTGCACCGGCGTAACATTCGGAAGAGCATAAGAGGAACCCGTGATGAAGAACAGAGGATCACAGAGCTACTTAAATAATGCCAGCTGTGTGTGGGGGTCCAGCTGACGGCTTTGTCAAAAATCACTAGTGTACTGCGGACGTAACAAAGTGTGTGTATTTCCCTCTAAGAGAGGCACATAGTCTTTTCGGTCATAAGCAAAGCCACGGTGATGCCTGCAGCCTACTCATAGCGTTGTCCTGCAAGGCACATCCGTTTGTGTATGGCTGGACGATCCACACTGACTCGTGTACACACTATGTAGTATCCTGCAGCATGTTGAATCTATCGTTTCCTTTATAATGACTACAAGTTCGCCGACCTAGCCGAAGGTGACGTGCAAAGGGCGCACGCCTTGTGACAACCTTTGAACGGTGTCGTCGAAAGATGATAGGACAGTTGTTCCCGTTGACTCCACGCAACTGGTGGGTGAATTCCTAGAAGCACGTATGGGGTATCGTTCAGGGTTGCTAGCGTGGGGGTGGAGACGTGACTCCGCAAGTGTATGCCTCTTCTGATCATTTGATATCGCTCGTACCCATACCTAGTCGGGATGCCGCACTTCGTAGTTACTCCAGACATCAGCCCAACGACCTCAAAAGGCGTAGTAGAACATGATAACGGTTGGCTGGAAATAAACGTTCTAGAAAATAGGCGACACGTGGCAGCCGTTGCGTACGTAGCAAGAGATCACAAGATAATGAAAGATCAGTACCAATGGGACAACCAAGACACCAGGGAGCTCAGACGAAAACAAGAGTCAATAGTTTTGGTGCTGAATTATGACGGAAAGGCATCCAGAACCGTGACGCTAGATTCAGTTCTACCGTTGACCCCCACGTTTAGGTATAACACTTCTGTGGTCAAAGCTCATGAACACAGTTCGTAGTTCCGGTGCATATATGGTAAATTCCACAAATCCTTATCCATGGATTCAGCTACAAATCGTCATCTCCCGGATGCGAATGTTTCCATGTAGCTAGTGCGGCAAGTAAGCTTTTAATCGGTGGCTTCACATCTATGTGCCACGAAGGTACGAGGCAGACAGCTCCTGAAGTCCTTGTGCAGTGCATCAGAACCGTGCACCCGTCAAATGTGTTGACACCAGCATTCCAGGGACCCGCACGCGTGAAACTCACTATGATTTTTTCTGCCAATGGACAAGCTCGACCTGAGGTTGGGTGTCTGGGTGGTTGGTTTACCTGTACCCCCACGCCATCCTTCATTAGCAAGTCGAGGCAAGTTGCCTCATAAGACCAACTTGGGAGTTTAATTGATGCGGATACTGAGAGCCTCGTGCAAGCAGCCGAAGCTGGGCCGAACACGAAAACGACGCTATTACCCCACAACGGGCGATCCAAGGGGCGCTCCCCGCCTTCTTACCTCGTTCGAACATCTGACATGGGTATCTGGTTATGTGTCTTGCCGAACACCTTTCGGGCGTTGTGCAAGCAAGGATGACCTACGTCTCTCTCGTTGGGTGTCCCACCTACCTTAACGAGACTGGAGCTTCATCGATGTATGAGTGTTACTACTCTGATTTTTGCTGTAGTGTCGATTTGGCTACTTTGAACGAAATAGTATGCATCTACCTGTTGGAAATTTGGCATTGTGTAGATGGTTTGCCAAAACATCTTCACTCTGTGTGACTCGGTAATCATTGTACAACTGCCAGAGGCAAGATGGAAACCACCGCCACCAATCTTCGCCTACGTTCTTGTCTCGTGTACAATTACCGCATCTGGGATGCAGGACCCCCTGTCTTCCCTAGCTGTCAAGGGGCTACCAATGTCTTTCGACCAATCCTATTAGACGTCCTCGGAGCCTCAGCCGATCATGTGTATAGCCCGTCGCGTGGGATTACTATGTATACCCGGCTGCACAGATGTGATCATGCGGCCTCACATTTCTTGGACAGCGCATCTTCCTCGCTTGGCCGAGAATACTGAGCTTTAGACGCTGCAAATTTTTGTAATGACACACGCTACTCCATCCCCGGCACCCCACTTCCTCAAGCCCGACAATTCTGTGAGGGATATTTCCACTGATGTGTATGCCAATGCCACTCCCCATTACTACGCACATAAATGGCAGGTGCTGTTCTGTATCCAGTATGTACATATGCTAAACCACTGTCGGACCGACTTTATAGACAACTTGCTGCACAACGGACCCGTACTTTTCTTTCTCACGGATGATCCCGTTTTATTTTACGGATCCTGGCCGTACTCCAGACAGTATCTAGGCATTCCATTATTTATCTACAGTTGTCAGACACCAGCAATGGCGCTCGCGCTATACATCCCTCCTTGCGTTCACTCACCGCCCCACCCTCTGCACCCTCCACCAGCCGACAAGCCCCTCAGGATTCGAATACAAGGACCGCTAGAAACGATCATCAAGTTGCTCCCTGACATAGCCTGGCATTCTATCGTGTATTTCCCACAGCACGGGGGGGGGGGGGGGGGGGGGGGGGGGGGGGGGGGAGCGGCTCAGCACACAAACACATAAAGCAGAAAG
>Ga0182211_1000647_pt1 | contig 10647 bp, 12 predicted proteins | sample G5R1MG_20_FD_129660 | JGI IMG/M metagenome (GOLD analysis project Ga0182211, IMG submission 129660) | Switchgrass phyllosphere microbial communities from Michigan, USA - G5R2_MAIN_03OCT2016_LD1 MG | ecosystem: Host-associated > Plants > Phyllosphere > Phylloplane/Leaf | place: USA: Michigan... | reverse complement strand
TTGCAGATGGGGGTGAGGTGGAGGAACAGAGAGGAAGCGCGACTGAGCGACGAGGGTCAATCGCGGCCAGCTGCCAAGAGGCTGCCGCCAAGAGACTGCTGACTCATCCTCCACAGCTCACCCACCACATCACGTGCAGACCTCCAGCCAAGGTGAGCGCCGCAGGTGGCTGTGCGGGCTACCGGGAACTGCACTACACAGTCCATGCGAATGCTGTACTGGTGACCCCTGCTACTGCTATCCATATCCTTTCCACCTGCTCCAAACAGCCTCTGCACGCCCACACTGCCCCCACTGCACGCCTGGCCCTCTAACCACCACCGCGCGCCCACTGGTTGCACGTCACTTGCCTAGTTTCAAGGGCAGCTACCCCTCGACGGCTGGCTCAACACTACAAGAAGACCGCCACCCCTTCCCCCCGCCACCTCCCCTCACCCAGCCCGCTGCTGTCCCGCCGTCATGGACACCAACATGGAAGATGTCAAAATGCCCGAGCCGATGCAGCTGTCATCTGTCCTCACCACAGAGCCAACCACAATTCCCACGCTCGACGGCTGGATCGAGAGCCTCATGAGCTGCAAGCAGCTGGCCGAGAGCGACGTGCAGAGGCTCTGCGAGAAGGTATGCGCCAAGCAGCGGCGCGCTCCGCGCCCTGCCCCTGTGTCGCCTTCTGTTCGGAGATTGATTGCGTGGTAGGCTCGCGAGGTGCTCCAAGAGGAGTCTAACGTACAGCCCGTAGTATGTGGATATTCGATAGTGCATACTCTCTGGTTGTCTTGCTTACCCTGCATAGAAATGTCCCGTCACCGTCTGCGGCGATATTCATGGCCAATTCCACGACCTGATGGAGTTGTTCAAGATTGGTGGCCCAAATCCTGACACCAACTACCTCTTCATGGGTGCGTTACCCCTACGACCGGGCCATCGTCCGCTAAACTCATGCAGGTGATTATGTCGACCGCGGCTACTACTCAGTCGAGACCGTCACGCTTCTTGTCGCTCTCAAAATTCGATACCCTCAGCGCATCACTATCTTGCGCGGAAATCACGAGTCCCGCCAAATCACGCAGGTATATGGCTTCTACGACGAGTGCCTGCGCAAATATGGCAACGCAAATGTCTGGAAGTTCTTCACAGACCTGTTCGATTACCTCCCGCTCACTGCCCTCATCGACAACCAGATATTCTGTCTGCACGGTGGTCTCTCTCCCAGCATCGACACGCTCGACAACATTCGCGCTCTTGACCGCATACAAGAGGTGCCACACGAGGGGCCCATGTGTGACCTACTTTGGTCCGATCCAGATGACCGATGTGGCTGGGGAATATCACCTCGTGGTGCCGGTTACACCTTTGGCCAGGATATTTCAGAGGCGTTCAACCACAACAACGGTCTTACTCTCGTTGCTAGAGCCCATCAACTTGTCATGGAAGGGTACAATTGGTCACAAGACAGGAATGTTGTAACAATATTCTCAGGTAAGTGCTTGAATGCCTTGCCGTAATTTAAGACGCTCACTCTCACAGCGCCGAATTACTGTTACAGATGTGGTAACCAGGCTGCAATCATGGAGATTGACGAGCACCTCAAATACACTTTGTAAGTCCTGTCATGTAATCCTATCATGCGCGCTCTCTCTCTCTAATCATCCTCCTCAGCCTCCAGTTCGACCCTTGCCCACGAGTGGGTGAACCTATGGTTTCTCGGAGGACTCCAGACTATTTCCTTTAAGGGCTGTAGGAAATTGTATGCAAAATGAGTCATAGTCTCGATGTTGCGCAACTCAAGGCCTCGATCATCATAATAGGGCCAGCAAACTGTTCTTTGCGACGAACAAGCTGAGTCGATGGTCAGCTGTGGCCACGAACTAAGACGCACGATATGAGAATGCATGTAGCGTTGACAATGCAAACTCGATGTTCTGTTCTCAATATCCTTTCGTCACATCTTTTTCCCCGGTCACCTCAAGGAGATAAAAGATCATCAGTTGTGCCTACATACGCAGGGGTCCAGCCAGAAATAGTTATCGACCACATCATATTGACTGCAGGCAATCCCGAAGGACTATATTGTGGGAATTATAAGAAGTAAAAGAGTCACAGACCTGCTGATCACCATGCCTGTGATTTCCCTGACCCCTTATCCTATTCTCTACCTCGATTCCCGCTTGTGGATGTCTTCTCCGTACTCCTATTTCCCACTCTTTACATTAACTAAGAGGTGTCCTTTGAGGACAGTAAGGTGACTTTATACCATCTCTGGCAGTCGATTTACCTATCAAGGAGAGTGGAGAAGCTGTGACAGAAAAGCATCGCAATGTACCATATCGTAAACTACCATCACTATTCTTATTGTCTCTTGGGTTTTGCAGAACTCGATATTGAAGTGGGGGCGACCAGAGCTTGGGCCAATGACGGCAGAACTGCTTCGAAAACACTCGAAGCTGCTACCGAAAACCTCAGCCTTTAAACGCCACAACGCTCCCCGGAAAAGGCAGACATCAGATGTAGGAGCACACGTTTCCGCACCTCCAGCCGGCGCACCCCCTATTATGGCATCTTTCGGTGTAATTGTCTCTGGCCGACCGATCCTCACCGACGCCCAAGTCGTGTCGCAAACACAGTTCGCATTCCAGATCCCCTCCCAACCAGCGTTTTCTCACATTGTCGTCTTCTTACTTCCCGGAATCACACTCCCAGATGGTACAGCTGCGGCTGTTTACGCACAACTACCTGGCGCATCCGACTTCCAGCTGCTTGGCGCTATCGCCAATGAGAAGCCCAGCGCAATTTTCAAAGTCAATAACAAAGCCATGGGCCCAGCAGATGGAAGACTTGACGACACTATTATCATGGTCAACGATACCGCCTCAAACGGAATTACTGCACCGTTGGCACTGGGCATATCTGTGGAGCCGGCTCAGCAAGTTGCAGCAGCTTTGGAGCAGAAGAAGGCACAAGGCACCACAGGAACAATGATTACAGGACAAGGGGGCGAGCTGGTACTGAGGGGCCCAAACATGGTCACAACAAAGGTGCTGGCGCAAAGAATTATCAAGAATTGCTACGACTTTCTGGCAAGTTGGGGATCGGGCGACACGGTGCCGTTGAAGGCATTCCAGGCGTGGTGGACAAAATTTGAAACCAAGATTGAAAGGGATCCGGGCTTCTTGGAGAGGAGTGATGGTGGTTGAAAAGAAAACATGCAGTGTCACACTCTCCGGGGGTTCTCCCGAAACTTTGCTCTAGTAGAATGTCACGCTCACGTCACTCTAGCTACCGCCCAGGTTCCGCAAGTCATGCCTCATACATGACATCCGGCGAACTAACCATTGGCACCTTAGGCCTCTCGATTGCCTGCGCAACTACCGCGTTACTCAGGACCTGTTCGATGCCACCACTTTGATACAAAACCTGTCCTCCCTCAGTGGTAGCAACGTCCGCTAGTTTTCAGTCTTTCGCTTAGAGTCTGTGATCATTGTGATGTTCACCGGCCTCGGCAGTCCAGCACTTCTTTCTGCGATACCAAAACTCGGATGAATTGCGATAGGAAGGCTCGCGATAGGAAGGCTCCAGCTAGTGATAAGAGATATTGAAGACAGGCAAGAGAGTGACAGGACTATTCAAATATTAGAGGTAAATGCTGTGAGGAGAATGGGCATCAACAGCGGTGTAGACTTCCCATCCTATAGCATCTGCTACGAAATTGTTCACGCCTTAAGTCTTAGCTTCAGTCATTCGCCTGAGTTAAGCTAGCCTCTACTCGCAACTAGAATATTATATGTAGTGTTGTTGTCATGATGTCTCAAGTTCAACATGACAACATAGCCGATAGCCGGCCGCTTAATGCTTCGCCAATTCGCCGAAAGGTTACATCATGACATCATTATGTCTTCTTAGACAGCCACCTTAATTGCACTGTCGCCAGTGGCTACGACACAACCAACATAGCACTCCATGCATCATGTCGAACGATATCGTCACGAACCGATCCACCCTTAGGGAATTCCTCGCGTCCATTGCAACAATATCAGGAGACCTTAGTAACATTACAGCCCCGCCTTTTGTACTGGCCGAAAACTCGACAGTGGAAATTCCGCAATACTGGGCAGATCACCCGTACCTATTCGTTGCTCCAGCTGCAGAGCAGGACCCCAAGAAGAGGGCATTGCTGGTGCTGAAATGGTTTGTGGGCTCATTGCGAAACCAGCAATACGCTGGGCGGAGAGTAGAAGAAGGGGTCAAGAAGCCATTGAATGCATTTCTGGGCGAATTGTTTTTCGGCAATTGGAAAGACACAGAGCTTGGGGAAACGCAATTAGTGTCAGAGCAAGTCAGCCACCATCCGCCCATAACGGCGTGCTATTTGTGGAATGAGAAACACGGAGTCCGTGCCGAGGGATTCACTCAGCAAGAGATTACGTTCAATGGTAGTGTGAGCATTAAACAAAAAGGATATGCCATCATGCATATTGACAAGTATGATGAAGATTATCTGATTCCGGTACCGAATGTTAAAGTCAAGGGAATAATCAGTGGGATGCCTTATCCGGAGCTACAGGGTGACTATTCGCTAATATCATCCAACGGATACATATCGCACGTAAAATTTGACGGCAAAGGTATTTTTGGAACAGGGACAAAGAACGGCTTTTCCGCGCGACTGTATCATTCGGATCAGCGGGAACAAGATCTTTATACGCTTAAAGGAGGATGGAACGGTAGTTCCATTATCGTTGATGGAGAAAGTGGAGCAAAAATCGAGACATTTGATGTTGAAAAGCTCCAATCGGTAAAGATAAAAGCACTTGATCTTTCTCAACAAGATCCCTGGGAGTCTCGAAGGGCGTGGGGAAATGTCATTTCTGCTCTGCGCAGAGGTGATATGCGAGGGACGACCAATGCAAAGTCCCGAATTGAGCAGGGCCAGAGAGAAATGCGCAAGGAGGAAGAAACACTAGGCAAACCATGGAGAAGTCTGTTTTTCAAGACTGTGCGACAAGACCCTGTTTTCGAGGAGCTCTCACTCCATGATCCTGGTTCGTATACTGTTGATCGTAAAGGAGGCGTCTGGAAGGTCGACAGCGAGGCTATCAAGAATACGCAGAAACCCTATCATGGTGAACTTCTTCCTACCAACGGGAAAGCAGGCCGTGTTCAACCTCAGGAATTGAAAGACGGGCAAAAGCGGAAAGACCAGCAACAAACGCCCCCGTCAGCTGTAGCCACCCTAGATGTACACGCCGACAGTAGTGACCCGCAACGCTCACCAATAGTGGAGGATTTCAGCGACAACCTCAGCAAGGAAACGGCTGGCACCCGTGTGGAAAATCAAATAAATCAAGTCAAAGTAGGAGGAGGTTTAGATGTATCAACAACCAGCGGCGCTGTAACGATGCAAGGAGACCCAACAGATGCGCAAGTCGAAGCCTTCCTTCGGGCACGACACAGCAATGTGCGGTGAACGCTATCATCATAAAAGACGAGTCGGGTGTCCTAGACGTTTTTATATAGCGATAATATATTTTATCAGTGTTTTTCGTCTTCGTCTCTTGTATGGGCATCGGTAGTATGGTTCAACAGGAAAGTGGTTCGCAGCTCGTCCGTGAACAGTCTGCTATTCTAAAAGTTGGAGTGCATATCCGGACTCGTTCTACATTATTTCTGTCTCTTGGTGAACCTCCCGTTGCATTGTTATTGCACCATGCCGAAAGTCTTCGTTTGACACCTTGCCAGCTTGTATCGTCCAAGTTTTGAAGCCTTTGTCACTTTTCTCACGCGCTGTCTCTGGGATGAGATCATCACGTAGACGTAGCGGCAGAAAATCTCCCATGCTGTAATCGTCCATGTTATCCCGTAAAGCTCCGTTCTCCGATTGGAAAAAGGTGCTCGAAAGTCTAAAGAGCCCCATCTTCTTCCGAGTTTCGTGGCTGGGAGTACCCTTCCACTGCGGTGTTCGTAAGCCCGTTGGCTCCAAGTCTGCAAAAGGAGATCCACTCGCTGTAATGCTGAGGTTTGATGAGAATTGATGCCAAAGCGGGTGAAGCGTTGCTAGGCTACCGGCTGTGATGGCGAGGCCTTGTTCAATATCACCCCAGATTGCAATGTCGACAGTAGCCCAAAGGAAATCGGACTCCCTCATGTTTATGGCAAATGCCATGCGAACTACTACGGCTACACTGGCACTAAATTCACTTCATCAGCGGGATAGCTAGGGAGGCAGAAGGTCGTGGCGAACTTACACGCAAGCCATTCCAAGAATAGGAACCAATATGATTCGGCTTTCTCGCGACATGTCCCACCCCCAGATCAGGAATAAGGGGAGAACAGCGAATGTGAAATTGCACACGATGGAGATAGCACCATACATAAAAGTGAGGTCGATAATCGTGTCAATCTTCATACACGTACCAGCGGTGATGGACTTGTCCCAGAAGAAAGCAATTGGTGTGCATTGCAGCAGAGTGGCGAAGAATATTATGAGGCTTGTAAAGAAGGTGAGGCCCATCGCGATGTAGATGATGTACTTGTGTAGTGACTTGACGGCTGCACGAAGCAGAAATAAGCCGATCGATATTTTCGATGTCATCATAGACCAAAAGTAGGCGATATAGCACAACCAACGGTACTATGCTATCATTAGTCGGCGTACAGTAGTCGCCTGATCTTCGACCTACCCTCATTGCCATGAAAATGTCCTCGTTCGTAAGAGCCGTCATGTGCCGACCTAATCCGTAGTGGGCTGCGCCGATGGCACATATTGCGAACATCACGTGTGCACACTATAATCATTAGTAACTCCAAACTGAAATTCTTTGCTCAGAGTAACCTACGAGAGCGATCAACATCAATCCATCATCTAGCGGGGCCATGTCAATATGTGCTTTTTCGATCGAGACCCTACTATAGTATTACATACCCCATCCAAAAGCTTTGACTATGACGCTGCGTACATAAACACGCAAGGCGGTAGTGATGAAAGTAAAGGCGACAAAAACCGAACACACCTGAAGTTATTAGCTCACTGTCTGTATAATGATCCTGTGATCAGCGTCCAGAGTACACACCGCCACTAGCTCTGGTCCTCGATTTTGAGTCATTCTGTTAACTGTATGCTCGAATATCTGCTTCGCACGGGTTTTTTTTTCAAGGATCAAGCGTGTCCTGGCGAAAGATACCAGCGATTCAGCTATTTGATGAAAGGTACATATTGCTTAGGCAAGTTTCGATCCGATGGCTACCCTCACAAGCCAGGGGATATTTCGGGAGTATGTCGCCTTGGTGAATGGAATTCATCGCTGATCTTAGGAATAAGATTTGTGTATCAAAGTATCGACCTCGGTGGTGATTGAAAGCTCGAGCGTTCAGAGAGATCCAGGGGCGTCGTCTGGAGATTCGGCCGAATACCACCGAACAGGCCTCTAGACACGTTGAAGAGCCGCGAACGTTGGATGATGTCGTTCGGGCTCAACCATACCTAATTTTCCGCCAGCAACTAAGGCTAATAGATAAAGGCGGTACCCAAATGCAAAGAGCAACTGGAGCTTACGCTACTTCCCGCTCCTTTCCCGCTCCCGTACATGGCTGTTGCCAACGCCATCTTCGGCCCTAAAGATACCTAATCATTTTCAATCCGTAAGCCTCCCTGATCGCCCCACCGGATGTCAGACGGCATTCTCGGCAGTGCGCGTTCCGACGCTTGACTCAATTACTGTGTACAATGTACATAGTTTGCTGACGCCGCGTAGCTGGGGGTAATGGCGAAACTCGAAAGCAGTCGGTATGGCTCTAGGTCAGTCAAGACGAAAACACGAATGTAGATCGTCGTGGCCGAGCTTGACAGGCAACTGTTGAAGTATGTTTGACTTGGAGCGGATAACTACTTAGTTGCTGTCGAGTCAGATTAAACCGGGAGGCCCGATCACGGTAGCAAGGGGCTAGCTCCAGCCATCTGTGTACAGATGGGTAGGGCTGATGAAGGGGGCTCATTGATTTCCCTTAGATTTTTGGAGGGGGAGGATTACGAATTCAGCGGCCTGTACTTGTCCAAGTACCCTATGCGCGCAGAAGACGCCTAATAGGGTGGGAAATACTCTTGCTGACCGCGGAGAACAGGATGGCATGGGTGAAGGAACTATACCTTTCTCCTTCCAGCATCCTTGGTGAATTGCGATACACTATCTACGTCTCTCCGCGATAATCCCGTACCTGGCGGCGAACAGAATAAGGTGGATTCTCTGAGCCGATCTGGCTAAAGATGGGTACCGGTAAAGTACCTATAGGGCCTCCAGAACCCACAAGCAGTTTCATACGTCTGTGATGTCGCGGAAGCAGCAACTTGTTTTCTCTGTAAGAAACTCTCTTCTTGTCTATTCTCCTAGTCTCATCCTTACAACCATGCCTCAGCAAGTACTCAGGATAAACATGCAGACTCCACACATTATAGAAACGCCATCGTTGCCCAATAGCTACACCTTCCACTCGCCAATGCTTGATTTCCAGATACGCAGTTCCAATCGTCCTCACAGTATGATGCATCCTCGCGACAGCCTCGAATTTACATGAGTCTATTGAGTTGAGGAGCAAATAATACCTGCCTAGGTCACTAGTCAGTCATGGGAAGCATCGCAACAGCTCAGGTGAATACTTTTTCATCCGGCCTCTATTAGCCAAAGCTCCCATGATTGTACTATAAACATTTCGGTGCGAATGAGGGAGTGGCAATTGTGCATTCGGAATTTGTTATCATCACCACAGTAAATCAAAACGTAAAAGTCGTGTTCCATGTCAATAACTTGCGTCTAGCTTGAGTTTGCAAGCATGATATCGAAGCTGCTACCTACCGTAATAACAGGCAAACGATGCCTCGGTGACAAGCCCAAGTACCAGGTGATTATGGCCACGCGTATTCATACATTCACTACTATATTCAACATTTTATACCTACGGATAATCGTTTCTATACCTATCCTACTCTGGATCCGGCTTAATGTAAGTCTATCGCATATCGTGGGGGGTAGCGCAGGCAATGTACATAAGTGTCAAGGCGCTGCAGCTGTGCGATACTTGAAAAAAATGCAAATCCGAGAATGCATCACGGCGAATCGTGATTATGTGGAGGTACCTACGTAAGTGGGCTGTACACTAAGCAAATTCTCCGTTGGCATTGCAGTGCACGACCATTTTCTATTCGGCCCGCGGCTTGTCCCGGAGGCCAGTCTTTACGGTTGAATTTTAACTCTGGAATTTTCACTAACCCTGATAAGTAGGTAAATGTACTATGTATAGATGTTAGAGTTACCTACCTCTAACTCTGGCTGTGTGTCAATTCGTAGTACGCCGGTCTCTACTTAATCGCGCCGGTCTTCCACCTACCTGACGTGGCAGGTAGCTGGTTAGAGACAAACTTCATAGTGTCTCCATGTAGGCACTTGTTCTGGGAAGAATTTGAGATGCTTAAAGATAACAAGTATACCTTGATTTCGACATCAAGAGCTGCAATATATAATAGTACATCTGGTAATAGAGCATGAAAGATGTTGTATGCGTCTGCCTGCTGAAACGCGGTTTACTATGTATGGAGTAAGGAACCGAGTATAAATATTGGAAACTTCAAAAGATTCTATGGGGTCTCAGCAAACCCATCTCTAGCAAAGCTTTTTTAAAGAGACAGGCCTGGCTCTCTTCAGAATGCAGCTTCACTCATGTACTCCCAGCTAAATCATAGGACTGTTTCGCCACAACCATGAAGGTTAACGCCATCTTCGTTGCCGTTTTGGCTGCCTCTGCCAACGCAGCGTCAGTAGCAGCTCCCAACAAGCGCGACGTACTCGGAGTCAACATTGAAAGACGCGATCCACCTAGCGGTTCAACTAGCGGTTCAACTAGCAGTTCAATTAGATATTGCGATATTCCTGTGAGGGAAGAGATAAAATACGTTTTGGAGCTGGTGGCATATATGGTCAAAACGGCTAAGGATAACTATGACAAGCACCCTCAAAAAACAGAAAAATACTTTAAGAAGTGGGTTGAGTATTTAGAGTAGTATGTACTACTGCTGACATTAATCAGATACCAACAATCACCTGCTGCAGATAGGAACGCTATCTTGATTATGTGGAATAAGGTCTTCAAGGAATCCTACTATCCCATGGGTCGAGTGGCTATTTTCTGCGGCCGGCCCCAGTCTAAGGTTAGATTTTATCTGGCCTGAATGTAATGTAGAGTTTCTACTGACGCATGGAAAAGTGCATATCAGGTGCGAATATGTATACGGAGCACAACAAGATTGTGCTCTGTCCGCCATGGTGGAATGACAAAGTTCTTAGCAGAGAGAGTACTACATGCAACGAGCCATCTCGGGTTACCACTCTCTTGCAAGGGTACATCGATGAAGCCCTGCTCGATATAAGCGTGCGGGAAGCGCCTGGAAAGGATTTCAGGAAGGCGTTGAATTCTACTGACTTTGCATCACTTGCTCAAGGTAAGTTCATGACCAACGTCACAGCTCGGTGCTGATTAAGGGATAGCTATCCTCTGGGAAGATCTTCGTGGCCCGGGCTCTTGCGACTTACCAGGGCTATTTAAAAACCCTTCCCGAAACTCAAACCGTCAGGGTTGATCGCGCGTCCAGGGCTAACAGGGCTA
>Ga0182211_1000646_pt1 | contig 10661 bp, 11 predicted proteins | sample G5R1MG_20_FD_129660 | JGI IMG/M metagenome (GOLD analysis project Ga0182211, IMG submission 129660) | Switchgrass phyllosphere microbial communities from Michigan, USA - G5R2_MAIN_03OCT2016_LD1 MG | ecosystem: Host-associated > Plants > Phyllosphere > Phylloplane/Leaf | place: USA: Michigan... | reverse complement strand
GGGGGGGAGGGTGCGGGGGCGGGGGGGGGTGGGGGGGGGGGGGGGGAGAGGAGGGTCGGGGGCACGAGGGAACGCGAGAGCGAGAGCGAGCGAGGCGAGCGAGACGGGAGAAACAGTGCCAGCAGCAGCCGGCAGTGCGTGGTGCTGTTAGTTCGTCGTGCGATAGCGTGGAGTACAGCAGCGGACGGCGCTGGGCCAGGAGCGGCTAGCGCGCCAGCACCCACCACCACCGCCGCCAGGCACCGATGGCCGTCTCCACGCCTCCACGCCGCCTCCTCCACGCCTCCGCGCCCCTCCCAGAGCGGCCAGCCGTCGGCCGACAAGACGAGCCGCGCGGCAACGATGCGGGACGGCAGCACGTCGTCTGCTGCGGTCACGGCGGCCCTCACACGCCCCCCGTGCCATGCGTGCGCCCGTGGATGCACGACGCCACACTTGCAGGAGGACGCTGCAGGGCCGTGAGCACCACGGCCAATCTCGATTCCTTTGCCCTTGTCATGGCCATGGCAAATTACTCAACACCTGCGCTGCACACGCCCAGCGCGAGCGCGATGCTATGCCGACTAGGTGCTCCTCTCTGCGACGGCGCCGTTTCCACGCGGCCTGACTCAGGCACAACCCAGCCCGCTCTGTATGTCAAGGCCCACGCGATGGATAGTTTTGGAAGAGAGTTCTGTCAATGCGACTTGTCTGCGCGCAAGGAGATGCCAGGCACCCAGAAAGTATCCACACCCTGTCTCAGCCTTGGAACAGGATCACCACGGCTGCTGCTGCAAGGGAACACCGGCCCTGCATGCACGGCAGCTTTGCATTCTTCAGCGCCTGCACCCGATGGCTCGTAGACAGACATGCCTGTCCGTGGCAATCGCTGGAGACTCCATGGCAATCGATGGACACCATTCCCTACAAATCCATGGCCGCTCCCTCCCGCCCTGCTTCCTCCTTGGCGCCCGTCGCTCGGAAATTGCATGGGCGCGCTGGGATCGCCCTTGCCGCGCGTCACGTGCGCACCTCCTGTCCGCCCGCTAGTCCTCTCTCGTCCCTAGTGCAACCGTTACCTCAACCCGCCCTTCTCGTCTTCGCCTTCTCCTCCTGGGCAGGGCCTTGCTCTGGTCTGCTGCGTGCGGCACCCCAGTACGCATGATCAAACTTCATCGGCAATCACACCTTGTCAAGATCCATCATCGTCACCGCGACGCTTCGCTTCGCTTCGGCTCGCCCTGCCTGCTACCTGCCCGTCTTGCCTCCCTCTCTCCTCCCTACAACATGGCCAAAATGTCCACCCCCTTTTGCAACCCGCTCTTGCTCGGCATCTTCCCTCGCCTCATCAGCTCAATGCACTGTGCAACATACGGATCCTTGCCCATCGAGGCCACCGCCACAATCGTCTCGTCCTGGCTGTAGTAGGCCACAAACGCCGCCTCCTCGGCCTTGCCCTGGATAACGACATCATCGTACCCATGGGCTGTCGTGCCACAGTACCGCAGCTGCGAACCGAGAGCGGACCAGAACACAGGGATAAACGGCTTGCACGCCGCCCCACCCGAGTTGATTGTCTTGGCCACGGACCGACCTGCATTTTGTGCCACGTTCCAATGCTCAATTCGCACCGCTTTGCCGTTGCCTCCAGGCCCGTGGTAGGGAAAGGTGGCAATGTCGCCAATGGCGTACACGTCCTGCACGCCTGCCACGGCAAACGACTCGTCAGTCTTGAGGGACCCATCCTTCTCCAGGGTGATGCTGGCGTTGTCCTTGAGAAACGCCGTCGCGGGCTTCACCCCCACGCCGACAATCACCACCTCGGCTTCCATGGACGTGCCGTCCTGGAGTTGGACAGAACCGACGCGGGAAGCGTCACGTGAACAAGCCTTTGCGCCTTGCACACGGGCGCCCATCGTGAACTTGACCCCATTCTTCTCCAAGAGCCCGCGGAAGACCCTGCCAATCTTCTGGCCCATGACTCGTTCCATGGGTTCTGTGCGGCATCCGTTACCTTAGCATGTGCAAGTTTCAACATGGCGGACGGTGATTCCCTTACCTTCTTCCATCCCGATAATGGTCACGTCGTTTTTCATGCCCGCAAGACAGTTGCCCACTTCCATTCCGATGAACGACGAACCGATCACCACAATTTTCTTGCCGTTGTCGCCGACTGCCTGGACGATGCCCTGAGCATCAGCCAAGGTACGGAGCAAAAACACATTGCCGAGATCGCCCTTGAGTCCTGGCAGAGGCAGCTGATTTGGAACGCCGCCCGTCGCTAGAATTAACTTTGAGTATTCGTACGTCTTCCCAGACTGGGTCGACACCTTCTTGCCTGCGAAGTCGACGCTCTCCGCCTCGTCCTCAAGGATATCAATGGACGCATCCTGGTAGTAGTCCTTGGATCGCCATGCGACCTTCGAGATGTCGGCCAGCAGGGCCTTGGAGAGCTTGGTACGATCAAACGGTTGATGGCCTTCCTTGGAAATCACCGTAATCTTGCCAGTATAGCCCCCGCCGCGGAGACCCTCAATGGCCCCAACGGTGCCTGAGCCACCTCCAATGACCAGCACCTTATCATCGCTCACCGATGAGCATTTGATGTTCAAGGGCCGCCGATTGGTCTTGAGTGCCTCCTCGCTCGTCCTAATGTATACTGCGCCGTCTTTCGCAAACACTTCGTATTTGGAAATTGGGTCCAGAGCCGGTGCGTCCTCAACATCTCCCGTGGAGACGTTGAAGCAAGCTGCAACCCGTCAGAATGGAGACTGCCGGCGTGGAGCAAATGACGTCATTCGGACCTACCTCCATGCCACGGGCAAGTCAACCGTCCTTCGGGTGTGAGAATGCCCTTGGCCAGTGGTGCCCCAAAGTGCGTGCAATTCGCCGACGTAGCATGAACCTGATCCTGGATCTTCAACAACAGCACCTTGCCGCCCTCCACGCCCTCGACTTCGACCTCTTTCTTCTCTCCATTCTTCAGGTTCAGGTCCGCGACGTCCTTGAGCTTGAATTCCTTGGCCATGGCGGCTGCTGCTGGACTCCTGAAGGCTCTTTGCAGGCTGACTGTGGGGCTGAACGGCAGCTTGAGTGGGCTTCGCAGAGATCGTAGAAAACGTAGTGACTGCATGAGTCGGTAGAGATGGTCAAGATGCCTTTTGCCGTGAGGCCAGGTCAACCGTCCAGGCAACTTTGAGCCAATGGCGGGGCACTCGATCCATGCTTACGTCGTTGCGTTGATTTGCTGGCATCGAATGACGACACGACACACGCGCCTGAAACGGAAGGGCCAAGGAACGCGTCGTTTATCGATAGCAAATGATCGTCACGTGTGCAACTTCAACTACCCTCATGCGCTCTCGCACGCGTTGACGACGACGACGACGACCACCACCACCACCACCCCCGACCTATCGTGATAGGTAGTCACCAACCAGACCGTACGCACATTCCACCCAGTTGCAAACACCGAGGCTCAACTGTCGACACTAAGCAGTCACCGGCTAGCTGATGGTTCAACTCCCAAAGCTAGACACGAAGCTCCGTGGCAAGGGACCTCCTTTTGAGGAGACTTGCCGATCCTCCACGGACGGTCGGATTCTACCTACTGGAGCGTATTGCTGTCTTCGATTAGGGCTCAAAGTATCTTCGGTTTCTTCTTCATAGCTCAACCATCTCATACACAAAAACATCCTTTTTCACACATCTCCAACTTCTTCGCTGCTACAACCGTACATGAGAAACTGGCAAGACTCTTGGGCACAAATTGCCATATCAATCAGGGGTCGCTAGGCTAGGTACCCGCAGGTTACAGTTCCCGTCATGCAATCACCAAGTTAGTACGTAGTACACCGTCTAGACGCGAACCTAACCGCAAAGCGGCAGAAGATCAGCTACGACCTCGTTTTGGCTGACGCTCTCGACATCGCCGCAGCACTCCAGCGTTAAGAATCAAGAATAGTTGCCCCTCGGCAACTTGTCACCGCACTATGTCCGCCTGGCCATGATAGCATTACTGTACCAGAGATAGTCATCACTGGGGGGGGGGTCTATCGTTTCAGAAGAAGATTAGGCCGCAATTTGTGGCTGACGCACTAAGTTCGCCGACTATCTTTTTAGTCCTTTTAGTAGACCAAAGAAGGCTCCGTCCAACAAGCATACTATCGACATACATAGGATCAACCGTTCTCGCTCAGCATGCGAAGTCGTCTCGAGATCTTTCTCCGATGGCCTCTGTGCATATTGCAATGCTGCCTTCTTTCTCCAGTCTTTCATTAATATACCAATATATTACCTTCCCTGCCGTGTCTACACGATTTGTACGGCTTATCATTCCTTACTAAACTATCTAGTCCGCGCAACAAGGGTTCTCCTGTCCTTCCATAACTATACCACCAATCTTTTATCATAATGTCTTCCGTAGCCGGTAACCGACGACCAAAGTCAGTGGCTTCATCCATGCAAAGACCCCGCATCACAGCATCCTCCTCTGCACGACTTAGCACTGCGACATCCTCCTCTCTGTCGACTCCCACCGTTGCGACTTCATCCAGTACAACCTACACAACAAGTCCCGAATTGAGCGCGACAACAACTGATAGGCTCGTTACACCAAGCGTCACAAGCACATCCCCAGGGTTGGTTGGGACATGTTCGATTGCAAGGGACTGCACAGCGGGCAGAGCATGCTCTGGAGGACCATGTGTCAATGCCAACGGAGCAGCCCCTCTGGGTGGACCAGGCTCTGAACCAACGTCGCGTCTGAGTACAGCGTCAGCTGTGGGTCTTGGTGTGGGTTTGATCGCTTTGATCGCGCTCATGTCTGGGCTTGCCTTCTGCTTCTGGAGGATACGACGAAGGCCCAGAAAGCCACTAGAAGCACCTGAAATTAAACGTCTCCAATCACCTCCAACGGATTCCCAGACAAGAGGAGTCTTAACACCGGATATGCCGCAGCGCAAGGCCTTTCCAAACAACACAGTGGCCCCAGTATTCTTCACAAATGCACCGAGTCACAACAACATCAGCAGGGAGAAACCTGTTCAAGCTCCTATAAGATCATATCAACGCGTAGATTCAGTGACGGCGAAAGACCTTCCGGCACCTCCTTTGCACATGGAAAATCCACTGCCCCTTCTGCCTACAGAGTCCAAGCGGTATTCAATCAACGTCAACCTAGATAAGAGATTAGTACTTGACAATGAGATGGTCATCACGCTTGGCCCTGTCCGCGATCCTGTACAAGTGCAAGCGCATGCACCGCAGTATAAATTCCAGCAGTATCTTTCGCCCATGGCGAAACCTCGCCCGATCTCTATCAAGCCGGCGGTAAATAAACGCGCCCCAGGAAACGAGCCAAAGAAACAAATGCCAGCACAGGAATCAAACAAACGAACACCAGATCTGGAATTAGCTCCCTACCCCGGGAAGCCTGTCTCGGTCCAGACTGCAACAACAGCCGAAGACGCACTCGAAGATGACTTTTCAAGCTCAGAAGACGAAGAAATCCCGAGAGTCCGTAGTGAGCCTCCGCAACTCGCATTGCCTCAACTACGACCACCCAGCACTGGCTTCAACTTTAATTCCAACGACTGGTACCAGTACATCACCGGAAACGCAACGAGCACAACCTCACGCAACTCCGGCTCCACACCTGCCCAACCCCCTCCCCCCCTCCCGCTCTCCTCCACCCCCAAAACCAAAGTCCCTCCACCACTCGTACCCGCACCTCTCAACACCGCAGCTTCGGTTCTCCGCTTGTTCCCGCTGCCCAGCCCCTCGAGCACAACCTACTGCCTATCGCCGCACGCCCTCGTGCCACCCACGCCCACATCTCCGCCCGCGCGCCTTTCCGTGCTAAGCACCATGACCCGGGCCACGCGCAACTCGCGCAGCTGGCTTCCAGAAGGCGGCCTCTACCTTCCCGACGAGACCGGCGCCGAGGACGCGTTCAAGCAGTTCAAACGGCCCGACGACGTGACGCTGCCGGCGACAACTTACTCGCCGCTGACGTGACGCTGCGTGGCTTGCTTTTCCGCGTCTTTTCATTTGGCACTGGGTCGATTCGCTGGCTGGGTCCGTGATTTTGTTGAGGCCGGGCTTCGGCATGGGAACTCTAGGTAGGGGGGGGGGGAAGGCAATTGTGTACATTATCCTATTACCGTGCTCTGAAGACCACGGGATTTGTATATATATATATGACTAGTTGAACTAGATGTAATGTCTGGAACATACAATGTACACAGGCGCTTCGTCGCTACATTTTGCCTCTTGTGATGAAAATATGCATGGACTTGATGTGTTCTCACTCAACCACTTATTTCGAGCCCTACCCATGAAGCACAGATCACAGTCTTTCTCAAACGCAAGGTTAAAGTTGTTGGCCTTGGTTGGCGTTGGCTTAGCCACCGTGACCATTTCAAACACCGAGATATAACTTGTTCATTGGACGGATGTCGTGCCGAGTAGTTCTGTAAGTTGGCATGAAACTCCCCCTCTCTCCTCCCCGCATGCGCTTCCGGCCTCGCTTATGCAAGGCGATGCCAGCGCCACCCGACTCACTACCTGTGCCTGATGGTTCCTCCGTCATCATCCGAGCGAAGGATTTCACCCACCGCAGGTACGCTGTGTTTACCGCTCTGACAGGATATCTATATCCTGGCGATGCTCGCCCAGAAGCAGTCTGCCAGACACGAGTTTCCTTGAACCTCTGCCCCACGATACCTAGGTAACTCGTCAGCATACGAGTGACTCGTCGCCAGGCTATGCCTCGTTCAAGCTTTTTCCGAGCGTCATGGCTTGCTGTCTCCTTGCTGCTTGTGTTGACGGCTGCCGAGGGCTTTAGCACGACGCTCAATGGCACGCCTACTTCTTTCCGCTCTGTCTTTACGATCCCGGCTTCTGCGGACGAGGGCGCCCAGCTGGTTTCCAACATTGTGGATCCCGAGGCGGTGGATGCGCAGCAAGTGTGCCCTGGGTACAAATCCTCGGACTTGGAGAGGAGTGAGAGGGGGTTGAGTGCGACGCTGACGTTGGCGGGCGAGCCGTGTAATGCGTATGGGATTGACATTGAGGCACTGCGCTTGACGGTTGAGATTCAGGCGAAGGGGAGGCTGGCGGTTAGCATTGTGCCCAAGTACCTTGTGAGTCGGTTGGATGCACGCGTTGAGAAATACTGATCAAGTCTACACTATACAGGATGCGAGTAACTCGTCGCAATGGGTGGTGCCAGAACACCTGATTCCACGTCCACAAGCCGAAGACTCGTACCATGATTCCGATCTCAAATTTGATTGCAAGTATTTTTTTGGCCACATTTTGACCGAACCAGCTGCTCACAATAGCAGGGGGTGATGATCCATCCTTCTGGTTTTCCGTAGCCCGCCAATCTACCGGTGACGTCCTTTTCACCACCAAAGGCACCCATCTCGTCTACGAGAACCAGTTTGTTGAGTTTGTCAACGCGCTGCCCGAAGATTACAACCTCTATGGTCTGGGCGAGCGTATTCATGGTCTTCGCCTGCACAACAACTTCACAGCCACCCTCTACGCTGCTGACGTAGGGGATCCAATCGACCGCAACCTCTATGGAAGTCACCCCTTTTACCTCGAGACCCGCTACTTTGATAGGGCTGGAAACGGCACTCTCAAGCCGCTCTTGCAGTCTCAACTCCACGCGCGCAGGGCTAGCGATAAGGTGGCTGGAGGCTCCCCGTACTATGGGCTTTCCCACGGCGTGTATTACCGGAATGCGCATGGCATGGAGGTCGTCCTGAAGCCCGAAAACTATACCTGGAGGACACTCGGTGGAGCCATCGACTTGTTCTTCTTCGACGGGCCAACGCAGCCAGATGTCACCAGGGAGTATCAGAAGTCTGCCATTGGTCTTCCTGCCATGCAGAGCTATTGGACGCTGGGCTATCACCAGTGCAGGTGGGGATACCGCAACTGGGCGGAGGTAAGGCAGGTCGTGGAGAGTATGAGGGCGTTTGATATTCCACTGGGCATGTTGTTCTGCTCGCGCCATGGATTTGTCGCGTGGCTGACGCTTGCACAGAAACCATCTGGCTGGACATCGACTACATGGACCAGTACCGCGACTTCACCCTTGACCCGGTCACCTTCCCACCTTCCGAGGCTGCCGATTTCTTCCGCTGGCTGCACGGGAATCGGCAGCACTTTGTACCGATTGTTGATTCGGCCATCTACATCCCGAACCCGCAAAATGCCAGCGATGCCTACGACACCTACACTCGCGGCAACGAGTCTGGAGCATTCCTCAAGAACCCGGACGGAAGTCAGTATCTTGGCGCTGTATGGCCAGGGTACACTGTCTTCCCTGATTGGATGTCTTCCAACGGTGTTTCGTGGTGGGTCGAAGAGATGTACGTATTTGCCATGCCATCCCAGCACTTGTCCTGACAGGTCACCAGGGTCAAATGGTACAAGGAGGTTCCGTATAGCGGCTTCTGGCTCGATATGTCCGAGGTCTCGTCTTTCTGTGTGGGCTCGTGTGGCACTGGCAACGTCACCCTCAACCCCGTGCACCCACCCTTCTCGCTACCGGGCGAAGTAGGCAACATGGTCTTTGACTATCCCGAGCGCTTCAACGTCACCAATAGCACCGAGGCAGCCTCAGCATCCGCCCGTGCTGCCAGCCAGTCTTCGGCAGCAAGCCAAGCGCCCGGGCCTTCAACAACTACCAGCTATCTTCGCACGACCCCCACAGCCGTACGTGACGTCAATCACCCTCCATACGTTCTCGACAACGTCCAGGGTGACCTGGCAGTTCATGCTGTCAGCCCCAATGCCACGCACGCGAATGGCATGCAAGAGTACGAGGTCCATAACCTGTTTGGCCATCAGATCATCAACGCTACTTACCAAGGCCTCCTCTCCGTCTTCCCTGGCAAGCGCCCTTTTATCATCGGGCGTTCTACCTTTGCGGGTAGCGGTAAATGGGCTGGCCACTGGGGCGGCGACAACGCCAGCAAGTTCCTCTACATGCGCTTCTCCATCCCTCAAGCCTTATCTTTTGCGCTTTTCGGCATCCCCATGTTTGGCGTCGACACCTGCGGCTTCAGCGGGAATACCGATATGGAGCTGTGTTCACGGTGGATGCAACTTTCCGCCTTCTTCCCCTTCTACCGCAACCACAACGTGCTCTCTGCCATTCCCCAGGAGCCATATCGCTGGCAGGCCGTAGCGTCTGCTTCGAGGACGGCGATGCGCATCCGCTACACCCTCCTTCCCTACCTGTACACTCTCTTTCACCAGGCCCACACCACTGGCTCCACAGTCATGCGCGCCTTGGCTTGGGAATTTCCTGATGAGCCTCAGCTCGCTGGCGTGGACACGCAGTTTCTACTCGGCCCTGCTATCCTCGTCACTCCCGTGCTCGAGCCGCAGGTGGATACCGTCAACGGTGTATTTCCCGGCATCGTCCGTGGCGAGAGCTGGTACGACTGGTATACGGGCGAAGCCGTCGAAGCCGAGGCCGGCGCCAACACCACCCTCTCCGCTCCCCTCGGCCACATTCCCGTTCACATCCGCGGCGGTTCTGTTCTGCCGACGCAGGAACCGGGCTACACTACCTCGGAATCCCGCCGGAATCCTTGGGGTCTTGTTGTTGCGCTGTCCGCCGCGGGCGAGGCGTACGGGTCCCTGTACGTGGATGACGGCGAGTCGCTTGCGCCGTCGGCGTGTTTGGATATTACGTTTGCGGCGCAGAGCGGCATGTTGAAGGCGGATGTGAAGGGTGCGTACAAGGATGCAAATGCCCTCGGCAGCATTACCGTCATGGGTGTGACGGGTGGGTATGGCGGGCTGAAGTGGAATGGGCAGACAGTCGATGCAAGCAAGGCCAGCTACAATCGGACGAGCCGTGTGTTGAAGCTGTCGGGGTTGAACCGCTTGACAGGCGAGGGAGCATGGTCGGCCAGCTGGACATTGAGCTGGGCGTGAGTGGACGGAAGTCAACGTGCAGAGCATAGCGTTCTCGTTCTGTGAGTTGATAGGCGGCATAGCCACGGCGGATCCATTTTCCACACTGTGAAGCATTTCCTACATGGTCGTAGTCAGCGTCTTATCTCCATGTCGTCCTACACACGTCTTCCAAGTTTTGCCTGCATGACGTCACTCCATGCAGCATTCAACATCACCTCACAGTCCTATCCAGGCGATATATTCACTATTCCCAGCGACCATGGCCACCCTCACATCTCTCTCAACGGATCGATCGTCTGCCCGACTGAAGCAGCCCGCCCACCATGCCTACCAAAGAACTCAACCAACCCCCCACCACCACCACCACCAAGCCCGAGCCTGAGCCCGAGCCCGAGCTCCCCACCAAAGAACTACAAGACCTCGCCTCCTTCTCCTCGTCCTCATCTCCCTCCTCTCCCCCAGAAGACCGCCTCCAACAAGCAGCCTCCAAAGCCGAAGCCGCCCTCTCCGCCTCCCAACACGCATCCGCCCTGCGATCCGCCGCCGCCAGACTCCAAGACCCCGGCCAAAGAGCGCAATACCTCCGCGACGCGTACAACCAGGAGATGGAAGCGCACGGCAACAGCAAGAAGGCGCGGATGCTGAGCTCGGGGGCGTTTCAGGGCGGCGTGGGCGGCGGGGGGATTGGCCTGGCGGTGGGGGCGGGGCTGGGCACGTTGGTGGGCACGGTGGTG
>Ga0182211_1000645_pt1 | contig 10674 bp, 7 predicted proteins | sample G5R1MG_20_FD_129660 | JGI IMG/M metagenome (GOLD analysis project Ga0182211, IMG submission 129660) | Switchgrass phyllosphere microbial communities from Michigan, USA - G5R2_MAIN_03OCT2016_LD1 MG | ecosystem: Host-associated > Plants > Phyllosphere > Phylloplane/Leaf | place: USA: Michigan... | reverse complement strand
GACGCCGTTGTAGTGGGTTAGGTAATTTTTCTCCCGCAGGGCGGTGAGGTGGGCGGATACGATGGGGAAGAGGGCGTGGCCGTCGTTTTTGAAGTCGATGAGGAGGACGACGGTTTCCGCGGGGGATTGGGGGTAGAGGCCGTGTTTAGGGCCTGGTGGCAATGTGGATGGTACTTTTTCAGCGACTCGGTTTTGGTGGTCGAGGAGCTTGACTAATGGGTCGATGTACATTGACCGGAGGGTTTGGCTGTGAGTTAGAGTGTTGGTGCTGTGGCCGACGTAGAGTTCTTCGTCGAAGAGCCAGACGTCAGCTTCTACGCCTGTGCATCCAGCGCGTAGTGCGTCGTATAGTGGCACTCGCCTCCAGTAGTCGTTGTGTGAATGGCAGGGGATTGGTGTCACGTGCCGCGTGGTTTCCAACAGATCTCTGGTTGGCATATTCCAGTCGAGATTTGGCACCTCTGCGTTATCCATGAATACTGGGAAGCGTCCAAAGATGATATCGAGGAAATGTAAGGTTGCACTGAAACCATCAGCTTGGCTGGTTTACTTCAATATCCAAAGGTCTTTGTAGCATGAAGAATAAGAGCACGCAGTGGGAATGGGCAGAAGCTGGGATAAATTGGACAGTTGTACTTACAAAACAATGACGATGAGCAAGGCTATCAGAACGCATATTCTCGCGGAGCGCCACGTCTTGGACTCGAAGTTGCTTAGATGCTTCTTTCCCGTGCCTTGCAGCGGCTCGACTGCCTTGAACCGTGGGGTGTTATCCCGCCGTCTTGTAGCCATTCGTAAACGTTGCCAAAACCCAGACGGGTTTCTCAGCTCCTCACTACCGGATTTATACTCTGAATCGTGCTCATCCCCCGAAGATGGCAGGGGAGCTCTCGAATGGGATTTGGGAAGAGGTCGATCCGTGTTGGAGTCCTGAAGAAGAGGTTGACAATCGGGTGTCGCCGCCATGTCAAGCACGGTGAGGTGGATGCCAGGATGCCTGGCGCAAATTGGATCCTGAACGTAAGCGATGCGGCCTCTGATGACTCGGTAATTGCCAAGGCTCGATTTGGGTATACCCAGAGGTTGCGCGGCGAAGCTCTTAATGCTGGAATCGGTAGCGGGGGAGTCTCTCGTGAAAACCCGTTTCGGACACCGAGGGGCAACTGAGGAGGAGTCGAGACACGTTCCTAGAGGTAAGGCCGTGACAGGCGCTACACGCTCACTGACGAAATGGCAGAAGTAGAGGTCTAGGCTCTACCCCGGTCTGGAGACGGATCGGTGCTAACGTGGCGCATGCAATAGGAAATGGCGCATGCTTCGGGGAGACTGGATACTGGAAAAGTGTGTCCGGACCAGACAACATGCCACCTTGTGTACCGAGATCTGAGACAGACTAGGTACACAAGGCTTGCAGGCCGATTGTGAAGCCACGCGGCGCAGTGGCGGTGCGTGATGCTCGGCGCGTAACTCGGCCAGACTAACTGTAGCCAGCAACACCTCGAGATTGACTGATGCGACCGTACTGGACAGATGGTTTCATGGCGTTAGGTGTCGACGTGGCATAGGTAGGTATCAGAGCTATTATCGAGAGTGATAATCACTCGTTGTTCCGAAAAGAGACTGCAGCGTCTGCCAAGACACGTGCATGAACGGGCCGCGGCGGATCGCTGTCCTGATCCCTGCAAGTGCTCCGCAACTTTTTTGAGCCTCAGCATGCGACGTTTGCGACAGGACCCAAGGCTACCAAGTACACCGCCGTCACCATGCCGCACAAACACAAACGCAGAGAGGAAGATAAGACACAGTAGGTTGCTCCCGTCTTGTCCGCGTCCTGCGCTCATCACAAGCATCAGATTCAACCTCCCGCCCACAGAACAAGCCACGTCGCTCCCAGTCGGCAAAGCCCGCACCTTCAGCACCGCAGTCAAGAGCAAAAAGCGCAAGATCGCCCAAGTAGACGGCTATGGCGCCGACGACACCCCCAAGGCTTTCCAACGGCTCATGGCCCTCACAAAAGCCGGGACCAAGAGACGCTCTGGCCTCGACGACGGCCTCGTGAAGACCAAGAAGCAGAAGAAACAACAAGTGCTCCAAGAAACCGAGAAAAACTCCGAACCCAAGACCGAGGAACAGCCCAAACCGTCTGCTCCCGTCCTCAAGATCCAGCCGGGCGAGTCAATGGCCGAGTTCCGCGCCCGCGTCGACCAAGCATTACCCCTCTCCGGCATCTCCAAGTCGGGCAAAAAAGTCGCCGGCGTCAGCGACCATCGCGTCACAAAGCACGAGCGCCATCTTAAGCGCCTGCAACAGGGCTGGCGGGAAGAAGAGGCCCGGATCCGCGACAAGGAGGCCGAAGCCGCCGAGCTCGCCGAGGAAGATCAGGAAGAACACAACGCACTCTGGGAGGACGCGACAGAGAGCCATGTTCCGACGGCCAGCAATGGCAAGAAAAAGAAGAGCAAAAAGGGCAAGCGCAAGACAGTCGTGGGCGAGGTCGATCACGGCAGCGAGGACGAGTGGGAGGCGCTCCGGCGGAAAAAGGGAGAGCGCAAGGGCCTGCACGATGTCGCGTCTGCGCCACCCACGTTTACCAAAGTCCCGCGCGAGATCTTCAAGGTCAAGAATGGCGCGGGCGCCAAAGTCGGCAACGTGCCCAATAGCGCGGGGAGTCTGCGCAAGAGGGAAGAGCTGGGCGAGGAGCGCAAGACCATCATCGAGACGTATCGGGAACTTGTCGCCAAGAAGAAGGAGAGGCAGGTTGACGTTGGAGGCGCGGTAACGGTAGCTTAGCTTGCGTTCAAAGAGGTCTTGTCTTGCAGGCGGAGATGCCATGGTGGCTACTGATTGGTACACATGGATGCTTCTTACACGCTACGCGCGAGCACCTTGAGATACTGGTACTACTGGTGCGGTTCTGCTGATGTTCGGCCAAAAAAGTCATCTACCAGTCAGTACACGGCACGCAAAAGATTCATCCATGACCTGGAACGCACAGGCTCATCTCCTATCCAACACCACAACCATCTAACCCAGCTCAACCCCACACCCCCTTTTTCAAATCCTCACAATATCCACCCTTGTCCTTTCCCAAAGCTTGTGCGCAACCGCGACCCCCTTCTCCCTCTCCGCCTCTGAAACAACAGCCGGCTGCACAATCATACGCGCAAACGTACCGGCTGCGCGCCGCTTGGCAAGCGTGCCTGGATTGATCACGATGACGGATTCTACCACCTGCGTTGTTGCGTTAGCTCCAAGCACTTTGCTCGGTTGGAACAAAAAGAGGGGACGGGGAGGCTTGTTTCAAGAAGAATGTGGAGAAATGGTGAAGTTTGCGTACCTTGACGGTGCCCTGGAGCACACTCGGTGTAATGAGGATATCAGGCCGCACATTGAGCATCTCACCTAGCTTGAGATAACTTGTGTCGAGCATGGTGCCCATGGGCAGGAATGGACTGGGTCTTTGGTCGTTTCCTGCTTCCTCTTGTTTGTCGTCACCGCTGGTATGTTTAACGAGGTTCTCTTCAACAGGGGCGGGGGGGAGTTGCTTTTCCCGAGCGGTTGGGGGGAAAATTGGTAGGAAGTGGCGCTGCTCGATGACATTGCGTGCGCACCGTTCGTACAGGTTGATTGTCTTGGCTTTGCCGCCGGTGAGTTCTTCGCGTCGCAGCATGTCAAGGATGTCGATGCTGGACATGCCGACTGTTATCTCGTTCATGCTAAGGGTCATGGGGTTGGTTACGCATTGAACCATTTTGCCGGCTGCGCCGAGACCAAGTTCCTTTTTGGTGAACTTGTCTTGGGGGAAGGCGGCGTGGTGGTGATGAGCGTCTCGCAGGTTAGGCACAAGGATGACTTGACACGTGGGAACTCTCTTGTGAAATGCCTGTAGCGCACTGGTAACGTGATATTTGAATAAATCCGTCATGGTTGCTTGGTCTGAACTAGCGCTTGGAGGGATATCGAAGTCTCCAGATCGGATTTGGGGGTGCTCGGCGTCGAGAAAGGGGCCGAGAAGGATGATAGTGTCTGCGTAGGCTTCGGCGGCGTTGTCAAGGAACGTGTGGAGTGGGGAGTAGTCAAGGTTTTGGTCTGTGGTATATGGCCCAGAGGCTATCAGTATTGTCAAAGGTCGAACGTTGTCGGGATCCGAGTCTGGGGTATCGAGATATTTGGAGTGAATGGCATCCAGGTCGTTGGGTCTTGTAGCCGGGGGATTGAGAAGTGGTAGTGCAATAATTTCCGAGACAACAAAGGCATCGCCGGATGCGTTTGTTCCGCGAAGAGCGACTATTTGACCGGGAAAGAAATTATATGACGATAGCCCTTCGACTATAAGAGGTGTTCGTCGCCCAGAGCCGTGTCGCCGTGAGCCTTCGAGCACAAGCGTCGCGGGGTTGATCCTGCCTTCGCTGGTATCGCTCGCTATCCGACCTACAGCGATAATTTCATTGGGTGATTGATACTGGGGGTTGCCAAAAGCATTTTCGTCCAGGCCTAATGAGTCTCGGACGAATTCGCGAAATTCCTCGATCCTGTCATCGAGGACCTCAGAAGCCTCTGAGAGCTTCATTGCCATTGTGCGGTAGGAGAACTTGGACATGTCTGTGTTTGCCTTTAGTTTGACTCGTGCCTCGTTTGGTGCTTCTGAAGGGGGATCTGGGACAGCAATTTCGGTGCTCATGAATTGCTCCATAATATCGTTGGCATTGGTGCGTGAAGCAAAGTCGAACAGACTGATGCACTGTCAGACGAGGCAGCCCACAGATCCAAAATACGTACGACCCAGTGGGCATGTCACCTCGCGGTGTCAAGATGCCGCCTGGCGAGCTCATATCATGCACCTTGCTTGCTTTGCTCCCTGGTGTCTGGAAGTTGGCCTTCCGCTTGACTGTGCCGCCATTCGCACCGTTCGATGCGCCCGGTGCTGGGGTGCTGGGGACGAGGCCTTCCAATCTGCCGATGGTCAGCAGTATACACAAGAAGATGCCTGAGATGCACAACGTACATGTCGTACATGTCGCCGCCCTTGGCCCTTGGTGTTGGCTGACCCCGCCTGACCTCGATGCGCTGCTGTGCCTTGCCTCTGCTTTCCCGCTCTAGCGCGTCTTGCATGGTCTTCTTGAATTCTCGCGCCGTCTTAATGTCCATCTTGGCCTCCTCGCCGCCTAGTTTCATGTGGTATGCCTGCCATTTGAAGTCGAGCTCCTCGGGCGAGATGGAGTAGAGGCGCAGCATCGACTGTAGTTCGGCCAGGACCTCGCTGGGCAGGGCATTGTCCTTGGTGTCACAGTAGCGCTCAAAGCGCTCGGTCAGTTCGGTAGTGGGGTCGTCCATTGAGCTGATGCGTCGAATCGCTGTCTCGTTATGGCACGCACTCGACGACAGCGAAAGCCCGCCCGCGCGCGTGGGCCGACGCGTCGTGTAAAGTGGCTGCACTAGTCGTGCGTGGCAGACAGGGATCAGACAAGACCCCGGCGCTAAGGCGTGAGTATCATCGGAGGCTCAACACAATTGCCATGGCATGCACATGCATAAATAAGTACACCGCTCATTGCTCTGGCCAAGCACGTCGCCACATAAATAAGGGCCTTGGAAATAGCCATTCTTTCCTCTCATACTCGCTCATTCATCCCGATTGCCCAGCATGTCAGCCATGGGTCCGTTTGCGGAGCCTGTCGCGGGATGCACTCCCGCAGCCCCTCCGGCCTTGACCGCAGATCAGGAATCCACGTACAACCAGCTCCTCGCCGTCGTCCAGTCATGGGAGACAATTCCGACCACGTCGGCCAAGACGGCCGAATCTAGTTCCCTCAGCGATGACGAGCGCATGTGGCTCACCCGTGAATGCTTGCTCCGATATCTTCGGGCCACCAAATGGAACCTAGCGCAGGCCACGCTGCGTCTCCGCTCGACATTGATCTGGCGCCGTGAATATGGCACCGACCGCTTTACTGCAGATTATATTTCTGAGGAGAATGAGACGGGCAAGCAGGTATTGCTAGGCTTCGACAATGAAGGCCGGCCGTGTCTGTATCTGCTTCCCCAGAACCAGAACACCAAGGATACTCCAAAGCGGGTGGAGCACCTTGTTTACATGCTGGAGCGCACCATTGACCTTCACCCGCCTGGACAGGAAAGCCTTGCGCTGCTTATAGACTTTCGTAACACGGGAGCAGGCGGCACGCCAAGCCTAGGCACGGCTAAGCAGGTCCTTGATATCCTGCAGAACCACTACCCCGAGCGACTCGGCAGGTCACTGCTCACCCACTGTAAGTCCTTGGCCCCGTTTCTCTAGGCGCAGACCTATGCTAACCTGGTACGCAAGTGCCTTGGTATGTCAACGCCTTTCTCAAGCTTGTCAACCCATTCATCGACCCTGTCACCAAGACGAAGATTAAATCGAACGAGCCTCTTCCTAACCACGTCCCTTCTTCACAACTCATGAAGGTGTCTGGTGGTGATGTGGACTTTCGATACGACCACGCGGTCTATTGGCCAGCGCTCGAGAAGATAACGCAAGAGAGGAAACAGCAGAGGAAGGCGAGATGGGAAAAGGCTGGAAAGCTGATTGGAGAGAGCGAAGTGTACCTCTGGGGTGGCGCAGAGGGCAGTATTGGAAGCACCCTGTTAGACAAAAGGGAGCAGCCAGCAGTCTCAGACAACGAGGAGCAGCCAGCCGTGCCAGATAACAAGGAGCAATCAGCAGTACCGGAAATCAAGGAGAAGCCAGAAATCGTGGATAGCAAAGAGCAGCCAGCAGTATCGGACAGCAAGGAGCAGCCAGCAGTATTGGGCAACAATGGACAGCCAAAGAATGAAGAACATACCAGTGCTGACACTGCGCTTACCAGCAACATGGCAAAGCTCGATGTCAAAGACGGCGAGGCTGGCCAGACAATAAGCTGATTGTAGAACTCACCTCTTGAGCTTGCATGCTGGCGCTTCGTTATAGACGCCGCGTTTGCATGCTTCGCACAGACACAGGCCATTGATACCCACCTCAAGCCAGTTATTGAGCGATTTGCATTGCATGCAATGCCAGAACTAGTCCTCTTAGCTAGAAGAAGAAGAATCACATGCTCCCGTGTTCTTACGGTGAATGCGGACGTTCGCCCGGTACCCTTGGGATTCTAACGCGTGGGTGACGCGGTGTCGTGCTTTGCAGACACAGTGCACCGTTTCTCAGTCAACCCATGCCACCCAAACTCTCCCAAGCCGGGGGAGGCACAGTACTTTGCGTTTCCAACCCTTCACATCGTCGCAGCACAGGCCTGTCTGGTAAGCAGCCATAGCCACTCTGCATGCCGCAGTGGCGGGTACGACCTAACTTCTGGGCCTCAGGCGCAAACAGCCATACGGGGCGCCATCTTCGACTTGATGCCGGCAAAACGCAAGGCTCAGGACGCCGCTGCGGCCGCGGACTGCGCAGAGAAGAGAGCAAAGGCTTCCCAGAAAGAGAAGAACGGTAAGCTGGATCTCTCGCTCGGGGGTGTCGTCACACTTTGTAGGCTAAACGCCGCCTTAATTCCGCGGCAGGGGTCTCCAAAGACCTAAATGAGGGGCCTTGGGTCCTCGAGATGCGTCACAGTGCGAGTCGTCTTCCTTGCAGTCTCATCTTTTTGCCCGCCCAATACCTAGTGCGCTGCCTCGCAACCTTCATTCGCGCCACTGCGCCGCGTTCAAGCCCGCCATCGCGAACCCTCTTCCAAGGTCGCGAAAGAATACTCACTGACGCACGATGCCTACAGTCTATAGCTCGCAGCAGAAGGCTGCAATTGCCCAGTTCATCGCCTTTACCCAGCTCGATCGAAATACGGCGATTCGGACACTCAAGATCCACGGATGGGATGCACAGACTGCTGTCAATGCGTAAGTACCTGATTTTGCTTTTGTCCGCTCTACCTGCGCCCCGAACGGCGAACGAGGCTTTTGATTCGGACCATGGACGAGATTGCGAATACGTGACTCACGACACGATTACGCCATCGGATACATTGGGAAACCTTGAACGGACAACGCGTGGAAGGCACATGCATGCAATTTGCGTGAAGGAGCGGCTGTTGGGCACTGCAAGAAAGAAGCTTGCCCAAGGGACAACGCAGGAAGGATCACCACGGGACCATTATCTAGACCAATCCCGCTCGCTTCAAAGCGTCCACTCTGTATTCCCATCTGAGCACGCGACACATTTCAGCGCACCGATATCTGCCAATTGTTCGACTACCATGTTCGGTTCGTCACAGGACAGGGCTAGACAGCTTGCCGGACGTAAACGAAGAGAAAGAATCGCTTCGAGCGGTTCCAATTCTACGCTTCGCTCCAGCAGTTCTTCCAGCCACGCATTCCAGCAGTATCACTCGGCCCTGGCGCTTGATCCAGGCACTCAGCAATCTGCGGTCATCAAAGAAAATCCACGGACACTCAAGGGACATCACATACTTCAAGCCGAGTACCTGAGCCAGGTACTCTACAGCGATCTTGGGGCCTCCGCTTCCGTCTCTGCAGATCCACCACAGAGCGGATTTGTAACTTCCCGGCGCCATGCTCGATATGGTAGCTTGGAGATGCTCCCTGCCGTAACTCGTCACCCACGCAATGTAACCGCGCCCTTGGCTGAAAGCATGACACCCAATCACCAACCCTTGTCCCAGAGAGCCCAGCATGGTGTGGCCTTGGGACGATCTACATCCGAAAGTCATAAACGGTTGCAGGCGGCCGTGTCCCTTCGCGGTGGTCGCGATGGATGCTACACTGGCGACGGTACCGAGCGCAGGGAATATACGTGCACCATCGCCAACGAAAAGTATGATGAGAAGAGAAACCTGCCTTCACGGCCCTTTATACTCGAGTTTCCCTGGGTAACCAAAGTCTATCGTCATCCACAGTGGCATGCTCCCATCTCATCAGGGGCTTCCTATGAAGCTTTCATCGACTCCCTTTCGACGACTGAACTGGAACGCTTCCGTGATCTCTTTGGCAAGACGCCAGGATTCTTGCCAGCATCTCTAGCTACTGCCAGACAGGCCTTCTTCATGACGTTGACTGGGCCACAACAACGGGTGTTCAAAAATATCATCATTTCCAAGGGAATGGCACTTCTGGCAATGACTGAAGAAGGCGTCGGGGTTCAATGCAGCATTCACACAGTAATGTGCAACTCCGAAACGAAACCTGCTGTCATGCTCGAGTATCTACTAGAAGCTACTGAGCGCCCAGTGCTTTTGTTGAAAGAGAGTGCAAGAATGCCCAGGTGCAATCCCATTCGGGTTTCCACACTGTCCATCATGGAAGAGGCAGAGAAGGCTGAATTGATAACGGAATACGAACCGTACGCATTCTTGTCAACCGCTTACGAAAAAGCTACCGTTTTCCTGCCTTGAATGCTTTATGCTGACATGATGTTTGTAGACACTACAGTGGTGGCGGTGTCTCAGCAGGCTCTGGAGTAGCCAAGGCCACACTTACCAAGATCTTTGATAAGTACCGAGAGGCCAACACTACCGAACCAGACACTATCGGAGCAGAAGGCACGATGCAGTACTTTGGAGATACCGATGTTAATGTTGAAGGTCTCGAGTCCCTGGCTGTGCTCGAAGTGGTTCAGGCACCCACCATGGGCGAGATGAGTCGGGAAGGCTTCATCAAAGGATGGCAAGAGCGCAGGTTGGTGACTCTGGCTACTCCTGGACTGAGCAACATGCTGATGCAAGCAGCTGCGATACTATCGAAAAGCAGAAAGCTTACATCAAGGCATTGAAGCGCGAGCTACCCAACAACAAGGACCGTTTCACTCGGGTTTATAGGTACACCTTTACTGTCGCTAAGGCACCTGGCCAGAAGGCTGTCCCGCTGGATATGGCAATCGCCTACTGGGAACTTCTTTTCAGCTCCTCTTTGTCTGCCGTAAAATGGACCAGTCCCGATACACCTTGGTTGAGTTGGTGGACGGAGTTCCTCACGTCATCATGGAAGAAGAGCGTCAACAAGGACATGTGGAACGAGACCCTTAAGTTTGCACAACTTACACTCACCGACGAAGCCATGAGCTTCTGGAACGAGGAGTCTTCGTGGCCGTCGGTCATTGACGAGTTTGTCGAGTGGGTCAGGAACGAGAAGCGCGGCGGGTCCAAGGAAGGACCGGCGGAAGAGGAGTACTGAATTCCTGGAGCCGTTGTCTGCTGTAAATTCCTTGTCCCTTTTGCGTAGCGCGCACGGCGAGGATTCGGATGGTCCGGACAGCTTCTTCTTCGGACAGCCTCTTCTTATGGCGCTTTGGAACGCAGGGTGACTACACGGTACATGATATGAATACACGGAGCATGGAATACCCTTGGCTTATCTTAATGGCGCATCTCGACCGCGAGGCAGCATCTTTTACTACACTACCTAGGTAGTTGAATTAGCTCAGTGCGACATGCTTTTACTAGCCACGTGACCGTTGATACTCCACGCTGCATGATCAGCTGCGGTGAATGGGCATGATACAGAAATCCACAATGATGGACAGGTCCATCCCCGACAGGATTCGGAGGCTTTGCAGACAACCATCTCTGGTCTGGATGCATGTTCTCCGTGGCCGGTAGACTGCATGTTTGGCGCTGCGTCTGTGAGGATCCACTTGACCTGACCAAAGCGCGCCCACACTCACTAGCGCCAGCTAAGCGAGCAGCACCG
>Ga0182211_1000643_pt1 | contig 10710 bp, 12 predicted proteins | sample G5R1MG_20_FD_129660 | JGI IMG/M metagenome (GOLD analysis project Ga0182211, IMG submission 129660) | Switchgrass phyllosphere microbial communities from Michigan, USA - G5R2_MAIN_03OCT2016_LD1 MG | ecosystem: Host-associated > Plants > Phyllosphere > Phylloplane/Leaf | place: USA: Michigan... | reverse complement strand
GAGTCCGATGGTATGTCCTCTGCGACCCTCTCTCCCATGTTCCAGGTTTTGCTGGGGTTGAAAAGTGGTGCGCTCACATATGACTACACAGACGGCTCCGGGTGGATGAAAGTCCGCGCTGGCGCCAGAGAAGGCCTTGTTCCTACCTCTTATGTCGAGATATTGACTGCGACACCACCAACCACGGCATCCACAATCAGCTCGAACCGCCCAGGCTCATCGTACTCCGTAAGTTCGGCAAGCACGACAAATGTTGTGGCGGTTGGCAAGAAGAAAGGGCCTGCTGTTGCGCCAAAGAGAGGGGCAAAGAAGCTAAAGTACGTCGAAGCGCTGTATGATTACACGGCACAAAGCAATGCAGAACACTCCATGGCTGAGGGTGATCGCTTTGTGTTGATTAATATGGAGGCAGGGGACGGATGGGCAGACGTAGAGAGAGAGGGTGTTGTAAGAAGTGTACCGGCAAATTATATCCAGCAGGTTTAGGCATCTTGTTTCACGGTGGTATAGGAAATGGGGTTTGTATGAGCCGTCATAGAGTAGTTTGCACTGATGTCAAGAAACTTACAGTAGTGTTGCGTAAGTAGCTTTGTAGATAGTAATCAGCGTAAAAAAAGTACATATTATCGTTATCGGGAATTTCTCTCTAGTCTTTGAAGCTTTAATGCTATTTCCTGATTACAACGCATGAGGTGGTGTACGTATATGTCGTGGCACACATGATGCAGCACACTTTGGTCGAACCCGACTTTGACATATACTTATACTAACTACCTAGGTACCTATAGTTCAGGGGTCTTAGAGTTTTCGATTTTATTACATGACTAATTATAATTTCTATTACTTATGCACAAACCACTCAATTGCAACATATTTATTATATGTCCTATAGCTTTGAACTTCAAAATAGTATAGCAGGCCCAAATTTCAAACCTCTCGAACGTCTAAGACTATTGATTCGGACAGTGCCAACATCTGGTTCTTCTCTAATAGATTCTTCTAAACTTAAAATACTGGATAATAGCGATATCTTCAGTTAACATATTTAGTTAGTTTCGTTTCACATACACTCTATTTACCCTGTTTATAGGCAGTAAAATAAGCAGAAGAAATAACGTGGGCAACGTTGCAGTCGGAGTCCCCGAATTGGACTCTTGGCCTGGTGGCTGGATATCAACCAGTTAGACAGGCACTTTCCCGAGTACAATTATGATGACCTCGACTTTGGTTCTAAGAAGTCCCCACTTGTGCTACATTCCACCCTGTTAGAATGTGAGTACCAGGGTTCAATGTTACACAGCAGCTCTGACAGTGGCCCAAGGGATTGTACTTACGTAGGGCAAAGCCATGTGTAGGCTAGAATGAGACCCTAACTATCTTAGGAGCCGCTCAGCCGATCTTACTATGTAGCCAGTATACATCACGCCGGTGGCCTTGGGGCCGCGGAGTCTGTTCAGGTTTGCATAAATTTCCCTAAGACCTATACATCCGCACTAGCAACAGGGAGTTCAATAATACTTGGTGGATAACATGTTTGGATCCACGTATGTGCCACAGGCTGGAGTGCCTCTAAGTACGTGCCCAACACAATAGCGTCACAGGACCAAAAGTGCCAGTGAAGCACCTTGGTCTTTATCACTACAGACAACTACTACTATATAGTCACTGGCTATAGTGCATATCGCACCGATGTGATAGTTTTTCCTTTTATTACTCTCTCGCCCATTCACTGTAACCCTTTTACTCTTGAATCACTCTGCATGCTCCTTGTTCCTTAGCATACGTCTATCCCTGTTCTCGAATGTGAGAGAAATTCTCGCCTATCTAAAGATACTTTAAGGGCAGGTCTAGATCAAGGTATGCGCATTCCCTCCTGCTGCGCCTTCCTTTGCAAATACAGCAATCACGCTAGTGAACCCTGCCCTTGGCACACATGCCATACAAACACAATCCTGCATGTCTTTGGCCCATTAATTACTCTCCGTGCGACTCACGCTCCCACCTTTCCAGTCATACTCGAGCCAGACACCCTCACACTTCTACAGTTGTTCTACCGTGCGTGCTCACACAACTTGTCACTATAGTACACTTATTAAGACCAGCATCCTACTCTAGTCCTCTATTTCACCTGTACTGGCTCGAAAGATCAACACGTAAATAAAGAACGGGGCTATTATATCACAGAGCAAGGCCTGAAGCTCCATAACGAAGCGAAAGCAGTGACGAGCTTGCAAAGGTCAGTATTTCAGTAACATGCGCTTATTTGACTCACTGGCTCACCATTGATGCGCATTCTAGGGAGCGTCAAGCAGACTCTCGGTCCAGGAACAACATCATTGATCATGAGGCTTCAGCATATTGCTATCATCACGGCGCTTGGAATAGGAGGTTCTGCGACACCACACTCGCTTAACCACCATCACGTTCATAAGCCTGTCAAGCGCGGTGCATGGCCTGACAATGTCGTTGACGTACCCGTGGCAACTGTCACCAGTATCATTTACTGGCTTGATGGCCACTCAATCCCCGAAGAGGAGGTACGCCAGGGCATCGCGAATGGCACGTTGGTTTGGGGAGACGATGACATCCTATCAACTTCGACGAACGGACCAGTCGTACTGGCTACACCTGCGCCGACCCCAGATGAACAGTCTCCGGTAGCACATAAGAGCTCGCAGCCTCATATTGTCGATGATGTACCCGCAACGCTGTCTTCTTCGCCATCGCCACAGGCACCGCCGGCGACACATGCAAAGCAGTCCCCGCCGAGCAGTCTCCCCTCAACCGCTTCTTCCGACTCGTCACCCGTCCAGCAACTGGGCGATGCATCAAAGAGCTTGGCTGACCTGGTCGATAAGAATGGCTACTGCTCGTCGTGCGACAAGGAATTCCCCAATAACAAGATCCCGTGCACTGAATTCCCATATGGATACGGCGCTCTACCAATTCCACACGAAGGCTTGGGTGGCTGGTCAGGCATCCAAGATCCACGGTATAATGGAGGTGATGGCTTCGATGATATTAGGACTGTCGTCAAAGGCTCTTGCTCCGACGGTTCGTGCTGCACAGCAGGCAGCTTTTGTTCTTATGGTTGTCCCAATCCCTATCTTAAGCTATCATTCCCTAGTAAGCAAGGTCGAACAGGCCAGTCTGTCGGCGGATTGTATTGCAACAACAACGGCTACCTGGAAATGGCAGATGGCTCCCTCGGCAAGACTCTATGTGGCCAGTCTTCCAAGAGCATGACCGTCAAAGTTCAGAACAATCTGTCAAAGTCGGTTTCCTTCTGCCGCACTGACTACCCTGGTAAGTGATACAGTCTAGACTTTTGACCATGTCTGACTTCGGCCAGGCACTGAATCCATGACCTTTCCATTCACACTGGGCCCGGGGCAAAGCGGTTTCCTCGCGAGCCCGGATCAGGGCAAGTACTACATTTGGAAGGGTCTTGCGACGTCGGCGCAATATTATGTCAACAAGCAAGGTATTCCCGAAGATGAAGCCTGTACCTGGGGCAGCCCAATGAGAGGCAAGGGTAATTGGTCGCCTACCATCCTCGGCACATCTTGGGACGACTTGAAAGCACACGAAGGATTCACTAGTCTTTTCCAAAACCCGGAGAGCTATAACGAGCGATTGGACTATGACATTACTTTCACTGGCGATGGAGTTGTCTCCCCTTGCGCCTACAAAAAGGCATCTGGTCAGTATTGCCAGGATGGCAAGTGCTCGGGCGACATCAAAGTCGGTTGCACTGTAAGTTTGGGATTCGCCAACATCAGCTAGGAAAATGCTAACTCGTATATACAGGCCGCCATCAAACCCGGCAGCACACTTCTCATAACTCTGTCTGACGGTTGACGACATTGATATATGATGGCTGTGTCCCGCAGAGTTTACGAACGTCCCCTTGATTCGCCATGTTTTGATTGAAGATCTCAGGGTCTTAACGATTTCCCAGCATTCTTTGCCGAAACCACTTGTGCCCGCACCGGACGACACGATTCCTGTTCATAATTTTCTTTCTCTCTCACCATCTCCGATGGCTCTTTTTCATTTTCGACGAGGTGTTTGGGAGAGTGCATATTTGGACACATGATGCTCTGCATCCAACGGAACCATTAGGATTTTTTTACTTTCCTTGTTCTCTACTTTGTCCTTCTCCCAATGAACTTTTGATTTCTTCCATTCTCACACATGTAAATAATGTTTCTCTTTCTTCTTCTCTCCAGGTTCTTTTACTACTACAAGCCAATGGAGCTAGCTGCTGGTAAAGCCACCTTGACAGATGCCAGTTGCTGGCGATCAGGTTGGTCGGACTCAGAGAGAGAGAGAGGGAGAGAGATCGAAATGGGTTATCATGGGTCTTTTTCGGATTTTTCTTTTCCAAGTCGGGGGCCCGGTACGGTTGAGTTACGAAGGGATTTTTTTCCTTCGTACCTCCAATCGAGGTCCTTCGTCCGTCGGCCCTGTGGTTCTTATTCTGAATGCTATTTGCTTCTCTGTACCTGTGAAACCAATTGGTCATGATGTATGTTTGTCGCGTTGAACGCGTTCCAATGTGTCCAGCCAATCTGAACTCACCAAGTCGAAGAGAAATCTAAGCAGGACCAGCGCACACACAGCATCGTCAGCGCGTCATCAAATCGAGTAAAATGCCAAGAAAAAACTGTATATAGACAGTGAGAGTGAAACACCATCAGGCCAAGCCGATCAAGTAACTCTGGAGAGGAAAAGTGTATTGGATTTCCATTGTATCACTCATGGCCTCCTATGGAGAATGGAAAAAAGAAGACCCGACCCCCAATTTGCATTTTCCAGCGCCAATACATCGGGCTCTCTCAGTTGTGACGCCCTGATGAACCATGCATGCATGCATCCACATAAAGCTTTTTGAGCCCCCAGAACAAACAGAAGATGAACATGAAGACAACGCCTCTGCTCGTCGTTGTGAGAGAAAAGGAAGAAAAAGAAAAGGGAGGAACCGGGGAATAAATGGAATCGTGACACGTCAAGTCCAAAAGAGTCCGTCGGAACACCAGCTTCGACGTTCTCACGTTCTCGTGCCTCAGGTTTGAGCGGAGGAATTGTTCAGTAGAAATGGATGTGTGACTGTGACGGTGACGGTGATGATATTCGGCCGCACCCAAGGGGGTGAGTGGACGGGCTGCTCCTTGTGCATGGACTGGATGGTTCTCGTTTGAGATGCTGGGGTCTTTGTCATGGAATAGAGCCAGGGCTACTCAGACCACAAGAGGAGAACATTGGATCTGAAAAGGCTGAGTGGTGTAGCAAGTTTGGCGGAGGGACAGAGATAGTCTACAACTCAGTCTTCGATGCCGTAAAGTCCCAGAGCATCTTGACCAATGAGTCCGGAAGTGTGTAGAGATCGACATGGAACTCGCCGTCTATCTCCTAGTTAGCGCTGCATGCTCCCCAAGCTTGCCAATTCGATACACATACTCTCCACGTCATTTTTAGTATACGTCTCGCTGGTCTTGTTGTCATGTACCATGGTCACGACATGCAAGAGATCATCTTCGCCCAGCTTTTGGAGCCCGTCGGCCAGCTTCTCCATATCGACATTCTTGTCCCGCCTGTTCTTCTTCTTGGCCGCGTCTTTGCCGCGGACACCGTTTGCGTCGGCGGCGCCGGATTCCTGGAGGAGGGCGAGCAGCTCAGGCTTAGGGTTGCGGAAGGTCTGGTGCAGGAGAAGTTAGTACTGTCTGACGCGTGCCCATTTGGGCAGCTGTACGTACAACGAGGTGCTTGGCTTCGTAGCGCTCCGATTGGAAGTTGAGGTCGTGATCTAGCGTGTGCTCGCCGCCCTTGCCCACGGCTGTGAGGACAATGTTCATGTCAAACTCGCCCCAGCCTTTCTCGTCGATTCGGAACGGGGGCTTCTTGAAGACTGTGGCCCTGGTCAGTCCAACGGGCGCCATGAGATGGGGAGCGGGGGTGGTGGTGGTGGTGGTGCGCGCGCTTACCTTGCTTGTTACGCTCGAAGGTGGGATGGAGATTATATGTGCATTTTTCGAAGACGGTGGGGAGGACCTCGTTGCCCTGCTCATCTAACAGCCAGACCTCGATGCTCCATTTGCGCATGGGGTAGCCCTCCATGGGCGAGGGCTCATCGCTGGGCAGCGGGGATCAGCAAGGTGCAGACGGGCCGGCGAGCCAAGAGAGGAAGGCATGCAGCAAGAACATACATGGGCTTCTGGTGGGTGACGAGCTTGACATATCGCTTGACCTAGTCCTGCATCAGTTGGGCGTGCGCTGAGGGCCAGCGTCGTCTGGGAGCCGCGCAACTCACGTCGGGCATCGTGGCGGCCTGCGCGCGTGACTGTGGCCTGCAGAGGGAGTGGTGCGATGCGACGCGACCGTCGTGTGGTGGTCGAGAGGGCGCGTGGGCTGGCAATCGCGGGCGGTGCAAGGCAGGAGGAAGTTGCAAGTTGCGATGGAGAGAGTGGAGAGCGAGCGCTGGTGGTGGCTGGTTGGGCGGATCGATGGGCGCGAGCTTTTGATTTGACAGCGGCAGAGGCCCCTCGCGGGGCCGGTGGCTAGCGTCCCATGGTCTACGCCCATGCAGCGTTCATCGTAGCACATTAGAGTCGCCGGAGCAAGGGGGCTTGCATGGTGCATGAGGATGATGCAGCAAGCCGTCGACTAACCGTACTGCACTCTGTATGCATGTACTGCGCGCGTCGCTCGCCAGGCCAATTTGGTGCTATCTACTGCGTGCAGGCTTGGGGGCTGGGCTGCCTATGTCCTCCGTCTTCGTCACGTGATTCCCTCCACATCGCATTGCTGCTGGCGCACGTACCCACTGCCTCATGCCCCCTCCCCACACCACGCTGAGCACGGGACATCGTCGCCTGGTTATGCGTCCGCCTTGCCGCCAAAGAGCGCCTCGTTCTCTTGCTGTGCCTTGATGAAAGCCTCCTTGAAGGCGTTGGCGTCTGCGAGAATGATTAGCACATGGCCGTCGGCTTCGTTTTCCAGAGACCTACTCTCGCTGTTGGCAAAACGGATAGCCAGAGTCTGAGCCTCGGGCTCTCCCTCGCTCACGTCGGCGGCGGCGTTCCATACCCAGCTGCGGTCGCTGCCTACGTTGGGTGAGAGCTTCATGTCCGGGACCACTAGCTTCCAGTCAGTGCCGTTCCTCCTAGACTAGACTCCCCTGACATACCGTAGTGGTTGGCGCAGACCTTGAGCGTCTTGTCCCGTCGCATGACCAGACGAGTCTTGCCGTTCTCCTTGTGCTTGAGTAACCGGACGTCTCCCGTCCCGCGTTCTTTCCACTCCCGTGAGTCCCGATCAAATTTGAATAGCTTGGCGCGCATCTTGAAGACTTGCTCCTCAAGTTCTTCGTTGGTCTTGGTGTCGACCTTCTCCGTGAGGTGGACAACGGGTGCAAACTCCACGTCGGGCTCCTCGTTCTCTGGGTTCTCGTCCTCGAAGCCGTCAGCACCATGCGTTTACTTGTCTGACGCCCATTCCTACCTCGCCCTTGGGCTTGGAAGCGCCGGATGGCTCGTCGGCATCATCCGCCTCCTCCCTTTTGGCCTTTGCGGGGCCGCCACCAAACATGGAAAAGACATTGTCCTTGACTGCAGCCGCGGCAGAGGTGGCAGCTTCTGTCGCCTTCTCGGTGATTGGCTTCTCGTCCTTGGTCTCTGTGCTGGCAGTAGTCCCGCCAGTCTCGGTCGTCTCAGTCTTGTTGGCCGCGATGCCCGTCGTGACCTTTGCAGTCTCGTCCTCGACTAGCCTAGCGTGAGGGGCCGCGGCCTGGTCAGCGGCGGGGTCTGGCTTGGCGGTGTCGGACATGGCGTTGAATGGCGGGAATCAAGTCTGGGTGGTGTAAGAAGCAGGGTGAGGGCGAAAACCGAGTCCTGTTGTGTCTGGGGCGTGGTCGGTGTTTGGACCCAGAAATTGGAGTGGGAGGCGCGCAATGGAGGGGCACCGCGCTATACTACTTTGGTCTCAGGGACTAATAGTAAATACCGTTCTCATGGACCGCCTTTTCCTTTCCGCCTCGTGAGCTGCTGCGCTGACAACAACGCGGGCCATTACCAACGCTGTCTGCGGTAGCATAGAATACATCTACCTAGATGGCAATGAGTCTCTTCCTCCACGCGCCAGTCCATACCTGCTCCTTGTATCACCATGTCGAGTGATGACAAGGAGAGCAGGCGACGTCATCATAGGTCCCGCCCCATCACAGGCCAAAGGCTAGCATTATTCCGGAAAAGTTGCCTATCGCGAGGATACCTACTCTAACAGGAGACGATCGCTACTCGATCGTGGTATATGGCAAACCCAGAATGCCGTCCCCAACAGCCAGACCCTCTCACAACTCTGGGCACTGGCCCCTCGACGTATGGTGCACGCCATACAAACCTAACGCCGCCCAATGATAAGAAGTTGGAAGGAAAATCACTCTTCTCACAACCCCTTCTAGGCACCGGATGCACCAGCTCTCTCCGCCCTATCCCGTACCTTTGCGCATGCCCCCTTCTCGGCATAGTCAACTCCTTTCGTCGCGGGGCCCATGGCAGTCTCGACTTTGCATCTAATGCGGAGAGCATTCCGTCTGGCATTCTTGACCATCCGTGAAGTTCGCACGGGAGCAGTTCCCTGGCGTAGCCCTGTCCACGCAGCGCCATGAACTTGCTTCAACAGCTCTGTGCCTGTGGATACTCCATGTTGTACTACCTGTCGGGTGTTTTGTAGATACGCCGTCATGTGTTTGCTGGGTACGGAGATGGATTCGTATCGGGAAATTCGCGATCGCATGTGCTGCACTGTGGCCGACGACAATCGAAGGAGGTTCCTCCTCGCCGTACCCACTAGCTGATCCAGCGTTGATTGATTATGGCCCAGCGTAATCTCAAAGGATTGCCGAAGTAGCGGCCTTGAATGTGTCACGATGCTCACGTTGAAGGAACTCTTGGGATACTCGGACTCCAAATCCACGACATAGTCGCCGTTCACCGTACGATTGTAGCGGACGGCAACTGACTGCGACTCCCGGAAAACTTCGATTTGTATCTGCGGCTTGTTCTTGCTTGCCTTGGGCCTTCCCTGTGAGGTCAGAACAAATTGGTGATCGCCCAATCCTTGGATTTGGAAGCCATGCTCTTTTTCCTTGTGCTCTGGCCTGGCTTCTGGCCGCTTAGCAACACGTGGTGCTGATGGTACCTCTACGAGTTGATGCGGAACATGGCTTGTGGCAGAAAGAGACGCCACGGACGGGCTAGTTGATGTGCATACCGTGTCAATGCTCGTCGAAATGACCGAGGCATGTTGCGGCAAGATTGAAACTCGGGATGAGGAGCCTGATGATATCTGGTATACTGTCGGTGTATAGTAGATTCCTAGAAGCAAGGCCGGTACCAGTACAAGGACTGTCATGGCCTTGATCAATACTTGGAAGAGTGGCCCAAGTTCATCCAAGACCGTGGCAGACCAGCCTTCACTGTCTTTTGCCTTGGCGAACGGTATTGCATTATTGCGTGCATGCGTCGCTGATACCAGATGGGGACTAATGAGTGCCAAGTGGCGATTGAGCTGAGATGGATCGAGATGGATAAATGTATAATAGTCCAACGGAAGGACTTCCTTGAGCTCGTACTCCCCGTCATTGCATCCTTCAACGTGTACCCGGAGCCGGGTAGGATCGAAAGCAGTGATGCCAGTTCCATACGGCCGAGCAGTCGTTAGTTCGATACACGCTATTCTTTCGCTTTGGAAGACATGGCTCGCCGCCGCAAAAGCACTCGTATCAGGACCACCGGGGCTTGCGGGATGGCAGAAGACCACGAGATCGGGTTGGTCGCCAGGAGCAGATCGAATTCCATGACCGAACTTCATTTCGTGTCCATCATCGAGGATCATCAGAACATGGGACGACTTCTCATATTCGGCGAAAGTGAAAAGCTCGTCGCACCGCAGTCTGTGCATGACAGGACTATATGGCTCTATCTGGCCACGGACCATGACCGACTTGGAGACGTTGGGTGAGGCGGTGAGTGCCTTGCCGATGTGCTCGGTGATGAGGTCCTCAATCCACTTCTCCGGCTTACCAATGTACAGGATTCGGTATGTGTCTGGAGTCGGTGCATAGTCCGGTGCGAGGGCGGCTTTGACCAGCATGCGGACCTGAGCACAGCCGTATACCTCGAGCACCTTGTGCAGCTCGCTGTTGGCATCTGGCTTGCTGATGAAGATGTCACTACCATACGTGATGCTCGAGTCTTCCACTGGCTGCTCGTTGAGTCGGATCCACATGCTCCCGCTGCGATCCATACCGGCCGCTCGCTCGGTCAATGTGCTCCCATCCCCACTGCCAATCGAGAAGACGTCCATGTGACTTGGGGTGTTTTCTGCCTGCGAGGAGTAGAGGCTGTCCTGGAGGTCCCTGTCTCCCATTGGATAGTCATGGCCGTCATCACTGAAGTCCGAGGCGTCGTCTGGCGTAGGGCCCTCGGTCGAAGCGATCGACTCCGTCTGCGCCTCATCGTCTGAAGTCTCGAGCAGACTGTCGCCCAGGAACTCGTAGGTGCTCCCGTCCAGGGAACTGCCGGCCTCGTCGGCGTGGCGTGCAGTCGACCTCATGATCAGGGTGTGTAGGTCTAGTTTGGCGAGGGACTGGCTGACCCGCATGGGAGGAAACGTGAAGTCTGGAGGAGGGTCAGAAGTACGAGCAGG
>Ga0182211_1000641_pt1 | contig 10733 bp, 14 predicted proteins | sample G5R1MG_20_FD_129660 | JGI IMG/M metagenome (GOLD analysis project Ga0182211, IMG submission 129660) | Switchgrass phyllosphere microbial communities from Michigan, USA - G5R2_MAIN_03OCT2016_LD1 MG | ecosystem: Host-associated > Plants > Phyllosphere > Phylloplane/Leaf | place: USA: Michigan... | reverse complement strand
CACCTTCGTAGTGGGTTGTCTCAACACGGTCGAGGACTTCGCGCAGTTTTGGTGAGAGATTTCCGTGCTCGTCGAGCAAGTTCTCACCAGTTGTCTTGTCTCGCAACCATACGGGATTACCATGCTTGTCAGTTGCTTGCTCGCTACGGAAATGCTCTGTATCATAGGAGCCCTCGCGTAGGAAGTTCTTGCCGTCTAGCTTTTCGCCCTGAATGCTCCAGCTGTTCTTGTCCAGGTTGTAACCAACAAAGACCTTGCCATATGCAGCCAGCGTGAACGGACTGGAAACATCGTATGAAATCGTGAAGTTGGGGTTGAGCTGCTCACGAATCTGACGCTGGATAGTGGTATAAACGCAACCATGCTGGAACTTGCCAACACCCAAGAAGTGCATCCAATCGCGGTCTGCAAGGAGATTGTCATCTCGCATCTGCATGATGCGACTTAGAGTCATCTCAAAGTTTTCCTTGTGGTGCGAAGCCAGTGACCAACCCTCAAACGGATAGTGTTTGACGTTTTCGTACCAGATGCGACTCTCTGCTTCGTTCCTACCCTGCACAACATTCAGGAACTTGGTTGCTCCTGGAGTGCGGTTTTGTACAAACCAATCGTTGTTGATGATGGTCTGCAACATGCAGGTGTAGAACATCCTGTCATTGTAACTATTGGGATCGCCACCGTTCTTCAGAATCAGATCGTTCAAAACTTGGGCGTTGCCCGAGTCTGGAAGTTCAGGATTTAGATCAGCGGTTAGACGATCGTAATGCTGGTCGATGTTGCCCATTTGGATGCCACCTGTGGGAAAGTCCAAGATCATGGACCAATCACAGTTCTTTTCCATCCAGCTCATCATGCGATTGCGGGTGTCGTCGCCCTTGAACTTGATTGCGCCAGTCTGGATCTGAAAACCACCAGAGTCACCCAAGATGGTTGTGTGACTTTTATCGCGGCCAGTTACCATGTCGGTACGATGGGCGCCACTTGCGCTCTTTGCTGCCTGGCCAGCTGAATACAGAGAGCAAGGAAGATAGAACAGACCTGTCTCAGGATCGAGAAAGTTCAGCTCTGCACGAGTAACAGGCGGCTCGCGCTTGGGGTTCTCATTGACCACATAGCGAGTGTACATTTCTGAGATAGCTGGGGTGAACCGCGCATAATCGCGGTACCTTTTAGTGTAGTCAATTCCGGGCATTAACGGCCTCTTGTTCTGATCGGTTTAACCCATAATAGGGTATTTCGATCTAGGACGTCAATTTCTAAACACCAGTTTAGTGATTTCACCCTCAATTGATTCCAAGGGAGCGTCTTGATTATCGGCCTTGTTGAGGACCCAGAAGCGGACCCACATGAGATTGGCTTCAAAGCTAACAGCTTCAACACCAGTCTTCTTATCCAGTTCTAACACCTTAATGTCGTACCAGTCATTAAGTGTGGGGCTGCCATCTTCAACTGAGCCTTGGATCTTCAAGGTGCCAGAGAAATTGTTGAAGTAAGCAACCAGGGTGTGGAGACCAGAAGTATTGTTTCGCTGCATACTGCCAGGAAAGGCCGTTGAGTAGCGGAGCGACGTGTGATTGCTATCTATGTATTCGGACGTCAGGGAGAACTGTTCCCAGCTAATCTCGAAGCTAGGATGGGGGTCAAACGATGGACCCTGCATGAGCTCAAAGAAACCACGCTGGCTTTCATTCTGATCCACATAGAGCATGTGACGTGTGCCATCAGCATTTGTTACCACCACACTGTAGGAATAGGTTTGAAGAAACCAATCTGAAGTGATATCGGGGGCAATCTCAAGCGTGCAAATACCCTTGGCTTCATTGATTACCTTAAGCGGGGTATTGTGTAGTAGTTTGGATGTTCGCTGATCGTAGAGATTGATCTCTGCACTACGTCCCATCATGTTAATGGGCTTTCGATCTGTATTCCTCACCACAAACTCAATGGAGTTGTAAACGTCCTTGAAGACTCGGAAGTCATTGGTGTTCATGGGCAGGTTCCAATTCACAACGCCACTTGGAGACTCACGTAGGGTTAGTTCGACCTTTCGCCTTGTATCGTAAAGAAAAACTGTCATTACTGATCCCCAGGAGCCCATTTTGGCTGGGCTAAATACCGTGTATTTAGCAGCGTTTACAAGGTCTATCCAGTGAGTCTTCCGCAACTAGAAAAGTTTCCGTTTCTGACGCTGGGGCGCTATAAAGTCCTGGAGCAAGAGTACCTTGGTATTATTGGAAACTCCGATAGCCAGCTCACCAGTATGTATGTTTACAACATGCTTCCAGACGAGGAGCACAAAAAGCTGTTTCTCCAGCTTGGTGATGAGTGGTGGTGGGAGACTAACCGCCAGATGCCAATCAACGTGGCACTCAAGGATCGCTGGGCAGTATTTCGTCCATACTTGAAGACGTTTATCACAAACGATTTTGAAATCGTCCAAGGACCTTGCGTTAGTCTAGATGCTGTGATGGTAAAGCGCGTCAAGCGTCGTCAGATTCAGCTGGTTCGCAAGCAGGACTAAAACGAAAGCTTGAATACTAGAGCTTCACTTTTGTCGCTGAAGCTCCAACGAGTTTGTCCTTGATGCACATTCTGCATCCTCATATCAAACGACCATTTGCCTGAAACATGATCGTGTATCCAGTTTACTCGGTCTGTAAAATACGTCATGTAGCCAGTGACTACTAGGTCAGTTGTAGAAAATTCCTGATGTACTAGAGCAAAGTTGGAGAATCGTCCACCGGACAGATCCAACTCATAATCCTTCAAATCTAGCAACACCACATCGTATAGCCAACCTTTTGGTGTGCTAACTTTGAATGTCAGTTGCTTCAGTTCCTTGCAAACTGCTGTCTGTTGTATCTGACTCATTGAGTGCTGCCTCCAGCAAAAGGTTCAACTGGACTACTACCACATGGGCGTAGCTCACCGCGTGGGCTTTTTTGAACACATATCCCTCTTCACCATCAGTGTTGGTCCAGATATCCGCTTCAACAATTGGCCATTCGTAGCCAACTAGATGGCGCTTGCCTGGACGGATCAGCGCAAGTACCATTGCCAACTGCATGATTGTGCGGGGACGATAAGCGCTCACAATATCATAGTGATCACTCAGGTGAAACAGTTTCTGGACTATCTCTTCATCTTCCAGCAACTCCCATATGGGCTCACGGGCTGCCAATTCGTCAAGGTGCTCTGGATCTCGAACTCCGCGGTAAACGTGGAGTGGCAGAAAGTCCACTTTGAAATATCCACGCGCTTCCGCTTCCTTGTAAGGAATAGAAGAAACTCCGGTAAGCGGGTCGGTGGGAATATTTTGGAAGTAGACGCCGACATTGTGCCGTTGCAAGTCACCTTTGGCGTACATGCTTGCAGGAATGTGATTCAGTCCGCTCAAAGCCTCTTCGCGGTCTTTGAAATCAATGTCGACGTCTGGGATACGGTAGCTCATAGAAAGGTCAACTTGAATAGAATAGCAAGATCAGGACGGTCGTGAAAACCATGACCAGCATGTTCAGTAGAACCTATAGGACTGTGTTGGGAGATAAAAGGCTTGCGCCCCTGGTCATCAAACCACTTTAGAACCTTTTCACACTCTGCACGTCCAGGAGTGTGGAACCAATCAAAATAGAGTGGGTCACTCTCACGTTGCTTTATAGTGAAATCAAGTCTAGCCATGTAGGCCTCAACATTCGCTTGTCTACCCATCTAACCAGATTATGACTCTCAGGGGCGGATGTCAATTTTGTTAGATAGCTCTTGCTCAATTTGACGGAGCTTTTCCATGATGCGGTTGTTATTCTTGAGCAGTCGATTTTGCTTAGTCTGAAGCTCGCGAATTGTATTTCGAGCCTCTCGGACTTGCGTTTCTAGCTGACTAACATATTCCGCAGTTGGAAAGGTATGGAGGTCTCCATCAATCTCAACCGTCTTGGTATGAGAATACTGGGCCTTCATGCCACCAATCACTCTGCTTGCAAGCTTCATCCTGTCGGCAGTGGCCGCTACAGGCTTCTCCTTGCGAGGTGCGGTAGCATCATGGCGGAGTGAACCGCCATACATGGAAGAGTAGAAGTTATCGTCGCTCATACTGTACTTAGCGACCTAGTAGCCTCTTAGTCGCTTCCATTAGGATCGACTTGCCCGGATCACCCTTTGGGCCCTGTGGACCTTGTGGACCCTGCATTCCCTGAGGTCCCATTGGTCCTGGAACCGTAGCAATGCGTGCTGATCCAATGGCACCATTGGATATTGTGCCTTGGGCCGACTGGGACAGCTGAGCACCAATACCACCAAGCGAGGAGGTATACACCATTTCACTTTGGGTCTGTTCTGCCAGCTTGTCACTGTCAACAAGCTTTACTGCCTGAGCCAATTTATTAGCTGCGCGACTCATAGCTAGCTTGGCTTCCTCAAAATCCTTGAGGACTTGCTCGTAAAGTGGATTCAGCTGGTCTGCACGCGCGATATCAACCATTTTGTCAATGTTGGGAATTGTAGTGTGACCACGGGGAAAGAGTGTCTTTAAAGCTTCCATGCGCTCCTTGTGATAGGCGCCGCGATATTCCGCGTCATCTATCTTCGCTTGAAGCTCGTCGGCCCACATACGTTCATTTTCGGCAATCGCTTCTGGACTCATGTTTTTTACATTCATCATAGTTGCTCGACTCACAATACCTTGTTGCGCCATAGACCTGATTAGATCAATTTCTTCCTGATCTGTCATACACCTGCTTCTTTCAAGATTTCGTAGATCTCGTCGACCTCTTCCTTGTGGTCCCGTATCTTTGGTTTCCAGGCAATGGGATTGATCCAATCCTTTACCATGCCCAATTGCTCGTCGCTCATCCTATCAAACAAAGCTTGACCCGCTTCAGTATAGAGCAACCATGGACTGATACGACCTTTTCGAATCCAAGTCGTTGCTTGGACTGTGCTGACTTTTCGGAAGAAGTCTACCCAGTTTTCACCAGTTTCACGTCCCCATTGCTCCATTAAGAGAATGTTGCGCTCCATTGCTTTGGAAGGGCTTTCTTTTCTAGCCAGCTCTCGTGTCCAGCTCTCGTACCAGGTTTCATTTACCCAATCATCAAGCTTGATGTTGTTTTTAATCAACATCTCAACAAAGCCTTGCACCTCAATAGCGTTGATATGTTCCACATATCGACCAAACTTGGTAAACGCTGTGAAGTACTGACTGTCCATAAAGTCCGTGTAAGTTTTCTCCTTTTTGGAGCGGACACTCAGCTTGTAGAACATCTGAAACGCGATAAAGCCAATACGAATATAGCGCTCATCACGCCACAGCCAGCGGCGCTTCTTCTCACACATGTGATTGATAAAGGAGTTTTCTCGGACAAACTCTTTCTTGCAAAATTCGCAAGGAAAGGTCTGCGGAGAAGGAGGAGCTACCACCTTTACCTTACGTGTTCTCTTGGGCTTTTCGGTCACTTCAGCCATTGGTCTTCTTGAACTCATCAACCAGAGTTTTTGCTTCTTTGTCATCCATTGCAAGATCGCGTAGGAGTTGCTTGAAGGAAACGGCATCGTACTTGGACTTCATCAAAGCCAACTCCTCATCATTGAGCTGTGGATGTAACTTTAAGAAGACTGCATCCACTTTGCTTACTGCTTTTCTCTTGTTGGCGAGATTGAGCCAGCCGTGTGTGCGATCGCCGTTACGCTTTCCATTGCCAATAGCACACATGATGCGCCAGCAAAGATCCGGATGACGAGTGGACAGTTCCCAGAAATCCTTGTTAAGGAACTCGTTAACCATGAAGATAAAATGCTCAGGGGATTCACTGTCAACAGAAAACCATTTCATAGCAATCAGAGGTGAAAAGGACTTCTGCAGATCTTCCGATTGTTGACTCAACCAGTTGAAGTTTTTCTTCTCAGCATGGTACATCTCATCTTTGATGTCCAAGCTGGGCTTCTTGGGCGCCTTTTCGGCCACTGACTTCTTTGCTGCCATTAGTTTCCACCCCACGTAAGTTTGAAGAGCATCGCGTCTCGCGGACACTCGAACATGAAAATTGCAGTTGGTGCCATCTTTTCATGGACCGGAGCACTCAGTTCGATCAAATAGTTTTCGTCACTAGTAGCGCTGAAGACTACATATGGATTTAGTATCTGTTCAAGACACCAGTTTCGGACCTCGGCTGTCTTGCCTTCGTTGTAGGGCCAAAATACCACATAGGGTTGGGCGATGCGCTGAATGCTCATACCCAACCCTAACGTGTAGAAGTCACTTACGTCAATTAACGTAGTCTCTTACTTTGGATGTAGCGATAAGATTGCTCTCGCCAATGATGCTTCCAACGATAAACGTCTTCGGCACGGAACAGACCACCTTCTGTTCTAATTTCCTGCCTCCAAAAGTAGTTTCGAACCTCACGGTGCCAAATCTGTATTGGTCCAGGTTCAAACTCTTGCTCGACAAATACCCCGAGGATTTCTTTCATGACTAGCTCACTAGCTTCGTCAACTAGTTCACTTCGACTGGGAGGGCTTATTTCAGCACCCGGAAATATCAATAGCTTTCCCATTATACCAACTGTGTGATATCCAAATGCTCTGGAATCTTATTGGTGTCCTTTACAAAGAAAGCACACAACGGTGTCGGCGAATCGTCAAGTGGAGCGGCCAGGATATGACCATACTTCAACTTGGGAAAATACCACTTCACATCCGGAAAAACATTCATGATTTCAATGTCGTGAAAGTGTGGCATGTAGCCGTTGATTGGATTGATCGAGAAGGCGTCAAACTGACGATCGTTCAACTGCTTCAAGTTTAGAATCTCAAGATCACCAGAGTTCTTATCACCAATCACGATGCTCCAGTCCATTGGCATTTGGATTCGATGGTTGCCTAAACGGAGATCAACCGCTGGACTGTTAAAGGATTCCAAGAAGAGTAGCGGAATGAAGAGGTAATCAATATTAGCTTGATCAGAGTAATCGAGCACACAATACCGGATGTCTCCCACTTCATCGGGGATGTTGTTCATCTCAAAAGTGGTATTATCTGTGGTGAGGATTTTCATTTAGGAGAGGTCCTTGATGTAATCCACCTTCGTAACCTTGTAAGGATAGTTGGCGGCCTTATATGTCTTCTTGCGTTCAGTGACGTGCTTGGCGCTGAACTTACAGGTGCTCGCGATGTCGTAGACTTGAACAAAGTCTTTGTCCTTTGCCTTACGAATACCACGACCAATTGACTGAATGATTCTCACAAAGCTCTTGCCTGGTTCCAATAGGATCAAGTTAAAGATTCGGGGAATATTGATACCAACTGCCGCAACACCATAGGAGGCGATAACAATCTGGTTGGTTCCTTGACCGATTTCCTCGTAAGCTTCCTTACGATCAGCGGCTTTGCTGCTACCATAAACAAACGCTGCTTCTGGAAGTCGTTCGGCAAGTTGCTTTCCTGTCTCGATACGATTGATCAGGATCAGGGTGTTGCCCGTGAGAGCAGTCTTCTGCGCAAACTCACTGATCCAATCCAAGTGATTTGGATCAGTAACTAGAAAGTTGTTTTCCTCGTGGAAGTTGTCAAACTCCACAGTGTCCATGAGCTGGAGAATATCAATGTGAAGGTTGGAGAGAACGCCCATGTCCATGAGGTCACTCGCTGCGAGGCGGTTAACAACCGGACCCAGACCTGCGAGAATGGACGTGAAATCGTGCTCTTCTTTGGGAACTGTACCAGTCAGACCCCAACGAATGGGAACATTCGCAAACGGGCCACAAAGCAGGTTCTTGAGCTGGTCAGCCTTTGCCATGTGAGTCTCGTCGACCATGATGGCAACCACGTCCTTGGTGAACGTGTCAATGTCCTGTTGTGTTGGCTTCAGTGTTGCCTTCTTGGTGTTCTTATCCATGATGGCAAGACTCTGCCAAGTGCAGATCGTGTGAGTCTTATTGTAATCCTTGCGATCACCATAATAGACGCCAACGTCTAGTCCCAAGTTCTTGTAATCGGCCTCAGTCTGATCCACCAGGCTCTTGTTGGGAACAATGATGATCGTGCGACCATGAGCTTCACACAAGTGACTCAGTGTTGCAGTGAGGAGAGTTTTACCCGCACCTGTTGCAATCTCCTGGATGCTCTGTGGATTCTCAAGGAATGCACGGATGATCTCAACCTGGTAATCACGCAGGGTGATTGGTTCGCCCTCAGCTGGGTGACCCTTGGGCCACACTGGATTAGGAGCGTTGTTGGCAATGTAATCTTCGTCAACGTATGGGAACTCAAACGTGCGAGCAACTCGCTTGTCATCAATCTCAATCTCGTAACCATTGTTGATTACGATATCCAATACCTTGTCAAGCAGGTTGACGTAGGTGTTTCCATTGATTGCAAAGTAGCTGACACAGCCATCCCACCGACCCAGCTTAAAAGCTGGCATGTGGCGAGCGGCGTGGATAAAGAACTTCAACGCGGCATTGCACTCGCGGCGAGTCTTTGGATCCAAGTCTTCAAAGCTAGCGTTTACCTCGTCGTGAATGACGAGCTTGCATTTCTTAGTCATGCGACCCCTTATGTTCTGTTCTACGGGTCGTAGGAAAGCCCTACTGTATGCTCCAGAATACGGAGTCCAGTAGGGCCCTGTCAATAACTGGAGAGCGTTTCCCCCGCTCTCCTATTTATCGCAGATTTCAGCTAATCTGTTGAAGTTTCTTATATATTTCTTCTTCATGCGTTCCCTTTAGAACGCTGGTCACGATACGGGTACCGCTTGCTTCAGCAGCGTCGTGCAGTAAGCAGTACTCTTGCTCATCAAGTGGCCACTCTGGCATGAACAAGAAACCAGCGTCACGTAGGAGTTCTGGATATTCAATCAGATCGTCCACGCTTACGATAAGATTGTTCAAACTTTTAACTGGACGAGACCAGTTAGACGATGATGCAATAAAACGGTTGATCGTATTAGATTTGTCGCCGCTGGTTGATAGGTCATCGATCCCTATCCCAAACTGTAGACGGAGCGGACGCTTTAGATCCATACTGGTTACTAGAAAGAGACTGCGACTACCCGAGTTAGTCAAGGTGGTGTGAATGCTCTTGAGATGCTGTGCCTTTAGGTTAGACCATTGAGTAGTTCTGAGAGCCCCAATGAGCTCCTGGATGACTGTATCTCCATCTAAAGCAGCATGTACCAACTCTCGCATTGAGCAGCTTCTTTGACGTATCAGAGCTTCTTCTCGTTCTACAAGACGTTGTAGACCAGAGTCTCGACGACTGTGGTGCTTACGGAACTCTTTTATCGTGTTATCAAAGAAAACAAGATCCCCACCACTTGCATCATCAAGAAGATGCGAGCTTACACCATAAAAGCTCAGGATCGAAAGAGGAGTCAAGTTCTTGTAGCCATGCGCTACCAGATAGTCTTCCATTGCCTTAGTATCGTTGTTTGCTAGCGGCCTTGCTGCACCCAAGCCGGGCCATAAAAAGGTGTAGAGGTTCTGACCAATGAATTGAAATGCCTTGCTAGAAGACATTTCCAAACTGGTTAGAATATTGCGACCACTGTCTGTGGGCAGACTATAGATGTTCTGAATGAATAGCGGAGCAGGTAACTCCTTGAACATGGCATTTACCGCATCCATCCATTTGTAGTTTAGAGCCGATTGATGATCTAGCTCTTCAACAATGGTCTGGTTAGCATCAAGAGTGGCAATCAAATTGTTTCCCACTACGCCGCCATAACTGGTGATAAGAAAGTCTGCTTCCATATCCGGAGCATCAGTGAATTGCACACCGTGCGGAAATGTCGCATTCTTGGGAACGTATCTCTGGTTTCCAAACACGCTCATGGTGGAGTCCGGCCATGCATCAGCAATCAGCTTTGCCCAGCTGACAAAGAAGTCAGGGTTGGCAATGATTAGCGTCTTGCCGCCCCGTAGATGCGCGCTGGAGAGCGCAACCTTTCGGGAGCGATCGTTGCTGTAATCCAGAAGCATTGCTCGTCCGTTCCAGTCTAGAACGTGTTGCAACGCCTGTACCATGGAACCATCTAGCTTCCATGGTACCCGATCAATAGTTTCGGTGTCCAGTAGATCTTGAGCTGCCATCTCTGCCAGAGAATCGTTCAAGATGATATCCTTGTGCTGACAAATCGTCAGCAACCTACGCGCCATCCCTGGCGTAGCTGGAAGCTTCTTAACGTCGAACATTCAAATCTCCAAAGCGTTCATAGCCGCAGCCCACGCGCTGAGAAAGTCATCATCGCGAGCAGTGACCGTGATAACACCATCGTCAGCTTCGGCGCTTGAGAGCTGATTCATGCTGTTTGACACTTGATGAAAGTAGGAAGCCACCGCATCATCGAAGCTGAATTTATGGCGGTTGATAACATCCATGGCCTTTTCCCAGTTACGTCGATTTACATCAACGATCCACAGTTTGTTGCCATGGTTGAACATTGGATATGGATGAGGGGTAAAATGGTTTATCCCCTTGAGGGCTTTGATGTCCTCAATGACGCCGCTGTTGTACTTACAGCGGAACACCAGCTTATTATCGCCGGCATAGCGAACTTCACGGGGTAGGTTAGTAGAAGGATATGGAGTGCGATCGTAAAATGGAGTGGCAATCAAAGCATCTACTGACGATGTCGCAACCCCAACAGTTATCAAATGGTCTCGATAACGCTGGATCAATTTAAGCGCGAGAGTGCCCTGAGCTGTGCTAAGGGGCTGGCCCTTGGCTGCATGACCATT
>Ga0182211_1000640_pt1 | contig 10735 bp, 8 predicted proteins | sample G5R1MG_20_FD_129660 | JGI IMG/M metagenome (GOLD analysis project Ga0182211, IMG submission 129660) | Switchgrass phyllosphere microbial communities from Michigan, USA - G5R2_MAIN_03OCT2016_LD1 MG | ecosystem: Host-associated > Plants > Phyllosphere > Phylloplane/Leaf | place: USA: Michigan... | reverse complement strand
ACCCAAACACCTGTGCGCCGTATGTGCATGCAGCACGTGCAATAAATCACAAAGAAAACTCCGCGTGACACCACTGATCCCTAGTTGGTTTCATCCGACTCGTAACTGGCGCGGAACTTTCCTCCACTCGCTCGGTCGTAGGCTCGTTCGCTGCCTTTACAATGCTTCACAATCCATGGATGCCGCTCTACATCCTCAAGAGCAATGCGCTTCTCTGGGTCCAAAACAAGTAGCTGCAACTGTTAGTATGTCATTGAAACTCGGCCAGGTTCTAGACTTACCCTCTTTATCAAATCCCTAGCCTCTGGGCTGACAAAGTTGGGTACCGTGTACTCTCCCCTCGCAATCTTCCGTTGCGTCATGACCTGGGTATCTTCAAATGGCGCCTCGCCCACCAAGAACTCATACGTCAACACACCCAGACTCCACAGGTCAACCTTTTCCGAGTAGAAATTGTCCTTGCCGCCGCCCTTCAGCATCTCCGGGGGCAGGTAATCAAGCGTTCCACACATGGTGTTTCTTCGGTTGTTGGGTGCATGAACTGACCAGCCGAAATCAGAGATCTTGATTTCGCCGTGGATGCCGACGAGGATGTTTTCAGGCTTGATGTCACGGTGCATGACGTGTTTCTTATGGAGGTATTTAAGTGCTGCAGCCATCTGGGCAACATACTGCGCAGCCTTTGGCTCAGCGAACCGTTGCTCGCGTCGGAGATGCTTGTAGAGTTCCCCCTTGCCAGCAAATTCGAGGATAAGGAAGATGCGCTTTGCGTCGTGGAAGTGACCAAACAGCTTAAGAATATTAGGATGGGTGAGATGGGACTGGATTTCGATTTCCCGTCGGACCTGTTTCTCGACTTTGCCTTGCTGAAGCTCAGATTTATGCAGCACTTTGAGCGCGCAGACAAATCCAGAAGACTTCTCCTTGGCCAAGTACACACGACCAAACTTACCTTTGCCGAGGGGCTTTCCAATCTCGAACATGCCAAGATGCCATTGTTTGGGTGTTGAGGGGGTCGTATAGATGGCCGATTCGGTGAGGGTGTGGCGGTGCGACGGGTTGTGCTCTGATGGTTTACTGCACGAAGATGTGACGACGGCCTTGGTACTCGCGCCTTTTGTTGCGTTTTGGGTTGCGAGTTTCTGTAGGGGGATTTGATGGGGCAGCTTCATGCGATTGGCGGCTGATTGAGAAGACGAGAGGCCGGCTAATGATACTGTCGTGGCAACAGACGGCTTAGCAGTGTTAGTCAAGCGTCACTCTGCGGACGAGTCGCAGCATAGTCCGGTACCTTTGTCTTGTGGTAGGTTGTCGTAGAAGAGATGTGCTCGTCGTTCTCGTCCGTCACAGTGACGCGCTCCATGGCGGCTTCGAGGTTGGCGACGTCCATAGTGATGATGGTGTGTCGCGAAATGCAGACGGGAACGAAGGAGAAGACAGGAGGCGAAGTTTGGCGGGGATAGCCGCTGTGGATGTTGGCCGAGTTGAAGATGTACGTTGGAGGCTGGCCATGGCACACACGGCTGGGCTACCGACAAACAAGCGCCACCCACTCTGGTCTCCCATAGCAACACAACCACACGACGTTAGCATCGGCGCTCGGAGCGCCGGCCCCCCTGCTTTCCCCGCGCCCGTTGCCGTTGCCGTTGTGGCGGCTTATTCGCAAACCACCCAGAAATCATCTCCATCGTGTCGCGACATTGCGCTCTGGTCGGCTCTGCCACATTCTTGTGCCATGATAGCTCCCAATGGCGCGCCTGTCGACACGCAGGCTTCCGGCCATGCAGACACGTCCATTACCATGGCGGGCTTCACCATTACCACACGCAAGCTGCCCATTCTCAAAGCTGCGCCCATAGACGAGATGGCCAAGGCCCTTGGCATCACTCCGCCCGAGATGATCTTTGGTGACAACGTCGTGCGTATCGAACATGCCCATAGTGGGTGGTACATTGCCTTCAATGCTTTCGATGCGCTGGACCGGGTCGACAAGACTGGCGACAAAATGTTCAAGGTGTCATACTCGAAAGAGTGGCAACAGAACCGGTATGTAGTCCCAGAGCCAGCGTGTGGCTAGGGGGCAGCAGGCGTGCTGAGACACTCAGCCAAAAGCAATTCGAAGACATCAAGGAGGTCGTCAAGCCCTTCGACTGGTCCTACAGCACAGACTATAAGGGCACCACACCTCACTCTCCAGCCTTTCAGCCCACCGACTGCCCAATACCACTCGAGCTTCTCAAGCGACCCGACCCCATCAAATTTTTCGACGAAGTCATGCTCTACGAAGATGAGCTGGCGGACAACGGCATCGCCATGCTCTCCTGCAAGATACGAGTCATGCCGCAGCGGTTGCTCCTCCTGGTGCGCTTTTTCATGAGACTGGACGATGTCGTCTTTAGGATACGCGACACCAGAGTGTTCGTTGAGTTTGGCACAGGCCAGGTCATTAGAGAATATACTGCGAGAGAAGACACATACGAAGAAGTGCGAAAGAGGATAGCCGGACGTAAGGAAGACGTGCTTGCGATAATGCGAGATCCCAATCGCCTGGCACTGTACATACCGGTGGTTGAGAACAGTCTGGAGGAGTTGCAGTTGGAGTGAGTAGGCACGGCGCATACTCTGTGCATGCGCTACGGGAAATGTAGCCGTTCCAGATAGTTGCGAAAGATACAGCACATAGGAAATTATGCCAATCCGTGCCTATTCAGTGAGATACCAGGTATGTACTATCGATGTATACTTGCCAAGATCTGCTCATGCGAACAGACAAAGATGCTGTAATGGCCCCTGTGCATACTGTCAAAGCGACTGTTCCAAGGGAAGTTTCCAGGATAGCTTCCGAATACCGCGTGTCATGGTCCGGAGCATGGCTTGTTTGTGCATAGATTCATGCTCAGGGTGCTTGATCGATTCGAGCAGTTTGATGCCCCATTTACAACCTTGCGGCAGAATACCGACCAGAAGCATAAACAAGCAAGGCAACTGCATAATAGTTAGCCTAGCGCCGCAAGTGGCTGATGCGATAAAATTGGTCCGCTCGGGCGTAGGCAACACCGACATAGGTACAATAATTTGTCCGCGACGACTTCCGCTGTATCAATCATACCTAGGTTCAGGATTTCGGCAACGGAATGAGAAATCTTGTTATACGACGTCGTTTTTCAGAGTTTGAAAAGGCAGGAGTGAGGTTCATTTTTGATATTTTTTGTGCTTGATTATATGACGTTGTTGCTACTGTACTATGTATACAGTACTCAACGGTAATTGCTATACCTAGTCACTCGGAAATTACTATCTAGAGATCCGTGCACCCACCAATTAAGTTACTTTACAACAAATCCTTAAATAAATAAAAAATTATTAATCTAGTAGGATTTTTAATCCCTCTTAAAGGACTATAGTCTTATAGAAGAATAAAAGAAGAATTCCTATAAATAGGTAAGAAAGTTGCTTGAATTGATATTATGTGCAAGGCCTACAGTAATCTCGCTTTCGGCGACTAGGTACAGTAATTACCGTTGAGTACTGTAAAAGTAAGTGACAATTCCGGGCTTACTTTTTCCTAAACTAAGACCGTGTTTACTGACGATATTGTAGTTATTGATATCCATAGTAGAAAGTTAAGCGCAAGATGTTGGTCTAATCGGAGCGAAGCACGCAACATCCGGTTGCTATAGAGTTCGACATACGTACGGTGCTGCGCCTAGTATCTAGCCCACTATGCTCTACCATGCGAAGACGTGCGGTGCTCGGTGAGACGTGTAGTCCGCTTTTGGTCCATCAACGCGTGTATTCGTGGTGGCCATGTCCGCTGGGATGATGCCAAGTGATCTCCCGTCTTTCGCCGATCATATCCAAATCCAGTATGGCAAGCGCCTCCACCGCCATGAGGTCATATTCCAAGATAAAATTGCACCTTGGCATTGCGTAACTGACAATTCATGATAGGAGGTGCCAGTACCGAGACACTTTCGCGATGCAAGTTGTATTTGCAGACACCTTTGCTATGCTGTATATCGGTGTTGCATGGCCTTCTATTCGTATTACCTTTCAATTGCGCCGAATAACTTTCAATTATCCGATGACTCAAATGCCAAAGAGTGCGATGTTCGGTGATTTGTCCGGCACCGCGCTAAAGCATTAATACGATTGCAAGCAGAAGGCTAGAATCCATCGGATTTCAGCCATCCTGCATAGCGCCCGAAGATGTCCCAATGCGACCGAGACCGATTGTTTGTAGCTAACTTAGTCCGTCCTTTGGTGCCACGACCCAACTGCGGATATCCGGGGAATCCGTCGTCCGGATGCTATGACCGCATTGTTCCAAGTAGTAGCATCTAAAGTCTAATATACATAGTGCAATCCTGTCTACTAGAGTTAGGATGTAGTAACTTCCATCTTCTCCTGCTCTGGTTATTCTTATCCATGATGGCTGAAGACTATACGCAGAATGAACATGTTACGGGACCGTCAACTGCAGAACACCAATTAGCACCAAGTGAAACACTTCTGGACACTTCTGGACAACAAACACCACCTCATGGAGTCTATCGAACTGAGTCAGGCCGAGAGACTTATCACCCTGACGGTCACGCTCATGGTCCCCGAACAGTATTCTCTTCACACTCTTACTCGAAATCTCCAGGAAAACAAGGCGCTCAAATAGCTTCTGAGCAAGATATGGACTTCTCCGCTGGGAATGGGTCATCACAACAACCGCAACATGCACACTCTACATCGTACGTCGAAGAGGAAGCAGTAATAGAGCCAGTTGAGAAAGTTGAATCAACCAGCTCGTCGGGATCGTCTACTCGCTACGGATCACAGAGAAACAAAAAGAGCCCCAGAGACGAAGACATTAAGGGAATGGATGGAGAGCCGCTGGATCGTCGAGCAACCAGACCTGAAATCGACCCCAAGGACCGAATAGCCCTGCAGCGCGCGCTGACTGGGGCATCACAGAGATTGACGCGAACAATGAGCATTGCATCGCCTGGTGATCCATCCGTGGACCCTGGTAGCGATGAGTTTGACCTGTCCAAATTTTTGAAAATGTTCAGGCGTCAAATGGAAAGTGAAGGCATCGATGTGAAGAAGGTGTCTGTCGTATACAAAAATCTGAATGTTTTTGGGTCGGGCAAGGCTATACAACTGCAGAAGACAGTAGCTGATCTATTCTTGGCGCCATTGCGCGTCCGCGAATACTTTGGCGGGTCAGAACGGAAGCAAATCCTGCATTCATTTGACGGTATTATCAAGGTATGCATGCTCGGCATTTTGCGAATACCCACGCTGATAATCCACGACAGTCTGGTGAGCTCTGTGTTGTACTTGGCCGCCCTGGATCTGGATGTTCCACGCTCCTCAAAGCTTTAACCGGCGAGCTTCACGACTTAGAAACAGACGATTCGGTCATCCATTACAATGGAATTCCCCAAAAGAAAATGATCAAAGAGTTTAAGGGAGAGACAGTCTACAACCAGGAGGTTGACAAGCACTTCCCACATCTGACGGTTGGACAGACACTGGAGTTCGCGGCGGCTGTCCAAACCCCATCTAATAGACCAGGAGGAGCACAGCGGTCGGAATTCAGCCAATTTATGGCAAAGGTTGTCATGGCTGTTCTCGGCTTGAGCCACACCTACAATACAAAGGTACAGATAGTGAGGATATATTATTGCGTTTTTGCTAATTCATCTCTTAGGTTGGCGACGACTTTGTGAGAGGCGTCTCTGGCGGTGAAAGAAAGCGCGTATCTGTAGCAGAGATGTTGCTTGCTGGTGCCCCATTTGCTGCATGGGACAACTCCACTCGGGGTCTCGACTCGGCTACTGCTTTGAAATTCGTCAGAGCCCTACGAGTCGGCTCTGACCTGGCTGAGGGCGCTGCAGCTGTCGCTATTTACCAAGCCAGTCAAAGCGTCTACGACTGCTTTGACAAAGCTGCTGTTCTCTACGAAGGACGCCAGATTTACTTCGGCCCAGCCGGCGACGCAAAAGCATACTTCGAGCGACAAGGCTGGTCTTGCCCACCCCGTCAGACTGCCGGAGATTTTCTCACCGCCGTCACAAATCCAAGCGAACGTCAGCCAAAGAAAGGCATGGAAAATAAGGTTCCTCGCACTCCCCAGGAATTTGAGAAGTACTGGCGCGAGTCGCCTGAGTACAAACAGGTCCTTGATGAGATTGAAGAATTTGAACAGGAATCACCTATCAACGAACACAGCACCCTGAAGCAGCTGCGTGATCAGAAGCAATTCATCCAGGCAAAACACGCTCGACCTAAGTCTCCATACCTCATCAGTGTTCCTATGCAGATCGGGCTTTGCACAAAGCGTGCATACCAGCGAATCCTGGGCGACATTGCTTCCACTGCTACTCAGGCATGTCTCAACCTTTTCATCGCTCTCATCGTTGGCTCCATCTACTTTGGACACTCTGACGGCACGTCCTCCTTTAGTGGACGTGGCGCAGTTCTGTTCTTAGCTATTCTCTTCAACGCTCTTACTTCCATCGGCGAAATAAGCGGACTCTATGCCCAACGGCCCATTGTTGAGAAGCATAATTCATACGCATTTTATCATCCTGCATGCGAGGCCATAGCGGGCGTAGTTGCGGATATCCCTGTGAAGTTTATCCAGGCCACGGTCTTCAACATCGTCCTATACTTCCTCGCCCAGCTTCGATATACCCCTGGCCAGTTCTTCCTGTTCTTTCTCGTCACTTATATCACAACGTTCGTTATGGCCGGCATCTTTCGCACCACTGCAGCAGTCACAAAAACGGCGTCACAAGCCATGACAGGAGCAGGTATTCTGGTCCTTGCCCTTGTCATCTACACCGGTTTTGTCATCCGCATTCCAGATATGAAGGTCTGGTTCAGTTGGATTCGATGGATTAACCCTATCTTCTACGCCTTCGAGATCCTGGTTGCTAACGAGTTCCATGGGGTTCTCTTTCCTTGCGACTCTTACATTCCCGGAGGGTCTGGATACACGCAAACTGGAAACTCCTTCATTTGTAACACGGTAGGTGCGATTGCCGGCCAAACATTCGTCAACGGTGATGCGTACCTCGAGATTGCTTACCAGTACCGCTGGTCCCACGTGTGGCGAAATTTCGGTTCGTACCGCCTATATATATTCCATATGACGTAAGACATTCACTGACTTCAACTAGGTATTCTCTGTGGGTTTCTAATTTTCTTCATGGTAACGTACTTTGTTGCTGTTGAAATCAATTCTTCAACCTCCAACACAGCCGAGCGTCTAGTATTTCAGCGCGGTCACGTTCCGGCTTACCTCTTGAAGGACGGTAAGGATGAGGAAGGCACAGCTGCAGCAACGGTTGGTGAACAAGAAGGTGCTGGAGATGTCACCGCTATCGACGAGCAGAAGGGAATCTTCACGTGGAGAGATGTCGTTTACGATATCGAGATCAAGGGCCAGCCACGAAGGCTACTTGACCATGTATCCGGATACGTCAAGCCAGGCACCATGACCGCTTTAATGGGCGTCTCGGGGGCAGGTAAAACAACACTGCTTGACGCTCTAGCCCAGCGTACTACCATGGGGGTCATCACTGGAGACATGTTTGTCAACGGCGCACCGCTTGACCCTGCTTTCCAACGGTCAACCGGTTATGTGCAACAACAGGATCTTCATCTTGAGACATCTACTGTTCGAGAAGCTCTACGCTTTTCTGCTTTATTGAGACAGCCTAAGCATGTCAGCAAGCGGGAGAAGTATGAATATGTTGAGGAGGTAATCAAGATGTTGAACATGAGCGATTTTTCTAACGCTGTTGTCGGAGTACCAGGAGAAGGCCTGAATGTTGAGCAGCGCAAGTTGCTTACAATTGGTGTGGAGCTTGCTGCGAAGCCAAAGCTGCTGCTGTTTCTTGATGAGCCTACCTCTGGTCTTGATAGCCAGGTTAGATTTAACACTCTTCTTCCCTATTTGAATTCTTGCTAATCCCAACACAGAGCTCCTGGTCCATCATCTCGTTCCTGCGTAAACTCAGCAACGCCGGTCAAGCTATTCTCTGCACCATCCACCAACCGTCTGCCATTCTCTTCCAAGAGTTTGACCGACTACTCTTCCTTGCCCGTGGAGGAAGGACTGTATACTTTGGTGAGCTTGGACACAACTCGAAAACTCTCCTGCGCTATTTTCAGAGCAACGGCGCTCGTAATTGCGGCGAAGACGAGAACCCCGCTGAGTACATGCTCGAGATCGTCAACCAAGGCAAGAACGATAACGGTCAAGACTGGCACGACGTCTGGAAAGCCAGTGAAGAAGCGACTAACATTCAACGTGAGATCGACCAATTACATGAAGAGAAGAAGCACGAAAATTTCAACATTTCTGGAGAGACTGGCGGCGGAGAATTCGCGATGCCACTCATCATCCAAGTCTGGGAGTGCACATACCGCGCCTTTCAACAATACTGGAGATTGCCATCTTATGTACTAGCTAAGATGGGCCTTTGTGCCATTGCTGGTCTGTTCATTGGTTTCTCTTTCTTCCAGGCCAATTCAACGATAGCGGGCATGCAGACCATCATCTTCTCAGCTTTCATGATGACGACCATCTTCTCATCGCTTGTCCAGCAAATCCAACCGCTCTTCGTCACCCAGCGATCGCTGTACGAGAGAAGAGAGCGACCGAGCAAGGCATACTCATGGATTGCATTCATGATTGCCAATATTGTTGTTGAGCTTCCGTACGGCATCGTTGCGGGTATTCTTTCATTTGCGACCTTGTACTACCCCGTCGTTGGCGCTGACCAGAGTTCTTCGCGACAAGGCTTAGTCCTCATGTTCATGATCCAGCTCCTTGTCTACACATCTACCTTTGCCGCAATGACGATTGCCGCTCTTCCCGATGCCATGACGGCTTCCGGCCTCGTTTCCCTACTTACCTTGATGAGCATCCTTTTCAACGGTGTTTTGCAAACCCCCAGTCAGCTACCGGGCTTTTGGCTCTTCATGTACCGTGTTTCGCCATTCACGTATTGGATTGGAGGCTTAGTCGCAACCATGCTGGGGGGTCGGGCTGTCAAGTGCGCTGCCAGCGAATTTTCAGTCTTCGACCCACCCAGTGGCCAAACGTGCGGTGCTTACCTCGCAAATTACACCAAGATTGCTGGTGGGGTGATTGAAAATCCGGACGATACTGCGAGTTGTCGATACTGCTCGCTCAGTGACGCGGATCAGTTTTTGGCTGGCTCACAGATATACGATAGCGAACGTTGGAGGTTAGTGGTTCCATGATCATGACCTCTATTACGTCGTAAAACTAATGTCATCTAGGAACTTCGGCATCCTCTTCGCATTTATTTGCTTCAATGTCTTCGTTGCATTGCTTTCTTATTATCTCTTCCGCGTCGTCAAACTCGGCAACCTTACGAACAAATTCCACAACAACAAGAAAGGTGCAAAGGCAAAGAGCACAGTTGAGAAAACTGCAGATGGTGTAGCGAATGCAGCAAAGCAAGGTGCACATGCTGGCGGAAGCAATGGCGAGGTTTAGTGATATTTTTGTGCAATGAGCTTGGGCATAGGGCCAGATATCTTGTAATGTTAATACAACTTACTTTTCCAATCCGAAGATATTCCAAGTTGATTTAGTATGACTGGCAGGTAAAGTCACGAAGCCCATTCAATTCTCTGATTGTCATGCCAAACTGCCGGGAATCATTGCAGGCATCTCTATGCGGGGTGCAGGATACAAACTGGGGAAGGCCGCGTGCGCCTAGCCACTGCCAGGATAGTATTTCCCGAAAGCAACTTCATTCACCGGTGCTAGCACCAAAGGCGCTAAGTTCCCTTGAACCACGACCCACAAGTACCTCGTGGCGATGCCCGACGATGCGCCGGATGAGAATATCGGCTTCAGGACTCCAATCTTGGCTTTCCTGGTCGCTCGTCACTGGTCCCCTGCTGTACACCAATGGATCTAATTTGTCCGCTTACCAGTTGCGACAGCGCTGGATTTCCCGCTGAAATGAGTCGCGGAAGACAGGTTTTCTGGGATACTCTTGCGCAGTGTTCAAGGAGAAGAATTGGCCTAGTATGATGTGCCGCCAAATATCTGTGTCGACCGAGCACAGAGTCGGTAAATGGGGGAGAGAGCTTTCTTTGCTGGTGAGCAGTTGGGACATCCCATACACGTTTGGCAACACTCTACACTCAGCTGCCGAGGCGTGTATAGGTAAGATGTGTTTGGTTCTCTTGGCATAGCCTCTCCACCCATGGGGATGACGTCGCACACTCTAGATCACAGATGACTTTACGGGCCACCCCGCAACAACGGTCATGGCAAAATCTCGGGAGGAGCGGCTGTGTACCTATCATACCCTACTTTGTGACGCGCTACCATCTTTTCCGCTACAAGCTCGTATTAACACGGGCGAATGACTTGCAGGGCCAATGACGGTGGCCGGTATTTAAGACGAGGCCCGGAGAGTGTTATGCTCATCCCAAGCCAATTCACAAATTTACTCCATATTCAATTGGCACATGGCGACTTCCTTGATATCAGTCTTGCTTTCGAGCTCAGCTCTGCTAAATACAGTTCAAGCCCAAGCATACGACAGTGGCGATCGGATTGCGGATGCCTTCAAGTATATCCAACCATTGAACACTACTATCCTGACCGAGTATGGATCTTCCCCGCCGGTGTTCCCATCACGTACGTGTTTCTTCTGATTCATCTCTTCTTCTTCTTCTT
>Ga0182211_1000639_pt1 | contig 10739 bp, 10 predicted proteins | sample G5R1MG_20_FD_129660 | JGI IMG/M metagenome (GOLD analysis project Ga0182211, IMG submission 129660) | Switchgrass phyllosphere microbial communities from Michigan, USA - G5R2_MAIN_03OCT2016_LD1 MG | ecosystem: Host-associated > Plants > Phyllosphere > Phylloplane/Leaf | place: USA: Michigan... | reverse complement strand
GATACCAGCGCCTGCTATGATGATTTTGGGTTGGGTCTCGAGATAAGGCATGGCAGAAATTAATGACAGTTGTGATGACAGTGGAATGGGGTAACCCCACTCAACAAAGGAGGGTGTTTTTGAAACCAAGTGGCGGGACTTCCCCAAGTGCGCATGGTCACATAGCTGATGTTTGCCATAGTGTGTGGTGTTCACTGTTGGTGTTGGGGTAAGTAGGGCGGCATGAGCGCCCACTAGCGTCTCGCTTATGCCCACTCGACCATCAAGTTGAAAACGAAATGTCACTGCCGCTTTTCTCGCCCGACCAGACCACAACAGCCGCCGCCGCCGCCAACATGTCCGAGTCTCTGAAGAAGATCGCGCCCAACAGCCCCTCGAGGCAGAGCCCCTCCGAGATCGAGACCAGCATCGCCAATGCAAGTCGTGCCTCTGCACCCACAGGCTCCAGGTGCAGACCAACAGCTAACCGCGATGCAGGCGTTGACTGACCTTGAGAACAACGTCCCGGACCTCAAGAGCTCTCTGCGCCCTCTCCAGTTTGTCTCGGCCCGCGAGGTATGACGCCATCGCCCTACCCGGTCATGCGCACGCGCACCCCATACACCACGTTCTGGTTCTGAAGAGGCGATGGGCACTGGGCGGCTACAGCAAGCTGACACCAGGATTCTTAGATTGAGGTTGGCCACGGTCGCAAGGCCATTGTCATCTTCGTCCCGGTTCCCCTGCTCCAGGGCTGGCACAAGGCCCAGCAGCGGTGCGCACACCCCATTGCATGCCCGCGTCGAAGAACCCGCCGCTAATGTTCCATAGCCTCACCCGTGAGCTCGAGAAGAAGTTCTCTGACCGCCACGTTCTGATCGTTGCTTCCCGCCGCATCCTGCCCCGCCCCAAGCGCTCCAACCGCTCGCGCAGCTCTCAGACCCAGAAGCGCCCCCAGTCGCGAACCCTTACCGCTGTCCACGACGCCATCCTTTCCGACCTCGTCTACCCCGTCGAGATTGTCGGCAAGCGTCTCCGCACCCGCGAGGACGGCAGCAAGATCCTCAAGGTCGTTCTCGACGAGAAGGAGCGTGGTGGCGTCGACTACCGACTCGACACCTACTCCGAGGTCTACAAGCGCCTCACTGGCAAGGGCGTCAACTTTGAGTTCCCCCAGAGCGCCACCTCGGACTACTAGACGGCTGTTCTGCACAGCTGTTCGGGCAGAGCATACATGGTTACAGGAGTTCGGCTTCGGATAGGCATCATGTACCGGCTTCAAAAAGGAATGAGATGATATGAGCTCACATTGGGCACCCCAAGATACCACTGCAATTGACTTTTCATTACTGTGACGTCTTGTGGATTGACCACTCGTGACAAGCCCCGTCTGCTTCCTAGTCGCTCATGCCTTCCTGTCTGTCGAGCTCAGGATAGTGTCTGTAGACGCCCATGCTAAATGGCAACCTCCGATTGCTGGCCAAGTACTCCTTGATTCCCTTCTCCTTTTGGACGCTTGGATAAAATATTCCGAACAGGGTGGGATAGTCCTTCTTTCTCACTTCCAGTTCGCGCGGAAAGGCAAACTGCAGGCCACTCAGCACCTGCCACACCGTTGTATCCGCAAAACTCAGCTGACATCCCACCAGATATCTGCCACCACCCTGCTCTTGATTGCCAGTGAGCAAGCGCTCAAAGTAGCCCAGGAACTTGGGGATCCGGTGCTCTCGAAAGGCCTTGGCCTTTTTCAGCGCCTCGTCCTTTTGCGCCTCGTAGTACTCCGACACAGCGATGGGGTGGTGCGTGTCGTGTGCTTCGTTGTTGCAATCCAGGGCCGTGAGCGTGTGGCTCATGATCCACGCTTTCTCGGCCTGGTCCGCGCCCGCGAGATGGAGCCTGTCGCCCAGGTAGGCTAGGATCGTGGGCGTCTGGTAGACGACGAGTGCGCTGCCCTTTTTGCCTTGGCCAGGTATGCGCAGAGCGGGCGGGGCGAAGGGCGGGGGGTTGCCATGGCCGTCGCCTGTGGAGGACGGATCGAAGAGAGCGTAGACCGAGTTTGCACCTGCGCCAGCGCGGCCGTGGCAATCCTTCAGCAGTTGTGCATCGGCTGTGAGAGGTACGATGGAGGACACCTACCGTCCTCGGACTCGTTGGCCACATCCGTATATGAGACGCCCGCCGCCTCGAGCACCAGACGGATAAACTCCCCACGACCTGGTATGCCGGGATGGTACAGAAGCTCGTAGCGCGGCTGCGAGTGCGTCTTGTTGCCCGCCGCCATGACTGCGTACGGCGTGGCGCCACTGTGGGGTTGGGTATGCTGTTTGCTCGGGCGGTAGCACCGTATGTACATATGTAGGCGGGTCGCGCCGGGTGAGCTATGCTTACCTTTGCCTAGGTACTGCAGTAGTATGTTCATTGTTGCAGCAAACAATTTCCAACCGACTCCTCCACCCTCACGCCCTTTGTGGACCCACGCCATGGTGCAAATAACGAATGCGCCGTCACTGCGGGTGCGGTGCATCGCCCAGCCATGGGCGAGAAGTACGCTTGCCTGCCCCGCCGTCCTGGATTGCAACATGCAGACGAGGTAATGATCCGAACCACATCCATGTCTTGTTGTAAGCTGCTTCCCCGTCACGAACCAGGACCGTACTATGCTCCACCGCCTGGCGTTGCTTCTGGACGATTTACCCGCATTTTCCTTCACCCACGATTCTTTGATGGGAATCTCGTTAGCGGATGAGCCACGCTTGGTTAGCCTGTGTCCGCAATTTGCGTCGACCTCCAAATCCAACTTCATCCCTCGCCCATGGCCACACACCCACACGTACCTACAGCAGATACCCGTTTCTATTTCTCTCAATAGTTAAATCATTATAATGGATTTTATGATCCTTGATCAGCAGGTAGAAAGCTTCCGGGCGTCTGATGCAGCCCGAGAAAAGTTTGTCCACGTAGGTCCGCGGCCGCGTGGGCGCACGCCTACAAGCCTTTTTTTGACAACTAACCATGGTGAAAGGATATACTTGCAGGATACAAGCAGCTGTTACGGGAACACAGTGATCTGATAAATGATTTTCACGCCGAAAAGGACAATCGAAGAAGATATCAGACGATGCATGATGAAAAGCAAACCATGGTCACCGAATATCAGCGCCAGTTTGTACGTTGCCCCTCGTTGGAGGGAGAGTTGCACTGACGGCGGCGTAGGAGTCTAGTTCTTTTGTTATGGCACTTATTGATGGTGATGGGGCTATTGTAAGTGGCCAAGTTACTTGGCATGCCAGCCCCCCGTCTTACCATGGGTAGTTTCAAGACGCTTTGCTTCAGGCTGCCAACGGTGATGGTGGCTCGGAGGCTGCATCTCGGTTATACAATGCTATACGCGAACATGTGGCTTCGCTGTACAGCAACTCGGATCATTGGCCCATCATGGTCCAGCTCTATCTGAGTCTTGATAAGTTGGCAATCAAGCTAGCGCAAGTCGGCCTTGTACAAACTCCACAGGACCTGCGCCTATTTGCCCAGCGCTTCAGTGTCAACCAACCGCTGTTTAGTATCATCGACGTCGGTCAAGGTAAAGAAAGGGCCGACCATAAGATTAAAGGTAAGGGGCCAGCCACCTTCCGTGCGACATAGACTCACTCCTACAGAAATGCTTCGTACTTTCAGCGACAATCCAACCTGTCGTCATATCATCTTTGGCGGATGCCACGACGCAGGATATCTCCTAAATCTCGAGCAGTTCAAACACAACGCAGCTATAGCCAGTCAAATCACCCTCCTGGAAACGACGTCCATGCTCAAAGGGTTTGCCGACATGACCAACTTTAGACATGGTCGTTTCGACAGTGTCTTCAGGTCTACCCCTCTTCCAGAAATACCGGCATCTAATCTTCTGGCTTCGCGTTCTCCAACCCAGGCCCCTGTGCGACCTATTGGGCGGGCCAACACGATCCAAGAAGTCCCTACTGTGCAGGCCCCGCGTTCAACCATTACGATTCCATCTCGAAGCTCAACGCCGTCGATTCTCTCGGCAGGAGTGAGTGAAAAAGATGGAGATACATGGGGTACGTGATTGTTTTCCTTCCCTTCTCTTTTCTTCTTCTTCTTCTTCTTCTTCTTCTTCTTCTTCTTCTTCTTCGATGCTAGTTTAAGCGAAATGCTTGATAGGCGTTTCATCCTTACACCTCTCTGACAACGCTGGTACTCCTCCGTCCGATGTCTCACTAACGTCTTGTAGCTAATGTCGGTAAGACTGGAGCTCCAACAAACGGCAGCATTTCCATCGCGCCAGGTGCTAGCACCGGCAAAAAAGCTACAACCAAAAAATATGCCTATTACAATAAAGCCGGAGAGAGACTCGACTTGCCGCTTCCACCCAAGGACAATGTAGGAGCACAATCTCTCGAAATGCGCATGAAGAAGTGTGGCAAGAAAATGTGCAATAACTGGCATCTCGGAGGCAGCTGTGACAAGGGCGAATTTTGCAACTTCCAGCACGAGCCCAAACTGCCGCCGGGCGAAGTCACTGCCCTGCGCTACAAGGCGCGCAGCCTTGCCTGCAAGAACCGCTATTGTGAGAATATCGATTGCTGTACGTTGGAGACTCCCCCAATCACAGGCATCCGTTACTGCATGCGTTTCCGCAGCAGCACGCTCTTTGAAAACGGGCACTGACTGACCTCTGCACTAGATATGGGCCATCAATGCGCGTTTGAGCGCGATGATGGATATTGTCCGTTCTCGGATAGCTGTCATTTGCGAAGCACACACGGTATGGACAGGGTTAAGTATGTTCGATACGATAAGAAGGGGAATGAAGAGACTACGCTTTGAGAAATATAGAGTAGTCTGTTATCACAACTATTAATGCCAAAGTCAGAAAATCAGGAAAAACGGGGGTTATATTTGGGACGGCGTGGATAGAGAGACGGGCTAATGATACGCACGGGCTAAATTATAATTCGGGTCACTTATGGGATGCCCACGGGACTTGGTACCAAGTCGATTCATTCTCCATGTGCATAAGGAAAGCGAACCAGCGAACCAAACCATTAGCTCCTCCAACGATCCAACTCCCTCGGAACCGGGCCGCAATGCACAGGGTATCAAAAACGACATCTATCCCATCCAATCGCCACAAAATTCTCAAAGCCGCAGTACCATGTCCTCCAAGTTCCCGAATAATAATCACAATAATCATAATAAGAATAGGGGGTTGCCTCAACACGACGCACCACCGCCTGCCATTCCCACCTCGCCGCTCGCCTGCTCCAGCAGCGCCACACGATACTTGAGCATAAAGACGCCGCGTGCGTTGGCCATGTAGGCGCCAGCCCTCGTGCTCATGAGATCGGGATACAAAGCACAGCGCGCATCGACCGTCTTGACCAGCTGGAACAGCCAGACGGCGCCCCAGGCCCGGCGCGCGTCGACCCACAGCGCGCGGGTAGCGCCCATGGGGCCCAGCGCGTGGAGCCGCTCGGCGTCGAGCACGATGCTGAGCGCGGGGTGCTTGGCGCAGGCGCGGCCGAGGGCGCGCGGGTCGTGCGTCGCGCTGGCGTAGGGGATGAAGGAGGCGATGTGGGATGCGGGGCCGGCGACGGCGGCGGGGCATTGGTGCCGGGCCAGGAAGGCGCGGAGGGTTTCGCGGTGGTGGTGCCGGCGATGGGGGTGGGCGGGTGTGCTTGGGTCGAGGGTGTGGGTGTGGGGGCCGCCGATGCCGTGGATCAGCGCGGCGGTGAGGATGACGAGCGGGTCGATGGCCTGCGCCCAGAGACGGTGCTTCTCGTGCTGCCAGACGCGCTGGGCTTCGTTGATCATGCCGATGGTGTGCTCGTAGGCCTGGGGCTGCGTTCCGCCTACTTGGTGGAGATGGGCCCGCGCGGAAATGTTCACCGTTTTGAACCACGTGCGGTCGCGGGCGGGGATGTTCAACTTGTCCATGTCTAGGAGGCGCGTTTTGTGGTTGTTGTACTTGGGGCGGGGAGTCGTGGTAGTGATGGAGGCCGTGATGGCGGTGTTGATGATGTGGATGGGGTTGACGGGGTTGACGGTATTGGTGGTGGTGCTGGTGGTGTGGTTGGGGTCGGTGGCATTGCTGGTGTCGATGGCGTTGCGTGTGGTGTTGGTTTCGAGGGTGTTGTCAGTGCTGGTGTGACTGTCGTCTGAGTCGTCCGGGTCATCCGGCTGTTGTTGATCCTCTGACGCTGGCTTTGAGGACGGGGTCGGGTTCATCGCGCGATGGCGAAGCGCCTTAAAGAAGGCATGGGACTTGGACGTTCTGCCATGCTGCTTGGAAAGAGGCATGATGAAGAATTGCTTGATACTGTACCTTCGCGAGTTCGGAGCAGGGTACGGGTTGATGTGGTGAGTCACTGTGCGTGTTGAAGTACCGGAGTTTTTAAATGGGATATGGAGGCATTAGTCACTCGAGTAAAGAGACTATATAGATAGACCGTGCTTAGGGCAACCCATAGTTCGAGTGAAAGGGATTGTCTGTGCGTTGGTGTGTGTGTGGAGGTAAATCAGTGCATTATGACAAAGGATCGCTTGGTTTCGTTGGAAGATAGTATGCTCTTACATGAATATACAAGTGTAGTCATAGAATCTATCTGCATAGCATAGACGCCACTCCTATATAAGTCTGTACCCTCAACTCACCGGAAGATAGTAAAACGGTAAGCTAGGCATCAGCAAATACTAGTAGGAACAATAGAACAATCATATGCATCGAAAAATACTGGATTCCATAGCAGAGAACTTTTTTGGTCTGAGTGTTAGGCTACCCATCTCTCTGTTCGAGGAATTCGATACTCCCAACTCAATCTATACAAGGCCATAGTGTCATAGCCCCACCATGGCAACAAGACTAAAAAATCAGCAGGAATCTATCGATCGGTAACTTACTGGTTCGAATAGCGATTGAGCCGTTGCCTCATAATCTACTTTAGGCCTAGCAAAGAAAATAATAGGACACCTGAAACTCATGAATATCAACCACAGATATCGAGATTTCTCATAGGAGTACGCGCTCAAACGCGCCCGGATCCACTTTTCTTTACGCCCCCATTCGCCTTTTCAGGCAGCAAGGGCAAGAGCGCCCAGAGTCCAGCTGCCAAGACCACGTTGCAGAGCCAGAAGAGCTGGCCGCCCAAGATGTCGTACTTGACGCCGATAGCGTAGACGCTCGTCGCAACGGCGGGGGCAACGGCTCTGAGCCCGCTCTGGATGGCGAGGGCAATGGCATTCAGCGTGCCCAGTGTGTCGTGCGAGGGCGCGATATCGTTGAGAGCAAGTTGGATGCCAGCTGTGCGGCGGGTTTTGTCAGGAGACGGGGGCCAAAGAAGAAGAGGAAGAGGAAGAAGAAGAAGAAAAAAAGAAAAAAAAAACGGCAGGGACAGTAGCTATAGAAAGGAGGAAAGAGGAAAGAAAAGAGAATAAAAAAAAACGTACTAAACGCCATGGCGACGGAGCTTCCCAGAAACAAAGCAGGCGGCCCGGTGGACCAGAAGAGCGTCTTGTAGCCGTTGGCAAGAAGGTAGTGGTAGATGGGGGCGGCGAGGAAGAAGACGGGCCATGCACTGGCGGCCCACCAGAGAATGCGGCCGGTACCTATGCGGCGGTGTAGGTTGGGGAATACCAGCAAAAGCCAGAAGGATTGCGAGCCACCGTTGATCCCGGTACATGCGGCAATCATGGCCGACGAGAAGCCGAGGCCGCCCAGGTCGACGGGCGTATATTGAAAGACGGGGAAGACGGCCGTAAAGGTGAAGGCGAGCAGCATTACGTAGTTGTAGATGACGAGAACCTTGGTGACATCGGGGCGCTGGATGAGCTGCCACGAGGACAAGGGGGTCGCTTCCGAGTCGGTCTTCTTGTTGCCATGTAGGTGTAGTGTCTGTAGGTGAATTAGGTTCTGGGAAAGCAACCATGGAACCTATCGCTTCGTCGGACGTACCTCTTTGACGAAGAAGATGGTGGTGATAGCAGCGAGTAGGGCAATGGCAGATATGACCATGTTTGGAAGTACATAGGGGTATTCGTGAAAGAGCTCGATCTCTCCAAACACGGAGGGGTACTTGTCAAAAGGCGTCTCAAGCGCACCCCCTTGGGTCGTTTAGTAACCTATTGGCAATGCCATGTACGGATTCCTATGGCGCTCACCGATCAGCGGTCCAATAAAGATACCAAGATTGTAGGCAAAAGCAAAGAAGCTGAATGCTCGCGCTTGGGTATGCTTCGTACTGAGCTCGCTCAGCATCGCGCGCACTGTGACGACGGTGCCTGCAAAAACACCAGCAGTGCAGCGGAACAGCGCCATCTGCCACAGACTCGTACTCAGGCCGAAAAGCGTGGTAGCAACACACATGCCCAGCAGACTCACGACCAGGACGGGTTTTCTGCCCCACCGGTCAGAAGCCTACCAGGACCCTTCCTTGTCAGCAAGCCAGCGGCAGCCTACGCAGCAGTGGTGGGAAAAGTAAAACCAGCTCGGTTCGCTCACGCACCTTTCCCCAAAACACCATGACACACATTTGGGTTGCCGAAAAGAGGCTCTCAATGAGGCCAGAGTAGAAGCCTACCTCTTCCTTGTCCACCCCGCCCACTTTTTCGATCATGAAATTGATGTAGGGGAAAATAGAAAAGAAGGCAATGGGCCCCGAAACGATTGTGAAGCATAGGAGGAAGATTTGAGTTTTTGGTAGCGGCGTCTGTTCTTCTTCTTCTTCTTCTTCTTCTTCGTCCGCTTGTTCATCGCCATTGTGAGAGAGGATGCCTCCTCCCACGTCGCCGTACGCGTCGTCTGGCGCGAGTGGTTCAGGCGCGACTTGGGTAAGCAATGGGGTCGTCTCGTCGCTTGATTGCATGCTTTTTTGTCCAGGACTGCTGCGTGCGAGCGACATGATCGCATGGGAGCGCAGGAGAGGCTGCGTTTGTGAAAACTTGCCAGAAAGCTGATGCCGGAGCCGATGCCTGTACTATGACTGACGCGCTAGAAAACCGTCTTTACCCAAAGTGGCACAATTGACCTGGTTGCTTGGGGGTCAGACTCGACGTGGAAGAAGGCCTGCCATGTCACACCGTCCACACTCTCGTCCAATCGGCACAGCCTCTACACCGTTGGAAGAAAGAGTGTGCAGGAGGCTATCAAGAGGGGTGTAAAAGTGTTCATAGGCTCTAAGCTACAATCTTTACGATCCTCCCTACCCCTTCGAAGTATGAGCTCAAGCTCTTCTCCCCCCCCCCACACAAGTCAATCACCCAACCATTGGCCCGCTGCGCTATTTTGCGAACAATCGACATGTTGAACACCCTGGGGGTAAACAGATTGCCAATCAAAGGATGCCTCTGCTACCAGGCTTGTCATGGTTTCGATCATCGTACGCAGTGACAGGCTACTACAAGTCAACCTTGGCCAAAAATGCACCGGCATTCCAACGTTTTGTACCTTAGAAGCACTTGCGGTGAACGATGGAGGGACCGCTCTCGTCGTACTCCTGCTTCGAGATCCACATCTGCTGGAAGGTGGAGAGCGAGGCCAGAATGGAACCACCGATCCAGACAGAGTACTTGCGTTCAGGGGGAGCAATGATCTTGACCTTCATGGATGAAGGTGCAAGGGCAGTGATCTCCTTTTGCATGCGGTCCGAAATACCGGGGTACATGGTAGTACCACCAGACTGGGGAAACGAGGTCAGCGAAATCTTGTGACGAGCCTGTGCAGCCGCCTTCGACGTACCATGACAATGTTGCCGTAGAGGTCTTTCCTGACATCGACATCGCACTTCATGATGGAGTTGAACGTGGTGACGTGAATGCCACCGCTCTCAAGACCCAGCACAGAAGGCTGGAAAAGAGCCTCGGGAGCACGGAAACGCTCGTTGCCAATGGTGATGACCTGGCCATCGGGAAGTTCGTACGACTTCTCCAAGCTGGAAGACTGACTAGCCGTCTGGATCTCCTGCTCAAAGTCGAGCGCAACGTAGCAGAGCTTCTCCTTGATGTCACGAACGATTTCGCGCTCGGCCGTGGTGGAGAAGGTGTAGCCACGCTCGGCCAGGATCTTCATCAGGTAATCCGTCAGATCACGGCCCGCCATGTCGACACGGGAGATGGCGTGGGGGAGCGCGAAACCCTCGTAGATGGGGACAACGTGGGTGACACCGTCACCGGAGTCGAGCACGATACCGGTGGTACGTCCGGAGGCGTACAGGGACAGGACAGCCTGGATGGAGACGTAGAAGGCCGGGGCGTTGAACGTCTCGAAGACGATCTGGGTCATCTTCTCACGGTTGGACTTGGGGTTGATGGGAGCCTCGGTGAGCAGGACGGGGTGCTCCTCGGGGGCGACACGAAGCTCGTTGTAGAAGGTGTGATGCCAAATCTTCTCCATGTCGTCCCAGTTGGTGACGACACCGTGCTCAATGGGGTATCGCAGCGTCAGGATACCACGCTTTGACTGTGCCTCATCACCAACGTAGGAGTCCTTCTGGCCCATGCCAATCATGATTCTGTGTGGTGCTGTCAGCTCGCGAATTCGGCCGGCGCTGGCCTGGAGTTGGGGGGGAGTCCTACCCATGGTGGCGTGGTCGGCCGACAATGGAAGCTGGATGCGGTCAGACGGGACGGGACAGGCCAGGTCAAGGCGCTGAGGGTGGCAGCAGGGAGGACAGGAGCAGCATCCTGGGTTGAGGGAGGACGACTTACGGAAGACTGCTCGGGGCGCATCGTCACCGGCGAAACCGGCCTTG
>Ga0182211_1000638_pt1 | contig 10742 bp, 9 predicted proteins | sample G5R1MG_20_FD_129660 | JGI IMG/M metagenome (GOLD analysis project Ga0182211, IMG submission 129660) | Switchgrass phyllosphere microbial communities from Michigan, USA - G5R2_MAIN_03OCT2016_LD1 MG | ecosystem: Host-associated > Plants > Phyllosphere > Phylloplane/Leaf | place: USA: Michigan... | reverse complement strand
TGTATCGATCGAGCGGGCGATTCTCATCGTACCTCACGAAGAAATTAAATCCTGATCTACGGGGTGAGCTAGGCAGTTCCAAAGCATAAGGAAACAATATGCCACTACGGATGCATTTTGTCGTTAGTTTTAAGGCGTGAGGTCCAGTTTCAGGTCTGATATTGGCGGTACAGTTTTTTTGTTGACTTGTTTGCAATTGATGCATAGAGATTATAATAATACATGTGTATCCAATTTGATATCTAACCTTTGACTAGGTTGTATTCGATCTAGATATAACTATTGGTTATTAAGATAATTAAGCTTCAGCGGCTTAGCTTGTTTATCGTGCTTGATAGGCCAAAGATATTTAGATAGCTTGAATAATGCTCAACCAATACGCTGAATGGATAAACGCCAATCCGGCTTATATCACGTGGTGTCACATGTACCTTGTAATGCCCTTTAAGCTCAGGCCGTACTAAGCAAGCTATTTATCAAGCCTTAGTTTGAAAAGCTTGATTTATAGAAACCCCCATACAACAGAGGCATGATTAATAGAATTGGTAATTTACGCTTGGCTTGATTTCTGCCAAGTAGTTATGCTAACTAATTACATAACACGTTGGCCAAACTCCGACACGCCGAGCACAGTAATATGCAATGAAAGCGATAAACACAAATATAGACTAAAAGCTCAGCTTGACATAAAGCCTTCTCAATCTTACCGTGATGCTCACACACTACGCTTACTTCAGGTTTAGACTTGTCAGCGATAGGAGCGAACAGTAGGTAAGCCCGGAGCTGGATCACGCCGGAAGTATGCGTTTGCGACGGTTCCCCGCAGGAACGACTGGATTGATGCAAGTTTATCAAGTGAAGTCCTCAGTCATTCATTAGGTTATCGTATGGGAAGTAACGTGTGGCTGACAACCTAAGATCAGGTGCCAATTACGCCAATCAGACCCGACGCCTCAGTCACACCGTCATTACTCCACGACATGTGCAGGTAGTAACACAGCCTTCATATCCGAAATAAAGGAGTGCTCGTATAGATTTCGATCAGGCCTCGACTTTAGTTCTTCCAAAACCAAACAAATGTCCTAAGGTTCCCACGTACTGGGTCATTCATATTCCTCATCTATAGCTTTCAGACATATATTTGGCTAAGATTTATTTAGGCCCGCCTGTACCTCCTCTGGCTTCAGGACATACATTCAAGAATGGCATCCAACGATTTTTACATAGTTCTTAGCGTCGCATGGCAAGATGCCGGGGATACCACTCGTGCCATCGCAATGGCGATTGCACTACGAGATCTATGCCCGCCAGGGATCAACTTGAAAATTGACTTTCTCTCGTGTGGATCACGATTTGAGTACCAGATCACGGAAGCAGGGTTCAACATTGTGCCGGCACAACCACGGGTCAAGGGAATATCGGTGGCGCACGATCTCGGATGGGACTGGCCCGAATTCTTTGGCTCAGAAGAAATTGCAAGAAGTTTCATCGAAGGACAGCTCGCCGCCTTCAAGGAGCTGAGACCTGACATTGTTTTCCACGGGATGTGGGCGCCAGCTTCGATTGCTGCACGCCTTCTAGGAATTCGAACAATCAGTTTCCTTCCCGTACCACTACACCCCGCAGCCTTTGCACACGGTCTCATTCGGGATCTGCCCGACATGATGCCTCTCATCACTCGTTTGCCACGTCCTATCCGACAGCGCATGGCTTGGTGGGCAAGCGGCCTGATGATCAAGGCACCAATTTTTCAGCAGAAGCGTTTGGGAGCGGCGGCCGCGGCTGCAGGATGGCCAATCTCAGGGCCAATATCCCTGTTCGACATGAATATGGCGGATCTTAACCTTGTCAATGACCATCCCATCTTTCATCAGGAATATCTCCACCGAATTCCAGCAAACATTGTGTTTACTGGACCACTCTATGCCCGCAATGAGTCGAAGTTGGACGATGACATCGCTAAGCATCTGAGTAAGGGTCCTGGCCCTTCTGTTCTTGTTACCATGGGCAGCTCTGGTACCGAGGAATTTCTGTTCGAGGCAATCAAGGCTCTCAAAATGAATCCTGAGGACAATTGGAACGCAGTTATCCTGGCGTCGAAATCCATCTGCGATATTGATAAAGCGAATGCAGTTTCGGGCGGAGATCCACGAATTCTGGTCACGGATCGGTTCATCCCAGCGCCTGCAGCTAACGCCCTGGCTGATGTGATCGTGACGCACGGAGGTCAAGGAACGGTTCAGTGCGCGTTAGCTGCTGGAAAGCCCATTGTTGGCGTGGCGCTACAGGTAGAACAGCAAACCAATTTGGACAACGCGATGAACGCTGGGGCAGGGATTCGCGTACAAAAGCAGTTTTGGCGGGCGAAAAACATTCGATCTGCGATTCATTTGGTCCTGAACGACCCGGCATATGCTGCTAAATCCAGGAAACTAGCCGAGACGCTGAACACCATGGACGGCGCAAAAACGGCGGCGAAGATGATGTGGAGTTTTATTGTGGATGGACCGGCTCAGAAAGCATAGAGATAATTCGAGGGGGAAGTGTGTTCCTGGTTTGGCGCTTGCATTATCCCTTTTAATCGCTCATATTCCCGAGCGTTTCTCGGGGTTGCGCGCGGATGAATTTTGGAGGTTGCGGATATTTACATAGACATGTTTCCGGAAGATTTCAACAAATTGGCACACTGAGCATTTCTTGAGATTTCCCTTACAAGATGTGACCTGGCTTACGCGGATAAGATCAGTATAAGGTCCCTTTGTAATTTGATACATGGATCACGGTACTGCATTTCAAGTAGGAGGCTCACGAACACACATGATGTTACCTACTATGGTACTATGGAGATTCGAGATCCATGCCTCCATCCACGTACAAACCACCTCCATCACGCCTCCTACCCAACCACGGCTCGCGCCGCATGCTCAAACACATTCCATATCCGCCAACACACGCGCCTGTCTCTGTATTCGGTGTACTCTAAACCTAAGGCAGCAAATTAGCTGCATGTCCTCTATACCAACCGCCAATCAGCATCCGCTACGTTGAGCATCTCCATAGTGAGGCCGGGTCACCGCACATATGGTTTGGCGCATATGCACGCACAGCCATCCAGCCTCGCTGGTGCCCAAAATCAATGCGTCTTCTGAGTTTTAAAACCTTGTGGTTCCCGAGCTTTAGCTGCGTGACACTTGTAGGCCTCTGGCATTTGGGAAGCTCTAGACGTTGAAGTAGGTAACGATTTTCGGTGAGATGGCTGACTCGCCTGCTCCACCGCCCCCACCTCCGCCCCCGCCAGCACCTGCTGCACTTGCTGTTGTACCATCAACATATCGCGAGAAGCTTGCACAGTTCAAGATCCTGGAAGAGAGGAGGCTGGAACTCATCGAAGTAAGTACAGGACATTAGAGTGGTCTCAAACCTTCTTGCAGCTGACTCGTGAGATTAGGAACTACTGGAAAGGCTTGAAAAAACCGAAGCTCGCCTTGCACAAACAGAACTTGATCTCAAGTCAGAACAGAATGTCAGACGGACCTTACAGGCCGAAGTGTCAGAGACTAGACGAGCTTTGGAGACCGATGTAGCAGAGGCCCAGAAGAGAGAAACCGCACTCGTGCTACGACAAGTAAGAGTCATCGCCATTGATGGCCTATTGCTGATCAACTCCAGTCCCAACGACCTTTCGTGCTAGTACTCATCGATGTCGATTCAGATGGCTTCTTGGTAAGCCGAGTATCCCATTATTGCTCGCTCTGGATAGAACTTTAACAATTAGTAGTTCCATGACAAGTACATCACGCGCAAAGCACAAGGTGGCGAAGCTCTAGCCGACGAACTCCTTATCCGAACACGAGAATATCTGCGCCCACAGTTCGATGATGCTGATTCCCTGGATATTGTTGTGCGCGTGTACGCCAACCTCGAGGGAATGGCCAACTATCTGGTACGACTCGACAAGGTGCGAAACTTGGGACAACTGCGAGCATTCTCGACGGGCTTCTGCGGACGGATATCGAGCTTCGATTGGATAGACACCGGTGTGGGTAAGGAGGGTGGCTCTGGCAGAAAAGTGCGAGGTTCGTAACTGGAATCCCCTCTACCACCATAAAGAGGCACTGACTTAATATCTTGCAGAAAACCTGACATTCTACGCCTCGAATACCCATCTGCGTCACGTCATCGTTGGTTGCTCGCCTGCTGATCTGCCCGCTTCTCTTCTTACCAGCCTTCCCCTCGAAAAAGTCACACTCATCGAGTCGATGCCGCTTCCCGTCAGCCTCACAACACTCCCCATCAAAATCACCAGATTCACAAGTCTCTTTGTTCCCCCTCAATCTCCAAAGTCTCCAAAGACGCGAGATCGAAACGGTCCACAATTACAGCTGATGCAGCATGAGGATGATGGCGGCGGCGCTACTTGGCTTGTCATTCAGCCCGAGAGAAGTAGGAGTCAGAATATGGGGACAAGACGGCGGACAGGGAGCGAAGACAGGAGCTCGAACCTCAGCATCTCGATTGGCCCGGATAACACTGTTAGCGTTGACAGTGGGAGAAGGAGGAGAATCATGGGGTAATGTAGCCCCCATGATTGTGGGTTAATGTTCGTTCATGGGGCTGTCGAAGTGCAGAGGAGCAGTCAGGGTCTACGCAGGCTTATGGCAAATAGATAAAGCATCGTGGATATAGTGGCATGATTTTGCATAGCGAAGAATCGGTTAAACATTCATCTGAATGACTCTACCTTGTATATGGCTGTTCCGAATGTTGATTTTGATTGAACCTCGATTGCCGACACGGCATGTTCGAATTTACATCTACCAAAGGTAAACCTGGCAGACAAGGGAAAAAGAGTTCTTGTCCTGTATAAGTGACATGGCTTGCCTGTGGGTAGTCTCCTTGTGCATATGCCGCGTTGCGGCGACAATATTGCGAGCTTCAGTAGAGTAAACATAGGTTTTACATTGAATCTACCTATCGAATTCTGTGGAATTTGTTCCCAAGCCAACAAGCCTGCTTCAACAGCACTTAATCTACTTTCCGGGTGGGATGATGGCTCTCGGTGGACAATTGACAAAGAATGACACTCGCGTTGAGGCTGACCGCAAACTAACAGAAGGCTGCATATGGGCATATACTCATGCTCATGTAGGCATCATGCCAAAAATTCACGATCAGAACAGGGCACACGGAAGTACATCCATTCCGTGTGCCCTGTTCTGATTCGTAGAGTTAAAGAAGTTTCATCGGCTTGCAGGCGGGATGTGCGATGAAATGTAATATATAAAAATGCTATAAGTCGTGATTGTAGCAGGCGTACAAGATGGATACTGTCGTTGAAGTGGTAGATGATAGAGATGGCGAAGGTAATGCCTATACTTGGATAACGTTTTCTTGTATTCTGGAGAGCTTCTGTCTTGATAGCAGTAGGTATGAAAATGAGGCTGACTACCTGTTTGCTAACTCATATTGTAAGACCAAACAGACTTGATATCTCAGCTATTTGCGTATTTATGTCTCTCTGTGTGCATGTCCGCTTTTTTTGTTTAGCCTCAATATGAAGGGCATTCATGTACATGCCACAACTTGGACGATCGTCTTTCTTTCCCCAGCATTCCTTCACAATGCAATTGAACAAGACTGGTAATTATGGTATTGTAATGGGGACCGTTGTATTCTTGTGAATAGAATAGCCTAGGGTATATCAATAAAACGATAGTCGCGAATGCACTCCATTTTAGCTGCTTACTTGCTAGCCATTGGGAGCTGCTCAAGCCAACCAAAACTCCCAATGCATGCTTCCCACCAAACGCCAAATCCACAATGAACCATGTATCACAAGTCGCGTTGTCGTTCCTTGGAAGAGTAGATGCGATTTCTTCCATCGGTACCCTTCAAGAAACGTCCTTGGCTTTCCCTTTGTCTTCGTGCTCCCTCACGTCCTTGACCGGCTGTATATCCTCTTCATCGCTTACCTCCCTTGGCTGATTCCACTCGAAGCTCTTGCGATTGACTTTGCTGGGTCCTGGGGCGTCTCTGGGACTTGCCAGGGGGCTGGTGGGCGTGGCGCGGATGCTGCTGATACTATCAGTACGGCCGTGACCCAGCAAGCCACTGCGAATGCTCAGGCCGTCTGCGGGCTTGTTGGCGTAGTAGCTGTTGCGCTCGCTGGAGAGGACCGGTGCGGTGGCACCCGAGGCCGAGTAAACGCTGGCGCGCTCTGCATTGGCCAGGCTTGCGACGTTGGCAGGGGCACGGGGAGCAGACGAGTAGAGCGAGTCTGGGTTGGCGGAGAGGACGCTGAGGGGCAGGGACTCGCGGCTGCCACCATAGTGGGATGATGGGGCGAGAGCGCGGACCGAGGCATTTGTGTCGACCGAGTTGCGGCGGCGGCGCTTCGAGGACGAGGCCAGGGTCAAGATGGAGGCATTATCGGTGAGGATGTTGTTCGCAGTGGCACCCTGGTACGAGTTGGGCTGTTGGACGGTGGGGGCTAGATGAGCGGGGATAGCCGATGCCGGGGGCGAGGTGGGAAACTGGTGGGAGAAGTGGGTGGGGGCACCATTGGCGGCGGGGGCGGCGGGACCATGAGCGGCGTTGAGGACGTTAGAGGGGGCCGAGGACTGGATGGTGGTCAGGGTGGTGCTGAGCGAGTGTTCTGAGGCGTGGGGCGAGGAAAAGGTGCTGCCGCCGTTGGCAAAGGTCGTGGTGCGGGTGTCGGCTGTGGGCGCGGTGCTCTTGTTGCTCGTGGCCAGAGCCTGGGCGTGGCCGGCGGCGCTCTCTCCAGCCGAGGTGAAGCTGGCCTGGGAGCACGGTGTGCGGGGCGTGGCGAGAGAGAGGTCGGGCGGCGTTGTCGTGGACGTCGCGGGTGTAGTGGCGGCGGCAGTGGTGTTGGTGTTGGTGTTGGTGGTGCCCGACTCGGGATAGGGGTTGTTCTTTACGGCGGCCTTTTTGGCGGCGCTGCTCTTCTTGCCGGGTGTCTCGGACGACGAAGGCTTGAGGTTGGCCAGGCGCTTCATCCAACCGGCAAAGGGCCGCTTGCGCGCATTGCGCTCTTGGGAGCCGCCCGTCAGCACTGCGATAGGGCGAGGGCGAGGGCAGACGAACCATGGGGCCGCGATGCAGCTTCGGCTGTGGCCATGATGCTTCGCTACACGTGGAGTCTGGCGGATGCCCAGCGCAGCCGGGGGACGGGCTGCAGTTGGCGGCGGTGGGCAGATGTGGCGCAATGACGGGCAGCGGGCGCGGTACAGCGAGAGGCGGCCGGGGAGCGCGGTGGAGAGTTGCCAGGAGGTGCGAGTCAACGACGGCCGCGCCAAGCCTCCGGCCTCGTCTCTCCACGGGCGACGGCGGTGCTAACTGCATACTACATAGTCCACCAGCTGCAAAGACGAACTTTATAGACAGAGCGCCCCGCCGCCTGTTGGCACCCTCTCACAGCTGCTCCGCCGGCTGCACTCGACTGCACACCATGCAACACCCCGCGTCACGAACCGGCGAGGGCGCGGGCAGCACCACACGGATTACGTCATGAGCCAGAGCGCGGCCATCCGCCCACTGCCAGCGCAGGTCGCCGCGCAGATCTCGTCGGCAACGGCCATTGTCTCGTTGGCCCAGGTGGTACTCGAGTTGCTGAAGAATGCCCTCGACGCCACGCCCTCCCGTATCGAGGCTGCCGTCGACGTGGCCAGAGGCGACTGCACCGTCGAGGACGACGGCGTTGGCATACCGCCGCACGAGTTCCACGAGCAGGGCGGCCTGGGCAAATGTCACTGTACCGCTTCCCCCGCTTGCCTCCGCTCGCCCACCGCTGACAGGCCAGGCACGTCCAAATACCACGCAGCCGAGGCTTTGTTTGGCCGAAATGGCACCTTTCTCGCGTCGCTCGCCGCCGTCTCCCTCCTGACCATCACCTCACACCATCACCAACATCGCTCCCACAACTCGCTCACCTTCCATCGGGCCAAGATCATCGCAAGACAGTGTCCAGCACCTGCACACAGTCAAGTCCATGGCAAGCATGGCACGCGAGTAACCGTCAGAAACCTGTTTGGAAATATTCCTGTCCGAGTCAAGCAGCGCGCAGCAGTTATCGAGCAAACTTCTGAACAGGATCGAATATGGGATGCGCTGAAGCGAGATGTTGTGGGGCTCCTCCTGAGCTGGCAGGGCGCAGTCTCTCTAAGAATTCGCGACGGGAGCGGCAAAACCGTCATCAATCTCAACGCAACCATCCCGACCGACACCATCAATAGCGACGGAGACGCAGACGTTAAGCCACGTTCAGCACGCCTAACCGCCATGCTCAAAGTCTTGACGCAAGCCGGCTACATCTCCGTGGACACATGGCCCAGTTGGGTCCCTGTGGCAGCTTCCACCTCACTTGTCTCTATCCAAGGTGCCATCTCTCTCGATCCAGCGCCTACGAAACACACACAATTCTTGTCACTCGGTAACCAACCGCTCCTTCCGGCGTCTGGAAACAACGAGCTCTTCGACCAGATCAACCGCCTGTTTTCTCTTTCGAGCTTTGGTACCATCGAAGAAATGACCAACTTTGACAGTCCTGAAAAGATGCGTCGCCAATCATACAAGAGACGTCAAAGTAATGGGTATATAAGTCGTCGACTCAGGACACGCAAGGATATTGACAAGTATCCCATGTTCCACCTGCGAATCATTCTAAACGAAGACCAGTCCTCAAGTCGCTGCGCAGATCAGCTTGGTAATGAGAGCACGATGCAGACCACGTTAGAGATCTTGGAAGCTATGGTCACGCAGTGGCTCTCGGCACATCATTTTTGTCCTCAGCTGCGTCGCGGGAAGCGTGACCGGCCTAGCACTGCATCTTCAGACTTCAGTAGCTCCACCACACATTCTACAGCTCTAGTTGCAGAACCTTTGTTTGGATTGCTACAGCCTCGCACTAAACGCTCCCAAAAATCAAATTCAATTCCAAAGTCTGGCAAGAGGATTCGTCTCCAGTCATTCAGATCAAGTCGACCGTCGGAAAAATCGCAAAGCTGCGTATTTGCTGAATGGTCACGCATCAAGAGTGGTAAAACCGACTTCTTCGATAAAGCGCCTGCCCTGACGGACCCAAAGACGATGCCTAATGCGACAGAGTCCTTGGATAATTTAAATCTACAACCTCTCGGTCCGCCAGCTGTGAATAATTCCACCCAATTCAATAGTGAACCTGTTCCACAGGGCGCTTTTAATCTGGAAATACCCGACCAAATTCATAGAAACAAAGCACATAGAGTAGAATTGAACCAGAGGGGGAACGATGACACAATCCTATGGACTGATCCATTGACCAAGAATATTTACCTACTAAATGCTCGTACAGGTTGCGTGGTGCCAAATGTTCCTCCACGACCAAATGCAGCTTCCACGTCAACAGGTCCATTCCTCTCTCAGAAAACCATGAAGAAGCCGTTGCGACTGCCTCAGAGGCCTGCAACTGCATCAGAAGCCCAGAAACCATGGCTTGCCAACATGCTTCATAACTGGGACAATCCAGTCTTTAAGCTAAACGAACGGCGCATCCAACATGTTGAACTACATAAGCCCGACCTTGACCATAGTCACTATCGGCATCATTGCTCTCGAATCGACATAGACAAGGCGTTCAATCAAGTAGCCGGAGACGCAAGCTCCGGTAAGCTGTCAAAGTATGGCCTTCGGCATGCCGAGGTTATCGCGCAAGTTGACAAGAAGTTTGTACTTGCCAAGATGAAGCGCCAATCTAGTTCACCACCGTCAGTCAATGACCCTGGTGAACTTCTCGTGTTAATTGATCAGCACGCTGCCGATGAACGCATACAAGTTGAGCATCTCTTCCGACAACTATGTTCCCCGATCACAAGCGAAATCGGTCTCATCAGATATACCTCAAGCCTCGGGCACCAAGCTCAAGTTGTCTCCATACTTTTAGACAAGCCCCTTCAATTCAGCATTTCACAAATCGAGCGCACCCACTTTACTACTCATGCCGCCAGGTTTGCAGCGTGGGGCATTCTCTTTGACATATCCGACGCCAAGCTAACTGGAAATCATTCGAGCAGCAGCATCGCTAAATCACAGGCCCTTCTCTCCGCAACATCACTACCTCCAGCTGTTCTCGAGCGCTGTAAAGCAGATCCAAAAGTCTTGATATCATTGCTACGCTCGACTGTATGGAAGTATGTCGAGGATCTGCACCTACTGCCTCTATCCTCCCACCGAGTCACTTCCTCCCCGTTAACTCCTGCACCCAAGCTAGAAGAGGATTCAGAATGGGTCAGACGTCTAGCCACGTGTCCACCCGGACTCATTGACCTGATCAACTCACGAGCATGCCGGTCAGCCATCATGTTCAATGATGAACTCAATGTCGAGCAGTGTAAGCAGTTGGTGCACAGATTGGCAGATTGTGTGTTTCCATTCATGTGTGCGCACGGGCGGCCGAGTATGGTGCCGCTGGTTTCTCTGGGCCATCTTGGCGATGGCAGCCAGCGGGGTTTTGCGGATGCAGGGTTTGGGGAGGGTGGGGACGCTGGGTTTACGGAGGCGTGGACGCAGTGGCAACGAGGAAGAATCCTGTCAGACAAAACAAACACCAGGCAAGACGGTCCAGACCAGGGATGGAGCCGATCCATCATTGACCTTGTTTTTTGAGGTCCTGCCCCGACGACATCATTTGCATAACGTCAGTCATCTCTCAATCTGCAACCCAGTCGGCAATGATACTACTTGGGCAC